>Ga0075428_100007657_pt1 | contig 11973 bp, 5 predicted proteins | sample RhiMetdeltSRZDD2_FD_75291 | JGI IMG/M metagenome (GOLD analysis project Ga0075428, IMG submission 75291) | Populus rhizosphere microbial communities from Tennessee, USA - Rhizosphere MetaG P. deltoides SRZDD2 | ecosystem: Host-associated > Plants > Roots > Rhizosphere > Soil | place: USA...
CGATCGCGATCCGCTGCCGCTGCCCGCCCGAGAGCCGCGCGCCGCCCGGGCCGACCGGCGTGTCGAGGCCCTGCGGCAGCCGCTGCGCGAACTCGTCGACGTGGGCCGCCTGTGCGGCGGCCAGCACCTCGGCGTCGCCGGCGTCGGGCCGGCCGTAGCGCAGGTTCTCGCGGATCGTCGCGTCGAAGAGGAAGGCGTCCTGCCCGACGAAGGCGACCTCGGCGAGCAGCGAGTCGCGCGCGATGCGGCGCAGGTCGACGCCGTCGATCTCGATGCGTCCCGCGTCGGGGTCGTGCAGGCGCAGCAGGAGCTCCGCGATCGTCGACTTCCCGGCGCCGCTGCGCCCGACGAGCGCCACCACCTCGCCGGCGCGCGCCTCGAAGGAGACGCCCGCGAGGACGGGCTCGCGCCCGTAGGAGAAGGCGACCTCGCAGAGCGCCACGCGCTGCGCGAGCGGGCCGATGCGGACGGAGCCCGGCGCGTCGGGGGGCTCGCCGGGGAGGTCGAGCACCTCGAGGAAGCGCTCGGCAGCGGGCTCTGCGTCGACGATCTTCACCCAGGCGGCGGCGAGGCTCTTGATCGGCCAGTAGGCCTGCTGCGCGACGAAGGAGAAGGCGACGACGTCGCCGAGCGTGAGCCCGAAGCGGCCGCGCAGCACGAGCGCGATCCCGATCCCGAGCGCCGCGACCGCCGCGGCGCCGTTCGCGAGCTCGACGAGGCTGCGCGCGAGCAGGCGGCGGAGCGCGACGCGCAGCGAGCGGCGGTAGAGCCGCTCGGCCTGGCGCGCGTAGGCGGCCTGCTCCTGCGCCTCGGCGCGAAAGGCCTTGATCACGCGGATCCCGGCGAGGATCTCGAGCAGGCGCTCGGTCACCTCGGCGGTCTGCTCCTGGCGGCGGCGCGCGGCGCGGCGCACGCGGCGGCCGAGGAAGGCGAGGCCCCAGAGCAGCGCGGGCGCGACCGCGGCGCAGACGAGCGCGAGCGGCCAGGAGAGGTAGAGCAGCGCCCCGGCGCAGAGCGCGACCCCGACCAGCGCCTGGAGCAGATCCTCGAAGAGCAGATCGAGCGCGCCGTGGGCGGTGTCGAGATCGGCGAGCGCGCGCGCCGCGACGTCGCCGCGCCGCCGCGCGGTATGGAAGCGCAGCGGCAGCGCGAGCAGGCGCGCGCAGAACTCGCGCTTCATCGCCACGTGCATGCGGCCGAGCGCGCTCTCGACGATCCAGCCGCGGGCGAAGGAGACCAGCGGGAGCAGCACCACGAGCGCCGCTGCGGCGAGCAGGATCTCGAGGAAGCGCTCCGGCGCCTGCGCCGCGCGGGCGAGCACGACGTCGTCGACGAGCGGCCGGGCGAGCAGCGCGCGCCCGGTGCGCGCGCCGGCGGCGACCAGCGTGAGGAGCAGCGCGAGCGCGATCCGCGCCGCGAAGGGCCGCGCGTAGCCGAGCATGCGCCGCCACGGGTGCGGCGGTCGCGCTCGCGCGCCGGCGCCCGCCGAGGCCTCGGGCGCCACCGTCAGCTCAGGTCGGCGAGGATCGCCTCGGCGGTGCGCCAGCCGAGCAGCAGGTCGCCCTCGACGCCGAGCGAGGCGCAGGCGGTGCGGTCGAGGCCGTAGATCGGGAGGCGGCCCGCGGCGCGCACCTCGATCGGCGCAGGCCAGCCCGTGCCCGGCGCGGGATCGCCGAGCCACTCGTCGCTGTCCCAGCGCACCTCGGGCGCGCGCTGCGGGCGCAGCGTCGCCTCGGCGAAGGGCAGCAGCGTCGCGACACCGGCCGAGATCTCCCGCTCGAGCGCGGCCGGGTCGGGGGCGTCCCACGGCACGACGGCGGAGGCGACGAGGTCGACCTGGTCGGACTCGCCCCCGGCGGAGAAGAGCCGCAGCGCGATCAGGTTCGCGCCCTCGAGCGGCGCCGCGGGATCGGCGATGCGCAGCACGCGCGGCGCCATCGCCTCGGGGACCGCGTGGCGGGGCAGGCGGAAGTGCAGCTGGAGGCGCCGGCGCGCGTGGCTCGCCTCGCGCTGGAGCCCGGCGAGCTGTGGCTGCTCCGACGCGCGCGCCAGCGCGGCGAGCGGCGCGTTCAAGATCAGCACGCGGCCGGTCAACGCCTCCTCGGAGTTCGGCTGCACGACGCCGGGCTGCTGGCCCGAGGTGCTCACCACGGAGAAGGGTCCGGCGAGGGTGCGGAACTCGCCGTAGAGCGAGCCGACCCGCTGGCGCAGGATCTCGCGCAGCCAGGGCGCCCCGCGCACCGAGGCGCCGCCCTCGAGCGGCGCGCCGAGCAGGCGCGCGCGCGCCTCGGGCGAGGGCTCCGCCGCGCCGAGGCGCGCGAGCGTGCGCGTCTGCGCGGCGAGCACGGCGGCGAGCACGGGCGGGAGGTCGGCGAGCTCCGCGGGGAGGCCGCGCACGCCGACCGGCACGGGCTCGATGGCGGCCGGCGCGATCGCGCGGCGCGTCGGCATGCCGCGCAGGCTCCCGAGGCCGAGGCGGCGGCTCGAGCGCACGAAGGGCGCCGCGAGCAGCGCGCGGCGCTCGGCGTCGGCGGCCGCTGCGAGGGCGCGCGCGAGCGCGCGCGCGGGCTGCGGCTTCGCGAGCCCCCAGGCGACCCACTCGCTCGCCGTGAGGCCGGGGTCGCCGACGTCGATGCGCGCCTCGGGGAGCACCACCTGGAGGGCGACCGGGTCGAGCTGCACGCGGCGCTGGTCGATCAGCGGGATCCCGAGCGCGCGCAGGCAGGCGCCGAGCACGCTGTCGCGCTCGCTGCTCGGCAGTAGGAAGGGCTCGCGGAGCCCGGGGAAGCCGCGCGCCGCGGCCTCCTCCTCGAGGACCAGGACCCGCGCGCCGCGCTGCCCGAGCACCACCGCCGCGACGAGGCCGGGCAGGGCGCCGCCGAGCACGACCGCGTCCCAGCGCCGCGTGCGCGCGTGCGGGCGGTCGGCGGCGGGCAGCGAGGCCACGCCCGCTCCCTACGCGCGCCGCTTCAGCGGTCCGAGCAGGAGCGGCGGGTCGTCCGGAGCCTTCGCCTCGACCTCTCCCACGCGGTAGCAGCGCTCGCCGAGCGCCTGAAGCCGCTCCATCGCCTCCGTCGCCTGCTCGCGCGGGACGATCAGCAGCATGCCGATGCCGCAGTTGAAGACGCGCAGCATCTCGTCCTCGGCGATCTCGCCCTGGCGCTGCAGCAGCGAGAAGATCGCCGGGCGCGGCCACGCGCCCGGGTCGATGCGGGCGCGCACGCCCTTCGGCAGCACGCGCGGGACGTTGCCGACGAAGCCGCCGCCCGTGATGTGGACGACGCCCTTCACGTTGAAGTCGCGGCGCAGGTTCAGGACCGCCTTCACGTAGATGCGCGTCGGCGCGAGCAGCGTGCCCGCGAGCGAAGTGTTGAGGTCGTCGTTCTGCGCGCGCAGGTCGAGCTTGCCGGCCTTCACGCCGGCGTCGACGATCTCGCGCACGAGCGAGAAGCCGTTGCTGTGCACGCCGCTCGAGGCGAGCCCGAGGATCGCGTCGCCCTGGCTGATCGAGGAGCCGTCGATCAGCGCATCGCGCTCGACCACGCCGACGCCGAAGCCGACCATCTCGAGGTCGCCCTTGGCGTAGAAGCCCGGCATCGAGGCCGTCTCGCCGCCGAGCAGCGCGCAGCCCGCGCGCCGGCAGCCCTCGGCGATCCCGCGCAGCGCCTGGCGCGCGAGGTCGGGATCGAGGCTCCCCATCGCCAGGTAGTCGAGGAAGACGATCGGCTCCGCGCCCTGCACGACGAGGTCGTTCACCACCATCGCGACGCAGTCGATGCCCACGCTATCGATACGGCCGAGCTGGGTCGCGAGCTTGAGCTTGGTGCCGACGCCGTCGGCGCTCGCGACGAAGACCGGATCCTTGTAGCGGTCGGGAGCCTTGAAGGTCCCCGCGAAGCCGCCGATCGAGGAGAGGATCTCCGGGCGCAGCGTCGGCCGCGCGATCTCCTTGATCTGCTCGACGAAGCCCTCGTCGAGGTCGAGGTCGACGCCGCTCGCGGCGTAGCGGGGAGCCGTGGCGCGGGCGCCGCGGCGCTGCTCGGGCGGATCGGCCGGGGGGGCACTCACGCGGGATGGATAGCACGCGCCCCGCCCCCCTCACGAGCGCCCGTGCTAGCCTGCGACGGTGCGCATCTCGGTGGTGATCCCGGCCCTCGACGAGGCCGGAGCGATCGCCGAGTCGGTCGGCAGCGCCGCCGCCGGGGGCGCCGAGGTCCTCGTCGTGGACGGGGGCAGCGCCGACGGCACGCCCGAGCGGGCCGCCGCCGCGGGGGCCCGCGTCCTCCACTCCGCGCCGGGTCGCGCGCGCCAGCTCGGCATCGGAGCGGGAGAGGCCCGCGGCGAGGTGCTCGTGCTCCTGCATGCGGACAGCGTGCTGCCGGTCGGCTGGGCCGGCGCGATCGAGCGCGCGCTCGGCGATCCGGGCGCCGTCGGCGGCTCGTTCCGGCTGCGCTTCGCCGAGCGCTCGCCGGGGCTGCGCCTGATCGAGTGGGGCGTGCGCCTGCGCGTGGCGCTGCTCGGGCTCCCGTACGGCGACCAGGCGCTCTTCGCGCGCCGCGAGGTTCTCGAGCGCATCGGCGGAGTTCCGCAGGTCCCCATCATGGAAGACCTCGACCTCGTGCGGCGCCTCCGGCGCGAAGGGCGCCTCGCGCGGCTGCCGCTCGCCGTCGCGACCTCGGCGCGCCGCTACCGCGCGCGCGGCGTGCTGCGCACCTTCCTCCGCAACGCGCTCGCCGCGCTCGGCTGGGGCCTCGGCCTCGACCGCGAGCGGCTCGCCGCCTGGTACCGGCGATGAGCGCGGTGGACGGGGCGGGCAGCGGCCGCCGCGTCGCCTGGCTCCGGCTGCGCGGCTACGTCGCGCGCAACCGCGGGCTCTACGCCTTCTGGCTCGCGAGCACGCTCGCCTACACGGCGGGCTTCGTCGCGATCCCGAAGCTCGTCGGCAACGCGATCGGGGCCGTCGGCCAGGGCCTCGGCCCCGGGGAGGTGGGACGGCGCGCTGCGCTCGTCGCGCTCGTCGCGCTCGGCGCGGCGGTGGTCCGCTACTACTCGCGCACGCTCGTCTTCAACGCCGCCCGCGAGATCGAGTACGAGATCCGCAACGACCTCTTCGCGCAGCTCGAGCGCCTGCCGCAATCCTTCTACTTCCAGTGGCGTACGGGCGACATCATGAGCCGCTGCGTGAACGACGTAAACGCGGTCCGGATGCTCCTCGGCGTGGCGCTCCTGAATCTCGTGCAGACCCCGATCCTCACGCTCGGCTCGCTCGCGGTGATGTTCTGGATGGATGCGAGGCTCACCGCGCTGCTGCTGATCCCGTACCCGCTCTTCGTCCTGATCGGGCGCACGCTCGGGCGCCGCATCCACCAGGCGAGCCTCTCGGTGCAGCAGGGGCTCGGAGACCTCTCGAACCGCCTCCAGGAGTCGATCTCGGGCATTGCCGTGGTCAAGGCCTACGCGATGGAGGGCGCGATGGCGCGCCGCTTCGCCGAGACCAACCGCGAGCTCTACCGGCGCCAGCTCGCGCTGGTGCGCGCGAACGCGGCGATGCCGAGCACGGTGATGCTGCTCCCGGCCGCGGCGCAGTGGGTGATCCTGCTCTTCGGCGGGAGCTCGATCCTCGCCGGGCGCATGACGCCCGGCGAGTTCATCACCTTCGCGATGTACGTGTTCCAGCTCACCTTCCCGACCGTGCTGATGGGCTGGGTCGTCGCGCTGATCCAGCGCGGCGCGGCCTCGATGCAGCGCATCGACGAGCTGCTGCGCGTCGTGCCTGCGATCCGCGACCGCCCCGACGCGCTCCCCGGCCTCGAGCTCTCCGGCGAGATCGAGCTGCGCGGGCTCACCTTCCGCTACCCCGGCACGGGGCGCGAGCCGGCGCTGCGCGAGCTCTCGCTGCGCATCCCGGCCGGGACGACGCTCGGCGTGGTGGGGCCCGTCGGCGCCGGCAAGAGCACGCTCGCCTCGCTCGTCCCGCGCCTGTGGGAGGTGCCCGACGGGACGCTCTTCCTCGACGGCGTCGACGTGAACCGCATCCCGCTGCGCGCGCTGCGCGCGCAGATCGCGATGGTGCCGCAGGAGTCCTTCCTCTTCTCGATGACGCTCGCCGACAACGTCGCCTTCGGCCTCGCGCGCACGGAGCCGGAGGCGGTGCGGCGCGCGGCCCGGCGCGCGCAGCTCGCGAAGGACGTCGACGAGCTCCCCGACGGCTACGAGACGGTGGTCGGCGAGCGCGGCGTGATGCTCTCCGGGGGGCAGCGCCAGCGCACCGCGCTCGCCCGCGCGCTCGCCCTCGACCCGAGGATCCTGATCCTCGACGACACGCTCTCGGCCGTCGACGCGCAGACCGAGGCCGCGATCCAGCGCGAGCTCGAGGCGGTGTTCCAGGGCCGCACGGTGATCGTCGTCTCCTCGCGGGTCAGCGCCGTGCGCGGCGCGGATCGGATCGTCGTCCTCGACGAGGGCCGCCTCGTCGAGCAGGGCGGCCACGAGGAGCTGGTCGCGCGCGGGGGCCTCTACGCGCGCCTCGCCGCGGAGCAGGAACGCGCGCAGCGCGAGGCCCCGCTCGAGGGCGCGGCGTGAGCGCGGCGCGGCCCGGACCCGCGGAGAGCACGCGCGAGGCGGCGGCCCGCACCAGCGCGCTCGAGGCGATGCACGAGGAGGAGGCGCTCGGCCGCGCCTACGACGCGCGCCTGCTCGCGCGTCTGTGGCCCACCGTGCGCCCCTACCGCGGGCAGGTCGCGCTCGCGCTCGCGCTCGTGGTGCCGCTCTTCGCGCTCGAGCTCGCGCCGGCCTGGATCATCAAGACCGGCCTCGACCGCGTGCTCGGCGTCACCGCGGCGCCCCACGCGCCGGGCCTGCTCGAGCGCTGGCTCGAGCCGCTCGGGCGCGGGCTCGAGGCGCCGGCGGGGATCGCGCCGCTGCACTGGCTCGCGGGCCTCTTCCTCGTCGTCTCGCTCGCGGCCTCGCTGCTCCAGTACGCCGAGTCCTACCTGCTCGCGCTGACCGGACAGGCCGGCATGCGCGACCTGCGCCGCGCGGTCTTCGACCACATCCAGCGCCTCCACCTCGGCTTCTTCGACCGCTACCCCGTGGGCCGCCTCGTCACGCGCGCGACCAACGACATCGAGAACGTCGCGGAGATGTTCTCGGCGGGGATCGTCGTCGCCGTGACCGACGTGCTCAAGATGGCGGGCATCGCCATAGCACTCCTGCTCGTGAACGCGAAGCTCGCGCTGCTCACCTTCGCGATCGTGCCGGTGATGGCGGTGCTCGCCTCGGTGTTCCGGCTCAAGGTTCGCGACGCCTACCGGCGCGTGCGGGTGCGGATCGCGCGCATCAACGCCTACGTGCAGGAGAACGTCGGTGGGATGAAGGAGGTGCAGCTCTTCACCCGCGAGGAGCGCAACCAGCGCGACTTCGAGCGCATGAACGCCGACCACCGCGACGCCTGGCTGCAGTCGATCCGCTACGACTCGGCGCTCTTCTCGGTGGTGGAGCTCGCCCAGAACCTGACGCTCGCGATCATCCTGTGGCAGGCGAGCGGGGTCGCGACGGCGGGGACGATCTACGTCTTCGTCGACTGGATGCGCCGCTTCTTCGTGCCGCTGCGCGACCTCTCCGCCAAGTACTCGGTGATGCAGTCCTCGATGGCGAGCGCGGAGCGGATCTTCCAGCTCCTCGACACCGCGCCCGCGGTGAACGACCGCCCGGGCGCCGCGCGCCACCCGGCGCTCTCCGCCCCCGCCGCCCCCGGCCGCATCGACTTCGAGGGCGTCTGGTTCTCCTACTCCGGCGAGCCCCAGGCGGCCTTCTCCGGCGAGCCCCAGGCGGGAGCAGGCTGGCCCGCCACGCCTGCGGAGCGCCCGCCGGGCGACCGGGGCGCGAATCGAGCGCCGACCGCCCCCGGCAAGGCCGCGGAGCGGCCGCGCAGCGAGCCGCAGGCGAGCGGAGTCGACTCCGAGTGGATCCTGCGCGACCTCTCCTTCTCGGTCGCGCCCGGGGAGAAGGTCGCCCTGGTGGGGCCCACCGGCGCCGGCAAGACCACCGTGCTGAAGCTCCTCGCGCGCCTCTACGAGCCGACGCGCGGCCGCATCCTCCTCGACGGCGTCGATCTCCGCGACCTCCCCCAGGAGCACCTGCGGCGGCGCGTCGCGATCGTGCTCCAGGACGTCTTCCTCTTCAGCGGGACGATCGAGGAGAACCTGCGCATGGGGCGAGACGACGTCTCGCGCGAGGACGCCGTGCGCGTGGCGCGCGCGGTGCAGGCGGAGCGCTTCATCGAGCGCCTGCCGGGGGGCTTCGAGGCGGAGCTGCGCGAGCGCGGCGCGAACCTCTCGGCGGGGCAGCGCCAGCTGCTCTCCTTCGCCCGCGCGCTCGCCCACGGCGCCGACGTGCTGGCGCTCGACGAGGCGACCAGCTCGATCGACCGCGAGACCGAGGGCCTCGTGCAGCGAGGCATCCACACGCTGATGGAGGGCCGCACGGCGCTCGCGATCGCCCACCGGCTGTCGACGATCCGCGACGTCGACCGCATCTACGTGCTCGAGGCGGGCCGCGTCGCGGAGGTCGGGAGCCACGACGAGCTCCTCGCCCGCGGGGGCCTCTACGCCCGCCTCTACCACCTCCAGTACGAGCCGCAGGAGCCCGAGCCGGCCGCCGCCGCGGGGTAGCGGCCCGGGGCTCCGGGCCCGGCCGGTCCGGCTGCACTTTTGCCGCTTGCGCCGGCCCCCTGCGGGGTGGTAAACCTCCCGCACCCCCTGGTTTGGTTCGTCCTCCGCGTCTGGAACCCGATCGCTCGGCCACCGGTGGATCCGTCCACCGGGGCGTCGGCGCTGGCCGTGCGACCGGAAGCGAGAGGGCCCCCGTTTGCGCCTGAAATCCCTGGAGCTCAACGGCTTCAAGTCCTTCGTCGACCGCATGACGCTCGAGTTCCGCGAGGGCATCACCGCCGTCGTGGGGCCGAACGGCTGCGGCAAGTCCAACGTGGTCGATGCGATGCGCTGGGTGATGGGCGAGCAGTCGCCCCGGCGCCTGCGCGGCAAGGGCATGGAGGACGTGATCTTCGCGGGCTCCGAGGGCCGCGCGGCGATCGGCATGGCCGAGGTCGTGCTGAGCTTCGACAACTCGCTCGGGCAGGGCCCGCCCGCCTTCGCCGCCTACGCGGAGGTGCAGGTCGCGCGCCGCCTCTACCGCGACGGCGAGTCCGAGTACTACCTGAACCGCACGCCCTGCCGGCTGCGCGACGTCCACGACTTCTTCCGCGACGCGGGCATCGGGACGCGGGGCTACACGATCGTCGAGCAGGGGCGGATCGCGGAGATCGTCTCCGCGCGCGCCGAGGACCGGCGCATCCTGATCGAGGAGGCCGCCGGGATCGGCAAGTACAAGGCGCGCCGCCGCGAGGCCGAGAGCAAGCTCGAGTCGACCCAGCAGAACCTGCTGCGCGTGAACGACGTGCTCGGCGAGATCCGGCGCCAGATCGGCTCGATCGAGCGCCAGGCGCGCCGCGCGGCGCGCTACAAGCGCCTGCGCGAGACGCTGCGCACGATCGAGCTCTCGATCGCCGCCGAGGACCGCGAGGCGCTGGCGCAGGGGCTCGCGGCGGCGGGCCGCGAGCGCACGCGCCTCGAGGACGAGCTCGCGGGGCTCGAGACGCGCCTGGCCGAGCGCGAGGCCGCGGCCGCGACGCGCCGCCTCGAGCTCACCGAGTGCGAGCGCGCGATGAGCCAGGGCAGCGACGAGCTGCTCGCGCTGCGCAGCGAGATCAAGGACGCCGAGGGGCGGATCGGCTACGGGCGGCGCGAGCGCGAGACGCTCGCCGAGACGGTCGCGGCGCGGCGCGAGGAGCTCGCGCGGCTGCGCGTCGCGCTCGCCGACCAGGACTCCGTCTGCGCGCAGACCGGCGACGAGCTGCGCGCGGTCGAGGCGTCGCTCGCCTCGGAGCTCTCCGCCGTCGCGACGGCCGAGGCGGCGGCCGGCGGCGCGCGCGAGCGCCTCGCCGGGCTCGAGCGCGAGCGCGACGCCGCGAACGCGGCGCTCGTCGAGGCGCTCACCGGGATCGCGCGCGCCGAGGACCGCATCGCCTACCTCGAGGACCGCCACGCCGCGCTCGACGCGCGCATGCGCAGCGCCGAGGAGGGGCTCGCGCTGGGCCAGAACGAGGCGAGCCGCGCCGACAACGAGCAGCGCGAGCTCGAGGAGGGCCTGCGCAACCTGCTCGCCGAGCGCGACCGGCTGATGGGCCTGGTGCGCCGCGGGCTCGAGGCGCACGAGCGCGCGCAGGTCGCCGCGCGCGAGGCGGGCGAGGCGCAGCGCGGAGCCCGCGAGGTGCGCGAGACGCGGCGCGCGCGGCTCGCGTCGCTGCGCGAGGTCGTCGAGCGCCGCGAGGATCTCGACGCCGGGACCCGCCACCTGCTCGGCCAGGGCGACGAGGCGGGCCGTCGCTTCGGCGTGCGCGGCCTCCTGCGCGACCTCGTCGAGGTCGACCGCGAGGTGCTGCCGGCGGTCGAGGCGGTGCTCGGCGAGCGCGCCGGCGCCCTCGTCGTCGAGAGCGCGGCCGGCGGCGTCGCGGCGCTCGACGCGCTGCGCGGCGCCGGGGCCGGCAGCGGCGTCTTCGTCGCCGCCCCGGAGCCCGAGCCGCCCTCGCAGGGCTTCGTCCCGCTCGGCGCGCCGCTGCTCGAGCGCGTGCGCCCGCAGCCGGGCGCCGAGGCGCTCGCGCGCGGCCTGCTCTCCGGGGTCTATCTGGTCGAGAGCCTGCGCGAGGTGCTCGACGTCTACGGCCGCGGCCGGCTGCCGGCGACCTTCGTCACGCCGCAGGGCGACCTGCTCGCCCCGAGCGGCCTGGTGCGCGGCGGCGGCACGGAGCCGCCGACCGGCCTGCTCGCGCGCGTCGGCGAGATCCGCGAGCTCGAGCGCGAGGTGCTCGGGCTCGAGGCGCGCGTGGTCGCCTGCGAGCGCGACTCGCGCGAAGCCGACCAGGCGCTCGTGCGCGCCAGCGACGAGCTCGAGAACCTGCGCAACCGCCACCACACCGCGGCGCTCGCGGTCGCGAACCACGAGAAGGACCTCGAGCGCACGCGCGAGCGCGCGAAGGCGCTCGGCGAGGCCCAGGAGGGCCGCCAGAGCGAGCGCTCGGAGATCCTCGCCGAGGACGAGGCGGTGGTCGACGAGCGCGCCCGCCTCGCGGCGCGCCTCGAGGACCTGCGCCACGACCGCACGCGCCTCCAGCGCGAGCAGGCCGACCTCGTGCTGCGCATCGGCTCGGCGGGCCGCGACGCGACGCGCCTCGAGACCGCCGCCGCCGAGCGGCGCATCGAGCACGCCGGCCTCGACGACCGCGCGGGCCGCCTGCGCAGCGCCTTCGAGCGCGCGGACGCCGCCGCGCGCGAGTCGCGCGAGTGGGTCGCGCGGCGCGAGCAGGAGATCGCCGGCGCCGAGGCGCGTCGCGACGAGCTCGCGCGCGAGATCGAGGCGAGCCAGGGCGTGCTCGACCTGCGCCTGCGCGACGAGGAGGCCGCGCGCACCCGCATCGAGGAGCGCCGCGACCGCTACGAGGAGGTGCTCGCCGGCGTGAACGCGCTCGACGAGGCCGCGCGCGAGTCGCGCGGCGCGATCGCGGCGCAGCGCGAGCGCATGGGCGAGGTGGAGCTCGGGCTGCGCGAGTCGGAGCTGCGCCTCGCGCACCTCGACCAGTCGGTGCGCGAGCGCTGGGAGGTCGAGCTCGCGGGCTGGACGCTGCCGCCCCTCGACCCGCTGGCGGATCCGGCGCACGAGGCGCCCGCCGAGGCGGCGGACGAGGAGGGCGCCGAGGCGGCCCCGGCGGCGCCCGACGCCGCGGCCGCGGGCGAGCCCGCGGGCGAGGGCGAGGCCGAGGAGGCGCCGCGCGACGCCGTCCGCGAGGCGCGGCGCAACGCGGAGCTCGCGCGGCTCCCGCGCCCCGAGCGCGAGAAGCAGCTCGAGGAGACGCGCCGC
>Ga0075428_100007658_pt1 | contig 11972 bp, 9 predicted proteins | sample RhiMetdeltSRZDD2_FD_75291 | JGI IMG/M metagenome (GOLD analysis project Ga0075428, IMG submission 75291) | Populus rhizosphere microbial communities from Tennessee, USA - Rhizosphere MetaG P. deltoides SRZDD2 | ecosystem: Host-associated > Plants > Roots > Rhizosphere > Soil | place: USA...
GCGGCGGCTCGCTGACGGCGCTGCCGATCATCGAGACGCAGGCGGGCGACCTGTCGGCGTACATCCCGACCAACGTCATCTCGATCACCGACGGCCAGATCTTCCTCGAAAGCGACCTGTTCCATCAGGGCGTCCGCCCCGCCATCAACGTCGGCAACTCGGTGTCGCGCGTCGGTGGCTCGGCGCAGATCCGGGCGATGCGCCAGGTCGCGGGCTCGCTCCGACTCGATCTGGCGCAGTACCGGGAGCTGGCGGCGTTCGCCCAGTTCGGCAGCGACCTCGACAAGGCCACGCAGGCGCAGCTCAATCGCGGCCGTCGTCTCGTCGAGATCCTCAAGCAGCCGCAGTACCAGCCGCTGGCCGTCGAGAAGCAGGTGGCGATCGTCTACGCCGCGACGAAGGGCTTCCTCGACGCCGTGCCGATCGAAGACGTCCACAGGTACGAAGAGGATCTGTACCGGTTCCTCGAGGCGCGTCATCCGGGTGTCCTCACCGGCATCGCAGAGAAGAAGGTGCTCGACGATCCGGCGAAGGCAGCGATCGAGGGGGCGCTCAAAGAGTTCGGCGAGCAGTTCATCGCCGCGGCCAAGGCCGGGACGGCGGCGTAGTCGATTTGCGGTTTGCGATCTGTGGTTGGTGATTGGCGCGGGCCGATCAAATCGCTCGATACTTCACCAATCACGATTCATCAATCATCGACGAATCACAGATCCCGGATCACCAATCGCCAATGCTTTTGAGTTATGCCATCACTGATTGATTTGCGACGCCGGATCCGCGCGGTCAAGTCGACGCAGCAGATCACCAAGGCGATGAAGATGATCGCGGCCTCGCGGCTCAAGCGCGCGCAGGACCGCGTCGTGGCGTCGCGCCCGTTCGCGCAGCGGATGCTCAAAGTGCTCAACGGGCTGGTGTCGAGCGTCGATCAGGAGGCCCACCCGTTGCTGCGGACGCCCGAGCAGGGGTCCGGCCGGGCGCTGCTGATCGTGGTGACCGCCGATCGCGGGTTGTGCGGCAGCTTCAACACCAACGTCACGAAAGCGGCCGGCCAGTTCATCGTCAAGGAAGGCAGGCAGCACCCGATCGCGCTGGGCCTCGTCGGCCGCAAGGGACGCGACTTCTTCAAGCGCCGCGGCTTCGACGTGCTCTACGAGGCGACCGGAATCTTCCAGCGCCTGTCGTTCGCGCACGCCGCCGAGATCGCGAACATGGCCATCGAGCGGTTCACCGCCGGCGATGTCAGCAGCGTGTATCTGGTCTACAACGAGTTCAAGTCCGTGATGACGCAGCGGCTCGTGGTAGAGCGGCTGCTGCCGATCCCGCGGCTCGAGGGCGAGAGCGCGGCCGGGCCGGGCATCGAATACATGTACGAGCCGTCGTCGGCCGAGATCTTCCGCGACCTGCTGCCGCGGCATGTACAGGTTCAGGTGTATCGGGCGTTGCTCGAGTCGAACGCGGCGTTCTTTGCGGCGCAGATGACGGCGATGGACGCCGCCACGCGCAACTCCGCGGACATGATCGAGAACCTGACGCTCTACATGAACAAGGTGCGCCAGGCGGCAATCACGCGCGAGATCATCGAGGTGGTGTCCGGCGCGGCGGCGACGTAGCCGTCCGGCGGGTTCCACGGGACGTTCGAGGCGAGAAGGAAGCACACATGGCTACTGCAGCAACAGCCCCGCGCACCGGCAAGGTCGTTCAGGTCATCGGCCCCGTGATCGACATCGAGTTCACGGAAGGACTGCCCGAGATCTACAGCGCGGTGCGGATCGTGTCCGAAGGCGGGCCCGGCGTCGAGAAGATCGACGTCGTGGCCGAAGTCGAGCAGCACCTCGGCGAGAACCGCGTGCGTGCGGTGGCGATGAAGCCGACGGACGGCATGACGCGCGGGATGACGGCGATCGACACGGGCGCACCCATTTCGGTGCCGGTCGGCCCCGAGACGCTCGGCCGCGTGCTCAACGTGCTCGGCGAGCCGGTCGACTTCCCCGATCGGCCCGTTCAGTCGAAGGAGCGCTGGCCCATTCACCGCCACGCCCCGACGCTCGAACAGCAGTCGACCGAGCTGCGCATGTTCGAGACCGGCATCAAGGTCATCGATCTGCTGGAGCCGTATCTGCAGGGCGGCAAGATCGGCCTCTTCGGCGGCGCCGGTGTCGGCAAGACCGTCATCATCATGGAACTGATCCACAACATCGCCCTGAAGCACGGCGGTGTGTCGGTGTTCGGCGGGGTCGGGGAGCGCACGCGGGAAGGCAACGACCTCTGGCTCGAGTTCCAGGAGTCCGGCGTCATCGACATCAACGACATGTCGAAGTCGCGCGCCGCACTGGTGTACGGCCAGATGACGGAGCCGCCTGGTGCACGGCTGCGCGTCGGCCTGTCGGCGCTCACCGTGGCGGAGTACTTCCGCGATGCGGAAGGCAAGGACGTCCTCCTCTTCATCGACAACATCTTCCGGTTCACGCAGGCCGGCTCGGAAGTGTCGGCGCTGCTCGGACGAATGCCGTCGGCGGTCGGCTACCAGCCGACGCTGCTCACCGAGATGGGCGAGCTGCAGGAGCGCATCACGTCGACGAAGAAGGGCTCTATCACGTCGGTGCAGGCGATCTACGTCCCGGCGGACGACTACACTGATCCGGCGCCGGCGACCACCTTCGCCCACCTCGACGCCACCACGAACCTGTCGCGCCAGATCGCCGAGCTCGGCATCTATCCCGCAGTCGACCCGCTGGCGTCCACCTCGCGGATCCTCGACCCGCGCGTGCTCGGGGAGGAGCACTACACGGTCGCCCGCACGGTCAAGCAGATCCTCCAGCGCTACAAGGACCTGCAGGACATCATCGCGATCCTCGGGATCGACGAGCTGTCCGAGGACGACAAACTGACAGTCGCGCGCGCGCGGAAGCTGCAGCGGTTCCTTTCGCAGCCGTTCTTCGTGGCCGAGCAGTTCACCGGCTTCAAGGGGAAGTACGTGCCGATTGCAGAGACCGTCCGCGGCTTCAAGGACATCGCCGCCGGCAGGTACGACGATCTTCCGGAGCAGGCGTTCTACATGGTCGGCACGATCGAGGAAGCGGTCGAGAAGGCCAAGGGGATGCAGGCCGGGTAGGCACCCACGCCGAAGACTATGGAGCCATTGAAGAAGCTGACGCTCGAGATTGTCACGCCCGACCGCTCGCTCGCAACCGAGCAAGTGGACGAGGTGGTACTGCCCGGCTCGCAGGGCTACTTCGGCGTGCTCCCCGGCCACGCGCCGATGCTCTCCAGCCTTCAGGTGGGCGAGCTGTGGTACCGCATCGGGCAGGAGAAGCACTACCTGGCCATTGCGTTCGGATTTGCCGAAGTCCTGCCCGATCGGGTGACGGTGCTGGCGCAGATCGCCGAACGGGCGGATGACATCGACGTGGCCAGGGCCGAAGCTGCCAAGCGACGGGCCGAGGAGCGTGTCGCCAAACCAAGCCCCGACATGGATTTCGAGCGGGCACGGGTGGCGCTCATGAAGTCACTGATCCGTCTGCAGGTGGCGGCGCGGGCCCGCACGAGGGCGTAAACGGGTCGACGGTCCGGGGAAGGTAAGATGGGGCTAGCCTTCATCCGTTGCGCTGTTGACCTGTCTTGTTGTCCAACCTCCGTACCCTCTTCGGCTACCGCGCGCTGATCCAGAGCCTGGTGGTCCGCGACCTGAAGGCGCGCTACCGCGGCTCGGTGCTCGGGTTTCTGTGGTCGTTCGTCAATCCCCTCCTGCTCCTCCTCGTCTACTCGTTCGTCTTTCTCGTGATGCCGACCACGCGGACGACAGTGGCGGGGGAGGCGAGCTACCCCGTCCTGATGTTCTGCGGGCTGCTGCCATGGGCGTGGTTCTCGTCTTCGCTGCTCGAGTCGGCCACGGTGCTCGTCTCCGGCGGCAATCTCATTCGCAAAGTCCTGTTTCCCGCGGAGGTTCTGCCGCTGGTCACCGTGATCGCCGGGCTCGTGAACTTCTGTCTCGGGCTGCCGATCCTGTTCGGGTTCATCGTCTACTTCGGCGTTCCCATCGTCTGGTTGGATCTGCTCTGGCTGCCGGTGATCGTCATGGTGCAGCTGATGCTGACGCTCGGGCTGGCGCTGCTGTTCTCGGTGCTGACCGTGCACTTCCGCGACCTGCGCGACCTGCTCGCCAACGTCCTCACGCTGTGGTTCTTCGCGACGCCGATCCTCTACAAGCTCTCGAACGTCGCTGCGCTCTCTCCGAAGGCTCGTGACGTCATGATGCTCAATCCCTTCGCGCAGCTGGCGGTGGCGTACCAGCAGGTGCTGTACGAGCCCGGCTCGTTCACCGGCTGGGGCTATCTGCTCGCCGTGGGCGTCGCCTCGATGCTGGTGTTGATCTTCGGCTACTTCGTCTTCGATCGCCTGAGGGATACGCTCGCCGAGGCCGTGTGAACCAATGACCGCGATCGAGGTGAACGACGTCCGCAAGATCTATCGCCGATACGGACGGCGGCGGCACTTCGGCACGCTCAAGAGCGCGCTGCTGACCGGCCGCTTTCTGCGCGATCTGCGTCCGGACGACGTGCTCGAGGCGCTCAAGGGAGTGTCGTTCAACGTCGAGGCGGGCCGCACGTTCGGCATCATCGGCCGCAACGGCTCGGGCAAGAGCACGATGCTGAAGCTGATTGCCGGCATCGGCAAGCCGACGTCCGGAACGGTGAAGGTTCGCGGGCGGATCTCGGCGCTCATCGAGCTCGGCGCCGGCTTCCACCCGGAGATCTCCGGCCGCGAGAACGTGTTCATCAACGGCATGATGCTCGGCCTGACGAAACGGGCGATTGCCGACCGGTTCGACGAGATCGTGTCGTTTGCGGAGTTGGAGGAGTTCATCGACGCCCCGGTGAAAACCTACTCCTCCGGCATGTACATGCGGCTGGGCTTCGCTGTCGCCATCAACGTCGATCCCGACGTGCTGCTGGTCGACGAGGTCCTGGCCGTCGGCGATCAAGGGTTCACACACAAGTGCCTCGACAAGTTCGCGGAGTTCCGCCGGCGCGGGCGTACGGTGCTCATCGTCACCCACTCGCTCGACATGGTGACGCGGTTCTGCGACGAGGCGTTGTGGCTCGACTCCGGCCGGCCGCGCGCGCAGGGTGATCCCCAGCGCGTCATCGATGCCTATCTCGGCGAGGTCGCCCGCTCCGAGCAGGAGACGCAGCCGGCGGTCGCGCAGGCGCTCACGCGCGAGGTCGCGATCGTGTCGACGAAGCTGCTCGGATCGGATGGCCTGCCGGCAAGCGCCATCGTCTCGGGCGATCGCGTGAGCATCGCCGCGAGCCTTCGCGCCCAGCGGCCGGTCAACGACGTCGTCATCAGCTTTGCGATCTTCAACGCCGACGGTGTCCGCTGCTGTGCCATGCACACAAGCGGCGGCGAAGGGCCCGGCATCGAGCTGGACGGCGAGGGAACCATCAGCTGTGTCATCGACCGTCTCGATCTGGTCGCCGGCAGCTACACGATGGACCTGACCGCGCATCGGCAGGACGGCACGCTGTACGACGAGAGTCATCGATGCACGTTCACCGTCACCTCCCGGACCAGGGACAGCGGCGTCTTCAATCCGTCCCACAGGTGGGCGTTTGCCGGCGGATTCAAGACAGCCGGCGCTGCGGATCCTTCCGAGACCCGACCGGTGTCATGACGAAAGTCGGCGCGCGACGGGTCTCATCGGCCGACGAGACCGCCGCACTGGCGGAGGCCGTGCGTGCGCGCGGCGGACGCGTGGTGTTCACCAACGGCGTCTTCGACCTCCTGCACCCCGGGCACGTGCGGTATCTCGAGTCGGCGCGCGCCTTCGGCGATGCGCTGGTGGTGGCCATCAATTCGGATCGGTCGGTCCGGGCCAACAAGGGAGCTGCGCGCCCAATCGTCCCCGAGCAGGAGCGCGCCGAGGTGCTGCTGGCACTCGGCTGTGTGGATGCGGTAGTGATCTTCGACGAGGAAACGCCGCACGCGATCGTCACGTGTGTTCAGCCGGACATCCTGGTGAAGGGCGCCGACTGGGGCGCCGACAACATCGTCGGCCGCGATGTCGTGGAGGCGCGCGGCGGTCGAGTCGTGCGTGTGGAGATCTCGCCCGGGTTTTCCACCACCGAGCTCGTACGGCGGGCGCGCAACATCGGCGGGTCTGGCTGAAGCCGGACGCCCCGTGAGACCGACGTAGTGTCCGCCTTCAGGCGGGCCCGACACGCGCGCGTGCGACAATAGAGGTTTCAAACGACCCGCCCTGGCCCTCGCCGGGACCGGGCGTTTCTGTACGTACACGTATATGGCCACGGCAGCCCCATCATTGACGCTTCGCGCCCTGCTTCAGCGAGCCGCGTTCCGCGGCGGTTTCGAAGCGTCCGTTTCTATCACCGCCGGCCTGTCCGCTGCCGGCAAGGCGTTCGCCGCCGTCAGTGCCGCGCGCGCCGCCGATGGCGTCACCCTCCTCGTGGTTCCAACGGACAAAGACGTCGAGCAGATGACCGGCGACGCCCGGTTCTTTCTCGCGGCGCTCGAGGGCGCGCCCGAATCGTCCATCGAATCCTCGGTGTTGCCGTTTCCATCGCTCCAGGTCGACCCCTATCGCGGCATGCGCCCGCACTTCCGTGTTGCGGCGGCGCGCGCCCGCGCTCTCCACGCCGGCGCCACCGGCCGCGCGCGGCTCATCATCGCCTCGGCGGCCGCGCTCCTGCCCCGCGTCAGCCCTCCAGAGCGGCTGCTCAGCGCCTCGATCGAGATCCGCCCCGGCAGGGAAATAGAGCCTCACGTGCTCTCGGACGTGCTCATCGACGCCGGCTTCACACGCGAAGACCCGGTCGACGAGCACGGCGCGTTCACGGTGCGCGGCGGCATCGTGGATGTCTTTCCGGCCGGTGATACCGAGCCGGTGCGCATCGAGTTCGTGGGCGACATGGTCGAGACGCTGCGGCGATTCGACCCGTCAACGCAGCGTTCCAGCGCACCCGCCGATCACGTGCTGATCGTCCCGGTGAGGGAGCGCTTCGACCTCGATGGACAGGACGACGGGCCGTCGGATGATCGAGGCGAAGCGCCATCGAGCGCGGTGACTTTGCTGCAGTTCCTCTCATCGTCACAACCACTGCGCCTCGTCGTGTCCGAGTTCGATCAGGTCGAGCAGCTGGGGATCAAGCACCGCGAGCAGCTCGAGTCGAGCTTCGCCGAAGGGGCATCGCGGGCGCAGGGCCCCGCACCACCCCCCGATCAGCAGTTTGCACGCTGGGAGGAGCTCTCGAATCGTCTCTCAAACGCCTCACGGCTCGAGGAGCTGATGGTCGAAGAGCCGGACGCCGGGAGCGCCGGCGCCGACGCCGCAGCGAACCCGTCAAGGCCGGCAACAGTACGTCACGTGCGATGCCTGCCGGCGATTGCCTTTCACGGCCGCGTCCCCGACTGGATCATCGACGTTCGTCAGGCGCGCGATCGCGGTGACGCGGTACTCTTCGTGGCCGACAGCGCCGGAAGAGCTGAGCGCGCTGTCGAGATCCTCAAGGAGTACGACCTCGTCGCTGTTTCGGTGGGGCTCGCGGAAGACGCGCACGCCGCCGCGGTGCTCGTGACAGTCGGCGAGCTGTCGCGTGGCTTCCGGCTGATCGACGCGGCGCTGCAGATCTACGCGGAGACGGACGTCTTCGACGAGGAGCGCCGTGGGCCCGAACAACGGCGCAGCCTGACCCGAACGTTCCTCTCGGACCTTCGCGATCTGAAGGTGGGCGACCTCGTCGTGCACGTCGATCACGGCATCGGCGAGTTCGTCGGCCTGAAGGAGCTCGGGCTCCGCGGCAGCGACAGCCAGGAATTCCTGGAGCTCCGCTATCACGGCGACGACAAACTCTTCGTTCCGGTCGAGCGCCTCGACCTCATTCAGAAGTACACGGGAGGGACTCGCCCTGCGCTCGACCGCCTCGGCGGCACCACCTGGGAGAAGGCCAAGACGCGCGTCAAGAAGGCGATGCGCGACATGGCCGAGGAGCTGTTGAAGCTCTACGCCCAGCGCAAGGCCGTGCCGGGCCACGCCTTTGCCGCGGACACGCACTGGCAGGAGGAGTTCGAGAGCGCCTTCCCCTACGAGCTGACGGCCGATCAGACGACCGCGATCGCCGACATCAAAAGGGACATGGAGACGCCGACGCCGATGGACCGTCTCCTCTGCGGCGATGTGGGCTATGGCAAGACCGAGGTGGCGATGCGCGCCGCCTTCAAGGCCGTCATGGACGGACGGCAGGTGGCGTTCCTGGCGCCGACGACGGTGCTCGCGTTTCAGCATCTGAAGACGCTGCGCGAGCGGTTCTCCGGGTTCCCGGTGACCATCGACATGGTCAGCCGCTTTCGGACGAAACAGGAAACCAAAGAGGTTCTGGCCGGCCTGGCCGCCGGGCGCGTCGACATCATCGTCGGCACCCACCGGCTTCTCTCGCGCGACGTCGTGTTCAAGGACCTCGGGGTGCTGATCGTGGACGAGGAGCAGCGTTTCGGCGTCGTCCACAAGGAGCGCATCAAGCAGCTGCGGAAGCGGGTGGACGTGCTGACCATGACCGCCACGCCGATTCCGAGGACGCTCAACATGTCGCTCGTCGGCATCCGCGACATGTCGATCATCGAGACGCCGCCGAAAGACCGGCTCTCGATTCAGACCAACGTCGTGAAGTTCGATGCGCCGGTGATCGAGCGGGCGATCCGCAACGAGCTGGCGCGCGGCGGACAGATCTACTTCGTCCACAACCGGGTCGAGTCGATCTTCTCGATTGGAGGGCTGCTGCAGCGTCTCGTGCCCGAGGCGCGGATTGTCGTCGGGCACGGTCAGATGGGCGAGGACGAGCTGGAGCGGGCGATGCTCGGGTTCGTCGAGAGGCGGCACGACATCCTGCTGGCGACGACGATTGTCGAGAACGGCCTCGACATTCCAAACGCGAACACGATCATCATCAACCGTGCCGATCGCTACGGTCTCTCGCAGCTGTACCAGCTGCGCGGCCGCGTCGGACGCTCCGATCGTCCGGCGTATGCCTACCTTCTGATTCCGCCGCAGGAATCGTTGTCGCCAGTCGCCAGGAAACGGCTCGCCGCCATCAAGGAGTTCAGCGACCTGGGCAGCGGCTTCCGCGTGGCGGCGCTCGACCTCGAGATTCGCGGCGCCGGCAACCTGCTCGGCGGCGAGCAGAGCGGTCACATCGACGCGGTCGGCTTCGAGATGTACATGAAGCTGCTTGAAGACACCATCCGCGAGCTGAAGGGCGAGGATCTCGACGATGACCTCAGAGCCACGGTCAACCTGCACGTCGATCTGAAGATTGACGATACGTACGTCGAGGACATGAATCAGCGCCTGATGGTCTACCGGAAGGTGGCGGCGGCGCGAAACGAGAGCGAGCTCGACGGCGTGCTCGCCGAGATCAGGGATCGATACGGCGCTCCGCCCCCATCGGTGCTCAACCTCGCGGAGTACGGCCGCATCCGGATCATGGCCGACCGCCTGGGCGTGGAAACGCTCGACCGCGAAGGCCGGTTCGTCGTCATAAAGTTCAGGCCGATGGCGAAGATCGATCCCGTACGGCTCGTCAAGATCGTGAGCGAGTGGCCGGGCGCGATGCTCGTGCCGCCAGCATCGCTCAAGCTCGACCTGGAGGCTCGGGAGAAGGGCCGCGAAGGCCGGCCGGCAGCGTCGAGCGGCGGCTTGAGGCGGCCTGGAGCGCCGTCGTCGTCGCGCGTCAGGCACGGCCGGCAGGAGGAGCCGTCGAGCTGGTGGACGGCGCGCGCCACATCCGGGGAAGTCACGGCCGGATTCTCGAAGGAAGAGATCCTGAAGCCTGCCGAAGCCGATCCCAGGGCGGCGGGTGGCACGTTCGCCCGGGTCGAGTCGCTCCTGCGGGCTCTGGCCAGCTAGCGCGGGTGGCTCGCGAGGCGCGGCAGGATGGCTGTCGTCGTTGGGGTCGAGTAAGATACTGATCTGAAAGGGATTGCCATGTTGAAACGGCTGGGACTGACGATCGTCCTGAGCGCGGCGCTCGCCGCCGTGATGCCGGTGCGGGCCGAGATCATCGAGCAGGTGCTCGTCAGGGTCAACGGCGACATCCTCACGTTGACCGACTTCGAGGCGCGGCAGGTGTCGGCCCTCAAAGACCTGGCGCGCGACCGCCCGGAGCTCACCAAGCTGTCACAGAACAGTCCCCAGTTCGCCCAGGCCGTCGCCGAGGTGACGCCCCAGCTGATTCTCGCGTCGGTCGACGAGTTGCTGTGGATTCAGCGCGCCAAGGAGCACGGCTGGGAACTGACCAGGGAACGGGTCACCGAGATCATCGCCAACATCCGCAAGCAGAACAACCTCGAAGACGAGGCGACGTTCCGGAAGGCGCTCCAGACGGAGGGCCTCACGGAGGAGCAGCTTCGGCGCGATATCGAGACCCGGGCGCTGGTCGATCAGGCACAGTCGGTGGACGTCGTCGAGAAGATCGAGGTGTCCGACGAGGACGTGCGCGCCTTCTATGAAACCAACCGGCAGCAGTTCACCACGCCGCCGGAAATCACGCTGCGCGAGATCCTGATCCCGGTGCCGACCTCGGATCGGGGCATCAACGTCGCTCAGAGCGAAGAGGCACGGGCGCGCGCCGAGGAGATTCGCTCGCGGCTGGTCGCTGGTGAACCGTTCGCGCGGCTGGCCGGCGAGGTGTCGTCTGCAGGCTCGAAGGCGAATGGCGGCCTGCTTCAGGCCCTCAAGTTCGACGATCTCGCCCCGGCGCTGCAGAGCGTATTCGGCCCGATGAAGGTTGGCGACATCACCCAGGTGATGCAGACCACCAGCGGCTTCCAGATCTTCAAGCTCGAAGCGCGATCGGACACGAAGATCAAGCCGCTCGAAGACGCACGCGCCGAGATCTTCCGCCGTCTCGTCGACCAGAAGCGCGATTCCGAGCTCGTGAAGTACGTGGAGAAGCTGCGGGCTCAGGCGAAGATCACCTGGCGTAACCCGGAGCTGCAGAAGGCGTACGACCAGGCGCTCTCGGAGCGCCTCCGGCGCCTCGGCATCGCTGCTGCCGCTCCGACGCCGCCCAAGTCGTAGTGGAAAGAGGCGAGACCCTTCGCTGGTACGCGCTGTGGACGCGATCTCGCCACGAGCAGGTGGTCCGGGAGCAGCTCGAACAGAAACAGATTGAAACGTTCCTCCCCACCGTTGCCAAGTGGAGCCGCTGGAAGGATCGCAAGAAGAAGATCGACTGGCCGCTCTTTCCGGGCTACTGTTTCGCGCGCTTCAATGCGCTCGAGCGGCTCCCGATCCTGAAGTGCACCGGCGTCGTCAGCATCGTCGGATTCGAGGGCGGTGAGCCGGCACCGATTCCCGAGCAGGAGATCCACGGCATCCGCCTGCTGGTGGCCAGCAATCTCATCTACGATCCCTGTCCGCTGATTCGCGAGGGGATGCTCGTCGAAGTCGTTCACGGACCGCTCAAAGGCGTGAGCGGCCGGCTGGTGCGCAAGAACGAGAAGGCGCGCCTGGTGTTGTCCGTCGATTTGATCGGACAGGCGGTCAGCGTGGAAGTCGACGCCGCAGACGTGCGACCTTATTGACCGAGCTGAAGCTCGGTCCTGCAAAGACGATGAACGCCGCCCAAGCCATCCCGGAAGCGCAGCTGGCCGATCGACCCGCGCGTTCGCAGGTCGTGATAGGAAGCGTACGCCTCGAGAGCCCGCTGGTCGTGGCGCCGATGGCCGGGATGACCGACTCCGCTTTCCGGCGTCTCGTGAAGCGTCACGGCGGGTGTGGTCTCGTCGTCACCGAGATGGTGTCGTCGGAGGGGCTGGTCCGGGGCATCGATCGCACGCTGGAGTACGCCGAGTACACCGAGGAAGAGCGTCCCGTCTCGATCCAGATCTTCGGTGGGGATCCCGCGAAGATGGCGGCGGCAGCGCAAGTCGTGGAGGCCATGGGCGCCGACCTCGTC
>Ga0075428_100007662_pt1 | contig 11969 bp, 8 predicted proteins | sample RhiMetdeltSRZDD2_FD_75291 | JGI IMG/M metagenome (GOLD analysis project Ga0075428, IMG submission 75291) | Populus rhizosphere microbial communities from Tennessee, USA - Rhizosphere MetaG P. deltoides SRZDD2 | ecosystem: Host-associated > Plants > Roots > Rhizosphere > Soil | place: USA...
CGCTGCGCTTGCGCGCCTCCGGCGCCGCGCCACTGAACCGGCATCGTGCTCGGCGCGAACAAGCCGAGCACTTTGCCACCGACCTTCAAGCCCGCGAGGTCTTCTTTCTTGTCGATTACGCGGAAGCCGTTCGCTACCGCAAGATCACGCACCGTCTTCCTCTTCTCGCCCTCGGCGACTTGGGCGAAGTAGCGCTCGCCGCCGCCGAGCACGATGTCGATCCGCGACGCCGCAATCTGCTCCGCGATCGAGCCTTTGCCACCGCTGGTCTTTAGATCGGCCGGACAATCACCCGACAGCGCGTTGGGGTTGGCAGGATCGGGGCTCATCGAGCGCGGGCTCTCGCAGAGCCGATACGAGACGTGCGCGACGAACGACGCGGGCGTCGCGTCCGTGACGCTCGAGGTCACGACGATCCCCGTGCCGAATCCAGCTGCGGCCGCGATCTCCATGATCGTCGGCACGTCGACATCGGTGGCCGCCGTCGTGGCGATGCGGCCCGCGCTCGTCACGATGCCGGTCGCCATCGACGTCGCCGTGTTCGCGGAGTCCGCAACGTACTCCGGCAGGCTCGGGTTTTCCTCTGCCACGGTTTGGATTTGCACGTTGCTGCGCACTGGCAGCGTGTCGAGCGTCAGCCGACCTCGGTAGCCCGCGAGATAGTCGCGCGCGATCGTGATCTGATGCTGATCCATGCCGTCGCCGATGATGAGGATGACCTTCGGCGCCTTTGGCCCGTTGCGCGCCGCATCCTGGGCCACGCCACTCAGCGGGAGCAGCGTCAGCAAACACACGATGGCAGTGAGCTTGTTCATCTCGGCACTCAATTCCACGCGGGAAGGAACGCATACTGGTCGGCGTACTCGAGCATTTGCGCCGTGAAGTCGTCGGGATACTCGATGCGGACGTCGACGATTTCCTCGCCGCGGAGCACGGGGACGAGCCGCGGCCCCATGAAGCCCGCGTAGGCCGGCAAATCGAGCGCCGTATACCGCGCCCGCACCTCGGCATGCAGAGCCGGATCGACCTTGACGGCGTAACGCTCGACGAGCTCGCGAATCGCCGCGTAGTCACCCGTCGATTTGATGCGCTGCAGCTCGCGAAGCAGACGCCCGAACAATGCGCGCAGCTTCGTATAGTCGTTGACGACGAAGAATGTCTTTCCGTCGCGGGCGCGGCGCTCGATGACGTTGTCCGCAAGCCCGTGCTCGTACGCCCACGCCGCGATGAGCTGGCGGTTACGCATGTGGTCTTCCTCGAGGTCTTTGCCGAGCTCGACGCGGTTCAATTGCTGCAGCAACGCGTTGCGGATGAACTGATCGTAAGCCGCGTGGCCGACCTCGACGGAAGGCATGAGCCCGAGCTCGACGAGCTTGGGATCGACGGCGAAATACAGCGCGACGAGATCGGCGCGCGCTTCCTCGAGCGTCGAGCCGTAGTTCTTCAGCGTCTCGTGCAACGGCCCGACCCCGCGCTCGATTTGCCCCGAGCCGTGACCGATGACCTCGTGCAGGTCGACATGCAGCATCGCCGCGAGCTCGCCGTAGCGCGCGTTGCGCTCGACCTCGGCGGGGCCGTAGGAGAATTCGCGATCCGCGCCGCCGCGCACGGCGTTGTACGCCGCCACGACGTTCGCGAGCGTCACCGACTTCGACCCGTGCTCGCGCCGGATCCAATCGGAGTTCGGCAAGTTGATCCCGATCGGCGTCGTCGGCGACGCGTCGCCCGATTCGATGACGACCGTGATGACCTTCCCGGAGATACCCGTGACGCTTTGCTTCTTGTGCCGGCCGAAGAACGGCATGTGGTTCTCGAACCACTGCGCGGCGGCGGCGATGGTCCCGATGCGGCGGGTCGCCTCGGGGTCGCGAAACGACACGACGCTCTCGAACGTCCCGCGCATGCCGAGCGGATCGTTGTAGACCTCGATGAAGCCATTCACGACGTCGACGTGCGAGTCGGTGTCGCGCAACCACGCGATGTTGTAGTCGTCCCAATCCTCTAAGCTGCCGGTTCGGTAGAAGCGAATCAGCTTCTCGAGCGCCGCGCGCTGAGCCTCGTTCTCGGCGCAGCTCACCGCCGCCTCGAGCCAAGCGACGATGCGCTCGATGGCTTCCGTGTAGCGCCCGCCGACCTTCTGCACCTGCTCGACGGCCACGCCATCGACCTTCACGAGCCGCGAGTTGATGCCATGCGCGACGCGCGCCTCGGCACCTTCGACGGCGCGCTCGGCATAGAACGTTTCGACCTCACGCTGCGTGAGGCCCGAATAGAAATTGACGGCCGAGCTCGTCAGCACGTCGCGATCCGCGTTCTTGCTGACGAGCTTCGCGTCGACCTGCGCATCGAACATGACGGGCGTGAGCTCGGCGATGAGCTCCTCGAGCGACTGCCCCGCGCGCAGCGGAAACTCCGCGGGAGTGCCGCGCACGAACGCGGCGAAGGCCGCGGCCGAAAAGCCGGGCGCGAACTTGTCGTGCGCGTAGTGGTGATGGATGCCGTTCGCGAACCACACGCGCTTCAGATAGAGCGTCAGGGCGCGAAAGTCGTCCGTGTCGCGCTCACCGGGGTAGTACCGGACGATCTGCTCGAGCGTGCGCTTGACACCTAAGTTGTAGCGATACTTCTGGTCGTACGTGATCTCGCGGCCGCACAGCGCCGCCTCGTACAGGTAATAAAGGAGCTTCTTCGTACGCGCGTCGAGCGCTTCGAAGCCCGGCACGCGATAGCGCAGGATGCGCACGTCGGCGAAGCGTTCGACTTCGACGCGAAATTCGGGGGATCCGGGCGCCGACTCGTCAGCGGTGGCGCGCGCCGGCGCCGGCGGGTCTGCCCCTTGATCGGCCGTGGTTCCTGCGCCCACTATGGAGGACAACATCGACGACACTGTAGTCGGGGGACGAGAAAAATGCGCACCGCGGCTCCGCGTGAGGGGCGAGATCATGACATATTGCTCCGCGGCCCGGGAGCAGTTGCCGCCATCGTGATGCTCGCGGCTTTGGCGGCGCAGTGGCCGGCGCGATACGCGGTGGCCCAGAACGCACCGTGCACGGCGATCCAAGACGACGCCGAGCGCCTTGCCTGCTACGACCGCGCGCTGCGCACGACCTCGCCCGCGCCGCCTGCAACGGCACCGGCTGCGTCAGCGCCGGCGACATCCGCGCCGTCCGCGTCAACGCCAGCGGCACCGGCCGCTCAGGCGCCGGCCGCGCCCGTGCCTCAAGCAGCAGCACCCGCCACGCAAGCGCCGGCCACCCAGGCACCCGCCGCGCAAGCGCCCGCCGCACAAGCGTCCCCGGCGCCCGCGACGACCGCGACACCGGCGTCGGCTGCAAATCCCGACAAGGTCACTCCGATCATCATCGTCAACGTCCGGTCGCTGCCGGGACGCGAGACGACGTTCACGACGAAAGACGGCGCAACCTGGGTGCAAACGGACAGCCAACGCATCTACGGGCTGCCCGACACGCCGTTCGACGCCCAGCTGAAACCCGGCGCGGTAGGCAGCACGTTTCTCGTGCCGAAAGTCGGCACCCGCGCGATTCGCGTCAAGCTCGTCGAGCACTGACGACCGCCAGGGATGGCGGGACTGCCGTCCGGCTACTCCCCTTTCAGGTGCTGCTCGAGCTTGCCGAGCTCGAGCAAGTCACGGTAGTAGCTGTCGGGATCGCAGGGCGCTTGCTCACCGATATCGACGCTGTCGTCGCGCGCCGAGCCGCGGCGCCGCACGAGCGGCTGCGTGTAGTACGGATCGTAGATCGTCATGATGCGATCCATCGCGAGATGATCGGCCGCGAGCTCGTAACGCTCGACGATGCGCGTGCCCTCGCCCTTCATCGGCAAACCGGAGCCGTCGAGCCACCCCGGCAAGAGGTTCGTCGTCTCGATGACGAGCGCGTTGCCTTCCCAATGGCCGACCGAGAACCCGAGCGACGACGGCGGCATGTCGGCCGGCATCTTCCGCCCATCCATCCAGACACGCCGCGGCGTGTTGTGCTCGACGTAGACGATCAGGTAGTGCGTGCCGGCGTCGATGATCTCCATGTTGTAGGGCGCGCCGAACAACCGCGGTAGACCGAGCGCGAGGCACCGAAGCGCGGGGTCTTGATAGTGATCCGTCGCGGCGAACAGCGCGCGCCCTTCGGCCGAGAACGGCGTCGGCTTCGGCTCGAGATCGTCGACGGTGACTCGCCACTTGTACCGATTGCGCCAGGGACCGGAGATGTCGACGGGATAATCGTTGCGCGTGGTGCCATACGCGTAGCTCTTGCCGGGAGTCGCGTGCACTTGATTCGGATCGGGCCCGGTGGCGTCTCCACGGCCGGTCATCAGCGACGAGCCGTCGGGACGTACGATCGTCCGCACGTAGAGCTTCTTCGTGCCGTTGCGTCCGACTTGGCCCGACACCTTGAGCTGATCGCCGACCTTGACCGTCCCCTGCGTCCAGCCGAGCTGCTGCATTGCGGTGATGCTCGCCGCTTGCAGCTCCCAGTCTTCTGTCGCACCGCCCTCGCCCGCGACTTGCAGTCGATAGCGAATGTGCGGGTTGTTCCACCAGACCTGAACGATCGTGCCGCTGAGCTCGGCCGTCTTATCGGGCTCGAACTCCGCCGAGAACGAATGGTGCGCGTGCGCCGGTGCGGCGATGCCGCATGCCACTAGCAACGCATAGAACACGCGCGACACCATACCGACCCCCCCACGTTCATCGAATCACTACAGGATACGCCGGCGCCGAGAACCCCCGCCATCCGCGGGCTTGCATAACCGGCGCCGGAGTGGATAGTGGGGGTTCGAGACTGCCGAAGGCAGTGGATCCTTTTTGCTCGGGGGGAACTAGCAATGCGGACCATCCCACGACCATTCACCGTCTCGTGCCTCGCAACGTTGCTGGCCGCGTGCGGCGGTGGCGGCGGCGAGCCGAGCGCGACTGCTGCCACTGTCGCCATCGACGCCGACGACATCGGCGGCACGGTCAACGGCCCCGCCGGGCCCGAAGCCGGCGTCTGGGTCATCGCCGAGACGTCGGACCTCGCGACGCGCTACGCGAAGATCGTCGTGACCGACGATCAGGGGCGCTTCGTCGTCCCGGATCTCCCGCCCGCGAACTATGAGGTGTGGGTACGCGGCTACGGGCTCGTCGATTCGACGAAAGTCGCAGCCAAACCGGGCCAGACGTTGGATCTCATCGCGAACGCGGCGCCCACGCCGGGTGCGGCCGCCGTCGTCTATCCCGCGGCGTACTGGTACTCGATGATGAAAGTACCGAGCGCCGAGGAGGTCAGCTTCTTGCCGGGCGGCGTCAACCAATACCTCGCGTCGGTCAAGAATCAGTCGTGCATCGGCTGCCATCAGATCGGCCAGCTCGCGACGCGCACGATTCCGACGGCGTTCTCGAGCATGAGCCACCACGACGCGTGGGTGCGCCGCATTCAGTCGGGACAAGCGGGCTCGCAGATGCTCGCGAGCGCGATGAATCAGCTCGGCGGCGTGCCGCCGAAATACTTGAGCGAGTGGACGGAGCGCGTCGCGAACGGCGAGTTGCCGCACGCAACTCCCGCACGTCCACATGGCGTCGAGCGCAACGTCATCGCAACCGTGCGCGACTGGGCGACGGATAAAGCGTACATGCACGACTTGAGCGGCACGGATCGCCGCAATCCCACGGTCAACGGCTACGGCAAGCTGTACGGCTCACCGGAGCTTTCGACCGACGACTTCCCGATCCTCGATCCAAAGACGAACACGGCCTCGTCTCTGCATGCGCCGGTGCAAGATCCGAACACGCCGACGACGAACAGCACGCCGCCGACGCAGCCGTCGGCCTACTGGGGCAACGAGGCAATCTGGGACAGCAAGGCCAACGCGCACAACCCGATGCTCGATGCGCAAGGTCGCGTCTGGTACACGGCCGTCGTGCGCGCGCCGGACAACGCTCCGGCCTACTGCAAAGCGGAATCGGGCAATCCGTCGGCGAAGCTGTTCCCGCTGCCGCGCTCGGGCCGGCAACTGTCGATGTACGACCCGAAGACCGAGAAGTACACGTTCATCGACACGTGCTACTCGACGCATCACCTCCAATTCGGCTACGACGCGAACGACACGCTGTGGACGAGCGGCGGCGGTCCCGTCGTCGGCTGGTTGAACTCGAAGAAGTTCCTCGAGACCGGCGACGCGGGCGCTTCGCAAGGCTGGACGGCGCTCGTGCTCGACACGAACGGCAACGGCAAGCGCGACGCCTACGTCGAGCCCGGTCAGCCGGCGGATCCCTCGAAGGACACGCGCATCAATAGCGCCTTCTATGCCGTGATGCCGAACCCGGCCGACGGATCGATCTGGGGCGCGACGATGGGGGTTCCGGGCGCCGTCGTGCGACTCGACCCCGGCTCGAACCCGCCCGAGACGGCGCTCGTCGAGGTTTACACGCCGCCGATGCCGGGCTACGGCGTCCGCGGCGGCGACATCGACAGCAACGGCGTCGTCTGGGTGTCGATGGGCAGCGGCCATTTGGGCTCGTTCGACCGCAGCAAGTGCAAGGGCCCGTTGAACGGCCCGAACGCGACCGGCGGCCATTGCCCCGAAGGTTGGAGCTTCTATCGCTATCCCGGCCCCGGCTTCGTAGGCCGGCCCGACGAGAGCGTCGAGGCGAGCTATTACAGCTGGGTCGATCAGCACAACACGTCGGGCCTCGGCGAGAACGTGCCGATGTCGACGGCGAATCTGTTCGACGGCGTGCACGCACTCGTCAACGGCGAAATGGTGACGTTGCGGATTCCGTATCCGCTCGGCTTCTACTCGAAGGGCTTCGAGGGCCGCATCGACGACGCGAACGCGGGTTGGAAAGGCCGCGGCCTGTGGGTGCCGAGCGGCGACCGAACGCCGTGGCTCAAGGAAGGCGGCAAAGGCACGAAGCCGCTCGTCGTCCAATTCCAGGTAAGGCCGGATCCGCTCGCGAAGTAGCAGGCGTTTATCCACTCGGGTTCTGCGGGGAGAGACTCATGAAAACGATAGCGATCCTTGGAGTGCTGCTCGTGGCCGGCGCCGCTGGCGCACAAGCGCCGGGTGGCGGTGGCGGCGGCTTCACTCCGCCGACGTTCGACGGCCTCGACAAAGACAAGAACGGTTCGCTGTCGCAGGCCGAGGTGGGAGAGTTCGTCAAGACGATTCCGGCCAACGGCGGGGCGAATGGCCGGCCCGACGCCGCAACAATCTTCGGCCGGTGGGATGCGAACAAGGACGGCTCGGTGTCGAAAGCCGAGTTCGACTCGCGCCCACGTGGCGGCGGCCCCGGCGGCGGCGCCCCCCCTGGCGGTGGCGGCGGACCGCCTCCCGGCGGCCAAGCTCCGCGCTAAGCCCGCGAGCCCACGACTCAGGTAGTTTCGCGGACCCCGCGAGGGCTTCGCGCGTAGGCGCGTGCGTCGCGTTCGCGCAGAGCGCAGGCGAATCCCAGCAACGCCACGTTGACGCCCCAGACGATCCAGGCCGACCACAAGACGTGTGAAAGAAAATGCGCGCCGCGGGCCATCTGCACGGCGCCGAATAGCGTCCCGAGCACGAAGGCGACTGCCCACGCCTGCCAAGCGCGGCGACGCGCTATGGGATAGAGCGCGAAGCCGACGGCGAGCCAAGCGTAGCCCGCGAGCGGATGCGCCGCGGGAAAACAGCCGTCGACGTTCGGCAGCGCCGCGTGCGCAGCAAGCAACGGGTGATACGGAGCGGATCCGCCGAAGATCGCGAGATCCCACGGGCACGCGTGCGAGCTGAAATGCTTCGCAAGGCCGACGATCGCGGCGCCAACGAGAGTGGCGATCGACACGTAGAGCAGCGATTCGCGATGCGCATGCAGCGTTCGCGGTTTTCGTGTGACCCAAGTCGTGACCGCGACCCCGAGCAGCGCGAGCGCGGCCACGGCGCTCAGCATCCGAGCCCCGTCGTGCAGCACCGCTTTCAGCAACCAGTCATTGATCAGAGGAAAGCTGTGCCGCGTGTCATCGAAGAACCAACGCGCTACGTCTAAGTCGACACGACCGTCGCCGAGAACCAAGGTGAGCGCAATGGCGCTGACCGCGAGCGCCACCGCCTGATACAGCAGCGCCCGCCGTCCGTCGCGGCTGCGATAGAAATCGAGGAAATTCACGACCTTCATGACGCCCTGCTCAGGGGCTCTTGACCGCCGAGACCTTGTCGCCGCGGCAGGCTGCGAGCAGGTCGAGCCCCTCGTCGTACAGCGGCGATTCGAGGCCGAAGATCGGCAAGAGCGTGTGGAAGATCGCGTCGTGGCTCGTGTCGTGCTCCGCCGAGCGGCGCAAGCACTGCGGATCGACGTGCGCGCGATCGGCGTAGAAGCCCGGCGACGCCCAGAACAACATCGGCACTTCGATCTGCTCGCGCGGCGCCATCGAATACGGGAAGCCGTGCAAGTACAGGCCATTCTCGCCGAGCGACTCGCCGTGATCGGAGACGTACAGCACCGCGGTGTCGAACTCGGCGCTACGCCGCGAGAGCTCGTCGATCACGCGGCTCACGAAAAAGTCCGTATAGAGAATCGTGTTGTCGTACGAGTTGTTGATCGCTGCACGATCGCAGTTGCGCAGGTTCGGCAAATCGCACTCGGGGAAGAACTCTTTGGCCCACTGCGGCACGTCCGTGTTGTACGCGGGCCCATGACTGCCGCGTTGGTGCAAGACGATCAGATGATCGTGCTCACGATCCGCGACTAGCGCATCGAAGTCCTCGAGCAGCAGCTCGTCGAAGCAGCCCGTCGCGTCGCACAAGTCGGGGTGTGTCCAGTTCGCGCGTTGCTCGAAGTGCTGCTCGTCGCAGACGCTCTTGCAGCCCGTGCTGTTGTCTCGCCAGAACGTGTCGATGCCCAGGCGCTGCATCGCGCCCATGATGCTCTCGCTGCCCATCGCTGCTGCGTGCGAGAACTTGGCTTGGCCCAAGCCCGAGAAGATGCACGGCACAGACTCGGCGGTCGAGGTACCGCAGGAGACCACACTCGGAAAGTTGACGACGTCGCGCGCGCGCGTGTAGCGATTCGTGTCGCGCTCGTAGCCGTTGAAAGAGAAGCGATCGGCGCGCGCCGTTTCGCCCATGACGAGCACGACGAGCGCCGGCTTACGCTGCGCTACGGCGGGTGCGAGCCGGACATCGAGCGGACGACGCGCCTTGGCCGCTTCATCGTCCCTGCTCATGCTGAAGGTCGCGGCGGCCCATAACGGATAGGCCGGGTTGATCTGCAAGCGCAGCCCGTCGTTCTCGCGGGCGAAGAACGACGTGGCCGAATAGTTCACGTACACCGTCGTCAACAACAGGGCAACGGCGACGGCCGCGGTGCCGAAGCGCACGACTATTTCCGCCGGCCAGCGGAGCCGCTTGAGCGGAACGGCGAACACGACGATCGCGGGCAAGACGCCGTACAGAAATACGTGCCCGAAATACGCGCCGGAGAGCAGCGGCGTCGCTTCGAGCGCCGTCGTCTCGACGGTATTGCGGATCATCGACTGATCGATGACGACACCGTACTCGAGCATGAAGAAGCCGCAGCTCGCGGCGACGAGCAGCAGCAGCGCGGCGATCACGCGCAGTAGTTTCGTGCCGACCGCAGCGGCCATCGTGACGGTCAGCGGAACGAAGATCAGCGCAAACAGCGTCGAGAGAATCGCCAGCCGGTGCTCATCGTTCTGCGTCGCGCGCCAGGCGGCCTGCCAGAACGGATCGTTGTCCGCGGCGACGATGAACAGCGCGACGGCGGCGATCAGCAGCGGCGCGCCGAGAAGATCCGACCATGCCGGGCGCTTCGCCGGCGCAAGGTTCGAGGAGGCCGGCGCCGCGGTCGTAGCAGGTGCTTCGCGTTTCGACATCTTGGATGGCTATCTCCGGTTGCGTGCCCGTTAGACGGGCGGCGGCGCCCAAATCGGTCGGCAAGAACGGTCGGCCGGTACGGTCGAAATCAGCCGGAAAACCCGTTCATGAACAAACGGTAACCCGCTGTTAGAACGAGCCTTTCGTCTCGACGATGATCTGCGTCTTGTCGATCGTCGGATCGCCGTTCAGCGGGAACGCGAGGTCGATGTGCACGACGGATTTGCCGCTCGCACGTGGAGAGCTTAGCCGCAGCCCGACGCCTACGTCATACAAGGTTCCGAGAGGCTGCGAGGCCCGCGGGTCCGTTCCCGAGACACGGCCCACGTCGAGAAACGCGGCGTAGCCGACACGGAACAGCCGCCACGGATAGAAATCCGTGAAGAATCGCTCTTCGACCGACAGCAACGAACGGCTCTCGCCGGCCTGGTAGCGCAGCGGGTAGCCGCGCAGACCGTTGTCGCCGCCGAGCAGAACCTGGTTCTCGCGATCGAGGTTGCTCGTCGCCGTGAAGGCCGCCGTGGCCGCGAACACGCGATTCTCAGCATTGCGCAAGTAGTAGTGTGCCGCCGCTTCCACGATCGTGTTCTGAAAACCGGTGTCCTCGTCGCGCGTCGATCCCGACGCACTCAGTGTGAGCATGTGGCCCGGCCCGCCGGGCTCCCAGCCTTTGTTGAACGTCGTGCGAAACAGTGTCGCGTTGCGGTCGGAGCCAAAGCTCTTCTCGGCGAAGCCGACGCTCATGAAGAGATTCGTGCCGAGCGCGACGTCCTCGGTGCGGCCGATGTCGTTGAGCTCGCTGACCTCGCGGTAGTCGTCGGCGAGCAGCTGCCATCCGACCCACGGGTAGACGAGCTTGCGGTTCTCGGGCAGCAGCATTGGATTCGGCGTGTCGATCGTCGGATAAAAGATGTCTTCGCTCGAAGTGAAGCCGACCAACCAACGCGACACTCGGCCGTCGACGAAACCGCGCGTCCAGCCGCCCTGGAACGATGCACCCTTGACGTCGTGCCCGAACTCGTCGACTTGCTCGCCGCGGTCGTAGATCGGATCGACGCGCTGCTCGTCGGCCACATTGCCGCCGAGCATCCAGCGCGTGTCGAGCGCGTAGAACGGGCGCTCCAAGGCGAGCATATGCCGATAACCGTCGCTCGCATCCGTGTACACGGCGTCCAAGCGCACGCGGCTGCCGAGCAGGTTTGGGTCGCCGTAGGAAAGCAGCGTCTCGTCGCGGTCGATCATGTGCTTCTCGATGATCCGGACCTGCTTGCCCGTGCCGAACAAGTTGCGATCGTCGAGGCCGAGCGCCCACTCGCTCTCGCCGCCGCGATGCGAGAATTTCAGCTCGGGCGCGAGCGTCCACGAGTCGCGCACGTGCACGTCCACGGCCACGGTGTTAGCCGCGGCGTCGTAATTCTCTGGACCGATCTTCACGTCCGCGAGGTAGCCGCGACTGCGCAGCGCGCGCGCCGACTCCGCGAGCACGCGCGAGTCGTAACGATCTCCGACTTTGAACAGCAGCGCACTCTCGATGACCGAGTCGTGCGTCGGCGAGTGCACTTTGTTCGCCCAGCGATAGAGCGGTTTGTTCTCCTTCGGATTGTCAGGGTTGAAGACGTTGTCGACCGTGACGGTCACTTCACGGATCGTGGCACCGGCCTGCTCCATCTGCGCCTCGAGGGCCGCGACCTCGGCAGCCGCGACCCTGGTCGCCTCGGCGTCCGTCATGTCCTGACCCTGCGCGGCGTCGGGTGGCGCGGATTCTTCAACGTCTTGGGCCTGGGCCGTCGCGACCAGCAACGCCCAAGCTGTGATTGACGCAAAGCACGCGACACGATTGAAGCGCGTCGCCCGTGCGAACCGGCGGAACGTGAGCCGGCCACGAAGGCCGGAAGTGTCGTAGATCTCCATGAGTGCAAGTAGGACGGCCGCGACGCTCGAAAGCGGTCGCGGCCCCCCACTGCACTAATGATGTTGCGCGGACCTCACTAGCTCTTGCGCTTGCTCGGCCTCACAAAGCGAAAGTCGAGCTTGTACATAAGGTCGTCGTCCCACCCGAGGACGGCGGGCAGGCCCGGCGTTGAATAGCGATCGAGGTTGTACTC
>Ga0075428_100007666_pt1 | contig 11965 bp, 16 predicted proteins | sample RhiMetdeltSRZDD2_FD_75291 | JGI IMG/M metagenome (GOLD analysis project Ga0075428, IMG submission 75291) | Populus rhizosphere microbial communities from Tennessee, USA - Rhizosphere MetaG P. deltoides SRZDD2 | ecosystem: Host-associated > Plants > Roots > Rhizosphere > Soil | place: USA...
GCACCATGCCGCCGTTCGGCCCGGCGCTCGGCGAGCAGGGCGTGAAGGACGTCGCGCACTACGTGATGTCGCTCTCGGGCCTGACGCACGACTCGCTGCGCAGGGCGCGCGGCGAGCCGATCTTCAAGCAGATCTGCGCCGCCTGTCACGGCGCCGAAGGCAAGGGCAACCCGGCGCTCGGCGCGCCCAACCTCACCGACCGCATCTGGCTGCACGGCTCCGGCGAGCCGACGATCATCGAGACCATCACGCGCGGCCGCTCGGGCCAGATGCCGGCGCACAAGGAGCTTCTGTCGGAGGCCAAGATTCACCTGCTGACGGCGTACGTGCTGTCGCTGTCGCAGCCGCCGAGATGAGGAACGACATGGATCTCGCCGAGCTTTCGCTCTACGAGGTCCGCCGCAAGATCTACCCGCGCGCGGTGCACGGCTGGTTCGCCGCGTGGCGCTGGGCGCTGGTGTGGGCGACGCAGATCGTGTTCTACGGCGGGCCCTGGCTGACCTGGAACGGCCGCCAGGCGCTGCTCTTCGACATCGCGCATCGCAAGTTCTATCTCTTCGGCCTGGTGTTCTGGCCGCAGGACATCATCTACCTCGCGGTGCTGCTGATCCTGTCGGCGCTGGCGCTGTTCCTCTTCACCGCGCTCGCCGGGCGCCTGTGGTGCGGCTACGCCTGCCCGCAGACCGTGTACACCGAGATCTTCCTGTGGATCGAGCGCCGCATCGAAGGCGACCGCAACGCGCGCATGAAGCTCGACCGGCAGAAGGCCGGCGCGCGCAAGATCGCCCTGAAGGCCGCGAAGCACGCCGCCTGGATCGCGGTGGCGCTGTGGACGGGGATCACGTTCGTCGGTTACTTCACGCCGATCAAGGAGCTGTGCGCGAATCTGCTGGCCTTCTCCGCGGGACCCTGGGAAACGTTCTGGGCACTGTTCTACGGCTTCGCCACGTACGGCAACGCCGGCTGGATGCGCGAGCAGGTGTGCAAGTACATGTGCCCCTACGCGCGCTTCCAAAGCGCGATGTTCGACAAGGACACGTTGGTGATCACCTACGACGCCAAGCGCGGCGAGCCGCGCGGCAAAGGGGGCGACAAGGGCGATTGCGTCGACTGCGGGATCTGCGTACAGGTCTGCCCGACCGGCATCGACATCCGCCAGGGCCTGCAGTACGAGTGCATCGGCTGCGCCGCCTGCATCGACGGCTGCAACCAGGTCATGACCAAGGTCGGCAAGCCGCAGAAGCTGATCCGCTACTCGACGCTGCACGCCATGGAGGGAACGCCCACGCGGGTGCTGCGCCCGCGCGTGCTGGTGTACGCCGCCATCCTTGCTTCGGTGGCGACCGCCGCCGCGGCGAGCCTCTACCTGCGCACGCCGCTCAAGGTCGACGTGATCCGCGACCGCGCGGCGATCGCGCGCGAAGTGGAGGGCGGCTTGATCGAGAACGTCTACCGCCTGCAGATCATGAACACCACCGAGGAGGCGCGCGCTTTCACCATCACCGTGCGCGGCCTGCCCGACATGCACGTGTGGGGCGAGCCCACGGTGGGCGTGCCGGCCGCGACGAGCCGCATGGTGCCCATCAAGGTGCGCGCCGCGCCCGCCGCGAGCGGCACGCACCCGATCGAGTTCGAGGTGCGCGCGCTCGGCGTCGAGAACGTCGTGGTGACCGAGCACTCGGTGTTCATCGTGCGATGAAAGTTCCGCTCAAGATCCCCCGGCCCTACCTCCTTGCCGCGATCGGCGGCGCCGCGGCGGTCCTGGCTTTCGGCCTGGCCTATGTTCGGTTCAACCGCGACCTGGAGCACGCAACCCAGCGCGTGGCGCACGGCAGCCAAATGGCGCAGACCCGATGCGGCCCCATCGAATACGCCGAGATGGGCGAGGGGCCGGCGCTCCTGCTCGTCCACGGCGCGGGCGGCGGCTTCGACCAGGGGATCGAATTTGCCGGCGAGCTTGCCCGCAGCGGCCACCGCGTCATCGCCATGTCGCGCTTCGGCTATCTGCGCACGCCGCTGCCGGTCGATGCGACGCCGCAGGCGCAGGCCGACGCGCACGCCTGCCTGCTCGACGCGCTCGGCATCCAGCGCGCGGCGATCGCGGGCGTGTCCGCGGGCGCGCCCTCTTCCATGCAGTTCGCGATCCGCTACCCCGAACGCACGCGCGCACTGGCTCTGCTCGTGCCCCTCGCGTACCGGCCGGCACAGGCGACGTCGGGCGATTCCCGGCCGTCCGGACTGCTCGGACGCTTCATGCTCCAGCACGCGGTGAGTTCGGATTTCCTCTACTGGCTCGCGATGCGGCTCGCGCCTGGGCTCGTGGCAAGGACGATCCTGGGCACGCCGCCCGAAGCGCTTGCCGGGGCGAGCCGCGAAGAACAGGAGCGTGCGGGGCTCATCATGGAGCACATCATGCCGCTCAAGTTGCGCCAGGCCGGGCTGCTGAACGAGGTCCGTGTCGTGCAGGCGCTCGCTCCGTATCCGCTGGAGAAGATCGCCGCGCCCACGCTCGTGGTCAGCGTCGCCGACGACCTTTACGGCACTTTCGAGAGCGCGCGCTACACCGCCTCACAGATCCGCGGCGCCCGGTTCATCGGATACGAACGCGGCGGCCACGTGTTGTTGGGACACCACCGCGCCGTCCTGGACGAGCTCCATTCGTTTCTTTCGGACACCGCAAGCTTCGCCGCAGAGGCCACATGAGCGCGCCCTGGTATCGCCAGCTCTGGCCTTGGCTGCTCATCTCCGGCCCCGCCGCGGTACTGATTGCCGGCGCGGTGACCACCTGGATCGCGTTCGCTTCCGCCGACGGCCTGGTCGCCGAGGACTATTACAAGCAGGGCATGGCCGTGAACAAGGTCCTCGCCCGTGAGCAGCACGCTGCGCAGCTTGGCCTTTCCGCAGATCTTCAGCTCACGCAGGAGAAAATCGTCGTGAAGCTGCACGGCGCCGCACCCGAGGCGCTGTTCGTGCACCTCGCGCACGCCACGCGAGCGGGCTACGACCAGCGCCTGCGCCTCGCGCCCGTGCAGCCGGGGGTGTACGAGGCCGAGCTGCCCGAGCTCCCCGCCGGGCGCTGGCGCATCGTGGTGGAGGATCCGCGCGCGAGCTGGCGCATCGTGAAGGAGATCTCATGAGGAAACTGATCTGGGTGTTCTGGCCATCTTTCATCGTGGCCGGCGTCGGCACGGTGCTGCTCTTCACCCTGCTCGACCCGGTGGACCTGCGCTTCGTCGGCCCGCTCGAGCTGACGCGCGACGCGGGCTACACGATCGGCTTCTTCTTCCTCTGGTCGCTCGGCGCCGGCTCGAGCGCCTTCACCTGCTGGCTGCAGCGGCGCGCCGACGAGGTGAACCGCTGTCCATTGCAGCCGGCCGAGCGGCCCCTGGGCTGCCCCAAGCGGGAGGACCCCAATGCGGCTTGCTAGCCTGTGCCTTCTCCTCGTTCCGGCCATCGCATGGGCGCAGGACCCGGCCCCTGGACGCCTGCTCTACGAGACGCATTGCGGCGGCTGCCATTACGAGCGCGTCCACGAGCGCGCGAAGTCGGACGTGAAGGGGCTCGCCGACCTGCGCGACACCGTGGCGCGCTGGGCCTCGCAGACCAAGCACCGGTTCACGCTCGACGAGATCGAGAGCGTGGTGCAGTACCTCAACGAGTCGCACTACCGCTTCGGCCTGCCGCCCGACGTAGGACAACGGCGCGGCCGCTGAAACGCCGATGCGTGAGCGGCTGCTCGAGCGCTTTCCCGCGCTGGCAGACTTGCCTACCTGGGTTCCGGAGTTCAGGCCTTGTGTCTCGCCTGTCGGCGCGGTTCGTGGATGAAGCGCTCCGCGCCCCTGTAGAGGAGCATCCCGATCAGCATGGCGGCGACGAAGATCGCTGCCTTCTCCTCGCCGGCGGCGAACGACACCAACGCCGGGCCGGGGCAGAAACCCGCGAGCCCCCAGCCGATGCCGAAGACGAGGCTGCCGCCGACCAGGCGGTTGTCGATGTCGCGGTTGTGGGGCAGGTGCATCGCACCGCCGAAGAACGAACGCGCCCGTTTCTTCGCCAACCCGAAGGCAAAAAGCCCCACCAGCACGGCGCCGCCCATCACGAAGGCGAGCGACGGATCCCAAGCGCCGGCGAGGTCGAGAAAGCCGATCACCTTGCCCGGGTCGGTCATGCCGGAAACGAGGAGGCCGACGCCAAAAACCAAGCCGGCGAGAAAGGCTCCGAGCGCGTTCATGCGAGGTGACGCACGACGAAGACCGTCGCCATGCCGGCGAGCATGAAGGCCGCCGTGGCGGCGAGCGAGCGCGGCGAAAGGCGCGAGATGCCGCACACGCCGTGTCCGCTGGTGCAGCCGGATCCGTAGCTCGTGCCGATGCCGACGGCGAGGCCCGCCGCAGCCAGCACCGAGAAGTCCGCATCGATGCGCCGGTCCACGGATGGCCCGAAGAGCAGCATCAAGAGCGGGGCGGCAAACAGGCCCGCCAGAAAAGCGGCGCGCCAGGCGGTCTCGCCGCGCCGCGGCGCGAGCAGCCCACCGAGGATTCCGCTGATGCCGGCGACGCGGCCGTTGAGCAGCACCAGCATCGCGGCGGCGACGCCGATCAGCAGCCCCCCCGCAAGCGACGACCACGGCGTGAAGTGGCTCCAGTCGATGCTCATGGCTTCTTCCTCTCGCAGAACTGGGCATACAACGCCTTCAGCACGACGAGCGCCGGCCCCCTGCGCACGCGGTAGTGCACGTACTTGCCGTCGCGGCGCGTGTCGACGAGTTCCTCGTCGCGCAACACGGTGAGCTGCTGCGACAGCGTCGGCTGCGGAATGCCGAGCGCAGCCTCGAGCTCGCCGACGCTCATCTCGCGCTGCGAGAGCTGGCACAGGAGCATCAGCCGGTCGGGGTTGGCGAGCGCCTTCATGAGGCGGCAGGCGCGTCCGGCCGCCGCGTGCATCTGTTCCAGGGAAAGGGTCCTTGCCATCGCGCAATAATATATCACGGAACAATATATAGATCGATATAACAAATCCGGCCGAGACGCGGCCTGCGCTTGACCTGAGTCAAGCTGGCCGCGCGCCGCTGCGCTAGGCTGGAAGCGATCGGACTCGACAGGAGACAGGCTATGAAACGCAGATATGTTCTGGGCGCGGCGCTCGCCGCGGCGCTCGCCATCGGCAGCCCGCTCGCGGGCGCGCAGGGACCCGGTTACGGCTATGGCCCCGGAGGAATGGGCGGCGGCTACGGTCCTGGAATGATGGGTGGCTACGGCCCCGGAATGATGGGCGGCGGCGGCCCGGGAATGATGGGCGGGTATGGGCGTGGCGGCGGCCCGATGGCGGCGCTCAATCTCACCGACGAGCAGCAGGACAAGCTCTTCGCCCTCCAGGAGGCGAACCGCAAGAAGAACTGGGATACGATGAGCACGATGCGCACCGAGATGTTCAAGCTGCGCCGCATGTACAACGCCGAGAGCGTCGACTCGAAGGCGCTGCTCGAGCAGCAGAAGAAGGTCGATGACCTGCGCAGGCAGGTGCTCGCCTCGCGGCTCGACATGCGCAAGCAGATGGAAAGCGTGCTCACGCCCGAGCAGCGCAAGCAGCTGCGGCAGTTCGGTCCATGGTGGGCGACCGACGGTGAAGAGTAGGCTCGCGCTGCTGGTGGCGGCAACGGCGCTCCTGAGCAGCGCTGTCGCCCAGTCGCCGCATACGCACCAGCACAGCTTCTCCGACGCGGAGAAGTGGGCGCACGTGTTCGACGACCCCGAGCGCGACGCGTGGCAGAAGCCCCACGCGGTGATCGAGGCGCTGGCGCTCAAGCCCGACGCCGCGGTCGCCGACCTCGGCGCAGGCACCGGCTATTTCGCGGCGCGGCTCGCCAACATGCTGCCGAAGGGGACCGTCTACGCGGTCGACCTCGAGCCGGACATGGTCAAGTATCTCGGCGAGCGCGCCAAGCGCGAGGGCCTGAAGAACCTCAAGCCCGTCGCGGCGCGAGCCGACGACGCCCGCCTTCCAGCGAAGGTCGACCTCGTGCTGCTGGTCGACGTCTATCACCACATCGAAAACCGGGAGCGCTACTTCCGCCAGCTCGCCGCATCCATTCAGCCCGGCGGCCGGCTCGCGGTGATCGATTTCCGGCTCGACTCGCCCGAGGGTCCGCCGAAGGCGTCGCGCATCGCGCCCGAACAGGTGAAGGCGGAGCTCGCGCGCGCCGGCTACGTGCTCGCCGAGGAGCACGGCTTCCTGGCGCGCCAGTATTTCCTGGTATTCCGCCCGCGCTAGCCTGCGAGCAGGCGCTCGAGACCCTGGATGTCGACGATCGAGACCTGCCTATACTGCACGTCGAGCAGACCGTCCTGGTGGAACGCCGAGAACAGCCGGCTCACCGTTTCGATCTTGAGGCCCAGATAGCTCCCGATCTCCTCGCGCGTCATGCGCAGCAGGAAACGCGATCCTGAATAGCCGCGACGCAGGTAGCGCCTGGACAGATTGAGAAGGAACGCGGCGAGGCGCTGTTCAGCGCTCATCGAGCCAAGCAGCAGCATGACGCCGTGTCCGCGCACGATTTCTCGGGCGAGCATGGCGTGCAGGCGCCACTGGAGCGATGGAACTTCGCGGGCTATCTTCTCGATCAGGGCGTACGGCATCATGCAGACGTCGCTGTCCTCGAGCGCGACGGCGCTGTCCTTGTAACCGCCGCCGCCGAACCCTTCCATGCCCAGAAGCTCTCCGGCCATGAAAAAGCCGGTGACCTGCTCGCGTCCGTCGTCGATGAGGCTGGTCTTGAAGAAGCCGCTGCGGATGGCGTAGAGGCAGCGGGACTCGTCGCCCGTGCGGAACAGGATTTCACCGCGCTTGACTCGGCGGCGTGTATAGACGATGTCCGCCACACGCTCGAGATCCTCCGCGGGCACACCTCCGGAAAGGCACGATTCCCGCAAATTGCAGCTCGCGCAGCTGACTTCGCGCCGGCCCGTGCTCACGGGCGGTGCGGGCTGTCTCAGGACGACCATGGAGGGCTGGGGCAAGGTTCTTATGGCCGATGGCCACCAACATACTTGAGGTCTAGCATCGGCTTTTTGTCGCCGGCCGATCTGTGCGCTAGCGCACACAGCAGGTGTTCCGGGGACCCTTGAGCATGCGCTCGTCACCGCGATGAGCGCATGGCCTGTCCTGATGATGGGACACTTCCCGCGGGGCTAGCGACAGGGTGCCAACCCGCGCCAGAAGCGTTTGATCCTAATCAACGCTCCAGGATCGCAAGGGCATAGCCTATCTGCATGCTCACACTCGAAGACTGCCTTGGCCTTTGCGAGCTGACCGAGCAGGAGGTGCTCGCCATAGCACACCATGAGCACGTGCCCGAGATGGCGGCGCTCGAGCTGGGCAACTACCTGGTGCACGCGCCCGACGGCGAGATGCGCATCAAGTCCATCATCCGCGACGACATCGCCGAAGCGCGTCTGCGCGGCGATCGGAACGCCGAGCTCGCGCTCAAGCTCGTGCTGCGCGAGTTCGTGCTGCAGCATCCGCATTGCGACGAGCGTTGCCGCGCCCGGCTCCATCTGCCGGAGCGCAGGCTTGAGGAAGATCAACGCCTTCAGCCCCGCCAGGCTTAGCCTTGGGGCATGGATATCGATTCGGTTCATGCGCGCATCGAGCACGAGAGCGCCGAGCTGCGCGCGCGCTATCCGCACATAACCGATTGCCGCACCGCGCTGGTGCAATGGAACGAGGCCGGCAAAAAGCGTTACTCGCTCAAGCTCGACCTGCGTTGGCCGCAACATCAGACGCTGCTCAACGGCGACGCGATGGATGACGTCGGCGCCGCGATCTCCGCCGCCTTCGCCCGCGCGCGCCAGCGGGTGCAGGAGGCCTCGTGGGCAAACCGCTAGATCTGCCTGACCTCGTTGCCGGGAAGGATGACGGCCTCGACGCCGCCGCGGTGCTCGCGCTCGAGACCGACCGCCTGGCGCGCGCCTACGCCGCTCGGGCGATGCTCGGCATCTCGCCGGTCGCGCTCGCGCTCGCTTTCGGCGACTGGTGGCTGCACCTCGCCGCCTCGCCCGGCAAACTCGTGGAGCTGCAGCGCAAGGCGGCGCGCAAATGGCTGCGCTATCTCAGCGGAACGCCGATCGAGCCGCTGCCGCATGACCGTCGCTTCGTTGCGCCCGGTTGGCAGGAATGGCCCTTCAGGGCGATGCAGCAGGGATTTCTCTTCTGGCAGCAGTGGTGGCACAACGCCACGATCGGCGTGCACGGGGTCTCGCCGCACCATGAGCACGTAGTCAACTTCACCGTGCGCCAGCTCCTCGACCTGTGGTCGCCGGGCAATTGTCCGTGGACCAATCCCGAGGTCCTGCAGGCGGCGCGCGAGCAGGGCGGGCTCAATTTCGTGAACGGCGCGGCGAATTTCGCCGACGACGTGCGCCGCGAGCTCCTGGGCGAGCCGCCGGCGGGGGCGGAGAACTTCGTCCCCGGCAAGCAGGTCGCGCTGACTCCAGGCAGCGTGGTGATGCGAAACCGCCTGGTCGAGCTGATCCAGTACGCTCCGAGCACCGGCGCGGTCCATCCCGAGCCGGTGCTCATCGTGCCGGCCTGGATCATGAAGTACTACATCCTCGACCTGTCGCCGCAGAACTCGCTGGTGAAGTATCTGGTGGATCGCGGCCACACCGTGTTCATCCTGTCGTGGAAGAATCCCGGGCGCGCCGAGCGCGATCTCACGATGGACGACTACCTCGAGCTCGGCGTGATGCGGGCGCTCGACGCGATCGGGGCGATCAAGCCGCGCCACAAGGTGCACTTGGCGGGCTACTGCCTGGGCGGCACGCTGGCCGCGATCGCCGCCGCCTCGATGGCGCGCGACCGCGACGAGCGTCTCGCCAGCCTGACGCTGCTCGCCGGGCAGGTCGACTTCGCCGAGGCGGGCGAGCTCACGCTCTTCATCGACGACAGCGAAGTGAGCCTGCTCGAGGACCTGATGCGCGCCCAGGGCTATCTCGACGCGCGCCAGATGGCGGGCGCCTTCCAGCTCCTGAGGTCGAACGACCTCATCTGGTCGCGGCGCGTGCGCGAGTACCTGCTCGGCCGTCGCGAGCCGATGACCGACCTCCTCGCCTGGAACGCCGACGCGACGCGCATGCCCTACCGCATGCACGCCGGCTACCTCCGGCGTCTGTTCCTCGACAACGATCTCTCCGCCGGACGCTACGAGGCACGCGGAGGCAGGGTGGCGCTCTCTGACATCCGGCTGTCGCTCTTCGCCGTCGGTACGACGAAAGATCATGTCGCACCGTGGCGCTCGGTGTACAAGGTGAACCTGTACACCGATTCGGAGGTAACCTTCCTGCTCACGAGCGGCGGCCACAACGCCGGTATCGTGAGCGACCCGGCGCGTGTCGACCGCGGCTACCAGGCTGCGACCCGCGCTCACGGCGAGCCCTACGTCGACCCGGAGACCTGGGCCGAGCGCACACCGCAACAGACGGGGTCCTGGTGGCCGCAATGGCAGCGCTGGCTCGCGCAGCGCTCGGGCGCGCCGTGCGCGCCGCCGCCGCTCGCCGCCGGGCTCGAAGCCGCCCCGGGAAGATACGTGTTGCAGCGATGAAGCGACCCAAAGGAGGCCGTATGACAGCCAAACCCGAAGATTTCCTGCTCCAGGCCTGGAAGCAGCAGCTCGACCTGGGACTGCGCCTGATCGAGACGATCGTCGAAGGCGCAATCAAGCTGCGCGAAGTGCAGATCGAGGCTGCGACCGATGCCCATGCCGACGCCGTGGCGACCCGCAAGTCGGTGGCCGACGCTGGCGATCTTGCGCAGCTCGCCAAGCTGCAGTCCGAGTGGACGCGCGCCAACGTGCAGAAGTGCGCCGCCTACTGGCGCGACCTGTACGAGGTCGCAATGCGCACCCAGGGCGAGCTTGCGAGCCGCGCGGGCGTTCAGCCGCCGGCCGCCGCCGTCAGCGGCGAGCCGAACAAGGCGCTGTTCGGCATGATCGACGACGCCTACCGCGGGTGGCTCGACGCAACGCAGAAGTTCTATCGGATCGAGCCGAACAAGGTTGCGGACGCGAAGCTTCCCGGTGAGGAGCTTTCACCCGTGCCGGCCAAACCCAAGCCCTCGAGGAGGGCGGCGGCATGAGCGCGAAGCAGGTTCTCTTCGGCGAGCCGGCGCACGCGAAGCTGCTGCGCGGCATGAATACCCTCGCCGACGCGGTCCGCGTAACGCTCGGGCCGAAGGCGCGCACCGTAGTGCTGGAGAAATCCTGGGGCGCGCCGACCGTCATCAACTCCGGCGTGGTCGTCGCCAAGGAGATCGAGCTCGCCGACCGCTTCGAGAACATGGGCGCGCAGATGGTGCGCGAGGTCGCGGCCAAGACCTCGGAGGTCGCGGGCGACGGCACCACCACCGCAACCCTGCTCGCCGCGGCGATCGTGAACGAGGGCATGAAATACGTCGCCGCCGGCATGAACCCGATGGACTTGAAGCGCGGCATCGACCAGGCGGTCGAGGCGCTGGTGGCCGAGCTCGAGCGCATGGCGAAGCCCTGCTCGACGCGCCGCGAGATCGCCCAGGTGGGCGCGATCTCGGCGAACAACGACAGCTCGATCGGCGAGATGATCGCCGAGGCGATGGAGAAGGTGGGCCGCGAGGGCGTGATCACGGTCGAGGACGGCAAGGGGCTCGCCAACGAGCTCGAGGTGGTCGAGGGCACGCAGTTCGACCGCGGCTTTCTTTCGCCTTATTTCATCACCCATCCCGACAAGCAGAACGTAGTGCTCGAGGACGCCTTTATCCTGCTCTACGACAAGAAGATCTCCACCATCCGCGAGCTGCTGCCGCTGCTCGAGCACGTCGCGCGCGCGGGCAAGCCGCTCCTCGTGATCGCCGAGGAGGTCGAGGGCGAGGCGCTCGCCACGCTGGTGGTCAACACGCTGCGCGGCATCCTCAGGTCGTGCGCCGTCAAGGCCCCGGGCTTCGGCGACCGGCGCAAGGCCATGCTGCAGGACATCGCCGTGCTCACCGGGGGCAGCGTGGTCGCGGAGGAAGCCGGCCTGAGCCTGGAGAAGGCGCAACCCGAGGTGCTCGGGCGGGCGAAGCGCATCGAGATCGACAAGGACGACACCACGATCATCGGCGGCGCGGGCGACCCCAAGGCCATCGACGCGCGCGTGGCGCAGATCAAGCGCGAGATCGAGGAAGCGACGAGCGACTACGACAAGGAGAAGCTGCAGGAACGCGCCGCGAAGCTCGCCGGCGGCGTGGCGCTGATCCGGGTGGGCGCCGCGACCGAGACCGAGATGAAGGAGCGGAAGAGCCGCACCGAGGACGCGCTGCATGCCACGCGCGCCGCGGTCGAGGAGGGCATCCTGCCCGGCGGCGGCGTCGCGCTCCTCCGGGCAAGAAAGTGCCTGAGTGATCTCAAGGCGCAAAACCCAGATCGGGACGCCGGGATCCAGATCGTGCGCCGCGCGGTCGAGGAGCCGCTGCGCCAGATCGTGCGCAACGCCGGCGCCGAGCCCGCGGTGGTGGTCCAGCGCGTGGCCGACGGCGACGGCAACTTCGGCTACAACGCGGCGAGCGGCGAGTACGGCGACATGTTCGCGATGGGCGTGCTCGATCCGCGCAAGGTCACCCGCACCGCGCTGCAGAACGCCGCTTCGATCGCCAGCCTCATCCTCACCACGCAGTGCATGATTGCCCAGGCGCAGGAACAGGCGAAACCCGAGGAGGCGCCGGAATGAGCGCGTATCGCAGAATCCTCGTCGCGGTGGACGGCAGCCCGACCTCGATGAAGGGCCTGCGCGAGGCGATCCGTCTGGCGAAGGATGCCCGCGCGCAGCTATTCCTGGTCCACGTGGTGAACGAGTTCTACGCATTCGCCAACCTCGACGGCTATGCCCCCGGCGTGGATCTGGTGCCGTCGCTGCGCGAAGGCGGTCGCCGCATCCTGGCGAAGGCGAAGGCGGCGGCC
>Ga0075428_100007669_pt1 | contig 11964 bp, 9 predicted proteins | sample RhiMetdeltSRZDD2_FD_75291 | JGI IMG/M metagenome (GOLD analysis project Ga0075428, IMG submission 75291) | Populus rhizosphere microbial communities from Tennessee, USA - Rhizosphere MetaG P. deltoides SRZDD2 | ecosystem: Host-associated > Plants > Roots > Rhizosphere > Soil | place: USA...
GACTACACCCGCCGTAACCCGGATATGGTGGTGGGCCTGATCATCGTCGTCGCGCTCCTGCTGGTCGGCCTGATCGGGCCGTTCTTCGTCGACGTCCGCCAGGCGCAGCCGATGCGTGCTGTGCCCGGACAGCCGCCCTCGGCGCGGTACCCGCTCGGCACGGACGACCAGGGGCGCAACCTGCTCGCCGTGATGGTGGTGGGGCTGCCGCTGACGCTGAAGATCGGGTTCCTGGCCGGCGCGGTCGGGTTGAGCATTGGGGCGATCCTCGGGCTCTCAGCCGGGTACCTGGGCGGGATCACGGACACGATCATCTCGATGATCGTCGACATCGTCCTGACCGTGCCGGGCCTGCTGATCCTGATCACGATCGCGGCCTCGATCAAGACGTTCATCAGCGTCGAGGTGCTGGCGCTGGTCGTCGCCTCATTGGCCTGGCCCCGACCGACCCGCACGATCCGCTCCCAGGTCCTGACCCTCCGCGAGCGCGGCTACATCCAGGTCGCTCGGCGCTCCGGCGTCTCGACACCGGAGATCATCCTGTTCCAGTTGCTGCCGAACCTCCTGCCGTACCTGGCCGCCACCTTCGTCGCGGCGGTCTCGGCCACCATCCTGGCCTCGATCGGCCTGGAGGTGCTCGGCCTCGGACCCCAGAACGATCCGACGCTCGGCATGACGATCTACTGGGCGATCAACTACAACGCCCTGCTGCGCGGGATGTGGTGGTGGTGGCTGCCGCCGATCATCGCCGTGGTGCTGATGTTCGTCGGCCTGTTTCTGATCTCGTCCGGCATGGACGAGATCGCCAATCCGAGGCGCCGGAGGGTCGTGTGACGCCGCGCCCCGAGGCAGGCCCGGACCGGCCGTATGTGCCACCGGTGCTACAGGTCGAAGACCTGCGTGTCTACTATCACACGTTGCGCGGGCCGGTCCGCGCGGTCGACGGCGTCAGTTTCAGCATGCCGCCTGGCGAGCGCCTCGGGCTGGTGGGTGAGTCCGGCTCCGGCAAGTCGACGATCGCGCTGTCGCTGATGCGGATGATCAAGCCGCCGGGCCGGATCGAAGGCGGTCGCGTCATCCTGGACGGCGTCGATCTGCTGGCGCTCTCCGAGGAGCAGATGCGGCGGACCCGCCTCGCCGACATCGCGCTGGTCGCCCAGGGAGCCATGAACTCGCTCAACCCGGTGAAGCGTGTGCGAGACCAGATAGCCGATGCGCTGGCGTCCCATGGCGGGGTTACCGCGTCGCAGAACGGGCGCGTCCGCGCCAGGGATCCTCGCGACGTCGTGCCCGACCTGCTGCAGCGGGTCGGCCTCCGCCCATCGGTCGCCGGGATGTTCCCGCACCAGTTGAGCGGTGGTATGAAGCAGCGGGTCGTGATCGCGATCACGATCAGCCTCCAGCCGAAGGTGATCGTCGCGGACGAGCCGACCAGCGCGCTGGACGTGGTGGTGCAGCGCCAGATCATGGAGACGCTGCGGGCGGTCCAGGAGGAGATCGGCGCAGCAGTGATCTTGATCGGCCACGACATGGGGCTGATGGCCCAGTTCGTCCACCGGCTCGGCGTGATGTACGCCGGCGAGCTCATCGAGCTGAGCGACGTCCTCGCCATCTTCGACGAGCCGCTCCACCCGTACACCCAGCTGCTGATCGCCAGTCTGCCCTCGCTCGAGCGAAAAGGCGTCTTCCAGGGCATCCCCGGTCTGCCGCCCTCGCTACTCGCCAAGCCGACTGGCTGCCCGTTCCGCTCGCGCTGCCCGAGCGCAATGTCGGTCTGCACGACGGTCGCGCCGACGCTGCGCGAGGTGCGACCCCTTCGCTGGGTGTCGTGCCATCTCTACGAGGAGTCAGGAGACAGGAGACAGGAGACAGGAGCGGAATGGCAAGACCAGCAGGCCGTCGGTGGATATCAACCCGCGGCTTCGGGCTGAGACCTGATGGCTAGCAACGCCGCGCCGCCCATCCTCGAAATGCGCCACGTCACCAAGGCGTTCGGCGGCGGCCTGTTCGACCGAGCCCAGGTCGTGGCGCTCGCGGACTTCTCGCTGACCATCGCGGATGCGCCCCCCTCGATCACCGCCATCGTCGGCGAGAGCGGCAGCGGCAAGACGACGCTTGCCCGACTGCTGCTCGGCCTGGTCGAGCCCACCAGCGGCGAGGTGCTATTCGACGGCGTCGACGTGCAGAAGCTCAACCGTCAGGGCTGGAAAGAGTACCTCCGACAGGTTCAGGTCATCTTCCAGGACCCGTACGAGGTCTACAACCCGTTCTACAAGGTCGATCAGGTGCTCGAGACGCCGGTCCGCAAGTTCAAGCTGGCGCCGTCGCGAGCGCGGGAGCGGGACTTGATCGAGGAGACGCTCCAGGCGGTCGGCCTGCGTCCGGAGGAGACGCTGGGACGGTACCCGCACCAGCTGAGCGGGGGCCAGCGCCAGCGGGTGATGGTGGCCCGTGCCTTGATCGTACGGCCGCGCATCATCATTGCCGACGAGCCGGTCTCGATGGTGGACGCCTCGCTGCGCGCCACGATCCTTGCAAGCCTGGTGAAGCTCAACCGCGAGTTCGGCATCTCACTGGTCTATATCACCCACGACCTGACCACGGCGTATCAGGTCGGCGAGAACATCGTGGTGCTGTACCGGGGGACCGTCGCGGAGGCCGGCAGCGTCGAGCAGGTCGTCCGCGAGCCGCGCCACCCGTACACCCAGCTGCTGGTCGGCTCGGTCCCGCGCGCCGATCCACGCCATCCCTGGCAGGGCGAGCGGGACGCCTCGGGCGAGGCGGCCAGGGCGAACGCCCGAAGCTGCGCCTTCGCCGATCGCTGTCCCAAAACGATGCCGATCTGCATCGAGCAGCATCCACCCCTCTTCCAGACCGATCCCGATCGCGTCGTCGCCTGTTACCTGAACCGTGAGGCGCCGGTCATCGGGGGCGAGGAGCTGAGCAAAGTCTTCGTCCAGGCGGCGTCCCCTGCCTGACGCTCTGTACCGCGAGCGTCGGCGATCTGGACCTACCATCGTCACACGCGGGATGGGCATGACCAGGTCACGGCTCAGTCGACGCGGCGGCGGAGCTGCGGATCGAGGAAGTCGCGCAGGCTGTCGCCGGCCAGGTTGATCGCCAGCACCGTGATCGTGATCGCCAGGCCGGGGAACACGGCCAGCCACCAGAGCGGGTTGAACTTGCCCACCGCCGCGCCGCTGAGCATCGTGCCCCAGCTCGGGGCCGGAGGCGGCACCCCGACTCCTACGAAGCTGAGCGCCGCCTCGGTTGTGATTGCGATCCCCAGCGAGGCGCTGAAGATCACCAGGAACGGCGCGATGCAGGCCGGCGCGATGTGCCGAATCATGATCCGCGGCGTCGTGGCACCGGCGACCCGAGCCGCGTCGACGTAGACCATCTCCTTGGTCGCGAGGGCCACCGAGCGGATCACGCGGGTACTGGCCGGTACGCGGGTGACGGCGATGGCGACGATCACCGTCGTAACCCCTGCGCCCATGACCAGCAGCAGCATCGTCGCCAGGATCAGCCCGGGGAACGCCAGCACGACCTCGAGCAGGCGCTGGCTGAGCAGGTCGAAGCGGCGGCCGATGTAGCCGCTGGAGACGCCCCAGATCAGCCCGACCAGGTCTCCCACCAGCACCGAGCCGAAGCCGACCAGGAGCGAGGTCCGAGCCCCGTAGATCAGCCGCGAGAGCACGTCACGCCCGATGTCGTCGGTGCCAAGCAGGTGCTGGGCCGTGGGCGGCTGGCGCACCACGCTGTAGTTGCCCTCCAGGGGATCGTACGGCGCCACGCGGTCGGCGAAGATCGCCACCACGATGATCGTGAGGACGATCCCGACCGCCAGGACCGGCATCGCCGAGACGCGCCGGATCCGGAGCCACGACCAGAGACCGCCAGCGCCCTGCTCAACACGTCGCGGCGCCTGCTGGTGCGTGCGCTCGATCACGGCGTTCGGCTCGCCGATCATCGTTCGCTCCCGAGCAGACGAGTAGGGAGAACTGCTCCGAGCTCGTCTGCTCCGAACTCGTCCGCTCTCAACGCGTCTGCCCCCTACTCGTACCGGATCCGAGGGTCGAGCCAGCCGTACGCCAGGTCGACGCACAGGTTCACCGTCGTGAAGATCACCGCGTACACCAGTACCAGGTTCTGGACCACCATGTAGTCGCGATCGGCGAGCGCCCGGACCAGCGCCGTCCCGAGCCCCGGCACGCCGAACGCCGTCTCGACGGCCACCGAGCCGCCCAGGAGGCCGGCCAGGATCAGACCGGAGAGGGTGACGACCGGCAGGACGGCGTTGATGAAGACGTGGCGCCAGATCACCCGTTTCTCGACCAGCCCCTTCGAGCGCGCTGTACGCACGAAGTCGGCGTGCAGCAGCTCCAGGATCGACGAACGGGTGATTCGGGCCACGTAGGCGCCCGCCCCCGCGCCGAGCGCGAGCGCGGGGCCGATCGTCATCTGGAGGTTCCGGGCGGGATTGGTCCAGAGGTAGTCGACCTCGATCGGCGGGCGCCACGAGAAGTAGATGACGCCGACCAGCACCACGGCCACGCCGAGCCAGAAGCTCGGGATCGCCAGGAACAGCGTGGAGAACACCCGAGCAACGTGATCCTGCCAGGAGCCCCGACGGGTCGCGCTCAGCAGGCCGATCGGGATCCCGATGAGCCAGGAGAACGTAATCGCCATTACCGCGATCTGGATCGTGATCGGCCCGCGCCGAATCAGCAGGTCGGCGACGGTGTCGTTGCGCCAGAACGAGCGTCCGAGGTCACCCCGCGCAACGGCCGCCATCCACTCCAGGTACTGGACGTGGAGCGGCTGATCCAGGCCGAGATCGGCGCGGAACCGGGCCTGGTCGGCCGCGCTCATGGCCGTGAACGACTCCTGGCCAAACACCACCGACACCGGGTCACCCGGCAGGACACGCATCACCAGGAAGATCAGGATCGTGATCCCGATGATCGTGGGGACGCTGACCAGGAGCCGCCGCAACAGGTAGAAGTTCATTCGGAAGGGACTTACTTGTCCAGCCAGATCGTGTCGTAGCGGAGGCAGATGTAGCTGCCAACGATGTCTTGATTGATCCCCTTGACGTGCTTGCGCCAGATTCTCGGCACAGTCGGCCAGCCGTGCATGAACATCGGTGCCTCCTGGTCGAGCAGATCCTCACCTTCCTTAGCCAAAGCCTTTCGCTTTTCCAGGTCTAACTCCTTGTCCATCTTTGCCAGGATCTCGTCGAACTTCGGGTTCGACCACTTGGCGTAATTTTGAGGACCATTGGTTTTGAACCACTGTCCCCAGTAATCGGACGGATCGTTGATCGCCCCGGCCGGGGCGCCCCAGGTCATGTGGTACTCGCCGACGCGAACCTGGTCCCAGTAGACCGACGTCTCGACTGGCTTGATCACCGACTCCAGCCCGAGGTGGCGCTTCAGCATGTCCTGGAAGGCCGGCGCGTAGATCTCGATGCCGGGGCCGGTCAGGCCGCGCTGGAGGAAGATCAACGGCTCCTTGAAGCCGTTCTCGAAGCCGGCCGCGGCCATCAGCTTCTTCGCCTCGGCCAGGTCCTCCGACTTGTCAGCGCGGTAGCCCGGCAGCTTGAGGTTCTCCTCGATGTTGCTTGCGAGTGGGCTGGCGCGGTGGATCCAGCGGGTGCCCATGGTGATGTCATCGGACAGCTCGTACACCTTGGCGAGATCCTGGCGACTGATCGCCAGGTGGACCGCCCGCCGCACCCGCGCGTCGTCGAACGGCGGGCGCTGGGTGTTAAAGGTGACGGTAATTGCCCAGGTGACGGGGATCGTTCGGGCCTCGACCTCGTTCGGCCGCTGGAGCGCCTCCCGATACGTGTCGACCGAGACGGCGTCGGCGAAGTCGACCTGGCCGGTCAGGACGGCCGTGCCCCGGTCCTTCGCCTCCTGGATCGAGATCCGCTCGATCCGGTCGACGTACGGCACCTCCTTGTTCCAGTAGTCCGGGTTCTTCTCGACGATCCATTTGTCTCTAGGGTTGAACGCGACGTACTTGTATGGGCCTGTGCCGGGATAGTTCTGGACGCGGCGGAGATCGCCCTTGTTGTCGTCGAGGGTCTTCTTGGAGAGGATCACGCTCCAGCCGGTCGCCAGCGCCTCGAGGAAGTAGCCTCGCGGCTCGCTCATGACAAACTTGACGGTGTACGGGTCGGGCGCCTCGATCGACTTGACGGCCCGGTAGAGCTCCTGGCGGATGCTGACGACACCCTCGGGCGGGTTCTGGCGCCGCTGGTAGGTCGCGATGACGTCCTGGGCAGTCAGCTCGGCGCCGTCGTGGAACTTGACGCCCTTGCGCAGGTGGAACGTGTAGCTCGAGCCGTCGGGGGCGATCTCCCACTTCTCGGCCAGGTCCGGGATGATCGTTCGGCCGCCGTCGATCGGGTTGAAGCGGACCAGGTTGTCGTACATCGGCGACTGCGGCCAGAGGTTGACGATCGTCGGCGACTGATCCAGGTCGAAATGGGCCGGGTCGCCGAAGCCGGCGATCTTGATCGTGCCGCCACGCTTCGGGTTCGGCTCAGGGGCCTTGACCAGCTCAGCGCTCGGCGCGGCGGCCGGCGCTGCCGGCTTCGATTCCGCCGGCTTGCTCTCGGCCGGCTTCGCGGCGGCCGGCGCGGTGGTGGCGGCCGGAGCCGCCGGCTTCGACTCGGCCGGCTTCGCTGGCTCGGCCGGTTTGGCCGGCGAAGAGGGCGCCGCTGGAGCGCAGGCCGCCAGCAGCGAGAGCGCGCTCAGCCCCAGACCAACGGCGAGGAACCGCCGTCGGCTGACTCCGAGCGGTGAGCGTGAGGACATCGGCGAGGTCGACCGGATACGCGCATCCATGAGCACTCCTGTCTTTCCCAACCACTGCGACGCTGCAACGGCTCCGCCAGCCGCCTATTCAGTTACCCTGAGCCTAGCCCCGACCAGCCGGCCTCGTCAACTCAAAATGCCTGCCCGAGGTAGCGGACCGTCCGTGACCGGCCGTGGCTATACTCCCGGCGGGGCCTCTTGCGCCAAGCTCTGCCACGGACGCACGTCGCGGCACCCGCTGTGCCCGGCCAACCGGCCGGCCCGGCGGTCCGCCCACGGAAGGGAGTGCAAGGATGCGCGTTGCCTTCATCGGCCTGGGCACCATGGGCAGTCGGATGGTTGCCAACCTCCAGGAGCACGGCCACGAGCTCATCGTCAACGACGTGAATCGCGCCGCCGCCGGCCCCGCTCTCGAGCAGGGCGCGGTCTGGGCCGACACGCCACGCGCGGCGGTCGCCGACGCCGAGCTTGCGCTCACGTCGCTCCCCGCCCCGAGAGACGTCGAATCGGTCGCGCTGGGTGAGGACGGCGTCCTCAACGGCCTCGCCCCGGACACGATCTACGCCGACCTCTCCACCAGCTCGGTCAGCCTGGCCCGACGGATGTACGAGGAGTTCAAGGCGAAGGGTGTCCACGCGCTCGACGCGCCGGTCAGCGGCGGACCGCAGGGCGCCCAGGACGGCAGCCTGATCATCATGGTCGGCGGCGATGAGCCGATCTTCCAGCGCGCCAGACCGGCGTTTCAGGCGATCGGCAGCAACATCCAGTATTGCGGCGGTCCCGGTAACGGGGCGGTCGCGAAGCTCTGCCACAACCTGATCGGCCTCGCGGCGAACCACGTCCTGGCCGAGGGGTTCACACTGGCGGTCAAGGCCGGCCTCGATCCCGAGCTGTTCCTCGAAGTGCTGCGGGGAGGGGCGTACGGTAAGCAGATCGGGCTGCGCTACACCATCCCAGAGGTCATCTTCAAAGGTGACTTCGACACCCCGCGCTTCGCATTCGCGCTGGCCCGGAAGGACATCGGCCTCGCCACCGAGCTGGCTCGCGAGTACAACGTGCCGATGCCGATGTCGAACGTCGCCGAGCAGAACATGATCGAGGGAATGAATCGCGGCTGGGGCCGGCGCGACACGTCAGCAACATTCCAGCTTCAAGAGGAGCGGGCCAGCGTCGAGGTCCGCAAGAAGTCGTAGCCCACGAATGCTCCTTTTGATCCCTCCACTCCGCCCGGAGTATGCTGCCAGGGAGGTCGTGGGCGCCGACGCGACGACGTGATTGCGGAGGACAGCCATGGCGGGTGGATTTCCTGCGACAGCTCGCTCCTCCCCTGTGTCCTCCGTCCGACGGCCACGAATCACGTACATCACGGCGCAGAAGCTCTGGGGCGTCGCCTTCGTCCTGCCGGTCTTGCTGCTCTTTCTCGGTTTCCGGCTGTACCCGATGCTCCGGGCGGTCGAGATCTCGTTTCAGAGGTACGACCTGCTCTCTCCTCCCAGGTGGGTCGGCCTGGACAACTACGTCTTCATGTTCTCCAACGAGCGGGTGCTCAACTCGTTCAAGGTCACGGCGATCTTCATCGTCGGGCAGACCATCCCGCTCGTCCTGGTCGCGCTCGTCCTGGCGATCGTCCTTTTCTCACTGCCCCGCTTCCGCCACCTCTTTGAGCTGACCTTCTACTTCCCGGTCGTCATGACGACCGTGGTCGCTGCGCTGATCTGGCTCACGCTGTTCTACCCACGCGGCCTGCTCGATCAGCTGGTTGCGCCCTGGTTCCCTCAGGGCGTGCCCTGGCTGACGAGTCCGCTCCTCGCCCTCCCAAGCGTCATCGTCGTCGACATCTGGAAGTCGACCGGCTACTACATGATCATCCTGCTGGCCGGACTGCTAGCCATCCCGAACGAGTACCTCGAAGCGGCGGCGATCGACGGGGCCGGAACGATGGCACGGATCCGCCACATCCTGCTGCCGCTGCTCCGGCCGCAGCTCACGTTCGTCGTCATCATTGCCCTGATCAACACCGTCCAGGCGTTTGATTCCTTCTACGTCCTGACCCGAGGCGGACCCGCCGATGCGACCCGGATCCTGCCGATCGAGATCTACCTGCGCGCCTTCCAGCTCCTCGAGATGGGCCGAGCAGCGGCGATCTCGATGGTGTTGTTCCTCTTCTTAATGGTCCTGTCGCTGCTGCAGTTCAAGCTGTTCAAGGTTGAGGAGCTATGAGCGCCGTCGCCCAGGCCGGGGCGATCGGCCGGCCGGGAAGCTTCCGGATCCGGCGCGCCCTCGGGTACGCCGTGCTCTACGCGGTCCTGATCCTCTTCTCGGTCTTCATGCTCGTGCCGTTCGTGTTCGCGCTCCTCGGGTCGCTCAAGCCTGAGCCCGAGGTCTTCGCCGTCCCGATCCGCTGGCTGCCCTCCGAGCCGCAGTGGCAGAACTACGTCTTGCCGTTCGAGAAGAACGTCGGGCGCTACTTCCTCAACTCGTTGATCGTCTCGGGTGTCCAGACGGTCGCGCCGCTTCTGCTCTGCTCGATGGCCGGGTACAGCCTCGCGAAGTTCAGCTACCCTGGTCGCAACCTGGCCTTCATCTTCATCCTCAGCACCATCATGCTCCCGATTCAGGTCACGCTGGTGCCGACGTTCCTGATCATCAAGGAGCTGGGCTGGGTCAATACGTACGCCGGCCTGATCGTGCCGGGCCTGGCGACGACGTTCGGCACGTTCCTGATGCGCCAGTTCTTCCTGTCGATCCCGAGCGAGTACATCGACGCCGCCCGGATCGACGGCGCCAGCGAGCCGCGCATCTTCTGGACGATCATGCTGCCGATGTGTCGCCCGGCCCTGTCGGCCCTGGCCATCTTCAGCTTCACCGGCTCGTGGAACTCGTTCCTCTGGCCGCTAGTCGTGGTCAACCAGGACGAGATGCGGACCATTCCGCTCGGTATCGTCTTCTACATCGGCGAACAGCGCGCCCCAGAGTATGGACAGTTGCTCGCGGTGGCTGTCCTGGCCACGCTGCCAGTCCTGGCGCTGTTCATGGTCATGCAGCGTGAGTTCATCCGCGGCGCAGCCATTTCCGGCCTGAAGGGCTAGCCGGATGTCGTGCGCCAATCGGCCGTGGACAGACGGGATTCCGACCGTATCGACGTAGCAACCGGTGCGGAGAAGGGGAAAAAGATGGGTATTCATGGCTCCTCGCTATCGGGACGTGCGCTCTCGCGTCGCATGCTGCTGCGGACCGGCGCCCTTGGGATCGGCGCGCTCATCCTGGCCGCGTGCGGCCAATCAGCTGCTCCATCGTCGGCGCCGAAGAGCGATTCTGGCGCGAAGCCGGCCGGGTCAGCACCGTCCGGAGCGCCCGCGGGGGCGCCGGCAGCAACCCCTCCTTCGTCGGGGCAGGCCGCGGCCACGCCCGCGAAGCCGGCTGCCGGCGCATCAACGACCAAACTGGTCTTCTGGCGGCACCAGTACGATCCGACCGACAAGGTCAATCGCGAGATCATCTTCCCCGCTGCCCAGGCGAAGCTCGGTCTCGAGTTCGACTACCAGGTTCAGCGCGACGACGACTACAAGACGAAGATGCTGCCTCAACTGGCATCCGGTGTCGGCCCAGACGTCTTCGAGGCCACGGAGGCGTTCCGCCTGAAGTTCGCCAAGGCCGGCGTCTACGCTCCGGTTGACTACACGCCCTGGGGCGGCAAGGAGAAATGGGAGAGCTTCTGGGAGAAGGGCGTCGTCGAGGCGCTTCGCGTCGACGGTCAGGACTTCAACGTGCCGCTCGAGTGGAGCGCAATCCCGAGCAACCTGTTCGTCAACGGCCAGCACGCTGAGGAGGCGGGAATCTCGGCCGACATCGCGAAGTACCAGCAGACGCCGATCTCGTGGGCGGAACTGGGGCCGTGGGCCGCGAAGATGACGAAGCGCGACGCCGGCGGCCAGATCGCCCGCGACGGTTTCATGATCCAGCACGGCTACGGACCCGACCGCACCTACGCCTTCTGGGAGCCGTACTTCCGCCAGGCCGGTGGCAAGATCCTCTCCGACGACGGCAAGACCTCATTGCTCAACAGCGATGCCGGCGTGGCGGCGATGCAGAACCTGTACGACTACGTCTTCAAGCACGGCGCGTCGATGCTCCGCCCGCAGGACAAGGAGTCCGGCTCGGCCAAGCTGCCGAAGGAGGAGACCTCGTCGACGGCCGCCATGAGCCAGTGGGCGTACGGCACGTTCAAGCAGCTCGCACCCGAGAAGTGGCAGAACATCCGCTCACTCCTGGCACCCCAGGTCGATCCGAGCAAGCCACGGTACGACAGTGGCCCCGGCTGGAGCTACGGGGTATTCGCAAAGTCGCCGAACCGCGATGCCGCCTTCAAGTTCCTGCATTTCGCCGCGGCCGAGCACGGCGCGGACCTGTTCGACGGCGGGATCGTCGCGCCGGTCGCCGGCTGGACCGACAAGTACCCGGGCCTCAAGAAGCTGGCCGATGCCGAGGTCTGGACGAAGCTGTCACGCGAGGCGGCCCCGCTCGTCCGCTCGGAAGCGGAGCTGCTGACCGGGGTTCAGCGGTCCGAAGGGTTCCAGCGCGCCTTCGAAGCCGTGATGTTCAACAAGTCGGAGATCAAGGCCGAGCTGGACCGTTGGAACAAGGAGGTCCAGGAAGCGCTGAGCAGCCTGTAGTGCCTGGCCAGATGGTCGCCCCCGCGGTGCGGAGCGGCGGCAGGGCGATGTGCGCTGTTCATGCCGGAGGCGTAGGCGACGTCGTCAAGGAGCGAGCAGGATGAGCGACGGCCGCGCGACGCCATGGTACCGGCGCACCTACCGCTGGGGACAGACCAACCTGACCGAGGTCGATCCGATCCGCTACGACGCCGCCTGGTGGCGCGAGCACTGGCGCCGGACCCGAGTCCAGGGGGTGATCGTCAACGCCGGCGGCATCGTCGCCTACTACCCGAGCAGGTTCCCGCTCCATCACCGGGCGCTCCACCTCGGCGACCGCGACCTGTACGGTGAGATCGTGGCCGCCGCGCGCGAGGACGGGCTGGCGGTGTTGGCCCGGATGGATTCGAACCGAGCCGACGAGCGGTTCTACGTCGAGCACCCGGACTGGTTCGCCGTGGATCTGGACGGCCGGCCGTACC
>Ga0075428_100007670_pt1 | contig 11963 bp, 11 predicted proteins | sample RhiMetdeltSRZDD2_FD_75291 | JGI IMG/M metagenome (GOLD analysis project Ga0075428, IMG submission 75291) | Populus rhizosphere microbial communities from Tennessee, USA - Rhizosphere MetaG P. deltoides SRZDD2 | ecosystem: Host-associated > Plants > Roots > Rhizosphere > Soil | place: USA...
GCGCTGAAGTCGGCGGGCGCTTCGCCCTTCGCGCGCTTCGGAAGGGCCTGGTGGACCTGGTCGAGCGTGGGCTCGCGGACCGTCCCGCGCGCGTCGGCGCCACCGGCGCTCGAAAGCGAGTCGGTGAGCAATGGGCCCGACCCGACCGGATCGCAGAACGAATCCGGCGCGCTCGCCTGGGCGCTTCCGGCGCTCCGTCACCCGGTGCGGGTGATTGCGGATCACCCGCCGTGGCTGGAGACTTGCCCCATGTTGATCGCAGCTGATTACCCGTTCATGGACGTCTTCTGGTCCATCCTCGTCTTCTTCCTCTGGGTCGCCTGGCTCCTGATCCTGTTCCGGATCTTCGCCGACCTGTTCCGGAGGCACGACATCGGCGGTTGGGGGAAGGCGGCATGGTGCGTGTTCGTGATCTTCCTGCCCTTCCTAGGCGTGCTCGTGTACCTGATCGCCGAGGGCAAGAACATCGCCCACCGCGACATCGAGCAGAGGGCTGCCGCGCAGGCCGAGTTCGAGAGCTATGTCAGGTCGGTCGCCGCGTCGCAGCCGGCGGCCGGGGCGCAGCCGCCCGCCGGCCAGCCGCCCGCCGGCCAGCCGCCCGCGCCGACCGCATGACGCGGAAGTGGTCGACGAAGGCACCCAGTTCGGGGCCCGCGTAGCGCGACACCTGCGTGACGACATAGTCGTCTGGATGACGACGGTGACGCCCGGCGGCCGGCCGGTGCCGATGCCCGTCTGGTTCCTCTGGGACGGGGACGAGGCCGTGCGCATGTACAGCCGGCGCAGCCCGCGGCTGCGCAACATCGAGGCGAACCCGAACGTCTCGCTCAACTTCGCGGGGGACGGCGGCGGCGGCGACGTCGTCGTCCTCTCCGGAACGGCGACGGCCGACACCGGCCGGCCGCCGGCGAACCAGGACGCGGAGTACGTCGCCAAGTACCGCGACCACATCGCCCGCATCGGCATGAACCCTGAGACGTTCGCTCAGTCGTACGAGGTGCCCGTGCGAATTCAGCTCACGGGTGTGCGCGGGCACTGACGCGGGCTACCCCTGGCGTCAGCGGCCAGGCGGCGGCCCATGCGCTCGCTCGCGATCCCGCCGATCACCGCCCCCACGACGATGACGAAGGCCGCGGCCAGCAGCCACGACTGGATCGTGAACGCCACGCCGATCAGCCCGTAGCGTTCGGCGGACCAGGTCAGCGCGATCGGGATGTAGATGCCCGACGCCGCGCCGAGCAGCGCTCCGAGCACGGCCGAGACGCTCGCGCCGGGCAGGAGCCGACGCCAGTCCATGGGGCCGAGGAGGATCCTCGGCGTGCACAGCCAGACGACGAACCCGGTGACGGTCGAGACGGCGATCGCCAGCGCGATCCCGCCGACGTCGTCGAGCGCGCTCCGTGCCGGCGAAGAGATCGCGAGCCAGGCGGCGAATGCCCCGAGCCACGCGAGGCCGCGCCAGCCCTCCTTCCAGCTGCCGGGCTCGGTCGCATAGGCACGCTCGAACATCCTCTGGAGGGCGCGCGTGAACGACAGGGCGGACAGGACGAGAATGACCACGCTCACCCAGGTGACCGCGCTCTCGACCTCGCCCGAGCTGTTGAAGAGCGCCTCGACCGAGCGCGCCGAGCTGCCCTCGAGGTCGAAGCGCTCGATGATCCGCGCGGTCAGGTCACCCTTGCCCGGGGCCAGCGCGGCGCTCACCACCATGAACGGGATCAGCGAGGTGAACGCCTGAGCCGCGAGCACGGTGGCCTGCATGGTGCCCTCGACGTCGAGGAAGCGGCGCAGGCAGCGCTCGCCGAAGGCGACCGCCTCGCCCGGGAGGGCGGGCCGCCTCACGACTCGGTCAGGCCAGGGCTAAGTAGACGGAGCTCGCGTCCGCGGCGCACGGCGTCGCGCCGCTCGGACACGTCGAGCTTCCGGTAGATGTGCTTCAGGTGGGTCTTGACGGTGTTCACGGAGACGAACATCTCCGCGGCGATCTCGGCGTTGGACATCATCGTCGGCAGGTAGCGCAGCACCGTGAGCTCGCGCTCCGAGAGCGGCTCGAGGAGCAGCGTGTCGCCGTTCGCGCGGCGGGCCGCCGGTTCCTGCTCGAGCACCGCCAGGAGCTCGCCGGCGAAGGCTCGGTGCGCCGTGCCCTTGGCGATGCGCCGGCGGAGCAGCGACCTCACGGGAGCGCCGTGGCGGACGATCGCGTTCGAGTACCCGCGCGGCTCGGCGAGGTCGAGCGCCCGCTCTAGCGCGCGCAGCGCCCCGTCCTCGTCGTGGATCGCGTCACGAGCGATCGCGTCGAGCGCCCACGCCTCGGTGCGGGTGACCGGCATCAGCGTCTCGCGCTCGTCGGCGAGGAAGCCGGCGATCGCCCTGATCGCCTCGTCGGGGTCGCCGAGCGCGAGCTCGAGCCTGGCCACTCCTATCGCCGCGTCGGACAGCGGCGCCGAAGCGATCGCCGCGAGCGCCTTCCGCGCCCGCCCGGGCTCGCCGAGCGCCATCCACAGCTCGGCCTCGATCAGCTTCGCGGACACGCGCAGCCAGCCAGGGAGCGCCTGACGCGGCTCGCCGCTCCGGAGCAGGTCGAGCGCCCTCACCGGGTCGCCGCGAAGCGCCTGTATGTGCGCGCGGACCTGGGCGACCACCGGCGCGAGCAGCGGCTCGGGGCTACGCCCGAGCGCAGCCCGCGCGAGCTCGCCGGCGCGCTCCGCCTCGTGGAGCTCGTTCCACCACAGGTGGACCGTCGCGAGCGTCACATATGCGACGGCGACGTGCGGCACCTCGGCCCAGCCGCGCCGCTCGGCGAGCTGTATCGCGCTGCGCGCCCGGCTGTGGGCGTCGCCGAGCCGGCCCTGGCGGGCGTCGACCGCGGCGAGGTAGCTCTCGGCGATGCACAGCACGAAGTCGCTGCCGAACTCGAGCGCCAGCCCGGCGGCCGCCTGCAGGTGCTCGAGCGCGCGCTCCTCCTCGGCCGCCCAGAATTCCGCGATGCCGACGTTGGCGAGTGTCAGCGCGCGCACCTCGACCGCGACCGAGCGGTCCCAGCGCTCGCGGAGCACGAGCCGCGCCGCGGACAGCGCTTCGCCAACGTTGCCCTCGAGGCGCGCCCGGTACAGAGCGGTGGCGGTGGAGGTGACCGCGAAGCGCCGCTTGCGCTCGGCGGGCAGCTCGTCCGCTAGCTGGTATGCATGCACGAGGTACTCGTCCGCGGCCTCAATCTCGCCCGCCTCGAGCAGGAGGCCCGCCATCGCGAGCGCGAGCTCCGCGTCGCGCCTGAGGACGTCCGCGGGGATCTGAGACGCGAGCGCGCGCAGCGCGCCGCCGGAGCCGTGCACGACGCACACGAGCCACTGGTCGCCGATCACCTCGGCGGCGAGCTCCCAGTCGCGGGCGGCGACCGCATGCCGAACCGCCTCGAGCGGGCGCTCGTTGCGGGCGAACCAGCGGCTCGCCTCGCGGTGCAGGGTCGCGAGCTCGTCGGGAAGCCGGTGCCTCAGCTCCGCACGAAGCACCTCCGCAAACAGCGGGTGGTAGCGGAACCACTTCCCGCTCGAGTCGAGCGCGTCGACGAAGCCCTCGACCCGCTCCAGCTCCCGGAGCGAGTGCTCGCCGGCCCCTGATCCGGCGAGCGCCTCGGCCAGCTCGCCGTTCAGCCGGTCGACGATCGAGGTCCTGAGCAGGAACCGGAGCGTGGCCTCCTCGTAGCTCGACACGACCTCGGACATGAGGTAGTCGCTCACTGCACGGTCGTCGCCGGCGAAGGTCTCGATGAAGGCGCTCGGGTCGGGGTGGTCCTGAAGCGAGAGCTCGGCGAGGCGAAGCCCCGCGGCCCAGCCCTCGGCTCGCTCCCAGAGCGTCTCGACGTCGCCGGCGCGCAGGTCGAGCGGCGCGAGCAGCTCGCTCGCCTCCGAGCGGGTGAAGGCGAGGTCGGCCGCGCGAATCTCCTTCAGCCGCCCGGTTACGCGCAGGCGTTGTAGGCGGATCGGGGGATCGCTGCGCGTGGCCACGACCATCCGCAGTGCGCCTCCCGCGTGCTCCAGAAGCCACTCGAGATCCGCGGCCACCTGGCCGCGGCCGGCCGCGTGGAAGTCGTCGAGGACCAGCACGACCGGGGCGTCGAGCTCGGAGAGCGCGTCGCGGAGCGCCGCGAGCGAGCCCAGGCCGGCCGCGGGCACCGCAAGACCGGCGAGCCCGGGCCGCGCACGCGAGAGCGCGGCCAGGACGTCGAGCCAGAAGACGCGGTGATCCTTGTGCTCACGCGCCAGCGCGACCTGGGCGATCGCCTTCGGGTCGTCCGCCGCCGCCATCCATTCGCGCAGCAGCACTGTTTTGCCCGAGCCCGCGGGCGCGGAGATCAGCGTGAGCGCGTGCTCGACCCCCTGCTCGACGAGGTCGAGCAGCCGCCGACGCTCTACGAGCGGCGCCGAACCGGGGGCATGTCCGAATCCAGACGTTGGCGCGAGTCCCTTCGCAGTCATACTCTATCCGGTCGACTGGTCGGCCCACAGCGACTGCAAAGCGGCGGGCGCGAGCGCCCCGGCGCGCAGCACGGCCGCCGCCCGGGAGCCTGCGAGCACGCTCTCGCTCGGCTCGGCCGAGCCGTACAGCAGCACGACCTTGGTCGCGGGGAGCGCGTCCACGAGCCGCCGGCTCGTCTCGAAGCCGTCGATGCCCGGCATCCCGACGCCCACCAGGGCCAGGCCCGGCCGAAGGGCCATGGCGAGCTCGAGCGCCTCCTCAGCCGACGCCGCCTCGCCCACGGCGTCGAAGCCCGGCGTGGCGCTCACGACCGCGCGCGCCGCGCGGCGGACCTCGTCCTCGTGATGGACGGTCAGGACGCCCACGGCGTTCATCCTCACGGATCGTGGCAGCCGGACGAGCGTGCCGCAGTCGCGCACGCGCGAGGGTTTGCGGTCGTGCGCGCACGACCGGGGGGCGCTCAGGCTTCCGCCGGCCGCCCGCCCTCGCCGAGGAGCGCCGCCTTCTCGCGGTCGAACTCCGCCTGGGTGAGCACCCCGCGTATGCGCAGCGCGTCGAGCCGCTCCAGCTCTCCCGTGCGCCCGCGCGCGCGTCCGGGAAGCCGCGCGGGTAGGCGTGGGGCGGGCTCGTCCGGGAACTCCTCGAGCGTGTTCCTGCGGATCCATTCGAGCCATGCGAAGGCCAGGACGGTGAAGATCAGGATGCCCCACCAGCGCTGGGTCCAGGGCACGGGCCCCCAGATGACCAGCAGCAGGATCGCCACGCCGAGGCCCGCGCGGACCACCCCGGGGTGCTCCCGGAGGGAGTGTGCGGAGGCGCGCCGGACGGCGGTCGCGCGGCGTCCCTCACCGGCGAGCCACGCGCCCACGGCCAGGAACAGGCCGAAGAGGAAGCTGCCCTGCGCGACGTCGACAAGCAGCGAGGTGGAGATGGTCCACGCGTCGTCTGCCACGTCGTGGGCATTCGGCGCCTCGGCCAGCGCGTCGACCACCACCGAGCCGCCCACCCTCCGCAGGGCAACGATCGCCACGGCCGCGAAGATGAGGCAGCCCCCGACCTTGATCACCGTCCGGCGGCGGTCACGCGACAGGGCGATGGCTCCGGCGAAGCATCCGACGGCGAGCACGAGCAGCACCCAGACGATCGTCTTGAACAGGTTGACGAACTTGCGCCCGGTGCGGAGGTTGTCGCCGCTCGCGATCTGCAGCTCGGTCACAGACGGCGGGAGCTTGTCGACGGCGCTGGCCGGGAGGCCCGTCGACGTGGCGATCTGCGTGAAGAGGCTGCCGAGGTCGAGCGACACGTCCGAGTTCGCGACGTCGCTCTTGATCAGCCTGCGCAGCGTGTCGTGCGCCGCCCGGTTGGCCTCCTCCCAGGCCGTGAGCGCGGCGTCGGTGCCGAGGATCCGGCCCGCGTTCCGCCGCGCGATCTCCTTGAGCCCGTTCGCGGCGGGCTTCGCCAGCGGGTCCAGCCGCGGCGGGAGCACCTTCTCGATCTCGGCCGCCACTTCGTCGCTGTTGTAGAGCCGGTCGATGATGAACAGGCCCACGGCCGTTCGGATCTCGTCGTCCTCGAGCAGCTTCCCGCTCGTGTCGACCCAGTTGTCCGTGTTGAGCGCCTGCCGGTTGGCCCACACCCCGAGTCCGAGCGCGGTCCAGAGCAGCGTGCCGATCACGAGGAGCGCGCCCACGGCGATACCTCTGCCACGCATGGCGCGATTGTCCGGTCGCGGCGGGTGACGGGGAATCACCCCGCGGGGGTGATGCGATTCGGCCCCGCGCGCCGGAGACTCTCGGGCGTTCCAGCGGCCCGGATCACCTACGTCGGCCACGCCACCGTCCTAATCGAGATCGGGGAGGTGCGCCTTCTGACCGATCCCGTACTGCGGGCGCGCGTGATGCATCTGCGTCGCCACGGGCCTCCGCCCGACGTGCCCACCGGCATCGACGCCGTGCTCGTCTCGCATCTGCATCACGACCATCTCGACCTGCCCTCGCTGCGCCGGCTGGACGGGGAGCCTCGAGTGATCGCCCCGCGCGGCGCCGGCCCGATGCTGCGGCGGGCGGGGCTCGACACGGAGGAGCTCCGCCCGGGGGACGGGGCCGATGTGAACGGCCTGCGCGTCGAGGCCGTGCGCGCGGTCCACCCGTCGGCCCGCTGGCCGTTCGGCGCGCAGAGCGAGCCGCTCGGGTTCGTCGTGGCCGGGCCACCGTCGATCTACTTCGCGGGCGACACCGACCTGTTCGCGGAGATGGACGAGCTGGCCCCGCTCGACGTCGCACTCGTGCCGATCGCCGGCTGGGGCCCGCGGCTGGGCCCGGGCCACATGGACGCCCGGCGCGCCGCCGAGGCGCTGGCGTTGCTGCGGCCGCGCGTCGCGGTGCCGATCCACTGGGGCACGCTCCACCCGCGCATGACGCGGCTGGGCGAGTGGTTCACTTCGCCGGCGGAGGTGTTCGCGGCTCAGGCGGCGGAGCTCGCGCCCGAGTCCGAGGTGCGCGTGCTGCAGCCGGGCGAGTCCACCTCGGTCACCCTTCCAGCCGCCTGACCTCGATCAGCTCGAGGCCGAGCGACTGGAGCCGCTCGAGCAGGCCGTGCAGCTCGGACTGGTCGCGGACCTCTCCGCGCAGTGTCGTCTCCGCCGGCTTCATCGAGGCCGTGAAGTCTTCAAACGAGTTCGTCACAGCGTCGCTGAGGCGGCCCTTCACCCTGATCTCGTAGCCGGTGGGGGCCACGCGACGCAGGATCGGCGTCCGCGGGGTGACGGCGAATCACCCGAGTGGGGTGATGTGGCCGCACGCGTGGAGCGTCAGCGTTGACGCGGAGCGATGACACCGCCAGCCGCCGACAGCGCTCCGCGCATCACCGACGAGCAGCTGCCGGAGCTGCTCCAGCTCCTCAAGGAGTCCGACAGCGTCGAGCTGAAGCTCACCGTGCCCGAGTCCGCGCACTACGCGGTGGCCGCCACCCTGGACCTCGATCCGCTCGAGGCTCAGATGCGTCAGGTGTTCTTCTTCGACACGCCGGACCTGGCTCTCAACCGCGCCGGGGTGGTCGTCCGGGCGCGGCGGGTCCAGCGAAAGGGGGGCGACTCCGTCGTGAAGCTCCGGCCGGTCATTCCCGGCGAGCTTCCGGAGACGCTCCGGGCGTCGGAGGGCTTCACCACCGAGGTGGACGCGATGCCCGGCGCGTTCGTCTGCTCCGGGACGCTGAAGCACGCCGTCGACAACGCGGAGGTCCGGCAGGTGGCGGCCGGCGAGATGCCGCTGAAGCGGCTGTTCTCGAAGGCCCAGCGCGCCTACCTCGCCGAGCACGGGCCCGAGGGAGTGGGGCTCGAGGACCTGTCCCTGCTGGGCCCGATCCTGGTGCTCAAGCTGAAGTTCGAGCGCGACGACTTCGAGCACCGGCTCGTGGCGGAGCTGTGGAATTACCCCGACGGCTCGCGCGTGCTCGAGCTGTCCACGAAGTGCGCGCCGAGCGAGGCTTTTCAGACCGCGGCCGAAGCCCGGGCGTACCTGTCCGAGCGCGGCGTCGACCTGTCTGCCGAGCAGGAGACCAAGACAACCAAGGCGCTCGAGTTCTTTGCCGGGCGGATCAAGCAGGAGCGCCGTCACGGCGGGGCGGACGCCTGAGATTGCTGACGATCAGCGACACGACCGTGACGAGGTAGATCTGACCGATCAGGGCCTCGAACACCGCCAGCGTGTGCCCGAGGTCGGTGCGCGCGACGAAGTCGCCGTAGCCGACCGTCGACAGCGTGATGAAGCTGAAGTAGAGGCAGTTCGACACGGTGGCAGACTGGCCCGCGGTGAAGAACGGCTCGCCGCCTATGTAGTCGATAGCGCCGTACACGAAGCCGAACGCCATGCCGATCAGCATGTAGAGCGACAGCACACCGAAGAGCGACTGGACCACCACGCTCCCGGTCTCGCGCAGGTCGCGGACGAGCCCGGCGACGATCGCCGGCGGGCCGAGCGCGATCAGCGCCGCGTTCGTGGCTCTGGCCGCCCCCTCTCCGATGCCGCCATGTGTCGCCTTCACGATGCTCACCACGAGCGCCGCCACCGCGAACGCGGACGCCGCCCGGACCAGCCGTGGCGACAGGCGGGCGGCGCGCAGGGCCAGCAACAGGATCGCGCCGGCGAGCGCGGTGACGACGATCTGCTGAACCGGACTAGGGCCGACGACTCCCTGAACCACCAGCGACAGCAGCGCAGCGAGCAGCAGCAGGCCATAGCGGCCGTGTCTGGGCGTCTGCGCCGCCATGTCCGTAGGTATTCAGGGATCGCCTGCGCATCCCTGCCGTGAGCGAACCGGCTCAGGGCGCCACTCCCCGGCAGGGTCTCGGCCTGCCGATCGCCATCTTCGCCTCCGCGCAATTCGTGATGGTGCTCGACAGCAGCGTCATGAATGTGTCGATCTCGCAGATCGTCGAGGACCTCGACACGACCATCCAGGGCGTCCAGCTGGCGATCACGGCGTACACGCTCGTGATGGCGGCGCTGATGCTGGCCGGGGCGAAGCTCGGCGACATCCTGGGGCGTGACCGCACCTTCGCGCTCGGCCTCGCCATCTACGGGCTCGGTTCGCTCACGACGGCGCTCAGCCCCAGCCTCGCCGTGCTGCTCGTCGGCTGGTCGCTCGTGGAGGGGATCGGCGCCGCGCTCGTGCTCCCGGCGATCGTGTCGCTGATCGCCGGCACCTACAGCGGGAAGGAGCGAGCGCTCGCCTTCGGCATCGTCGGCGGCGTGGCCGGCGCGGCGATCGCCGCGGGACCCCTGATCGGAGGGTGGGTCACGACCGAGCTGAGCTGGCGCTACGTGTTCGCGGGCGAGACCGTGATCGTCGCGGCGATCCTGTTCCTCCGCCGTCGACTGGTCGCGACGCCGCGCGTGGAGCACCCGCCCAAGCTCGACGTCGTGGGCGTCGCGCTGTCCGCGGCCGGGCTCGGCCTGGTGGTCTTCGGGATCCTCAAGAGCAGCACCTGGGGCCTGATCGAGCCGCGCGGGGCACTTACGATCGGCGGCGAGGAGATCACCCCGTTCGGCTTCTCGATGGTCCCGTTCGTGATCCTCGCGGGCCTGGGCCTCCTCGCCGCATTCGCGCTGTGGGAGGAGCGGCGTGAGCGGAAGGGACTCGACACGCTCCTGGACCGGGCGCTGCTGCGGATCGGCACGCTTCGGGCCGGGCTCTCGACGCTGATGATGCAGCAGCTGATCCTGCTGGGCACCTTCTTCGTGCTGCCGGTCTACCTCCAGGTGGTGCTCGGGCTCGATGCGTTCGAGACGGGGAAGCGCCTGTTCCCCATGTCGGTGACCATGTTCGCCGCCGCGATGCTGGGCCCGCGCCTCGCCGCCGGCATCGCGCCGAAGCGCGTGGCACAGGCGGGGCTCATCGCCCTCGTCGCCGCGTCCGTGCTCCTGCTCAGCACCGTCGACGTCGAGCTGAACGGTGCCGCCTTCGCGCTCGCGCTGGCGATATTCGGCGTGGGGGCGGGACTGCTCCTCTCCCAGCTCGGCAACGTGATCATGTCGTCGGTCGACCGGGCGCAGACGAACGAGGCGGGCGGCCTGCAGGGGACCGCGCAGAACCTCGGCGCCTCGCTGGGTACGGCGCTGATCGGCGCGGTTCTGATCGCCGCGCTCACCAGCGGCTTCACGGAGCGCGTCGAGTCCAACCCGGCGGTCAGCGAGCCGGCGCGCGAGCAGGTGGCTCAGGCGGCCGAGGCGGGCATTCCCGTCGTCCCGGTCGACGACGTCGAGCAGGCCGCCCTGGACGCCGGGGTCTCCCCGGAGGAGGCGACGGCGATCGCGGACGAGTACGGCGATGCGCAGCTCCAGGGGCTGAAGCGCGCGCTCGGCGCCGTGGCCGTCTTCGCGCTGCTCTCGCTGTGGTTCACGCGCGGCCTGCCGAGCTCGCCGCTCAGTCCCGTGGGAGGATCGACCGCATGACCGATGTGCAGGCTTCGCTCGCCGAGTACCGCGACGTCCGCGAGGCGCTCGAGCGCGCGGTGCTTCCGCTGGCCACCTCCGTCGACGGCCGCCGCTTCAGCTTCCAGACCTCGCTGCACGAGCTCGAGCTGGAGGCCGGCGGCTACGTCACGCTCGAGGGCGGCGGATCGGAGCGGCTGGGGCAGGTGCTTTCGCTCGAGCTGCGCACCGAGAACGCGACCGGCCCCGGCCTGCCCGAGGTGCGCATCCGCGCGGGATACGGGGAAGGCGCGGTCCTCGACGGCGACGGGAAGCCCTTCCACGATGCGCTGGCGCGGCCGGCCGAGCCGCGCCGGGTCGGGGACTGGCTCGAGCGGGTGGGATCGGGGCGCGCCTCGCTCGACGTGGGCGAGCTCTCGCTCGCGCGCGAGGTGCCGGTCCGGCTCGACGCCGGCGGCTTCGGACGGCATACGTTCCTGTGCGGCCAGTCGGGCTCCGGCAAGACCTACTCGCTCGGCGTCCTGCTCGAGCGGCTCCTCATGGAGACGAGCCTGCGCGTGGTGGTGCTCGACCCGAACTCCGATTATGTGCGGCTCGGGGAGCCCCGCGACGATGCGGACCCGGCGGCGCTCGAGCGCTTCGCGCCGGTAGCCGAGTCGGTCGCGGTCCGGAGCGGCACGAGCGGCCCCAACCCAATTCGCGTGCGCTTTCGCGAGCTGAGCCCGGCGCACCGTGCGGCGCTGCTCCGGCTCGATCCCCTCGCCGACCGCGAGGAGTACGCGCAGCTCACGGCGCTGCTCGAGGACCAGAGCGTCGGGAGTGTCGGGGAGCTCGACCGCGCGGAGGCCGGGTCGCTCAGGCTGCGCGCACAGAACCTCGGGGTGGAGAGCTGGGGCATCTGGCCGGGGCGGGAGGGCGAGTCGCTGGTGGCCGAGCTCGAGAGCCCGGAGGGTCCCCGCTGCACGGTCGTGGACCTGGGCTCGCTGGGTACGCGCGAGGAGCAGGCGGTCACGGCCGGCGCCGTTCTCGAGCGGCTCTGGCGCCGCCGGGCGACGCGCGAGCCGATCGCGATCGTGATCGACGAGGCCCACAACGTCTGCCCCGCGGAGCCGGGCGACCCGGTCACCGCGCTCGCGACCGAGGACGCGATCCGGATCGCGGGCGAGGGCCGCAAGTTCGGCCTCTATCTGATCGTGGTCACCCAGCGCCCGCAGAAGGTGCACGAGAACGTCCTGTCGCAGTGCGACAACCTGGTCCTGATGCGCATGAACTCGACATCCGACCTCGCGCACGTGGGCCGCGTGTTCTCGTTCGTCCCGCCGGGGCTGCTCGACCGAGCGACCACGTTCGGCCAGGGCGAGGCGCTGGCTGCGGGCAAGATCGTGTCGCACCCGGCGCTGATCCGCTTCGGCGCTCGCCTCAGTCACGAGGGCGGTGCGGACGTGGCGGGCTGGGCGTAGCCGAATGGCCGCTCGCGGCCGGCGCGTCACTGGCACGACGCTCCTGCTGCTCGTCCCCCTGGTGCCCTTGGTCCTCTTCGGAGTGGCGCGAGCGGCC
>Ga0075428_100007672_pt1 | contig 11961 bp, 8 predicted proteins | sample RhiMetdeltSRZDD2_FD_75291 | JGI IMG/M metagenome (GOLD analysis project Ga0075428, IMG submission 75291) | Populus rhizosphere microbial communities from Tennessee, USA - Rhizosphere MetaG P. deltoides SRZDD2 | ecosystem: Host-associated > Plants > Roots > Rhizosphere > Soil | place: USA...
AATTCCACAGTGTCGTACCGCCGCGAAGAGATCAACAACGCCAACATTCAAGGCGTGACGAGCAGCTACTCGGACTTTTCGACGTTCAGCGTCGAACGCGGCCGCATGATGAGCCCCGTCGAAGTCGAGCGCGGACAACACGTGACGATCCTCGGCTACAGTCTCGCCGACCGCCTCTTTGGCGACATCGACCCACTCGAGAAGACTGTCAAAATTGCCGGCATCGGCTTCCGGGTGGTTGGCGTCAGCGAGCAAAAGGGCTCATTCTTCGGCAACTCGCAGGACAACTTCGCGGTGGTGCCACTCGACGCCTACCAGCGGCTCTTCGGCGCGCGCCAGTCACTCACGCTGATGGTCAAGCCGGTGTCCACCGATCGCATGCCCGACGCCATGGACGACGCGATGGTGGCACTGCGCGTGTCGCGCCACTTGAAGCCGTCGGCGCCAAACAATTTCGGGGTCCTGACGTCGGACACGATTCTCGATCTCTATCGCCAGGTGACCAGCGGCATCTTCGCGGTGCTGGTCGGCATCGTCGCGCTCTCGCTCGTGGTCGGCGGCATCGTCATCATGAACATCATGCTGATGGTGGTGACCGAGCGGACGCGTGAGATCGGCCTGCGCAAGGCGCTCGGCGCCAAGCGCAAGGACATCATGTCGCAGGTGCTGACCGAATCGATCACCTTGTCCACGCTCGGCGGAGTGATCGGCATTCTGCTCGGCTCGCTCGCGGCGACACTCATTGCCGCGCTCACGCCACTGCCCGCTCGCCTGGAGATGTGGTCGGTCGTGCTCGGCGTCGGCATCACCGCCGCCGTCGGCCTGTTTTTCGGCGCGTATCCCGCCTCACGCGCGGCATCGCTCGATCCGATCGAGGCGTTGAGACGTGAGTAAGCGTCTCAATCGCGGGCTGTGGCGCGAAGTCGCCGTGATGGCGTTCGACACGCTGCGCACCAACAAGATGCGCTCGGCGTTGACCATTCTGGGCGTCGTCATCGGCATCACGTCGATTGTCGGCATGACCTCGCTGATCCGCGGCTTCGACGAATCGCTGCGCGACATGATTCGCCAGCTCGGTCCGAACACGATCATGCTGAGCAAGGCGAGCGCGGTCAGCCTGGCAGCGGGTGCCGACTTCTCCGAGTTGATCCGCCGGCCCAACCTCACCGTGGACGATGCCCGCGCCATCGAGCGGCTTGCCCCCTCGGTGGGCGTCGTGGACATCTGGATGGGCCAGGGACTCGGCGGGACCACCGCCGAGCGCGTGTTCTACGGCGGCGAACGTACGCCCACGCTCGGAGTCATCGGCGCCACCGAGCAGTTTGCGACCGTGAACTTCGTCAAGCTGTCGTTCGGACGGTTCTTCACTCAGGCCGAGGTACTGCGGAGACGCCGGGTCGTCGTGCTGGGCAACAACCCCTATCAGGCGCTGTTCGCGCCATCGGGCATCGATCCGATTGGCAAGAAGGTTCGCATCGGCGCGGTCGAGTACACGGTGGTCGGCGTCCTCGAGAAGCGCCCCTCACCGTTCCCGCAGGCAGACGACTTCGTCGTGATCCCCCAGACCACGCACCAGGTGATGTTCGCGACCAACGCACGACAGCGCTTTGGCGGAGGCAGCAGCGCACAGATCACCATCGTACCGGTCGAAGGCGCGACCCGCGACCAGACGGTCGAAGAAGTCGAAGAGATCATGCGGATCCGTCATGGGCTCAAGCTCGACGAGCCCAATGACTTCGAGATCGGCGGACAGGACGCGATCCTGAAGTTGTGGGATCAGATCAGCCGCGCGGTGTTCCTGGCACTCGTCGTGATTTCGTCGGTGGCGCTGATGGTCGGGGGAATCGGCGTCATGGCCATCATGATGATTTCAGTCACCGAACGGACGCGCGAGATTGGTGTGCGCAAGGCACTCGGCGCTCGGCGTCAGGAAATTCTGTTTCAGTTCCTGGCCGAAGCCGCGGTGCTGACCTCGGTGGGCGGGATACTGGGCATCCTGTGTGGCGCCGCCATCGGGTTCGCCATCAGTCTGGCGACCGGCTTCCCCATCTCGCTGCCGTGGTGGTCGTTTGCGATCGGGCTGGGGTTCTCGGCGAGCGTCGGCATCTTCTTCGGCATGGTGCCGGCCGTGCGTGCGTCGCGCCTCGATCCGATCGAAGCCCTCCGCTACGAGTAGCGTCGAGACGTTCAGGGACGCGAGCAGTGCGGAGGCCCTCGCCTCCGCGCCCCTCGGTCGCTCACGCGCCCTTACGATTCCTTCTCACCAGTTCTGATCCGATAGCTCTCCAGCACGGGGAGCACGAACACGCGGCCGTCGCCAATCTCACCCGTGCGCGCCGCCTGCACCACCGCCTTGACGACGTCGTCGGCCATGTTGTCCGCCACGACAACCTCGACCTCCATCTTGGGCAGCAGGCTCACGTTGTACTCCTTGCCGCGATAGATCGCGGTGTGCCCTTTCTGCTTGCCGTGACCGCGAACCTCGGTCACCGTCATGCCCGCGATGTTCAGCTTGGCCAGTGCGTCTTTGACTTCGTCGACCTTGTTCGGACGAATGATGCACTTGATCAACTTCATTGCAGACCCTCCAATGTACGAAGGAGGTCGGAGGTCAGCACCTGCTGCTCCGCCTCAGTGAGCTTCGAACCACCTTTGGTGATGTGAAAGACGTCAATGGCCTTCTCGCCCTCAGTGGCGATGAGCACGAGATCCACGTCGCAGCCATGACGCGAGATGACGCGGCTGATGCGGTAGAGCAGACCCAGGGCATTGCTGGCAACGATGTCGAGAATGGTGTACCGGCCGGAGGCCTCGTTGTCGGTGCGCACCACCGGAGCAAAGCGTGGGGCGCTGCGCGACTGCAGGACGCCTTGCTCGCGTCCGCGCAGGAGCTTGGTGACGTCAGCACGACCCGAGACGACGTCCTCGAGCACGTGAAGCACCTGGTCGTGGGCGTCCGGGTTGAGCGCCAGGAAACGCTCGTCGTCGATGAACTGGAAGACGTCGAGCACCAGTCCGTTGGGATTGGTCAACGCGTGACCACGGATGATGTTCATGCCAAACGACGACAGCACGCCGCAGATGTTCGAAAACAGAAACGGCTTGTCGAGCGTGGTGACAGCGAGCGTCCAGATCGCGTCGCTCCGCTCGAGCGACAGGTGCACTTCGTCGGGATGAATGTTCCGCGCCAGCCGGACGTGCCGGTAGATGGCGTCAGGTTGAAAGAGCTGCAGGTAGCGCTGCGGCAACCCTTCGAGGAATCTGGTGATCTCCGCCGCGGACAGATCATCCGGCCGGAGGCGCAGCAGCTCGTCGAGACCAGCCTGATTGCGCTCGATCAACTCGTCGCCGTATCGCTGCGTCAGGTGGTTATACGTGTCTACATAGAGCCGCCAGAGCAGCTCCTCTTTCCATGGCGTCAGCGTTCCCGGGCTCACGGCTTCGACGTCGGCGAGCGTCATGAGACACAGCATCTTCAGGCGCTCTTCAGTGCCGATGAACGCAGAGAAGTCCTTGACGATCTCTGGATCTTCGGTGTCTCGGCGGAACGCCACGAGCGACATCCGCAAGTGATGCTTGATCAGGAACAGGACCGTCTCGCGCGCCTCACCGGCCATGTGCAGGCGATCGAGGACGTCCCGTGCCATGCGCTCGCTCTCGGTCGCGTGATCGTCGTCACGCCACTTCCCCACGTCGTGCAACAACAGCGCGAGGACCAGCAGCTCGGGCTGGCCGATCGAGTGGATGACGTTTCGGAAGCGAATGCGTTCCGGTTCGTCGGTGTGCGAGACCCGCTCGAGATTGCGGATGGTCAGCAGCGTGTGCTCGTCAACCGTGTACTTGTGATAGAAGTCGCGAACCACACGCCACGAGACGGCCTGGAATTCCGGAAACACGCGGCCGAGCAACCCGCAATCGTGCATCTCGGAGAGGCGCGCGTAGAGCCCCTGCCGCGGTCTGAGCAGCGCCAGCAACGCCGCACGATCCTGGGCCTCCGGAAAGAAATCGTCGGCGCGATAGCGATCGACGTGCTGCTGCACGCATGACAGAGTCTCTTCAGCAACTTCGGTTCCGGTATCGATCGCCGCTTGAAATGCTCCGATCCACGACGCCGGGTTGCGTGCCGCGGCGATCGGATCGAGGAAGCGAATGCCGTCGCGCGAGAGCCCGAGATTGGGGCCGACCGGCATCGGCGCCGTCTTCCGTGCCCACGCCAGGGATCGGCTGACGATACGAGCGTGGCGGAAGTAGTCGCTCATCAGCCGCTCGACCCGCTGACGCGGTTCGGCACCGGGATAGCCGAGCAAGTCCGCGGTCCGCTCCTGCATGTCGTGGCTGAGGACGTTCTGGTTGCGTCCGGCGTCCAGATGCAGCGTCGATCGCACGCGCTGCAGGAAGTCCTCGGCCTGATCGAAGCGCGCCGGGTCGGCGGGCCCGCGCCGCAGCAGCAGCGGGTCGGTCAACATCGCGATGGTGCGCGTGGCCGTGAGATCGCGCAGCGCGCCTGGCGCTTCCTTCACGTCAGGCTCGAGTTGATACAGCGTGTCGTTGAAAGCGGCGTGGCGCTGATCGATGAGCTCCAGGAGCGACTTCAGGATGTAGGCATGCGTGGCCGCGGTGTGAAAGAGCACGCCGAACCGATCGAACAGCGAGCGTGCGCCAGCGATCGGCCGTGCATCGAGCAGCGCCAGCAGGAACTCGGGGTTGTCGGTCTCGAGACGAGTGAAGTCGTCCAGTTCACGCACCTGATGGCCGACGACCACACCAAGGTCCCACAGCGGATTCAGGAACTTGCGCAGGAACTGCTCTTCGTCGGCACCGATGCGATCGCCGAACAGCACCAGCAGATCGATGTCCGATTGCAGACACAGGTGCCGCCGGCCGTAGCCGCCCAGGGCAAACACCGCGACGTGCGTGTCCGGCGCCGCGACGTCGGTAAACAACTGCCGGAGCATCGCGTCGACACGATCTGAATAGCGCTCGAGGGCAGCGCGGCCGCCCGCACCTCGCAACGCATCCGCCTCGAGCTCGGATCTGGCGGCGTCGAATGCCGTCACGAGGGTGGACGCGCCGGGGCCCGGCTGTGTGAGTGACATGCCGTGATCGTCTCCGATAACCGCCTCAAGCATACGTGTAAGCCGCCGCAAGACACCGGTCCGGGCGCCTCACGCGTTCGGCCGCCGTGCAGCGGGCTAGTAGCTGAGACCTATCCCGATGGAGCCGATCACCTTCGAGGAGTCGCCGAGAATCTCGGCGTTTCTATCGCCCAGGTAGACGTACTCGACGCCACCATGAATATTCCAACTGCCCACTCGCGTCGGCATGCTCGAGAGCGGGACGGTGACGATTCCGGCGACGCTGAAAAATCCGAACGGGTCGTCTCCTGACACCCCCTCGTAGTAATCATGAAGACTGAACCCCGCCCGCAGCGGCACATTCACTGCGAGCCCCGCCACGGTCAATCCCGGGGCGGCGCCGATCTCGAGATACGTGCCTTCCTCGGCGCCACCGTCAGCCTGGCCGTCCAGTTCACGTGCCACGATGACATACGGTTTGCTCGCCATCCGCCCGAGTGAGCGGGTGTCATCAAACGCAAACTTGAACGACAGCTCACGCACAGTGTTGAAGCTGCCGTTCGGGCTCGTGTACGCCGTGTACGTCACGCCCAGGCTCATGCCTTTGCCGAAGCCGAGGCCGAACGTCGAATAAAAATCGGATTCGTACCAGAGCTTCCGGCTGGGTCCGTCACTCCCCGCAGCGCCCGTGTTGAGACTGTTCCAGAGACCGACGTTGACGCCGATGCTCTTGACGATCCCATCGCCAGAATGCAGCGCGATGCCCAGGTCGCCGGTGGGCCACATGATGACGCCGGTGTCATCCTGCGGGATCCCGCGGAACAGATAGGCATTCAGAAAATCGATGCCGCCGGTGATCGTCAGATTGCCGGGATTGGGATCGGATGCTGCCTGCGCCCATACTGGTGTGCGTCCCGCCCACACCATCACGACCGCCACCACGATGACACGAGTACCGTGGGCAAGCTTTCGGCCAGTCAGCAGCATCCGCGCCCTCCTGCCGCGCGCGCCTCCTTAGTAGGAGAATCCGAACCCGATGGAGCCGATCACCTGGTTCTTCTTCGGCAGACCGTCATCGTCCAGATTGAACGCGGCTGTTGTGTCGCCCAACCGCTGATATTCTACGCCGCCGTGAATGTTCCACGACCCGAAGTTGGTGGTGCCGCCCAACGGAATCGTCGCAATGCCGGCGATGCTGAAGAACCCGAACTTGTTGTCCTCGCCGGCCAGCTCGTAGTAGTCGCTCAAGCTCATGCCGACCTTGATCGGGAATGCGATGCCCGCCTTCGACGCGGCGTATCCAGGCGCGATGCCGAGTTCGAGATACGTGCCGGCGTTCTCGCCGGCGTCCGCCTGGCCGCGCCCGATGTCGGTGTCGAACTCCTGCGCGATGGCGATATACGGTTTCACCGCCCCCTTGCCCAGCTTGCTGCTGTCGTCAACCGCGAGCTTGAACATGATTTCCTTCACGGTGGTGAACCCGTTGTTGGGGCTCGTGTAGGCCGTGTAGGTCGTCGTGAACGACGTGCCGCCGCCGAAGCCGAACCCGAGCGCTGCATAGAAATCGGATTCGTACCACAACTTGCCGCTCGGGCCGTCCTGCCCCGTGTCGCCGGTGTGCAGGCTGTTCCACGTGCCGAAATTGATGCCGACGCTCTTCAACCCGCCCTCACCTGAAAAGGCGGCGAGGCCGAGATCGATTGCGGGCCAGATGGCGATTCCGGTGGAGTTCTGGCGAATCCCGCGGAACATGTACTGATTCAGGAAGTCGAGTGAACCGGTGACCGTCATCGCACCGGGATTGGGATCTTTCGCCGCTTCCTGTGCGAACGCGGGAGCGCTTATCACCACCATCACGCTGACCGCTGCGACGACCGCGAGCGCACTGCGTCGTACTCCATCAATCACGAACATCGATTGCCTCCGTTGAGCCCTAGGGTTGAGAAACATGGTGACGCGCGCCTCCGCGCGCCACCGCCAGCAGATTGCGTTTGCGAACTACACGTCGGCTCGAGCCGGTTTGAGAACGGGACGCGCACCCGCCACCACCTCCTCGGCCGGTGACGAACCACCCGCCGCGGCATACGCGTCTTCGCCGTGCGCGGTGATATCGAGGCCTTCGGCTTCTTCCGATACGGTCGCCCGCAGCGGCATCACCAGACCAATGAGCTTGAGGACGACGAACGTGCCCGCCGCGCTGTAGAACATGGCGCCGAGAACGGCCGCGCCCTGCACCAGGACCTGCCCCGGATTCCCGAACAACGCGCCGTCGAACGCGCCATTGAGCGCCTTCTCGGCGAACACGCCGGTGAGCAGCGCGCCCACCGTGCCGCCGAGGCCGTGCGCGGCGACGACATCGAGCGAGTCGTCGAGCGAGGTCTTGGAGCGCAGCAGGATGCCGAAGTAGCTCGGAACCGCGGCGATCGCGCCGAGGGCGAGCGCACTCAGCGGGCTGATGTAGCCGGCCGCCGGCGTCACCGCCACCAGACCGACGACGATCGCCGTTGCACAGCCGACACTGCTCGGCTTACCTGTGCGCACGGCATCGAGAATCGTCCACACCACCAGCGTCGCCGCCGGCGCCAGCATCGTCGTCACGAACGCGAGACCCGCCTGCGGGCTTGCCGCCAGCGCGCTGCCGGCGTTGAATCCGAACCAGCCAAACCACAGGAGGCCGGCGCCGAGCAGGACGAACGGCACGTTATGCGGCAGGATCGAGGACGAGCCGTAGTCGGTGCGCTTGCCGATGACGAGCGCGGCGACCAGCGCCGCGGCGGCCGCGTTCACGTGCACCACCGTGCCGCCGGCGAAGTCGAACGCGCCGAGCGTCGCCAGCCAGCCGCCGCCCCACACCCAGTGGGCAATCGGGGCGTAGATCGCAATCGCCCAGATCGTGATGAAGGCGACGTAGGCCGAGAAGCGCATCCGCTCGATGATCGCGCCCGAGATGAGCGCAGCTGTGATGATGCAAAACGTGCCCTGGAACGCCATGAACAGCATGTGCGGAATCGTGCCCTTGGCCTCGAGACCGACGCCGTTGAGGAACACGTTGGACAGATCGCCGATCCACGGGTTGGTACCGGAGAATGCCAGCGTGTAGCCGATGAGCGCCCAGGCCACGCCAACGAAGCCGAGCGAAATGAAACTCATCATCATGGTGTTGAGCGCGTTCTTGGAGCGGGCGAGCCCGCCGTAGAAGAACGCGAGTGCTGGCGTCATCAACAGCACGAGCGCCGTTGATATCAGCATCCACGCGGTATCAGCCTGGTTCATGCGTCACCTCACTGGGAAATGGGGTCGGCGCTCTCTACGGAGTCACCCACGGTTGTGTCGTCGAGAGCAAGATGGGCGCCACATTCGTGTGAGGTGGCACGCGGGCGAGTGGCGGGTTTTTCTCGAAAAACCGCCGATCATCGGCGGTAGAGGTTAATTTGGATAGAGACATACTTGTATGTCTCGTGCAAAACGTCGACAAAGATGTCTCATTAGCTCGACGGGCGATGGAAACGCAGGAAATCCCTCGCGCGCGCCATCCGCCGCAAGCGCCCAGTGGCGCGACATTATTGTCCGTTTGAATTATTTGCTACACATATCTGTAGCATCGACACGCCGGGGTCGCCCTGATTATGATCCGTCTTCCCGCTCGCCACGGGCGGGGCGGGCAGGAGGGATACCCCTATGAAGGTCTACGACGCGGGCAGCATCCGTAACGTGGCGGTCGTCGGACATGGCGGATGCGGGAAGACCCAGCTGGTGTCGACCCTGCTCTTCGCCGCCGGCGCCGTCAATCGCATCGGCCGGGTCGACGAAGGCACCACCGTCACCGACTTCGACGAAGAAGAAATCGCCCGCAAACACACGCTGTCCTCCAGCCTCGCTTGCGCCGAATGGCAGAAGACCAAAATCAACTTCATCGACACGCCCGGCTTCGCCAACTTCCTGACTGACGCCCGCTCTGCGCTCCGCGTCGCCGAAGCCTCCCTCCTCGTCGTTGATGCGGTCGCCGGCGTCGAGGTGCAGACCGAAAAGCTGTGGTCCGAGTCCGCCTCGCTCGGGCTGCCGCGCATCGTCGTCCTCAATCGGCTGGACCGTGAGCGCGCCAGCCTCGACCGCGCCCTCGAGTCGCTGCGCCGCGACTGTGCCCGCGAAATCATCCCGGTGCAGCTGCCGCTCGGCGAAGAAAAGGCGTTCATCGGCGTCGTCGACCTGGTGAAGATGAAGGCGCAGACGTTTGCGGCCGACGGGAAGATGACCGAGACCGATATCCCGGCCACGCTGACCGATGCCGCACAACACGCCCGCGAGCAGCTGATCGAGATGGTCGCCGAGGCCGATGAGCAGCTGATGGAAACCTTCTTCGCCGAAGGCACGCTCACGCAGGAGCAGCTGGTCAGCGGCCTTCGGTCGGCGACGATGGCCGGCAAACTGTTTCCGCTGCTGTGCACGTCGGCCACGCACGCCACCGGCATGCAGCCGCTGCTCGACGCGATCGTCAATTACGCGCCCTCACCGGCCGAACGCGATTTCCGCACTCTCGGCAAAGACGGGGCGGAGACGACGACGAAGGCCTCCGATACGGCGCCGTACGCCGCGTTCGTGTGGAAGACGATTGCCGATCCCTTCGCGGGCCGCATCACGATGCTCCGCATCGTGTCAGGCACGGTCAAGTCCGATGCCACGGTGAACAACGCGACACGTGAAGCGCCCGAGCGCTTCGGCCATCTTCTGGTACTTCAAGGCAAGACTCAGACACATGTGCCGGAGCTGAAGGCCGGCGATCTTGGCGCCGTGGCCAAGCTCAAAGACACGCACACCAACGACGTGCTCGCCGACAAGAGCACCGGGATCCGCGTCGCACCCATCACGTTCCCGGAGGCGGTCCTCTCGTACGCGATCGAGCCGAAGAGCCGCGGCGACGAAGACAAGATCAGCTCGGCGATGCACCGCCTCGAAGAAGAGGATCCGAGCATCAAGTACGGGCGCGATCAGCAGACCCACGAGTTACTACTCGCCGGCCAGGGGCAGCTGCACATCGAGGTCACCGTCGCGAAGTTGAAGCGGCGATTCGGCGTCGAGGTGAACCTCAAGCCGCCACGGATTCCGTATCGGGAGACGATCACCGCGTCCACCGAGGCGCACGGACGCCACAAGAAACAAACCGGTGGCCACGGACAGTTCGGCGACTGCAAGATTCGCGTCGAGCCACTGCCGCGCGGTAGTGATTTCCAGTTCGAGGACGACATCTTCGGCGGCGCCATCCCGCGCCAGTACGTGCCCGCCGTCGAGAAGGGCATCCAGGAATCACGGATGCGCGGGTATCTCGCCGGGTATCCGATGGTGGACTTCAAGGCGACGGTCTTCGACGGCTCGTATCACGCCGTCGATTCAAACGAGCTGTCGTTCAAGATGGCTGGCTCGCTGGCGTTCAAGGACGCGATGACCCGCGCCCGGCCGACGATCCTCGAGCCGGTGATGCAGGTCGAGGTCTACACACCGAGCGACTTCGCCGGCGATCTCATGGGCGATCTCAACGGCCGACGCGGCCGCATCGCCGGCATGGACACGCGCGGCACGATGACCGTCATTCGTGCACAGGTCCCGATGTCGGAGATGCTGACCTACGAACAGCACCTCACGTCAGCCACCGGCGGTCGCGGCTCGTATCACATGGAGTATTCCCACTACGAAGAAGTGCCCCACGTGCAGCAGGCCAAGATCATCGCCGCCTACAAGGCGGAACGGGGTCAGGCAGTGGCAGAGGAGGTGTGAGTCAATTCCCAACGACCAACTGCCAACGCCCAACCACTCCCAACGTTCAACTCCCAATCGCGGGTCGGCAGTGCCGGCCCGCCTCACGGTCCCGAGTCACGCCAGCCCCCTTCGACGCAAGGAGCAGACAAGCAGCACGTTCAATGCGGGCTCGTACTCGAACACAAAGCCCATGTCAGCCGGAAGGCACATATCGAACTCGCACTCGACACTGTGACCGGTTGTCGAATAGCGAATGCCCTGCTGATAGGAATCGTAGTCCTGGAAGTAGAGCTGCCCTTCACCTTCGTCAGCGAGATCGACTCCCGCAAAGACGACAGGCTTCATCACGGGGATGAGCCCTTTCTCGTCGACGAAGTTCACCAGGAAATAGGTCACGCCTTCGCGAAGCTCAGAGGCTGTCAGCGGCTCGGCGTAAGGGTGCAATTCTCGCGCTTCGAACCTCATATGGCCCACCGGTCACACAGTTGAAAAGAAAAAGGCCCGGCGATCGAATCGTCCGGGCCTTGGGAGTTGGGAGTTGGGCGTGGTTGGGAGTTGGCGGTTGGGCCTTGGGAGTTGATTAAGAACCGCCGGCTTTGCGCGGCGTCGTGCTCTTCTGCGCCTTGCCGCGCGTCTGCCCTCCGGCCTGCGCCTTTGAGCCGCCCTCGCCCTTGCCGCCGCGAATGCGCTGCGCCGCGCGCTTGATGCGGTCGCCGACGCCTTTCGCCTTCTTCGGCGCGTCCTCGCCCTCGCCGTCTTCTTTCTCGACCTTGGCGGCGGGATTGTATTCGCTGCCGACCAACTCGACGTGCGCGACTTCGGCGGAATCGCCGCGCCGGTAGCCCACGCGCAGAATGCGCGTGTAGCCGCCCGGCCGATCCGCGAACCGCGGCGCCAGCGTCTCGAACAGCTTGCCGACGACGTCGGTGTCGGGGAGCTCGGCCAGGACGAGACGCCGCGCGTGCAGCGTCTTCCCGGCCGCATCTCCGGCCGCGACGCCGCGCCGTGCGATCGTGATCAGCCGCTCGACGAAGGGCCGCAGCTCCTTCGCCTTTGGCATGGTCGTCTCGATCTTCTCGTGACGCAGCAGCGCGATGGCCTGGTTCCGCAGCAGCGCGAGGCGATGCTCGGTGAC
>Ga0075428_100007676_pt1 | contig 11959 bp, 10 predicted proteins | sample RhiMetdeltSRZDD2_FD_75291 | JGI IMG/M metagenome (GOLD analysis project Ga0075428, IMG submission 75291) | Populus rhizosphere microbial communities from Tennessee, USA - Rhizosphere MetaG P. deltoides SRZDD2 | ecosystem: Host-associated > Plants > Roots > Rhizosphere > Soil | place: USA...
CAGCGAGGGCTCGACGGGCTACATCATCGGGGCCTATGCGCGGAAGAAGGGCGATCCCGACGTCGGGAAGTTCACGCTCACGCTGCGGAAGGGCACGGACGGCCGGTGGCTGATCGTCTCGGACATGGACAACGGGAACTCCCGGCCCGCGCCTTGTCCGAGCCCGTCCTGACCCGACCAGGAGGAACCGTCATGAAGCTGCAGTGGTCTGCGCTGGCGCTGACGATCGTGAACCTCGCGCTCCTGGCGTTCTCGGTGTCGGCACTGCCTCCCGCCGCCGCCCAGGGCAAGACCCCGGTGCTGCGCGGCAGCGGGCTGGAGATCGTGGACGACCAGGGCCGCGTCCGCGCCAGCATCACCGTGATGCCCGCGGGCACATCGGCGGCGGGTGACCGTTACCCGGAGACGGTGCTGTTCCGGCTCATCACGGAGCGCGGGCGGCCGTCGGCCAAGATCGGCGTCTCGGAGGAAGAAGCCGGGATGAGCCTGGCTGGCCCCACGGGCACCAAAGACACCTACGTGATCCTGTCCGCCAAGGGCACGTCGAGCTCGATCAAGATCCGCGACGAGAGCGGCCGCGAGCAGGTCCTGAAGCCCTGACCGCCGCCCGCGACTGATGCCCAGCGTCGGCCATGTCGCCGTCGGGATCGCCGCCGCGCGGTTGATGGACACGCCTCGTGGGCTGGGCCGGTGGGCGTGGGCGCTCTTGCTCGTCAGTCTGTCGCTCCTGCCGGATTTGGATGTGATCGCCTTCCGGTTGGGCGTTCCATACGGCGCGCCGTTCGGGCACCGCGGGGCCGTTCACTCCATGCCCTTCGCTCTGCTGATCGGTGCATTGGTCGGCGTCGCCGCCGTCACGCGGCGACTCTCCCCGATACGTGTCGCCGTCGTCAGCGCGCTGGTCGTGGCCAGCCATGGGCTCCTGGACACGCTCACCGACGGCGGCAAGGGCATCGCGCTGCTCTGGCCCTTCAGCAACGACCGATACTTCGCCCCGTGGCGACCGATTCCGGTTGCACCGATCGGCGCGAGGCTGTTCTCGCCGGCGGGCCTCCGTCTGATGGCCCACGAGGCCGTCCTTTTCCTTCCGCTGTTACTGCTCGCCGTCTGGCCGCGGCCGTCGACGTCGCGCGGAGCGCCAACTTGTTCCGGAACAAGTACGAAAGGTAACAACTCGCGATCCCGTGGTTACAATGACGCGGACATCTGACAATGATCGACGGCGACCTACCGATCGCGTGCCGGATGGACGCGCTCACGCCGGCCGAGCGCGACCCGGCGTCAAGGAGTTCCTGAAGCAGGCCTTTCCCTGACCCCCAGGCCCGGGCCGTCGGGCAGCACGATGCGGCCCGCTACGACGGTCGCCCCCACGAACGGGTCGTTCTCGATGAGCAGGTTCCCGTCGAGGTCCGCCGTGTCCACGAGCGGCGAGAGGTGGGCGGCGGCGGTGATGCCCAGCGACGACTCGATCATGCAGCCGAGCATCACCTTCATGCCCAGGCCGCGGGCCACCTCGATCATCCGCCGGGCCTCGGCCAGGCCGCCGCACTTCATGAGCTTGATGTTGATGCCGTCGAAGGCCCCGGCCAGGCGCGGGATGTCCGCAGCGCGGTGGACGTTCTCGTCCGCATAGAACGGCAGCGGGCTGCGGCGGCGCAGCTCGCGCGTGTCCTCGATGCGATCCGCGGGCAGCGGCTGCTCCACCAGCTCCACGCCCAGGCGAGCCAGCCATTCCAGGCGGTCGAGCGCGCCTTGCGGGGTCCAGCCCTCGTTGGCGTCCACGCGAATGCGGCTCCTGGTGGTGTCCCGGACGGCGGTCAGGACTTCCCTGTCGTCGTCGGATCCCATCTTGATCTTCAGGATCGGGTAGTCCGCCGCTTCCCGCACCTTCTGGACCACCACCTCCGGCTCGGCGAGCCCGATGGTGAAAGAGGTCTCCGGCGCTGCCCGCGGGTCCAGGCCCAGCAGCTCGTACAGCGGCACCCCGAGACGCCGGCCGGCCAGGTCGTGCAGGGCCATGTCCGCCGCGGCTTCGGCCGACCGTTGGCCTTCGACCGCCGCGCGCGCCGCGGCCTGCGCGAAGGCGCTCGTGTCGCCAAGCCTGCCGGCCATGACGTCGAGCGCGCCGGCGACCGACTCCGAATCCTCGTGATAGCGCCGGATGGGGGCGGCTTCGCCCCGGCCGTGGTGCCCGGCATCCTCGATCTCCACCAGCACGTTGCGGACGGCGTCGGCGGCGCCGCGGGCGACGCGGAACGTGTGGCGGAGCTTGAGGTCGAGGGGCCGGTGCCGGAGGACGATCACGTCCTCCCATTATCCGGGGGTTTGACCGGCGTGCGCCTGCGTTGAATCATGGTTTCAATGACCGTCCTGCTGGCGCTGGCGCTCCTGGCGGCGCCGCCCGACACGCTGGTGGTCGGCACGCTGGCCGATCCCCTGTCGCTCGAGCCCCACCGGGCCACCGACCTCGTCTCCGCGGCGATCATCGGCAACGTCTGCGAGACCCTCGTGCGCTATCGGGCCGACGGCGCGCGGCCCGAGGCCTCGCTGGCGACGACATGGGCCAACGTCAACGGCCGCGTCTGGACGTTCACTCTGCGCGAGGGCGTGCGCTTCCACGACGGCGCGCCCCTGGATGCGGATGCCGTGGTGGCCAACCTCGAGAACCTGCGGCGCGAGCGCGGCTTCCCGGGCCAGGCCCACCGCCTGGGCCCGCGCGTCGTCTCCATCACCCTGGACCGGCCCAACGCGGCCCTGCTGGCGACGCTCTCCCAGCCCTTCTTCTCGCTCCAGAGCCCGCGCGAGCTGCGGCGCGGCGCCACCGGGCGGCCGGTGGGGACCGGGCCCTTCCGTCTCGTCTCCTCGGACCCCGGCCTGGTGGAGCTGATCCCGAACTGGACGTACTGGGGAGGGGCACCCCGGCTGGGCGGGATCACGTTCCGGCGCTACCGCGACGAGACCGCGCTGGCCGCGGCGCTCCTCTCCGGCGAGGTGGACGTCTCGTCCGCGGTCGGCTACCAGCGGCTGCCGGGCCTGCGCACGGTCCCGGACATCACGCTGCACTCCAAGACCGGGCTCAACATCGCGTTCCTCTCGCTCAACAACGAGCGGCGGCCCTTCGACGACCGCCGCGTGCGCCAGGCCGTCTCCCGGGCCATCGACCGGCCCGCGCTCGTGTCCCGCTTCCTGGGCGGGCATGGCGTTCCCGCGCGCAACCCGCTGCCGCCCTCGCTGTGGGGCTACAGCACGCGCACGAAGGACCTGACCCTCGACCGCGCGGGCGCGCGGCGGCTGCTGGGAGAGGCGGGATTCCCCGACGGGTTCGACGTCACGCTCCTGGCGGTGGACGCCCCGCGGCCCTACCTGCCCGTCCCGCTGGCCGTGGCGGCGCAGGTCCGCGAGGACCTGGGCCGGGTGGGCATCCGCGCCACCGTCCGGCAGGTCCGCACGTGGGCGGAGTACCTCGACATCGCCGGCCGCGGCCAGTACGACATGGCGCTCATGGGCTGGCAGGCCGACACCATGGACCCCAACGACTTCCTCTCCACGCTCCTCGCATCGGAGTCCATCGGCAGCACCAACCGCAGCCGGTACCGGTCGGAGGCGATGGACACGCTGCTCAAGCGCGGGCGGCGCGGCGGAGGCCCGGCCGAGCGTCTGGCGGCGTACGCGGAGGCGCAGGCCCTCTTCCAGCGCGACATGCCGTGGGTCCCGCTCTATCACGTGTCGATCTTCTGGGCCGCGCGCCGCGGCGTGAGCGGGCTGGCCGTGGACTCGACGGGGCTGCTCCGCTACGAGAAGACCTGGAAGGTCCCCTGATCAGCCGATCTCGGCCGAGGTCAGGTCCTCGAACGTCTCGCGCCGCCGGGTGAGGCGCGCGGCCCCGCCCTCGATCAGGACCTCGGCCGGCCGCGGTCTCATGTTGTACGTGGAGGCCATCGAGAAGCCGTAGGCCCCGGCGTCGCGCACGGCCAGGAGCTCGCCGGGCTCCACCGCCTCCAGCTCGCGGTCGCGGGCCAGGAAGTCCGCGGTCTCGCACACGGGGCCGACGACGTCCACCCGGCCCGCCGGCCGTCCGCGGAGGCGGACCGGCTCGATGCGGTGGTGGGCGCCGTAGAGCGCGGGCCGCAGCAGGTCGTTCATCCCCGCGTCCACGACCACGAACGTCCGCCCGCGGTTCCGCTTCACGTCCAGGACGCGCGTGAGGAGCGCGCCCGCGCGCGCCACCAGCGACCGGCCCGGCTCCAGCAGCACGGTGAGGGGCAGCCCGCGCAGCTCCGGCAGCACCTCGGCCGCCAGGGCCTCCGGCGTCGGCACGCCCGTGCCCTGGTAGTCGACCCCCAGGCCGCCGCCGATGTCGATCGTCTCCAGGGCGAATCCGCGATCGAGCAGACGCCGCGAGAGGGCGGCCAGCTCGCGCACCGCCTCCACGATGGGGCCCAGCTCGGTGATCTGCGAGCCGATGTGGGACTGCACGCCCACGACGCGGACGCCGCGCACCGACCGGGCGCGGCCCAGGACCTCCTCGGCCAGCGCGATGTCGGTGCCGAACTTGTTCTCGCGCAGCCCCGTCGAGATGTAGGGATGCGAGCGCGGATCGATGTCGGGGTTCACGCGCAGGGACACGCGCGCCGTCCGGCCCCGCGCGGCCGCGGCGGCGCCGATGCGCGCGATCTCCGCCTCGCTCTCGGCGTTGAAGGCGCCCACGCCCTGCTCCACGCCCAGCGCCAGCTCGGTGTCGGTCTTGCCGACGCCGGAGAAGACGATCCGGTCGGCCGTGAAGCCCGCGCCGAGCGCGGCCCGCATCTCCATCCCGGAGACGATGTCGGCCCCCGCGCCCAGGCCCGCGAGCACGCGCAGTATGGCCCGCGAGGCGTTGGCCTTGAGGGCATAGCAGACGCGATGGGGCACCGGGGCAAAGGCGCGGTCGTAGGCGGCGTAGGCCTCTTCGACCGCGGCCCGGCTGTAGACGTAGAGCGGCGTGCCGTGGCTCGCGGCCGCATCCTCGAGCGAGACGCCGTCGCAGGCGAGCGTCTCGCCGCGCCTTTCGAAGCCGGGCATGCGCGGAAAGTATAATCCGCAGCCCAGGGAGGCCCGGCACATGAGCGACGATCGCCGCGGGCTGGTGCGCGCGCTGGGCCTTCCGGAGGCCACGGCGGTCGTAGTGGGCACCGTCATCGGCACGGGCATCTTCCTCAAGCCCCGCGCCATCGCCGAGGTCCTGGACAGCCCCGGCCTCATCCTCGCCGTCTGGGTGGTCGGCGGCGCGCTCTCGCTCCTGGGCGCCCTCTCGTACGCCGAGCTGGGCGCGATGTTCCCGCACGCCGGCGGCGAGTACGTCTTCATGCGCGAGGCCTACGGCCGCTTCGGCGGCTTCCTCTGGGCCTGGACCTATTTCGTGTGCGCGAAGATCGGGTCCATCGCGGCGCTGGCCGCGGGCTTCGCGATCTACCTCAAGGCCCTGGTGCCGCTCCCCGGCTACGCCGAGCAGGCGGTAGCCATGGCCGCCATCGTCGCGGTGACCGTCGTCAACTACTGGGGCGTGGCCGCGGGCGGGCGCCTACAGGCCTTCCTCACCACGCTGAAGATCGCATCCATCGCCGGCATCGTGGCGCTGGCCTTCGCCTCGCCCACCGGCTCGTGGGCCCATCTCCAGCCGCTGACCCCGCGCACGACCACGGGCCTGGTGGGCGCGATCGGCCTGGCGCTGGTGGCCGTGCTCTGGGCCTACGACGGCTGGAACGACCTGGTGATGGTCTCCGGCGAGATCCGCGACCCGCAGCGCAACATCTTCCGTTCGATGTTCATCGGGATGGCGATCATCCTCGCGCTCTACCTGGCGGCCAACGTCGCCTATCATTACGCGATCCCGGTGGGCGAGATGCCGGGGCATGCGCGCGTGGCGGAGGCGGCGGTGGCCGGAGTGCTGGGACCGCGTGGCGCCGCCGTGGTCTCGGCGGTGATCCTGGTCTCCATCCTCGGCGCGCTGAACGGGTCGATCCTCTCGGGCGCGCGGATCCCCTACGCGGCAGCCGCCGACGGCGTGTTCCCCGCGGTCCTGGCCGGCGTCCACCCCCGCCACCGCTCGCCGGCGCCGTCGCTCCTGGCGCAGGGCGCTCTGGCCGCGCTGCTCATCGTGATCTTCACGGCGCTCGGGATCGGACAGTTCGACTACATCACGGACATGGTCATCTTCGCCGAGTGGGCCTTCTACGGCCTCTGCACCGCCGCCGTGATCCTGCTCCGGCGGCGACGCCCCGACCACCCGCGGCCCTATCGCGCCTGGGGCTACCCGTGGGCGCAGATCATTTTCGTGGCCGCGGCCGCGTACCTCTTCTTCAACAGCCTGATCGAGGCCCCGCGGCAGTCGTTCCTGGGGCTCGGCCTGATCCTGCTGGGGGCGCCCGTCTATCTGCTGTCCGCGGGCCGGCGGCGAGCGTAGGCGTCGCCGCCACACCGTCGTCGCCGCGCGGTCACGACACCGCCTTTTCGACTGGCAATCACGTTGTTGACACGTCGAAGCGGCGGGGAATAGTATCGCCGCCAGATTCTATCCCCTGGCACCACCCCAAGTTGACAGGCCTCCGGGCGTCCCAGGACGCCCCAACCCGAGGAGCGATCACGTGAGCGACACGAATTCCTTCCATCCGTTCCGAACCCTTCTCGGCCTGGCGGGAGCGCTCGCCCTGCTCGTGGCGGCGCCCGCGGGCGCGCAGGTCACGACGGGATCCTTGAGCGGCCTGATCGAGGACGAGAGCGGCGGGGTGCTGCCCGGCGCGACGGTGGAGGCGGTCCACGAGCCCACGCAGACGAAGTACACGGCGGTGTCGGGCGCCGACGGCCGCTTCATGCTCCTGAACGTACGCGTGGGCGGCCCCTACACGGTGACCGCGACCCTGAGCGGCTTCAAGCCCGTGGCCAAGTCCGATGTTGTCGTGCGCCTCGGCGAGGAGCGGCCGCTCTCCTACAAGATGCCGCTGGAGAGCCTGGCCGAGTCGGTCGAGGTCACCGCCGAAGGGACCTCGATATTCAATTCCTCCAACACGGGGCCGGCGTCCAACGTGTCGCAGGAAGCGATCCAGACCCTGCCCACCGTCTCGCGCGGGCTGGACGACTTCGCGCGCCTCAACCCGTACTTCGCGACCACGTCCATCGGCGGGACCCTGAGCAACGGCGTCTCCGTGGCCGGGCGGAACAACCGCTACAACAACCTCCAGATCGACGGGGCGGTGAACAACGACCTCTTCGGGATCGCGGCCTCCGGCGCCCCCGGCGGCCAGGCCGACACCCAGCCCATCTCGCTCGACGCCATCCAGGAGATCCAGCTCCTGGTTGCGCCCTACGACGTCCGCCAGGGCGGGTTCTCGGGCGGCGGCATGAACGCGATCACCAAGAGCGGGAGCAACACGTTCGCCGGCACCTTGTACTTTTTCACGCGCAACCAGGACTTCGTGGGCGACGGCCCCGACGACCGGGCGTTCGGCAGCTTCGACGACGACCAGTTCGGGGCCAGCCTGGGCGGCCCCATCAAGAAGGACAAGGTGTTCTTCTTCGTGAACGGGGAGATCGGCCGCCGCGAGACGCCCAACGGCTTCTCGGTCGGGGGCAGCTCGGGGGAGGACTTCGGGCACGACGCCGAGGCGGAGCGCTTCCGGAGCATCCTGCAGGAGCAGTATGGGTACGACCCGGGCGACTCCGGGCAGGAGTTCATCAAGACCACGGACAACAACAAGCTGTTCGCCCGCGTCGACTTCAACCTCAACCCGAAGCACCAGCTGACGCTGCGCCACAACTACATCGACGGCGTGAACGACATCTACGGCACCAACAACAGCTCCACGCGCTTCAACTTCCCGGACAACCCCTACCAGTTCAACAGCACGACCAACTCCACCGTGGCGCAGCTGAACAGCAGCCTGTCCGCCGGCTTCAACGAGCTGCGCGTCACCTACCAGCGCATCCGCGAGTTCCGCGGCCACCCCACCGACTTCCCGATGGTGACGGTGCGGCTGCCCGACGGCGCCAACCTGGTGGCGGGCACGGAGCAGTTCTCGGCCGCCAACGCCCTGGACCAGGACATCATCGAGCTGACCGACGACTTCACCTTCACCCGCGGGCGGCACACCCTCACCGTGGGCACCCACAACGAGTTCTTCAAGTTCGGGAACCTCTTCATCCGCGACAACTTCGGGACCTATCAGTTCGCCAGCCTGGACCGCTTGGAGCAGGGCCTGGCCCAGCAGTTCGACTACAGCTTCTCGGCCACCGACAACCCGCAGCAGCGGGCCGAGTTCAACGTGAATCAGCTCGGGCTCTACGCCGGCGACCTGTTCCGGGTGACGCCGCGCCTCACCCTCACCCTGGGCCTGCGCGTCGACAAGCCGTTCTTCCCGGACAAGCCGGTGGCGAACCCGGCTTCGGAGGAGAACTTCGGCTTCCGCACCGACGTCGTGCCCTCTCCCTTCATGTTCTCGCCGCGGGCGGGCTTCAACTGGGACATCAAGGGCGACAGCAAGAGGCAGCTCCGCGGCGGGGCCGGGATCTTCTCGGGCCGCACGCCCTACGTCTGGCTGTCCAACCAGTACGGCAACACCGGCATCGAGTTCAAGCGCATCGGGGCCAGCTTCAACGCCAACAACCAGATCCCGTTCGTGTCCGACCCCTTCAACCAGCCCAAGACGGTGACCGGCGCCAACGCCGGCAGCTTCACCAACGAGATCGACGTGGTGGAGCCCGACTACGACTTCCCCCAGGTCCTGCGCGGCAACATCGCGTACGACCACGACCTCGGGGTGTGGGGCCTGGTGGGCACGGTGGAGTTCCTGGGCGCCACCACGATGAAGGACATCGACTACGAGAACCTGAACCGCGTCCCCGGCCCGAACACCCTCTTCGACGGCCGCCCGATCTTCGTCCGCGACGTGCCCAGCCTGAGCGACGTCATCCTGCTGACCAACACGAGCGAGGGCAGCCAGTGGAGCATCGCCGGGAAGCTGGAGCGGCCCTTCCGCAACGGGATCTACGCCAGCGCCTCCTACATCTACGGCCGCGCGGAGTCCGTCAACGACGGGACCTCCAGCCAGGCCCTCTCCAACTGGCGCTTCGTCTACGTGCCCGGGGACATCAACAACCCGCCCGTGGCCTTCTCGAACTTCGACGTCCGGCACCGCATCAACTTCGCGGTGTCCTACGACGTGAAGCTGTTCCAGCACGCGGGCGCGGTGCTGTCGCTCTTCTACAACGGCCAGTCGGGCCGGCCCTACTCGGTGCTGTTCAACACCGACGTCAACGCGGACGGCACCATCGGCAACGACCTGATCTACGTGCCCCGCAGCGTGGACGAGGTGGTCGTCACCAATGGCACCCCTCAACAGCTGGAGGACTTCATCGCCAACGACCCTGGGCTGAGCGCCCACCGCGGCGAGATCGTGCCCCGCAACGCCAGCCGCTCGCCCTGGACCGACACCCTGGACTTCCGCGCGGCGTTGAACGTTCCCTTCGGCCGGCGCAAGGTGGAGCTGACGTTCGACGTGCTGAACCTCCTGAACCTGATCGACAGCGACAAGGGGCGCTTCACGTTCACCTCCAACCAGAACATCGCGCCCATCCAGTACGGCGGCCTCGACACCGCCACGGGCAAGCCCATCTACAACATCGCCACCATCGCCAGCTCGACCTTCCGCAAGTTCACCACCGACGACCTGCGCTCGAGGTGGCAGGCACAGGTTGGCCTTAGGTTGAGGTTCTAATACCAAGCGGCGGCGGGTATGTCCGACCACCCGCCGCCGCTTCTTGTCTGACCCTCCAGCCGGTCCCTCATAGCCAGTCCATTAGTCCAGCCTTCCCACCGGTCCCTCAAAACCGGCCCACCGGTCGTTCCCTTCCCGTCTTGATATGATCTCCTCCCTTGAAAGACGTCGTCACCGCCCAGGACGTCCAGGCCGTTCCCGTCGGCGGCGAGATCTCCGCCGCGCCCGGTGCCATCGTCACTCCGTGGGCCCGTGAGATGGCCGTCTCGCGCGGCGTCCGCATCGTGACGACGAAGGCCGCCGAGGGCGCGCCGATCGTGGCCGTGGGCGCCGACCACGGCGGCTTCCCGCTCAAAGAGGAAGTGAAGCAGCACCTCACGCGCCTGGGCTACCGCTTCCACGACGTCGGGACGTTCTCGACGGAGCCCGTGGACTATCCGGACATCGCGCTCGCGGTCGCGCGCGCGGTGGCGGCGGGCGACGCGCGGTTCGGGATCCTCGTGGACGGCGCCGGCATCGGATCGGCCATTGCCGCCAACAAGGTGAAAGGCGTGCGCGCCGCGGAGTGCGCGGACGGCGCCGCGGCCAAGAACGCCCGGGAGCACAACGATGCCAACGTCCTCACGCTCGGGGCGAGGTTCGTCGACGTCGGGCGCATGCACGAGGTGGTGGAGACCTTCCTGACCGCGGCCTGCACCGAGGAGCGCCACGCCCGGCGCGTGGAGAAGATCAAGGCCATCGAGGAGTCGTACCTGAAGTGACCGATCCGCGAGTCGTGGAAGCCGTCGTGCAGGCCGTCCTCGCTCAACTGCGCGTGGAAGAGGCCGCCTGCGCCTGCCACTCCGTGGCCGGCGGCTGCTGCCCGGACCGTCTCGGAAGGATGCTGGGCCACGGCGCGGAGCGCTTCGGCCTGCAGGCGGGGGCCAACCTCTACCCGCGGGACATCGCGCGCAAGATCGACCATACGCTCCTGAAGCCGGAGGCCACGCGGGAGCAGATCGAGTCGCTCTGCCGGGAGGCCCGCGAGCACGGCTTCGCCACCGTGTGCATCAACCCCGCGTGGGTCCATCTGTGCTCCACGCTCCTGCGCGGCTCGGAGACGCGCGTCTGCACGGTCGTGGGGTTCCCGCTCGGGGCCACGGTCCCCGAGGTGAAGGCCTACGAGGCGTCGCGAGTGGTGGAAGCGGGCGCGTGCGAGGTGGACATGGTCCTCAACGTCGGGGCCCTCAAGTCCGGAGACTACCGCCTCGTCGAGCGCGACATCGCCGGCGTCGTGCAGTCGAGCCGGCCCGGCGGCGCGCTCGTCAAGGTGATCATCGAGGCGGCTCTCCTGACCGACGACGAGAAGGTCAAGGCCTGCGTCCTGGCCAAGGCCGCCTGCGCGGACTTCGTCAAGACCTCCACCGGCTTCGGCCCCGGCGGAGCCACCGCGGCGGACGTCGCCCTGATGCGCCGCGTCGTGGGCCCCGAGATGGGCGTCAAGGCCGCGGGCGGCGTACGCGACCTCCAGTCCGCGCGGGCCATGCTGGAAGCCGGCGCCGACCGCATCGGCGCCAGCGTCGGCGTCAAGATCGTCCAGGAGAGCCAGGGCCTGGCCCCGAAGGCCCCGGCTTCGGGCGCCCCCACGAGTTACTAGCGTACCCGGCAGGCACCAGCGTGGCTGAGGCGAGCCGCTACCTCTTCCTCCTGGGTGCGATGCCGTTCCTGGTCCTGGGCATCGTGCACGCGCTCGCGACGCCTCTGAGGCCGGAGGACGACAAGGGACTCTCGCCCCGCGATCCGGCATACCGTCAGACCATGACCGAGCAAACCATCCAGCTGACGCGGCGCACCACTCTCTGGCTGGCCTGGGTGGGATTCAACCTGAGCCACAGCCTCGGGGCGGTGACGTTCGGCGTGGTCGTGTTGCTCGTGGCGCGGAGCTCGGCCGCGTTCGAAGCCAACCGGGCCGTTTTCGTCCCCCTGGCCATCGTGGTGTCGAGCCTCTATCTGGCGATCGGGCTGCGCTGCTGGTTCCGGACGCCCATCATCGGCATCCTGATCTCGAGCGCGTGCTTCGTGCTGTCTTGGCTGGTACGCCTTCTGGCCTGACCAACCTCGGCCGGCGGCGCCTCGGGGCGCGGCGCTAACGCTTGGCGAGACGGGACAGGTACGACGCCGCGGTGCGCGGGGGATCCAGGCCCACGGCGCGGGCGTACTCCTGGAGGAAG
>Ga0075428_100007677_pt1 | contig 11957 bp, 9 predicted proteins | sample RhiMetdeltSRZDD2_FD_75291 | JGI IMG/M metagenome (GOLD analysis project Ga0075428, IMG submission 75291) | Populus rhizosphere microbial communities from Tennessee, USA - Rhizosphere MetaG P. deltoides SRZDD2 | ecosystem: Host-associated > Plants > Roots > Rhizosphere > Soil | place: USA...
TCCTGGAGTTTTAAACAGTTTTGTACTGTCGCCAAAAATAATTTCTACATGATCATTTCCCCAGCTATCTGTTACGAGATCCGGTCTTCCATCATTATTAAAATCACCTGTTGCAACCCCATGTACATGTGGGATCCCTTCAGTCCGAAAAGGTGAATTTGATGCAGCATTAAAGCTTCCTTTGCCATCACCGAGTAAGACAGTCAAAAACTTTTTTTCATGATTTGCGATTGCAAGGTCCGCATTCAGATCCTTATCAAAATCACCAATGGTAAGATCATTCGGGAGTGAACCTGCAAAGAAGGGAGAATGTTTAACTTCAGTAAAATTACCTTTTCCATTTCCAAGGAGAATAGTGACGGAACTATCCATTTCACTTGTAATCGCGAGGTCTGGTATCTTATCATGATTGAAATCGCCTATCTCAACACTTCCCGGTGCTTTACCAACGTTGATCCGTAACGTGTCCCGAATTTCTATACTGTTGACCAGAGATGAATTATTTGGCCGATTGCCGCAACTTAATAACAGGATAAGCGTATAATTAACTATTCTTTTCATCATTGACATATTTAATTCTGAAAAAATGCTATCATAAAGTTATTACGACTAATCGGATCGATTGATCAGCAGATGATGAACCGTGGGTTTATCTTGACGTAAAGAAAGATTGGCAATTTTCCATGTACAGACATGGTTAAAAGGAGATACATATATTGTGAAGAAATAAATTTTATAGCAGCTTAAATTCATAAGCTGCCTTAACAAGTCCCACCGTATTTTTTACATGCAGTTTTTTCAGCAGGTTTTGGCGATGAGTATCAACCGTTCGCTTACTGATAAATAAAGACTTTGCTATTTCATCGTTGGTCATCTCACGAGCGATCATTTTCAAAATTTCCAACTCTCTTTTGCTTAGCCCGCTTTTGTCAACAGTGACTTTATTAGAATTCTTAGCAGAGTCGATGAGTTTGAGTGCCACTTCATTTGAATAATACGAAGTGCCTGCGAGCACCGATTCAATAGCATGGATCAGTTGTGATGGATCGATATTCTTCAATATATATCCATTTGCACCTTCGTCCATCATGCTCTTTACATAAGAAAACTCATCATAATTTGACAATGCCAGCACTTTGATATCCTTTTTGTACAAGTGTATTCTTTGAAGGGTTTCGACTCCTGTAAGACCGGGTAATTGATAATCGATCAATACTATATCAAAATTTCTTTTCAATATTTTCTGAATAGCAATCTCGCCGTTTTCAGCTTCATCTATCTCAAACCGAAGAAGGTTCTTCTTTGACTCGAGCATGGTCCTTATCCCATCTCTGACCATTTGATGATCATCGACAATTAATAGCCTTACTATTTTACCTGGGATTTCCATACCATTATTACTTATTTTCAGGTCGGATCAAGATTTCATACCTGGTGCCTTGTCCCGGGCGGGTTATAATATTTACTTCGCCGTTGTAAGGTCGTATTCTTGACCGCACATTATTCAGACCCATTCCGTGATTATGTAATTTTTTAAGATCGAACCCTATGCCATTATCCGTGAGGATGATGATCACCGTTTTTTTTCTTGATGCAAATTCAATTTGCAAGGTAGTGGCTTTACTATGCTTCAATGCATTATTAATAAACTCCTGTATGATCCTGAAAATGGCGAATTCCTGCTGTACCGGTAGCCGGGGGAAATGAGATTCTTTAATAGCAATCTTCATTTCGCCAAGCAGCTCATTCTTTGAACATAATTCCTTAACCGCTTTTACCAGTCCGAAAATTTCAAGACTCTTAGGCATAATGTTGAAGCAGATATTTCTCATATCAGCCTGTACATCCACCAATGCTGCATTGGCCTTTAATAATATCTCTTTTTGTCTTGGATCTTCAACAGCATCAGCCGACGTTCCTATATAGAATTTTATCGCTGAAAGCTGCTGCCCTATACTATCGTGGATGTCTTTTGCAAACCGGCTTCTTTCTTTTTCTTCCGTTTCGATGATTGCTTTGAGAACAATATTCTGCGTCTTTTTTTGAATCGAAATATCTTTCGCTGTTACCAGTATTTTGCCTTTCATATTTTTTCCGCCAATGAGAAACGAAGCCGAGATAAGCACAGGAATAATACTTTTATCGCGGGCTTTAAATTTTGTTTCATAACCACTGCTGCGGGATCTCTGCATATCTTTTATCAAAGCAGTGAACCATTCAGGTTGTGAGTTATCGAGTAAAGTACCGATCGGTTTTCCTGACAGGAAATCCAGGTCATATTGTAAATGATCGGTAACAGACTTATTTATATTTTCTATTTTGCCTTGCTTATCCAGCACAAAAACCATATCAGACACCGAATTGAAAATGTTATTAAAATAATCCCGGGAAATTGTTTTTTCCTTTAATTCTTCTCCCAGCATATTCACACCGGAAATAAAGGCATCCACTTCATCCATACGTGAGGACATAGCAAGTTTCTTATCGAAGTTGCCCAGTGAATAGTCCATTAATAATCTTCTTATCCTCTCAAAGCGATTATCCATTACTTGCGATTGTTTTTCTGAATTTGCTTAGCCATTTAATTGCATCTTCTCTTTTTGTAAATATTCTTGCAGGTACTTTTGGTTTTGATACAGATAAATAAAAATTACCAAGAAAGGAACCAACTGGGGAATCAAGTACAATTGCTCCGGCAATAACCCCACGGACACCTTCGTCCGATGAAAGATAATCTCTTGCTTTTTTATCCATGCTTACTACTCCCTGGTTAAGTGCTAATGTTAACTTTGGCTTGTGGTCAGTAAACTCAAGTCTCGCTTTTACAATTTCTTTCGCGATCTCAAGATTAATCTTTAATCCTTTCTTATACGTGCCAATAAGTAAGTCATCATGCAATTCAAGGTAAACATAGGATGTATCCAGAAATTTAGCCATAATTCTAATGTATTATAACTGCGTAAGTTTTTATACCTACGCAAAACAACTAGACAGGCCTTAACAAAATCAGCTTTTTTGCTGTTTTCTAAATGAAGCATAAAATTAAAGTTTGTATCTGTTTATTACAAACATCTGCCCTCATGAGATCAATAAATACCGTTGTCGAAACTATCGACCAAATCATAACTGATGGCGTAAAAAGAGATATCCTTCATTTATATACTGATGATAATAAATTTCACGATAACCATATACTGCTGAAGGGCCAGAAAGTCGTCAATTTTGGTTCCTGCAGCTACCTGGGTCTTGAGTTTGACCCACGTTTGAAAGAAGCTTCTAAAAAAGCAATAGATAATTATGGAACCCAATTTGCCGAGTCCCGTGCATATGTTTCAATTGGCTTATATAAGGAACTGGAAGAACTCTTTTACTGTCTCTTTGATGCCCCCTGTGTCATAACACCAACTACTACCCTCGGGCATATTGCCAATGTACCTGTACTGATCTCCCCCTCAGATGCAATTATTACAGATCAGCAGGTACATAACTCAGTTAATACTGCCGTTAAATTACTGGCAGCTTCGGGAACACATATCGAGGTACTAAGGCATAACAGAATGGATCTCCTGGAAGAAAGAATTAGATTATTACGAAACAAACATCAGAAGATATGGTACCTCGCTGATGGAATTTATTCCATGTTTGGCGATACCGCGCCCCTGGATGATCTCATACGCTTACTGGATCTTTATCCCCAGTTTCATTTATATATAGATGACGCACATGGTATGAGTATTCATGGCAAACACGGAAGAGGTTTTGTTCTTAACAAACATGATTTTCATCCTAAAATGGTTATGGCAACTTCGCTGGCTAAGGGATTTGCTACCGGGGGTGCAGTAATGGTATATCCAAATAAAGAAATGGCAAGACGCGTACGAACTTGTGGCGGTCCATTGATTACATCGGGGCCACTTCAGCCGGCGCAACTTGGTGCCGCTGTCGCTGCAGCCAAAATTCATCTTACAGATGAAATATATGTGATGCAGGAAGAACTCCAGGAAAGAATCAAGTTTACTAACCTGATGCTCAAAAAATACCAGCTTCCTGTCATTGCCGAAAATGAAGCAGCGGTATTTTTTGTAGGGGTTCATCTCCCAAAAGTGGGATACAATATGGTTCGTCGTATGTTACACGCAGGATATTATGTAAACCTTGGAATTTTTCCTGCCGTGCCGATGAAGAATACAGGTATCCGTTTTACCATAACACGGCTTCATACTTTCTCGCAAATAGAAAGGATGATACATACTATGGCAGAGGAACTGCCAAAAGCATTAAAAGAAGAAGGGCTCAGTTACGAAGATATTTACAAAGCTTTCAAACTGCCTGCGCCTGAAGAACAGTTAATCGACAAAGAAGTGGCTTCTGTAATTAAACAGGCACTTTCGCTTAAAGCTTTTCATTTTACAACGATCCGTAGTATTGAAAAAGAAGAATGGAATAAACTCTTCGACAATAAAGGAACCTTTGACTGGGATGGAATGCGGTTGCTTGAAGACACTTTTCAAAATAACGAATTAACTGAAAACAACTGGAAATTCGATTATATCATTATAAAAGATGTGCTGACGAAAGAGCCGGTTGTGGCAACCTTTCTCACAACGAATTTATGGAAAGATGATATGCTTTCGCCTGCTGTGATTTCGGAAAATGTAGAAGCAAGAAGGGTCCACGATCCTTATTATCTTACGTCAACTATAATTTCAACGGGTTCATTACTCACAGAAGGAGATCACTTGTTTATTGATAAGCATTCGGCTTGCTGGAAAGAAGCGATGCAATTACTTTTCGATAAGATCAATTTGTTGCAGGAAAAATATAACGCCAACGGTATTGTATTACGTGACTTCCAGGATATTGATGCGGAGTTTGAGAGTTTTTTTATCGACAATGGTTTTTTCAAAACGGCGATGCCAGATAATAACATAGTTGCCGATATGAAATGGAACAATGAAGAAGAATTTTATCAGCATCTTTCAAAATGGTCAAGAGCCCATTTCAGGAAACAAGTAAAAAAATACCAGGACAAATTTGACATCTGTATTGAACAAAATCCAACTGAAGAAGATATCGATCAGTGGTATTCTTTATATGAAAATGTAAAGAACAACAGCCTTGAATTAAATACATTTACCTTACCCAAGGAGCTTTTTAGAAATATTGCCAATGATAAATCCTGGGAAATCCTTACCCTTAAGCTAAGTGCCGGTACACAAGAGCCCAAAAAAACTGTATGTGTCGTGTTTAGTCATATTGGCCAATTAAATTATATCCCGATGATCATCGGGATGGATTATTCATATAATAAAGAGTATAAAGTTTACCGGCAGGCGCTTTACCAACTAGTCATGAGGGGAAAAATGATCGGTAAAAAAGCTGTTCATTTGGGTTTCTCTGCCAGTATCGAAAAGAAAAAAGTAGGTGCCGTTAGCTATCCCACGTATGCTTTTATGCAAATAAAGGATAGTTATAATGCCGAGATATTAGCCTCCATGAGTCTGGCTACCGGAGTCAACTAGTATTATCGCATTAACCCAACTGATCACTTATACAACTGCGTTGTTGTGCGTATTTTTTATTTATATAAGTTGATCAAAAATGAAGTTGACCCGGAGCGAATTTTGCCAGTTTACCCTTAACAGCCGCTTGGAGCTGCTGAAAGAATTTGGAAAAAATATTCTGAAAAAAAAAGTGCAAATGCGGTTGATTTCTGTGTATACAATATCTGATTTTTATGTTGAGGTCTATGAAAACCTGGTAAGCCATAAATTAGAGAAGGTAGAGCCGGTTAAAAATATAAACATCCTTGATGTTTACAGGGAATTATAAAGCCTTGGAAAAATCAGTCTAAAGACGTAGCCATTAACAGCTTTTATACTTATTATTAAATATCTCGCTCATTCTTAATTTTAATCAAGCGAAAAAACAGGCACACCACAATTTTAAATTCACATTTTTAATTACCGAACCCGGCGTTTCATTTGTAATGTGCTTGTTAGTGTAGGTTGGCTCAGGATCGGTAGCAAATTTTCTTCTTTCATTATGTAAAATCCGAATAACCAGACGCGTCTGAACAAATTGTTATAGCTGTTTGTTTGTGGAAAACAGTAACCCGAAACGAAAACTGATAAAACTGTATCACATGACCGACCTACATATGAGTTCCTTTACATACGGCCCTATCATGCTTCATCCCGGGGTACCCAATTCGCTTTTATCCGCAAGCATTCCCGGTAGTGATGCATGCTCGGCCGAAGGAGCCTATGGAAAAATCCTTTTTCAAAAGATCCCCGCCGGGGAGATAACCATTCTCTATAATATATACCAGGTGGAAGAAGATGTAGCAATTGATTTTCGTTGTACTCCCGGTGCTATGCAAACACATGTAGCATTAAAAAACGATAGCCACTACTCCATTAATGGAATTGGCGAGCTATATCTTGCCGAAGGGCAGTTCAATATGGTCGATAGTGCGAAGCTGGAAGGCAGTTATTTCCTGGAGAAAGGAAATGAATACCGGACGCTGCATATGATATTCTCATCGCAATTTCTAGATAAGCTCTTCCCCGCTTATCAATACCTTGAAGAATGGCTGGCCTCCGATTCACCCCAACCAAGAGTGTTGTTTAAGATTCATGCGTGGCTGTCAGAACAACTGAAAAATGTTATCAATAATTTGTTGTATTGCTCTTATCCCTCTGATGAGCAACGCCAGTTTTATCGCGAGATCAAAGCCATGGAGTTCTTTTGTTTGGGGCTTAACAATGGTTCCGGAGAAATTACACAAGCTGTTAAACTGACCCGCAGGAACGTTGAACTTATACATGCATCAAAACATATCATGGATACAAATTTTGATCAGCATATTACTATTGCATCCATTGCGAGGCAAACAGGAATGAATGAATTCAAATTGAAAGCCGGGTTTAAGCAGATATTTGGCATCAGCATGTTTGAATATCTTATGAAAACCAGGATGCAGACTGCCAGGAATTTATTGCTGGAAACCGATAAGCCGATTAAGGAAATTGCTGTATTAACAGGATATGCAACCAAGCAAAGTTTTCTGAATGCATTCAAAAGATATTTTCACGACACACCCGGAGCGTTCCGGAAGAATTAGTTCAGAATAGATAATAAATCCACCATCATACCCAATCATGAGATGTTTTTATGTTCTTTTTGCCTTGATGCAAAAAGAACCAAAAAAATCAAGCCCGGCCGAATGCTCCGCCGGCCGGGCGGGCCAACGCACATGAGTACTCCGCTATTTTGAAATTGCATTTAGTCATTGAACGGATAGGACGTAGATCTTGCTTCGCATTATGCGAAACATCGAAAGGCGCTGTCTTTTCGCTTGCATTCATTGAGGATGCAATCGAACTAAAGCAGGCGAAAAGAAGGCGCTAATACGTTCTTCAGATCGACGGCAACACTAGTGTTTTTGGTGGTATAGCGCCTTGTTCCGTTCCTGCCAGCTAGATATTTCAAGGCAAATCAGAGTAAGAACGGAACACAGCGCCTTTAGATTCTACAACCAAACACGAAGCATGAATGTGCTTTTCTTTGTACTTTCTTTTGCACAAACAAAAGAAAGTACATAAAGCGCCTACGTTTTTTTACTTACGCTCTTTCAATGACTAAATAAGAACAATTGAACAATCATGTCATCCCAATAAAAACCTTTTATTACTGAAATTTCATTATTGATAACTTTTATAAGTTATAGATGACATTACTGATGATGCGTAACCTTTTACCATCGAATTGATACCTTTTAAATTTGGAAACAGCTATCATTTGATTCGATCTTCACGGCAGATTTTTTTCTCAGCATAATAAGTGCGTCACTACCTAACACCACTACACACTTTGATGCTGCTTTAAAAAATAATCACACGATAACCAACGACTATGTCCAAGAAGATAGCAATCGATATCATAAGCAGCCTGTTCATACTTCTTTTTGTTTATACAGCCATTAATAAATTTATCGACATCAATACGCTGAAATTTATTTTGAAGGATTATCCACTGATCGGAACCATGCCCGTATTTATTGCGTGGGCGCTGCCCTTCACCGAATTGATCGTTGTGTTATTGTTGTTCTTCCCACCTACGAGATTATGGGGCCTGTATGCATCTTTATTATTAATGAGCAGCTTTACCCTGTACCTGGGTTATATGCTGGCATCAACGACCAAACTGCCTTGTACCTGCGGCGGCATGTTGCAGCAACTTAACTGGCCCCAGCATTTGATCTTTAACCTGTTTTTTATACTTCTTGCTGCAATAGCTATTAAGATGTATAAAAAACAAAAAAAGGAAACCGAAGAAAGAATAATTGTATTTACCTGAAAAATATTGTGTACACAGATCTGCCCGGGTTGCAACGAAGGCAGAAACCACTCTATGAGAATTCAAACCCACTTTCGCTAAAGCTATGGTGGATAAAAAAGGCGAAGCCGAAAACCTTTAAAAACGAGTAGGCACCATACGAAGACCAATAAAATTTTATTTATGAAAAAGTACTTGTTTGGATTATTCGCTGTCATTTTTGCGATAGCACTGGTATCATTCACTCAGCCAACTAATAAGCAAGTCGTAAACGGGAAGACAACTTATAGCTATAAGTTTACCGGAACCGCAAAAACTGAAATACAGCTGGAAGATCCGGCCAATTGGTCCACTACCATCTCCGGATGTTCAGGTAGCACATTACCTTGCCGGGTGGATGTAGAAGATCAAGCAACTATCGACGATTTTGTTGACTTTCTTAGCCTTGAACCCAGTTCAGTGACCTATGTAAACGAACATACAATCTCGACCAGGAATTAATATCAGCAGTGTTCACTTAAAAACTAGTTAGGTGCTCCTAACTAGTTTTTTTTGTTAGCGAAAGTGTATCAGAGATAATTTTTACCTGGGATTTTGCGGCATTCCCGATAATTCAATAACATCTTCCGGGATCGCCAATGCAAATCTCAGGTCGTTTGGGGGCAAGGTATAAGTTTGTGTATTTAGAATTCTTCTCAGTGTGATACTGGCGCCTTCTGCATTCAATCGTTTGATGTCCATCCAGCGCAGCCCACGCATTAATAACTCCTTTCTTCTTTCCACCAGTATTTTGTTGAGAGCATCTGTTGCGTCGGTAGCTTGCATCATTGTATATGTTCCTGTCCATCTTTTTGAAAGAAGTGTATTCAGATCAGCCATTGCTTCCGCCGTTTTGCCTGCCCGTGCGAAGCACTCGGCACGCATCAGGTAAACTTCATCATTTGCAACGCCATCAAATAAAAAACTCGTTGATCCCGCATAACTGCCTCTGAAGCCATAAGTACCGGCACTGGTGCCGGTATTGGTTCGGAAAAACAAAACCTTTCTCCGGTCACTCGATGCATAAGACTTATAAAGATTGGAATCAATCTTTGCTCGTGAAATATTAAGAGTAGAAGTCGTTTGCATGTATGAGTCGTAAAGAACCTCAGCATTGAACCGCATAATTGGCGCAGTATTACTCGTAGCGGAAGGAGCTGTAATGGCGCTGTATTGCAGCAGCGAATTATCCAATTGTAACGACTGATCAGCATATTTCCAGCAGCTATCATATTTTCTCATGGAAAGATAGCATCTCGCTAGTAAGGATAACGCTGCAGGTTTGGCCGGTCTTATTTTATGCAGCGCTGTATTGGGTAATAACCCGATGGCTTCCATCAGATCAGCAATGATACGATCATAACTTTCCTGGAGATTTGCCCTGGTTGAAACCTCATTAATATCCGTACCCAGCCGCAACGGTATTCCCAGGGTTGTGGATGCAGTATTGGGATCATATTGCAAGGCCCAGATAAAAGCAACCTGCAAAAAAGATTTTGCCCTTAAGAAAAGGGCTTGACCTTTCACATTGTTCCAATCATTTTGGTCATTAACGGTCCTTGGAACCTTATTCAAATAATCAAGTACTGTATTTGCCCTATAGACATTATCATATGAAGCTCCCCAATCATTTGCACTACCGCGATTAAAAAGATAATCCTTTTCCCAGGTATGTACTCTTTGTTCAGTTGGACTCAAATTGTTCGACCAATCGTTGGTCGTCAAATAATAATTATCTGCACTACGTTCCGCAGCGCTTGGGTTGGCCTGGTTTACCCGGAGATAATTATCCATGACAGATTGGAGATCGGGTAAGTTGGATGGTACCACCAACTTTTGATCAGATTTTTCCTCGAGATATTTTTCGCAGCTGGTAAAGACAGCTACAAGAACGATAAAACTTGTAATTCTATTTATTCGTAAGATCATAATTGTAATTTTTAAAGTACAGAGATCAGAACCCAGCCCTTACACTAAGTGAAATATTTCTTGAAGGCGGTGGACCCGATTCCTGGTAATCCGGATCAATTCTATATTTGTTAGCCCGCCAGATAATGCCAATATCATTCACGATCACGGCGATGTTGATATTATCAGCAGGAAGTTTTTTAACATCTGACTTTCTGATGGTGTAGCTCAAATTGATAAATTGAAACCTGATATGATCACCTTTTGTCGCCAACGTTTCAGAAGCTGCGTAAAACCCTTCCCTGTCGGGATTATACGGATACATCATCGATGGGACATTGGTATGAGATTCATCACCCGGCTTCTGCCATCGCAAAGAAAAATCGGAATGACCTCTTGATTGAGAAAATAAAGCCGCGTAGTCGATAGACTTCCTAAGAAAATAATAGCCGAATCTATAAGATATCCTTGCCGTCAGTGAAAAATTTTTCCAGGTTACTGTATTTCCCAAAGAGCCAAAAATCTTGGGAATAGTAGGGCCGATATAAACAAGATCCGAGATTTTTGTCCCGCTTCCCCAAATAGCTGCATAATCTTTACTCAGCGCCCCATTTACATACCCTTGCGGATCGCCGGTTGCAGGATCCAGTCCGCCCCATTTGTAGGCAAGTAGAGAATACAGCGGATAACCTTGCAGATGGGACAGCGACTGAGCAACATAATTGGCGCCATCTTCAGTAGGCTGATATATCCTTGTTACCTTATCATGATAGGTGTTGATAATAAGATCACTTGTCCATTTCAACCGGCTGTTTATGTTTAAAGTATTCAACTCAATATCAAAACCATTCCCTTTTATATTTCCAACATTTTTGATGATGCTGGGAGTTTGTAAGCCTACGGTCGGATCTACCAACGTGGCGCTATAAAGGTCAGTCATGCCTTTGCGATAATATTCGATGCTGCCGGAGATCCTGTTGTTCCTGATCCTAAAATCCAATCCCAGATTGATCATGGATACTTTTTCCCATCTCAACTCAGGATTGTAAAAATTCCTGATCCTTGAGTAGGGCAATTGCGTATAAGGTGACGCTCCCGAATATCCGATCGTCGTAACAGCAGACATTTGGGGAGATACATTGCCCTGGAACCCGAAAGTAGCCCGTAAGTTCAAGTACGGCAGTATGGAGCTTTTATAAAAATCTTCATTGGATACAATCCAGCTTGCGCCTGCCGACCAAAGCGGCGTCCACTTATCATTTGTTTTCAAACCAAATAAATTCGACGCATCTCTTCGCAGGCTGGATGAGATCGTATATTTTTTGTCATATGTATAGGCAGCATTTGCAAAGAAGGAAACAAAGCGATAAGTTGTTTTGGAAAAGTCATTAAAATTTGGAATAAAATCATTCAGCATCGGCATGTATCGCGGATACATTTTTGTAAAATCAACGGGGGTACTTACGACGATCTCGTCATTATAACCGTAAGTACGGTATAGATTCCCGGTATTTTTTGTCTCACGTATTTCTGTGCCTGCAATTGCGGCAATCTCATTTCTTAACCAGCTTTTATTGTAGTCAACCTGGCCGCGAACATTATAAGTTTCTAATAATCTATTGTCCAGGTCCAGTACGCCTCCTTTCGGCACCACATAAGTTACCTGGCCG
>Ga0075428_100007678_pt1 | contig 11956 bp, 10 predicted proteins | sample RhiMetdeltSRZDD2_FD_75291 | JGI IMG/M metagenome (GOLD analysis project Ga0075428, IMG submission 75291) | Populus rhizosphere microbial communities from Tennessee, USA - Rhizosphere MetaG P. deltoides SRZDD2 | ecosystem: Host-associated > Plants > Roots > Rhizosphere > Soil | place: USA...
GTTTTGATTCTCCGGCGACCCGGTTGGGATCTCCAGCGACTGGTTGCGGTCACCGGACAGGTCCAGCACCCTGGACGCTACGCACTGACGACCAAGACGGAGCGACTGTCCAATCTGATCGCTCGGGCCGGAGGACTGACAACCGAAGCCTACCCCGGGGGAGTGCAGTTCTACCGTCGAGCCAATCCGAACCGGTTTGCGCCTCAGGCACAAGCCGCCGATCCGAACCGGGGAATTCAACCGTTGCCTGCAGGGTTCGGCGAACGCGTGGGCCTCGACCTCCCACGCGTGCTCAAGGATTCGGCCTCGCGGGACAATCTGATTCTGGTCGCCGGCGACTCCATCAACATCCCCGAGTATGATCCCATTGTCACCGTCATTGGGTCGGTGAACGCCCCCGGTCCGACTGCGTATGAGCCGGGGCACAACCTCGACTGGTATGTAAGCGCCGCAGGCGGCTACGCTCAGAACGGCGACAAAAAGCGGGCATATGTGACGCAGCCGGACGGGAAGCGAACCGCGGTGAAGCGCCGGTTTTTCTTTGCCGACGACGTTCCCCAACCGCGGCCCGGTGCGGTGGTGTTCGTGCCGGAGAAGAAAGCCGAGCAACCCAGCAACCTGCCGCAAACCCTCGGGATTCTGGCATCGGTGCTGGCAAGCCTGACGACCGTGATCGTGGTGCTCAAGCAATGACAGAGGTCCTGCCCCGGGCACCCATCGCGATGGAGCCAACGCGGAGGCGGTGGCGCCTTCTCGGCCCGCTGCCGCCGATGCTGTCGGCTGCGCGCCTCGCTTTCGGCGCAGCCATCATTGCGGTTGGGCTGAGCTTTCTGATTCCAAATCGGTACAAGGCGGTCGGAGAGTTCTACCTCGACACCCGACAACCCGGGAGTGTCGGCGACCTCGCCTCGCTCGCTTCCGCGGTCGGCCTCACCGCGCCCCTCGGCGGGTCCATCAGCCCGTACCTGGTGTCCGAGCTCGCTACCAGCGATACCGTCCTCGCGGCTATCGCGCGGACTCAGTTACCCGCTTCCGCGTTCACCCGCAATCATGCGGTACGGACGCTGGAAGAGCACTACGAGATTGACGACGAGCTGCCGGACAAACGCTTCTGGCTCACGGTGCGCAAGCTGCGCGATCGAGTCACGACCGATGTAGGAAACCGCAGCGGACTCGTGTCGATCACGGTGTGGGACAACGATCCCGGGCTGGCCGCGTGGTTGACAGCCGCGGAGCTGGAACGGGTTCAGCATTACCTTGGCGTGGCGCGTGCGTCGCGGGCGCGTGCAGAGCGAACTTTTGTTGAAGGGCGCGAGCGGGCATTGCGCGATTCATTGCGCGCCGCCGAGGCTCGCCTGGCGGACTTCCTGAGCCAGAACCGGATGACGATGGAGGCCCCCATGCTCCAAATGCGCGAGGGCCAACTGCGCCGGCAGGTCGACATCATCACGGCGCTTTACACCTCGGTGCAGCAGGACCTCGAGCGCGCTCGCGCCGACGAGGTCCGTGACACGCCGGTCATGACGATCACATCCACCCCTTATCCCCCGATCAAGAAGAGCTGGCCAGTTCGGTCCCTGCTCGCTCTGATCGCTTTCGTGCTGGTGTTTGGCCTGGACCTGACGCGCGACCACTGGCTGCCGACCATCCGCGGCTTGCGCGCCTCGCTCGATCCACCCAGGGAGTGAGCCCGCGGGCTGGATCGATGGCGCCCCCCCGATTGCTGTTTTTCTCCAAAGTGACGGAGGCTCACGGAGCAGGGGGGATGCAGCGCCACCTGTCCTGGGCCCTTCGCTGGTTTGCCGACGCCGGTGCGGACGTGACGCTCGTAACGACGGCCGGGGGCGCGCTGGCGCCGGACTCAGGTGCGCGCTCAATCGAGATTCCAGGTACGCGCCCGGGCCGATACAGCGAAGCCTGGTGGAGCGGCACGAGGCGTTTCATTCGCGACCGGCCGCTTTCCGCCTGGGATGCGATTGTCAGCGAGGACGGAGGTGCGTGGGGGGTCGTCGAGGAGCTGCGGCGCGATTGCATCCGGCCGCCAATCGCGATGTTTCGTCACGGCACCACCCTCGCGACCATTCGAAGCAGCATTCCGCCCCGTCATCCCCGGGCCGTCGGAATCGCCCTAGCGTCGTTCCGCGACTATCTCCGGCATCCCCGCAGATTGGCCCGGTCGGTTGATCTCATGATCGCGCTTTCGGACGCGATCGCCCGCAGTGCTCGGGTGGAAGGGGCTGGGCCGGCGACAGAAGTTCGAGTCGTCCGGCTGGGTGTGGACCTACGGCGCTTCTCGCCGAGCCCCGATGTCGCCGCCGACCGTCGCGCTCTGGGACTTGACCCGACTCTTCCCACGCTTACCTGGGTAGGTCGCGACACGATCAGCAAGCGGGCCCAGCTTGCACTGGCGACGCTGAGCGTGCTCAGCGCGCGCGGGGTCTCCTGCCAGATGGCACTGGCGGTAGCGCAGCCGCGGGCGAGCACGCTTGCGTTGGTCGATGATCTGAACCGGCGGCATGGCAAGCGAGTGCACCTGTTTCCCAACGCCAACCAGGACCGCGTCCGGGCCATCCATCGCGCGTCGACCTGTCTTCTCTTTCCCTCCTACTGGGCCGAAGGCTTGCCGATCACCATCATGGAAGCGTTGGCTTCCGGATCACCGGTTCTGGGATGGCCGGGTCCGTCGTTCCGCGACCTCGACGTGTTCCGGGAGCGCACCGACTGGGTCGTGGCCTCGAGCCGGGTCGATGTCTGGGCCGACCGAACGGCAGCTCTCCTACGGGAGGCGGACACCGCAAGGCTCGCGAGCGCAGCCCGACAGATCGCCGAGCGCTACTACGACATCAATGACACCGCGCGAAACAGTGTCGCCGCGGTCAACCAGTTGATCGAACGATGGCCGCGACAAGGCCTCTGATCGCGAACTACGGCGCGGCTGAGCTGCTCCTCGCGCTCGGCGTGACCGCCGCCGCGACTTTTGCTCCGCCTGCCACATCGCTCAGCCTCGGCCTGACCGGGCTCCTCGCCCTGCTGGTCGCCCGCCTCGATTTGCCAAGGGCGCTCGCCCTGGCATGGGGCCTCGCAATCGTGCCGGTCTATCTGGATTTCGAGACAGCCGGCTTGCTTGCACAACTCGTGATCGCTCCGATCCTGTTCATCCGCATTTTTGTGATCGAAGAACGTCCGCTCAGCCTCCCGGGGGCGCTCGAGTGGCTGCTCGCCGGGATCGTGATAATTGCGGGAATAGCCTCCGCCGCCGTTTCCGACCAACCGCTATTGGCCGTCTACTACCTCGTACGGCTTGTCCTGTTCCTGCTCTACCTGCCGGCCGCGCGCGCCGTATATACCAGCCCGCGCACTATCGCGCCCAGCCTGACGGTGCTTAGTCTGGCGCTTGTACTACAAGCGACTATCGGCTTGGTGCAGTTCCTGGGCGGTATCGGTTTCGCCATCGACCTGCTCAACTCGCCTGTGACTCCGGCTTTCATCATCCGGGGCTCGCTCGAGGCGAAGTTGTTGGCCCAGGATTTCAACTGGATCGCCTACGGATTCGCACTCCCCTCGGGGCTCTTCCTGAACTCGATCGTATTCGCGGTATGCCTGGCGACCGGTGGCATGCTTCTCATTACGGTGCCTGCTGGGTGGTTTCCGAATGGTCGACCGGCTGCCTGGCGCGCAGGTGGTCTGCTCGCACTGCTGGTCTCCTTTGGGGCGTTCAAGCTGACTGCCTGGCTCGGCATTCTGGCCGGCGCGTTCGTGTTCATGCTGACCCGCCTGCCCGATCGAAAGACCCGGGTGCGGGCAGTGGTGATTCCACCTGTAGTGCTCCTGGTGGTCGGCTTTCTTTTTTGGGATGCCATCCAGGAACGTCTCCTCGACATCGCTCGAGGTTCTCTGCTCACCCGCCTGCTCACCTGGTTCACCTACGCGGAGAACTTGCAGCATCATGGCATCATCGGCGTGGGCCTCGGCCGCGCCGGCCTTTTGGCACCGTCAGTCGCCACTGCGGCCGGCGGCCAGCAGGCGATACTCGATCTCGCGCCGGAGAGCACCCCCATCGGGTTGTCTGCCGAAATCGGGATCCCTGCGATGCTGGCCCTCTACGGACTCGTGCTGGTGCCGCTCTTCCGTAGGCGGCCCGAGCGCCCGCTATGGGCGTGGCCTGCCATCGCTACTCTCATGGTCGGAAGCTTGGCGGTCTATGGACTCACCGATGACCACGCCATGCCCCTGCTCATGCTCATGGTTGGGCTTGCCGCGTCGCAGGGCGCGCGCGGGAAATGAAACGGCTGCCCTGGCGGAGCGCCGCCCTGGTGATGGTGGGCGCATTGGTTGGTCGCCTGCTCGGGATCGGCCGAGAGGCGACCTTTGCCCATTACTTCGGGGCCGGATTCCTAACGGACGCCTATTTCGTCGCGGTACTCATCCCGTTGCTGATTCAGAACGTGGTGGCGGGAGGCAGTCTCCAAGCGGCGTTCGTCCCCATGCTCGCCGACGAAACAGCGCAGAGCGGGCGCCAGGCTGCCAACCAGATGGTCGCCGACCTGGCGTTCCTGGCCACGCTGGCGCTGGCCGTGTTCTCACTGGCCATTGCCATCTTTGCCGACCCGATCGTCCGCCTGACGGCAGGTGGATTCTCGGCGGAAGGCGTGAGTGCGGCCGCATCGATACTCCGCTGGTGCGCAGCGCTCGTAGTGTTGAACGGTTTTCTGGCTGTTGTGCTGGGAGCGTTGAATACGTTCGGCGAATTCGGCACGACTGCATCGCTGTCGCTGCTGCTCAACGGCGTACAGATCGCGGTCATCGTCCTCCTTGCCCCCTGGCTCGGCATCTACGCAGCTGTTGCCGCACTTCTGGCAGGCACCCTCGCACAATGCGCAGCTCAGATCTTGCCGTTGCGGCGTCATGGCGTGAAGCTCTCACATCCGCACCTGTCGTTCGCATTGTGGCGACGGCTGCTTCCCGGTTTCGTCCCGGCGGCCCTTGCGTCTCTCGTAGCGCAGGGCAACCCACTCGCGGACAAGATGATCGGATCGTATCTGGTGCCGGGAAGCATCAGCTATTTGAACTATTCGGAGCTCTTTGCCGGGAGCGTAGCGATCGTGACCACGAGCATCGGCCTGGTCACCTTTCCCACCATGTCCACCGCACTGGCCGAAGGGGATCGGGACGGCGCCCTTGCCGTGCTCCGACAGGCTGCTCACGTGAACCTGCTTACCGCGATCCCGGTGGCATTCCTGCTGGGTGCCTTCGCACCCGACGTCGTGCGCCTAGTATACGGCTGGGGCCGGTTGTCGCCCCATGACTTGCAGCAGGTTGCTCGCTGCCTGCTAGCCTATTCCGTGGGCATACCGTTTACCGGACTGTTCTACCTTCTTGTCCGCGCCTGCTACGCCATCAAGCGTCCCGGCTTTGCCATGCTTCTCACGACCGCATTCCTGGTAGTCCATGTAGCCATCGGCTTGGCGCTCGCGCCGCGGCTGGGCGCGGCGGGGCTCGCCGTTGGGACCGTGAGTGGCGCGCTTCTCACCGGATTGGGCGGGTGGTTCGCTCTTCGCAATGAGCTGCTTCGCCTGGCTGGCGCGGACATCGTTCGCTGGATCATTCGCCTCGTTGCGATTGCCGTCGTGGCGACGGCGCTCCCCATCCTGTTGCTCCGGCCCTGGTCCCACGTGCCGCTCCCCAGCGCTTCGCTGTGGCGCCTGCCGCTCGCGGTCGCAATTGGGCTGCTCGTTCTCGTGCCTTTGGCCCGGCGAATCGACCCGGAGTCTCACCGCTTGATCCAGCGTGCCTGGGAGCGGCTGCTCGCCCCGCTCCGCACGGTCCCGTAAAGGGTCGGGAGCACGATGACGGCGTACGCCAGCAGGAAAGTCGCCCGATGAAATCTCGGCTTGGTCGAGCGGTCGCGGACTGGCTCCCCGCTCCGTTAGCAGGCTGGCTTCGGCGCACCCGCAATGCTTTTGTGCTCGCGTATCAGCGTCGTCGGTACCGGTTCACCTACTCACGGGAGTTTTACGAGGAGGGCTACCACCAGAAACTGTCCGAGCACACAGGCGGCACGCTGGAGTACTGGGAGGCGCAAGGCTATCGCGACCGCCTGATGCGGGTGTGCAATGAGCTCGATCGCTATTTGACATTCGGGCCGCACACCCGGTATCTCGAGATCGCATGCATGTATGGCAAGACCGCATTCTGGCTGGCTCAACGCTATCCGCAGCTCGATGTGTGGGCGTTCGACTTTTCCGACCGGTTCGTGCAGGCGACGCGCGCTGTCAATCCGATTGGGGACCGGTTGACCGTGTGGCGAGGAGACGTTACCGACATTCGCCTTGACGATCAGCGGTTCCCGGCATTCTTCGACTTCGCGACCTGCCTCGACGTGACCGAGCATCTGCCGGACGATGTGTACCAGCAGATGCTGAGCGAGCTCGCGCGCGTGATCCGCCCCGGCGGGCATCTCCTTCTCATGCAAGGAAACACGATCGCTGTCGAGCACATCCACGTGGTCCCGGAAGACGAGTTGGTGCGGGACACCCAGCACGCCGGGTTCGAGCTGGTGCAGGAGCTCCCCGAGCGGCATTACCTGTTCCGGCGCCCGCAGCCCTGAGCCTGATGAAGGGGACGTGGCGCTCCAACCTGATGGCCCGGCTCAAGCGAACGTGGCTCGATCCGTTCCACATCGCTCACGCCACGCTAGAGCGCGGCCTCGCCCGCCACCGCGATCTGATCCGTGGCCGGGTGCTCGATATCGGCTGCGGCACCAAGCCATACCGCCGCCTTTTTCCAGGCGCGACTCAGTACCTCGGCACGGAAACCAAGCGCACCTTCACTCCGGGTGGCCAGGCCGACGTCACCTGCTTCGGTGAAGCCCTGCCCTTCCGCACCGGCGCCTTCGACGCCGTGGTCTGCACGGAGGTACTGGAGCACGTAGCGGAACCGAGTGATTTTCTGAGAGACGTCGTGCGAGTGATGCGGCCAGGCGGGGTTCTGTTGCTCACGACCCCGCAGACCTGGGGCCTTCATGAAGAGCCCTACGACTTCTATCGCTACACAAAGTACGGCCTGGCGTATCTGTTCCGGAAGGCGGGGCTCGAGATGATGGAGGTTGTGCCCACCACCGGGACGCTGGGCATGGTAGGGCAGCGCTTGAGCTCGTTCTTTTACTACCGTCTGGGGGGCCGTACCCCTCTGCTGAAGCCGCTGGCCGTCGTCATTTGCGCGCCGGTCCAGCTCGTATTTGCCGGCGCGGACCGATTGACCGGACGGCACGGCGACACGATCAACTGGATAGCCCTGGGGCGAAAACCCGCCTAGGGCTTGACCCCGATCCGAGCCGTGTAATCCACCCGGTTGAGCAGCAGCGGGATTCGATGGCTCGCCAAGTACTCGTCCATCGCCTTCCGAGCGCCCTGCCAGTGCCCGTAGTCATCGATGATGATGACACCGCCGCTGACGAGGCGGGGGTACAGGTGCTCGAGCTCGTGCCGGGTTGATTCGTACCAATCCGTGTCGAGACGCAGGAGGCCGATCCGCTCAGGCGCGTGGTCCGGCAACGTGTCCTCGACTTTGCCTTTCACGAAGTGGACCCGCGATGGGTCGATCCCGGTCCCCAGGACGGCCTCACGGACCCCCTCGAGCGCCGCATAGGCCCACACCTTTCCTCCCGGGCCACGGACGGATTCATCGAGCTGTGACGCCGCACTGGCGCCCCGAAAGTCGACATCTGCATCAGTCGGGGACGCCATTCCTTCGAAGGTGTCGTACAAGTAGAGATGCCGCTCCTGATCTCCCAGCCTTAGTAGGGTAAGCGCCAACGCCATCACGATCCCGCCCCTCCATACGCCGCATTCGACGAGATCCCCCGGGATCCGGTGCTTCACCAGATATTCGGCGGCGCGCAGGCAACTGTAGATCCGCTCCGGAGAACAGAGTGTATAGGGACGCACTTGGTCCACGAGCGCGATGTCTTCCGCAGTGAAATCTGGCGGCACGCGCGCGGTCAACTGGTAGCCCGTCTTGGCGAGGAGGCGCTGTATCAGTTTCTTCATGAACCCCGCTTGTGGCTATTGCTCCGCGCGTCTCCACCGTGCTGCCCGCCGGACTTCCGAAGCGCGTACCCTACGCCGGCTGCGAAGTATTCGCCCACACCAGGCACGTAAGACAGGGGCACCGTCACCATGAGAAAAGGAAACTGAAGCAGCTCGACCATTGAGAAATCCGATGCTGCCTCCCGGATCGCCCGCCAAGCGCGCGTCGGTGAGGTATGTCGGACCGCCTCGAGGAGTGAGATGATGAGCTTACGACCAGGATGGGTCACAAAGTGCGCTCGGCGCAGCGACACTACGTCGAATCCGAGCCGGTCCACGATGCGTCGGAATTTGCTGCTCGTGATGCCGTTGAGTGTCAGGAACACGGAGCGCGCTCGTTCTGCCCCCCGCCGCTGCAACTCGGCGTCGACCCACCTCCGAGGGAGAAGCTGAAACCAGGGAATCTTGATGACGTCATCGATGTGGCCGCCATAGGGGCTGTGAAACAACGGAAAGTCCACGAATGCGACCCCGCCGGGCACCAGGACACGGTGGATCTCGGCCATTGTGGTCAGCGGATCCTCCAGGTGCTCAACCACATTGGCGCACACAACAGCTTCATAGGTGCCCGCTCGGAAAGGGAGAGCGGCTCCGTCCGTGAGGCACACGTTGAGGTGGATGCTTGCGCGGCGGGCAAACTGGCGGGCAGCCTCCAGCGCTTCCGGGTCGTACTGTTCGCGATCGACGGCCGTCACCTCGAAACCCTGGGTGGCAAGATGCAGACTGATTCCGCCGGTGCCACACCCCACCTCGAGAATTCGTGCGCGCCCGGCTGGCAGCAGCGGACGCATTCGCCGCACGAGCGGCTCCGCGATCAGCATCTGACACCGGATATAGTCCTCGGGCGAACGCACTCGCACCTTAGTTGCCTCGAGAAGCTCTCGCTCATACGAGGCGGTTCTCGCAGCCGCATCGCGATATAACGTCATCGGGCCGGCGCGGGAGAAGCCACATAGAGAAGCGTCTCGTATCCGGCCTTGGTCGCCAGCCGCTGCAACGGGCGTCGCAACTGCGGCCAGGTGGCAGCCAAATGGATGACGCCGACCGCGATCCGGCCGGCCGGTAGAACCAGATTGTCCAAGCGTTCGACACTGTGCAGGATCGCCCCTGCGCGTTCGATGAGATCTTTCACCTCTCCAACACTCAGCTCGCGTTCATGGCTTCGCTCGCATTTGAGACCGAGCATTCGTTTGGATGCCGTGATCCTGCCGTTCGGCGTGCTCAACACAAGCACCCCGTGGGGCCGTAGTACGCGGAACAGTTCGTTCACCAGGGCGGCGCGAAGGGATTCTGGGACGTGCTCTATGACCTCGAGGCAGACAACAGCGTCGAAGCTGTGGTCCCTCCAGCCCATGCGGGTGATGTCTTCGACCGCGTAGGCAGCCCAGCGGTTCACCGCCCCCGCCCGCTTGAGCCTGATTCGATTCAAATCGGCGCCGACGTAGCGAAGATCACGAAACATGTCGGCCTGCGCCGAGATGCCGCATCCGATGTCCAGCAGTCTCGCGCCTGACGTGATGCCGCGCTGGCTCAGCGCTCTGCGGGCAGCCAAATAGCGCGCATCCGAATTCCACCGGGAGTGCCGAAGCAGATTGGGCGCCACCACCGACCGGTCGCTATCCACTTCCTGCACCCAGTACAGCACGCTCAGCTCGGCCTCCGTAAGCCCCCGGCATTTCCCGCAGATGCTCCGCCATTCCGCCATTGTCTTGCGCCGCCTGGCGTGTCGGCAGAACAGACAGGGCAACCGACCTTCGAACCGGCGGCCGTCGAGTAACATCAGCCGATCTGGCGCATCGCCTGCGGTGCCACTGCACCCGCGGGTTTTCGAAACACCACCGCGAGCGCGGCACCGAACCCGTAGTTGCGCCGGCAATCGAGATCTGCAATGCGCGCCATGGAGGCATTGACTCGCCGCAGCGCCGTTGCCCGCGACTGCTCGCTGGGAATGAGCCGAGTCGCTCGCGACAGCACAAATCGCAAGTAGGTTCCCCAGAACACGCTCCACAGCAGGCCGGTCTTATGCACCGCGCAGACCTCGAGACCTGGGAAAAGCTCGATGATCTGGCTCGTGCGATAATGGCGATGCTCGGGATAGTGCGGATCGAGAAAATTGAAGAACCAATCGCCAGGCACCGTGACCACGAGCCGACCACCTGGCGTTAGCACTCGCGTTGCCTCTGTGGCTGCGCGCGGCGGCGTGTCCACGTGCTCCAAGACATCCATGCAGTAGACCAGGCTGAAAGAGCTGTCTGGCAGCGGCAGCGCCTCAGCTGAACCGATCAGGAACTCGGGCACGACTCCGCGGTCGGTATGCCTTTCCGCATAGGCCCTTGCACGCGCCAGATCATGGGGATCGATGTCAAGGCCGACGACTCTCCGAACCCGCTGCCGCAGGTACAAGTTGACCATATAGCCCTGGGCACAACCGATCTCGAGCGCATGATCTTCCGGGGCAGGCTGGACCAATTCCCGAACGATCCGATGACGACCTCGAAGATCCTCGAGACGATTGTGCTCCATCAGTCGATGGAGATCGACCGCCCGGAAGTCACGCCGTCGCCGCAGACTCAACGCTTCGACTCCACGGTTAACGCGTCTGCCCGCAATTGTAGCAGAGTTTTCATCCGCGTCGTCCACCCGAAGTCGGCTGCAAACTGCCGCCGTCGCTCGGAGTCCGCGTCGTGGCTTAGACGCTTTTCGGCTGCAGCCACGAATCCTGCAGCATCCTCCGCCTGGTCGAACCAGGTGGAGTAGGGCTGAAGCGCGGGGACCGACCGTGCCACCACCGGTTTCCCTCGTAGCAGGTACTCGAAGAACTTGAGCGGGAAGCTCGCCTCCATCACCCTGTGTCGCGCCGACGGCAACAAAGCGACGTCGAACCGGTCGATCACAGCGGGTGCGAGCGCGTGCGGCACCTCACCCACCCAATGCACATTGGCCGGGGACGCTCGACCCTGGATTACTGCCTGGACGTCTCCGCGGTTGGTCGGACCGACGAGTACCAGCGTCCAGTTTGGCCGGAGCCGAGCGACCTCTTCGATGAGGCCGAGATCCACCTTGTAACCGGCCAGATTGCCAAGGTAGCCAAGTCGAGGACGCGGCAACCGGTCGAGCGTCTGCAGCACAGGATGGTTGGATTCGCTCGATTCCCGTCCAAACAGCTCGGTGTCAGCCACGTTGGCGAGAACATTCACCCTCTGTGCTACTGGCCTCAGGTGCGCGGCCAACGGCTCCCCCGTGGTGATGGCCAGATCCGCGCGGCCCGCGAGCTCGGTTTCCATCCGCCGGATCGCGGCCCCATCTACACCCGGATTGGCAGCATAGTCATCCACGCAGTAGTAAATCAGCGCGCGTGGCTTGGCTGCGATCGCGGTTCCCACCCCCATCGGATGGAACACCCAGCAGGCATCCACCGACCAGTGTTTGAATCCAAGCAGTGTCGCAACCTGCCGCCCGACCCAGCGGCTGTTCATCGCTGCGCCGCGCCCGTAGGCGGGCAGTGGCAGCGGTGAGTAGATCCAGAGCTGTGGCGTGACCTGACGGAGCGGGTGAAATGAACGGGCCAGCCGTGGGATGATTCTCCGCCACTCGTGCGCTCGCGGGGCCCGTGCTCCTACCGACTCGATGTACAGAACCGGCCTTTCCCTGGCGAGTCGCTCGGTCAGATGGTGGCAATTGACCCGCGACTCTGTGAACCAGAGGGCAGAGCCGTACACTAGGTCCACGTCGCCTGCTCTCCGGGCCGCGGGCGTGCCCGTGCAATCCAGTCTTCCAGTTCCGTCGCCATCGTGTCGTAGCTTCGTCGCGCCCCGGGCGCACTGCGGCCTGCCCGGCCCACGTCGGAACGCCGCGGATCGTTCCACGCG
>Ga0075428_100007680_pt1 | contig 11955 bp, 13 predicted proteins | sample RhiMetdeltSRZDD2_FD_75291 | JGI IMG/M metagenome (GOLD analysis project Ga0075428, IMG submission 75291) | Populus rhizosphere microbial communities from Tennessee, USA - Rhizosphere MetaG P. deltoides SRZDD2 | ecosystem: Host-associated > Plants > Roots > Rhizosphere > Soil | place: USA...
GCTGATGTCGCCGCCGATGATGGCCTGCCGGTCGCCACCGATGATGGCGTCCGAGCGCACCGTTCGCGTCGTCTTGCTGCGGTCGCCACCGATGATGGCGCTGATGTCGCCGCCGATGATGGCCTGCCGGTCGCCACCGATGATGGCGTCCGAGCGCACCGTTCGCGTCGTCTTGCTGCGGTCGCCACCGATGATGGCGTCCGAAGTCGCATCGACTTGCTTCGCGATTGCAGCTCCACAACCAAGCGCAACGCATACAGTAACTGCAAGCGCCCCGTGCCTAACCCGTCGAACCATCTGCTGCTCCCCTCAGACTTATCGCTTCAGCGACCTATAGACCCGAGTCCTTTGTTCGTGGACCGTAGAACTCATCGCCCACAGGTGGTGCTTTCTCAACAAAATGGAATATCCCGACCCCAGTCCGAATGGACTCCGACGGAGGCAGCTTGTGACCGCCCTTTATCTCGTGCTGGCCCAGCCAGTCGTCGAGAATTTCTAGGAGTTCCTGGCCCTTCTCACGGACCAACGCATCGAACGCCTGGAAGTCGCGAGCCGATACGCCTTCCATGGTGATCGCATAGCGCTCGTAGCGTCCTTCGCCCTGACGCTTCTTCTGCAGGTTGTAATCAACCGTGTCTATGAAATATCCAACGACATTGCCGATACGCTCGAGACCTGACGGATCGAGCGGCGACGGCAAATAGGTTCGATTGAGGAGCCGCACGTAGTGATCAGGCGTCTCCAACGCCGCGCCGGCGCGCGTCAACTCTTCAAGCAGCAGCGCCGGATCTACATCGCCGGAATAACGGGCGACGAGTTGCGAAAACGAAAGTCGATCGCCCGCGAACGGGATCTCTAACGGCAGTCCGTACGGGCCGAGGAACTCTGGGTCTTGGCTCCAACCTTGAAGCACGCGCGCGATGCGACTCAGCCCAACGCTGTCGTCCTCGCCAAGGTTCGACGTCCGGATGCGGTGAACTTCCCGCTTTGTGAGCCCGGTCAGCAGCGCGAGGCGGGCATCCGTATCGGGGCGCCCTGGCGCTAGAAGTTCAGTCCGCGCTATGTCGATGAATGCGGCCCGGACCGCATCGCTAAATTCGCCAATCGACACGCCGTGTCGGATGAGGATCCGAACCAAGGGGTGCAAAAGGTGACGGCAGGCGGCAAGTAACGATCGTTTAACGTTCTCGCTCATTCTCGGCCCGTAAACGGGCGGCTCTGACCAGGTTGCAAGTGCCGCAGTCATTGGTGGTTATTGTTAACTTACGGCCCGAACTATATCGACGGGTCCCGGCAGGTCAAGAGTGCAACATAATCGGTGACTTAGGCGGACCTGTTCAGGGACGTTGATCAGCATCCCGGCCGCTACGGCCGGGGCGGAATTCGCTACGGATCAGGGGCTTGGCAAGTTGTTCTTCTGCCGCACCGGATCTGAATCCGGCAAATTCGAAGTAGGGTTACCGAGTCCGATGTGACAGTACGCGGTCGGCAGAGGGGGTGCTGCCCGGGTCGAGCTGGGGCCGATTTGTGACCGGCGTCACGGTTTTCAGGCGGTGTCTACAACGCTATCTCTAACAATGGGTTACATCGAATCCCTACACGCGATGGCAGCTCCCCAGTCTAAGATCTCCGGCCCATGCGGTAGGGGACTGAAGGGCGGATTTGGCAACAGCGTATTGAGCTGAGCGCGGCCGGCCGGCCAACCATTTGGTCCAAATTGACGCCGTCTGATTCTTGGCGGCGTGCCGCGGTCGAGACCCCCGAAAATAATTCGGCCGGCGCTCCTCACGAAGGCCGGCCGAGCCGTCAAATAACAAACTTGACGCTTAGAGGTTTTTCTGAACGTTCGCGCCCTTGCGAAGCTCCTCGAGATGTGCCTGGAGCTTCTTCCGCTGCACGAGCATGTCGACGCGATCCTTCACCTCGTCGAAGGCTGGCGCGGCGGGAGATCTGACGTCCTCGAGCCTGATCACGTGCCAGCCGAATCTGCTTTGCACCGGTGCCTGCGTCGTCTCGCCCTTCTGGAGCGCAAGCACCGCATCGGAGAACGGCTTGACCATGTGGTCGAGGCGGAACCAGTCGAGTTCACCCCCTTTTGCGGCACTTGCTTCATCCTTTGATTCCTTTTTTGCCAGCGCCGCAAAGTCTCCTCCCGCTTGCAGCTCGCGGATCAGCGACTCGGCGGTCTCCTTCGATTCGACGAGCATGTGCCGCGCGAGGTACTCCTTGGGCATTGCGGCGACCTGAGTGTCGTATTCGGCCTTGATCTCAGCATCTGTGCTGGGATGCGCTTTCATGAACTTCTGGCTGGCGGCTTCGGCGAGTACCTGTAACCGCACCATTTCCAGCCGCGCCTGCACCTTCGGGTCCTTTGCGAGTCCATCGGTTTCCGCGGCTTGAGCCGCGACCGACATGTTCAGCAACTGATCCAGGAGTTGCGACTTCTGCTCGGGAGTCGCATCGGCGGGCGGTTGCCCCGTTGCAGCCGCAACGAACTCGTCGAAGAACTCGGTCGAGATCGGCTTTCCGTTCACCGTAGCGACCGCGGGCGTGGTGGATTTCGTTGCTGCTTCTTCAGCAGGCCGCGTGCATGCGGTGAGCAGGCCAACAAGAGCCGCCAGAACCATCGTCGAAACGGGATATCGCATTACTTGCCCCTGAAATACCGGTGAAATCGAAATCGTCAGCGTGAATCGATCAGCGCTCGCCGGGGGCAAACGCATGGATGGATATTGCATGGATATCGGTGGCCATCAGGTCCTCGACGGCGTCATATACCGCGCGATGCCGCTCCAGCTTACTCATCCCGGTAAACGCGGCGGCTACGATCACGACGGTGAAATGCCCCCGACCGTCGCGGACACTCGGATGTCCTTCGTGACGGTGACTGTCATCGACGACGTCCAACCGAGTCGGGTTGAGCGTAGCCTGAAGTCGGTCGCGGATCCGGTCTACACGCGGAGTGACGGCCGATTCGGTTTGATCAGGCTCCATGGCGGTTCGCCTCAGTTCGTACCGGATCCCGGTGCTTCTGCGCGGCGTGCCAGCCAAAGTCCCTGAAGCACCACGAATAAGAGCGTGAGGCCAAGCAGGCCGAACAGCTTGAACTTGACCCACGTTGCCTCGGCAAAGTTGTACGCGACGTATAGATTGGCAGCCGCTGCGAAGACGAAAAATCCGACCCACATCAAGTTGAGCCGCCGCCAGTCCGTTGCCTCGAGTTGCAGGTTTTCTCCCATCATGCGTTGGACGATGGTCGGGCCACGCATGAAATGGCTGGCCGCAAAGCCGCCTGCAAGAAGCAGGTTGACGATCGTAGGCTTCCACTTGATGAAGGAGGCATCACGCAGCCAGAGGGTCAGGCCGCCGAATACGAGTACGAGTGCGGCGGAGATGAGCAGCATCGGGCTCACCTTCTGATGGCGAATCAGGCTCACCGCCGTTTGGATGAGCACGGCGACGATCAGCACGGCGGTCGCGACGTAGATGTCCGCGAGCAGGTATGCGACGAAGAACGCCACCACCGGAAGAAAATCGAGCAGTAGTTGCATCGGACAGGCAGATGCCGTCACGGCGGTGAAAACGGGGCGCGTATGATAGCCAAGTCGCCCGGCTGGCCCAACGACGGGCGGAGTCTCGATGGCGTTTCTGCTCTCGATCCACCCGCTCAACCCCCAGCCGCGTCTAGCGCGCCAGGCGATCGGTGCTATCCGCGACGGCAGCGTGGTCGTCTATCCGACCGACTCCTGCTACGCGCTCGGCTGCCTGATCGGTGACAAGGAGGCCATGGAGCGTATCCGCCGCATCCGCCAGGCGGATCGCAGCCACAACTTCACACTGGTGTGCCGGGATCTGTCGGAGATCTCGCGCTACGGACGCGTCGACAACAGCCAGTACCGCACCCTGCGCGCATTCACGCCTGGGCCGTACACCTTCATCCTCGCGGCGACGCGTGAGGTGCCGAAACGGCTGCAGAATCCCAAGCGACGCACGATCGGCATTCGCGTGCCTGACAACGCGATCGTGCGTACTCTGCTGGCGGAGCTCGGCGAGCCCATCATGAGCTCAACGCTGCTGTTGCCGGGTTCGGACATCCCCATGTCCGATCCACAGGAAATCAAGCAGCGGCTCGAGCACGACGTGGACTTGGTGATCGACGGTGGCCCGGGCGGTCTCGAGCCGAGCAGCGTGATCGATCTTTCCGGCGTCGCCCCGACGGTAGTCCGCCGCGGCAAGGGTGACGTCACTCCCTTCGAATAGCGGATCCCGGCTGCGTATAATTCCTGGCTCGCAACGACCGGGGCCTCTCTCGCGGATCTTCAGGCAGCCGCGAGAACGCAGCTGTAACTCATTGAACCGGCGGATTATCAACGCATCCGTGATGCACAGGACCTGTCTTTGAGCTCGATCGCAACCACGCCGCGTCGCGTCCTCTCCGGGATGCGCCCCACCGGCAGCCTGCACCTTGGCAACTACTACGGCGCGCTCAAGAACTGGACGGAGCTCCAGTACGAATACGACTGTTACTTCTTCATCGCCGATTACCACGCGCTCACCACGGGTTACGAAGACCCATCGGGTTTCGAGAGCAACGCGTGGACCATCGTCGTCGACTGGCTTGCTGCCGGGCTCAACCCCGCGGTCGCGACGCTCTTCATACAGTCGCGTGTGCCGGAGCATGCCGAGCTTCATCTCCTGCTGTCGATGATCACGCCGCTCGGGTGGCTCGAGCGCGTGCCCACCTACAAGGATCAGCAGGAGCAGCTCAAGGAGCGGGATCTGGCGACCTACGGCTTTCTCGGCTACCCGCTGCTGCAGAGCGCCGACATCCTGCTGTACCGGCCACTGTACATCCCTGTCGGCGAGGATCAGGTAGCGCACGTCGAGATCACCCGCGAGATCGCGCGCCGATTCAATTTCGTCTACGGTCGGGAGCCGGACTTCGAGAAGAAGGCCGAACGCGCCGTGAAGAACCTCGGAACGCGCAACGCAAACCTGTACCGCGAGCTGCGCCGGAAGTATCAGCAGGAAGGCGCGGCCGATGCGCTGGACCGCGCGCATGCACTGCTTGACGGCAACTCGCGCCTGACCGTCGCCGATCGGGAGCGGTTGCTCGGCTACCTCGAGGGTACCGGCCGGTCGATCCTTCCGGAGCCCGAAGCACTGCTGACGGCGTCGCCCAAGGTGCCCGGTCTCGACGGGCGCAAGATGTCGAAGTCCTACGACAACACGATTGGGTTGCGCGAGGATCCCGATTCAGTCGCCGCGAAGCTCAAAACCATGCAGACGGACCCGGCGCGAGTCCGCCGCAGCGACCCAGGTGATCCCGACAAGTGTCCGGTGTGGGATCTGCACAAGATCTACTCGAACGCGGAAACCCAGGCGTGGGTGCAGAAGGGGTGTCGGACGGCCGGGATCGGGTGTCTGGACTGCAAGAAGCCTCTCATTGAGAGGGTGGTCGAGGAAGTCACCGCGATGCGGCAACGCGCCCAGGAGTACGAGGACAGCCCCGACCTCGTTCGCGGCATCATCGCCGAGGGTTGCGAGAAGGCGCGCAGCGTCGCGAGCCAGACGCTCGACGACGTGAAGCAGGCCATGGGACTCGCGTATCGTTGAGGTCCTAATGAACAAGCCCGACTTGAAGCTGGTCGAAAGCAGGGCCGTCGGCGCCCGCGCCGACACTCATCGCGAGCCGTCACCCGAGCAGGGGGAGATGCCGTTTGCGATGGTCGACGGCGAGGCGATCACCCAGGTGCCTCACGACCTCTACATCCCTCCCGACGCGCTGCAGGTATTCCTCGAAGCATTCGAGGGGCCGCTCGATCTGCTCCTCTATCTGATCCGTCGCCAGAATCTCGACATCCTCGACATTCCGATCGCCGAGATCACGCGTCAGTACCTTCAGTACATCGATCTTATGCAGGATCTGCAGCTCGAGCTCGCGGGCGAATACCTCCTCATGGCCGCGACACTGGCCGAGATCAAGTCGCGCATGCTGTTACCTCGCCCCCAGAGCGACATATACGGCGAGGAGGATGATCCGCGCGCAGAGCTTGTACGCCGGCTGCAGCAGTACGAGCGATTCAAACAAGCCGCAACGGACCTGGACGAGCTGCACCGCGTCGAGCGGGACGTGTTCCCGGCGACGGCGGAGCTGGTCGAGCGGCGGGTGGTCAGGATGCTGCCGGCCGTCACGATGCAGGAGATGCTGGTAGCGCTCAAGGATGTGATGGCCCGCGCCGAGATGTTCGCGCACCACCATGTGCAGCGTGAAGCCCTGTCGGTGCGGCAACGGATGTCGGAAGTGCTCGACGCACTGCGCACGCAGGCGTTCGTCGAGTTCACGCACCTCTTTCGTCCTGTGGAAGGACGAATGGGCGTGGCGGTTACCTTTACCGCGATTCTCGAGCTGCTGCGCGAAGGGCTTATCGAGATCGTGCAGTCCGATTCCTACGGGCCAATCCACGTGCGGGCCGGTGCGCCGCGGCACGTTACGCTCGTCATCGACAACGACCGCACCGACCAATCAGATCGGATCGAGCCATGAGCGAACACTTTTTGAGCAACGTCCTCGAGGCGATCCTGCTGGCGGCAGGCCGTCCTTTGTCGATCGCGCAGATCACGGAGCTCTTCGAGGAGCCGGAGCGGCCCAGCGATGGCGACCTGCGCGAGGGGCTTGCCGACCTGGCGGGACGTTATGAGGGACGCGGCATCGAGCTCGTTGAGGTCGCGAGTGGCTGGCGCATCCAGGTTCGCCCCGTGCATGCGCCGGTCGTGTCGCGTCTCTGGCAGGAGCGCCCGACGCGATACTCGCGCGCGCTCCTTGAGACGCTGGCGCTGGTCGCGTACCGACAGCCGATCACCCGCGGCGAAATCGAGGCGATTCGCGGCGTGACGGTCGCATCGACCATCATGCGCACGCTGTTCGAGCGCAACTGGATCAGGGTCGTGGGTCACCGCGAGGTGCCGGGACGGCCCGAGCTGCTCGGTACTACTCGGGAATTTCTCGACTATTTCGGGCTGCGCAGGCTCGACGAGTTGCCGACCCTCGCCGAGCTGCGCGATCTGGACGATCTGTCGGTCCAGCTCCAGCTCGAGCAGGATGGCGATGATTCGCCCGTTGCGTTGCCGGTCGCGAGTGTTGCCGGTTCCAACGCCGGGGCCGACGAAGCGTCGGACGACGAGCTTGCTGTCGAGCACGCGGAGCAAGGGCGCGGGTCGGGAGCGAACACGCCGACACTGGTCGCGCGCGGGGCGACGTCGATCGACAGCTGAGCCGCTCTGCAGTGGATGACCGCCTCCACAAGGTGCTCGCCCAGCACGGCCTGGGTTCGCGTCGGCAGGTCGAGGAATGGATACGTGCCGGCCGAATCCACGTGAACGGTCGGCCGGCGACGATCGGTCAGCGCGTACGTACCTCGGATCGCATCGTCGTTGACGGACGCGACGTGACCCGCCGGGTCGGATCGGCTCAGCGTCTGCGGGTCGTCGTGTATCACAAGCCCGGCGGCGAGCTGCAACGCGGTCGAGCAGGCGACGACCGCTCGCCGGTGGATGCCCGGCTGCCGAGCCTGCGCGCCGGTCGCTGGCTCCCGATCAATACCGTGGGATTCGCCGAGGACGGGCTGCTCGTGCTAACCAACGACGGCGCGCTGGCGGCGGCGGCGGGTCGCCGAGGGCGGGAGCTGCCGGTCGAGTACCGTGTGCGCGTCTTGCGGCCGCGCGAGACCGCGGACTGGCCTGTCGTTCCCCGCGCCATCGAAATCGATGGGAGGCCGGTCGAGTTTGCGGCCGTCGACCGGCTCGACGCCCCCGGGTCGAACGTATGGTTTCGTGTTGAGGTGTCGCGTGCTGTCCCACGCGGTGCCGTACGCGCGCTGTTCGACTCGGCCGGGCTCAAGGTCAGCCGGATCCTGCTGACGCGCTGGGGGTCGATCGCCTTGCCACGCGATCTCCCCCGCGGTCGATCCCGCGAGGTGACGGGGACGGAGCTCGCGTATCTGCTCGAGCTCGCGGGCCGGGATCGACCCGCCCGTCGGGCGCGACCGGCGCGCAAGCGAGTCAGGCGCCCGTCGGGCCGTCGAAGCGGCGCCCGGTGACGCCCCGCGATTCCGGTCCCAACAGGTAGAGAAACGGCGCGAGCACGTCCTCCGGCGCAGGAATCGTCGCAGGATCCTCGGCCGGATAGGCGAGCGCGCGCATGGGCGTCCGAACCTTGCCGGGATTGACGCTGTTGACGCGGATGTTGGTCGTGGTGCTGGTCTCGTCGGCGAGCACCTGCATGAGTCCTTCGACGCCGAACTTCGATGCTGCATAGGCGCCCCAGTACGCACGCCCGCGCACGGATACGCCGCTGCCGGTGAAGATCACGGAGGCGTCCGGCGACTCCCGCAGCAACGGCAGGAGGGTGCGGGTCAGGATGAACGCTGCGCTCAGGTTGACATGGATGACGCGCATCCAGGTCGGCACGTCGAAGTGCTCGATCGGGGCGCGCTCACCGAGCTGCCCAGCAAGATGCGCGAGCCCGTCCAGCCTTCCGAAGGACGTCCGCAGTCCGTCTGCCACGGCGTCATACTGCTCGGCGCCGGCACGCTCGAAGTCGAGCGGCGCTATTGACGGGCGGGACGATCCCGCGGCGACGATCGCGTCGTGCACCGTCTCGAGCTTGCGTACGCTGCGTCCGCAGAGCACCACCTGGGCGCCCAGCGTTGCAGCCGCGATCGAGAGGGCGCGGCCTATACCTGAGCTTGCACCCGTCACGAGGATGACGCGCCCGCTGAGCGCCGGTTCCGGTCGAGGAGCTCCCGTGTCCGGCGCCCCGCTCACGGCCGCTGGCTCGCCACTGCCGTACGCCAGGCGGTCCACAGGCGCGCAAGCGGCGGCAGATCCGCGCGCCGTGCCGAGGCGTCGCCCGAATTGTGGATGCGGCCGAGCAGGCGCTCATGGAGCGCCGCGAGCACCAGGCCGTGCGCCTGGCGCCTGCGCTGGGATGCATCGAGTTCGGAGGGCAATGCGGCGAGCTCCGCCTCGAGTCGCGTCCGCCACGCGGCAAGGAGCGGCCCGAGCGCCGCATCGTCCGGGTGCTCCAGCACGCGTCTCGGATCGAGCCCGGCCTCCGCAAGCGCGCCGATTGGCACATGCAAAAGACCGCGTCTCACGTCATGGGCGAAGTCGCGGAGCATCTCCGTCTGGCGCACGAGCGCGCCCAGCCGCTGTGCAAATGTTCGTTCGGACTTGCCAAGCTCGCCCGGGGCCGTCAGCGCAGCTGCAATCACTTCCTGCAGCGCGCCGGAGCCGCGCACGCAGTACGCATCGAGCTCGCCCCAGTCCTGGTACGTATTGCGTGCCAGCTCCAGGGCGGCAGCGTGCGCCACCTGGCGCAGCCGCTCGAGATCGGCTGGTCGCTGCGCAATCGCCGGCGCGAGCGCGATGGTGACAGGATGGCGGGGCTTGCCGTCGGCAAGCAGAGTCAGCTCTTCGCTCCACCACTGGAGCCGCGTGTGAGCGATATCGTGGCTCGCGCCCAGGGCCGTGTCGCGCAGCTCGGACTCGAATGCATAGAACGCGTGCAGCAGCGGGCGCGTCGCCTGCTCAGCGAACAGCACGGCGAAATACCGCATAGAGCCGGGCGGAGTGCCGATCCTCTCCGGTGAGGCATGCTCAGCCGGCCTACTCATCGAGCGCCCCGCCGTTGCTGTCCGCGAGGCGTGGTTCTCGGGCCAGCTTCTCGACCGGCGCAATCTCCTCGAGCTCGCGGCCCGGCCGCAGACCGAGCTCCGTGAACTTGCGCGCCCCGGGCAATACCTGTCGCTCGAGCGAACCCACGGCGCTGTTGTAGGCGTCGACGCTCTGGCCGAGCGTGCGTCCGACCCGACCAAGGTGCGCCCCGAAGGTCGCGAGGCGCCGGTAGAGTTCCTCGGCAAGCTCTCTGATCCGGACGGCGTTGTCGGCGAGCACGTTCTGGCGCCAGCCATAGGCGACTGCCTTGAGCAGTGCGACGAAGCTCGAGGGCGTGGCGATGATGACGTCCTGTCGAATCGCGTCCTCGAGCAGAGTCGGGATCTCGGCGACGGCCGCGGTGAGGAACTGGTCCCCGGGGATGAACAGCACCACGAAATCCGGACTGCGGTCGAACTGCGCCCAGTACGCCTTGCTGGAGAGCTGGCGGACCCTTTCAGCGACAGCCTGCGCGTGCCGTCGGACCGCGACGGCGCGCTCCTCCTCGGTGCCGGCCTCGATTGCCGACAGGTACGCATCGAGCGGCGTCTTGACGTCGACCACGAGCTGTCGCCCGTCGGGCATGTTCACGATCATGTCGGGCCGCAGGGAGCGTTCATCGCCTGCAACGTGAACCTGTTCCGCGAAGTCGCAGTGCTCCACCATGCCCGCGAGCTCAGCGAGGCGCCGGAGTGTCATCTCGCCCCAGCGGCCGCGTACCTCGGGGCGTCTCAGGGCGGTGACAAGGTTTCGGGTCTCGCGTTGCAGCGCTGCCTGCCCGAGGGCAACGCCTTCGATCGAGCTCCGCAGCGCGCCGAAGCTCTCGGCGCGCTCCTTCTCGATCCGGTTGATCTGCTCGTGCGTCTTCTGCAGTGCCTCCCGGACCGGTGCAAGCATGCCTTCCACCGACCTTTCGCGGTCGGTGAGACTGTGCAGTGCAACTTGCTGCTGCTGCCCCAGCATCTCGCGTGCAAGCTGCAGAAAGAGCTCGCTGTTGCTGCGCAGGGCGTCCCCCGCCACGGAATCGAAGCCCGAGCGCAGCCGCTCGAGTGCCAGGTCCAGTGCCTGCGTTCGCTCCCGGGCAACTTCGTCGGACGAAGCGAGTTCGGCGTGAGCGGCAGCCAGTTCCACTTCGAGCACGTGCGCCCGCCGGCGGCCAATAAGCCAGCCGACCAGGCCGGCGATCGCGATGATCAGCACCATGAAGAGCGCGAGCGTGCCGGGCGACGAGGCGAGGGACTGCATCAGCCCGTACCGGCGATGCCCGGGCGGCGCAGTCTCACGAGGTAGTTGACTCGTGCGTCGCTGGTCAGGCGCGCGCTGCGCGCAAAAGGATCGTAGTCGAGGCCGCTCACGTCCTCGAGCGACAGGCCGGCGGCGCGGCCCCAGGATGCGAGCTCCGACGGCCGGATGAATTTCTCGTAGCTGTGCGTACCCGCTGGCAGCAGACGCAGCACGTATTCGGCGCCGACCACCGCCTGGACATAGGCACGCGGAGTGCGGTTGATCGTCGAAAGGAACACGGCTCCGCCGGGCTTGACGAGCGCGGCGAGAGCGTCGACGACCGCCGCCGGGTCGGGCACGTGCTCGAGCATTTCCATGCAGGTGACGATGTCGTAGTGCGCGGGCCGGTGGCGCGCGTGATCCTCCGCCGACTCGAGCCGATAGCTCAACTCGAGGCGCGCATCCGCGGCATGGGCCCGCGCGATATCGAGGACATCGGCGGCGAGATCGAGACCAGTGACGTGTGCGCCTCGTCGTGCCATTGCCTCGCTCAGGAGTCCGCCTCCGCAACCGACGTCGAGCACCTCGCGGCCGGAGAGCGAGCCGTCCCCGTCGACATAGGCAAGCCGCACCGGGTTCAGGTCGTGCAGCGGGCGCATCTCGCCGTCGGGGTCCCACCAGCGCGCGGCGACCGCGTCAAAGCGTGCAATTTCCTCGGGGTCTACGTTGTTCATCCACGACTCCGCACAGCGGTGCGAAGTATAGCCTCGGCTGACGCTGCAGCTGCGAGCCTGGTGCCGGGCGATTTGCTATGATTTCACATTCATTTCGGCCGGTTTGCCCGCCGCCTTGGCGTGAGCTCGGACCGATCCCGCGACAAGACATCGAGTCAGTGAATACATGGCCGAAATAGCCCGCGAAGTCCTGCACGTCAACCTCGAAGACGAGATGAAGCAGTCGTACCTCGACTACGCGATGAGCGTGATCGTGGGTCGCGCGCTGCCCGACATTCGC
>Ga0075428_100007681_pt1 | contig 11953 bp, 13 predicted proteins | sample RhiMetdeltSRZDD2_FD_75291 | JGI IMG/M metagenome (GOLD analysis project Ga0075428, IMG submission 75291) | Populus rhizosphere microbial communities from Tennessee, USA - Rhizosphere MetaG P. deltoides SRZDD2 | ecosystem: Host-associated > Plants > Roots > Rhizosphere > Soil | place: USA...
TTGGCGGGCGCGGAGGCAACGCCGGTCAGGCCGACGATCTGGCCCTGGTGCGCTCGCTCTCGCCGCGCAGCACGAAGGAGGCCGACCGGCCGATGTGCAGGCGATTGTAGACCCACTCGCTGACGCCGGCCGTGACGACAGTGCCCGAGCAGTCAAGCAGGCGCACGAGGTCCTGGCCGCGCACGACGGCCTCGCCGGGCGAGGTGAGCACCTCCCAGATGGTCGCGGCAACCGGAGTGGTCAGGACGGCTGTCGCCCGCTCGCCAAGCCGTTGCTCTTCCTGTGCGAGCTCCTTGCGCAGCGTGACAAGGCGCGTGTCGCGATCGCGCAGGTTGGCGTTGAGCTCGTTGAGGCGCTGAGCGATCTCGTCGATGCGCTGGGCGGAGCGCGGCTGGTCGTTGTAGGTGTCGCCGATGAAGGTGCCGGCCTCTGCGGCCTTCAGCTCGACCTGCAGTGCCGATAGCCGGTGCTCGATGGCGGTGTAGGTCTCGGCGGTTACCTGGGCATCGCGCTTGTAGCGCTCCAGGGTCGCGGTCGGAATGCTGCCCGAGTTCGCCATCGGCTGGACGCGGGCCGGCGCTTGCTGGGCCGCGTCACGGTTGGCGCGGGCGGCGGCCATCTCGCTGGCGATCTCGGCGGCGCGGGCCTTGAGCTGGTTGAGACGTCCCTCCTGGAAGGAGCGCAGCTGGCCGCTGAGCTCGGCCTGGATCACAGCCATGTCGGTGATGCGCGAGGCAATGCTGGCACGCTTACTTTCAATCTGGTCGATCAGGCGGGCGAGATCATCGAGCCGACTGCGCTCGGCGCGCCGGTTGATGACGCGCAGCACCGTGTCGCCGGCCTTGAGCTGCGTGCCGACGTTGAGGCCGGCCGGCGCCTCGATGTCGCCTTCGATGGGCGCGCGCAGCGTGACGAGACGTGCATTGACGACCGCTTCCGTGCTGGTTGCCTGCAGCAGCGAGCGGATCGGCAGCCAGCCGACCACGGCCAGCAGCAGCAGTCCGATCGCGGCTTTCGACAAACGGCTGCCTCGACCAGAAACCGGAAACTTGCTTGGCCATCGCATCGAACGGCGCCTTGCGCGCCGGCGCCTTGGCGGCGTTGGCCTCGAATTCCAGGCGCAGACGCTCCAGGCGTCCCAACTGCTCGGCGGCTGCGGTGTCATCGCCGGCAGCTCCGGCATGACCGGGACCCACCTCCGGTGCCCTGGAGGGTAAACCCTTCCTCACGGATTGGCTCATCGTGACGGACCTGACTGGAACAGCAACAAACCCATGCGTGCGACGGGGGTCGCCATCGGCGGGCAACGGCATACGTCCGTAGAATGATGATCCACCCGTTAGGGGCGGTTAATGCTGCGCGTACGCCATGACGCACACGCCCAATGCTGTCTCGATACTTGCAAGTCACGACTGCCGATATCAGGCAGACGCGCCCGCTGCGCCGGCCCACGCGCCGGCGGGTTTCGTGTGAGCGTGCCAAAGGCCAGCGTCAGGCGGCCCTCAAATCGGGTAGGGGCCAAGCGTGGGCGGCTGCCGAGGTGGCTCGCCCTGCGCGGTCGGCGCGCCCGTTTTTTTCCGCTGGAACAATAAGATCAGCACAGCACAACCGCCGCCTGATTGCACCGCCGCCCGCCGCCAGCTACAAGCCGGCCCATGCCGCAAGCCACCGCCAAGTCCTCCCGCAGGCAGCCCGCCAAGCCTGCCCCGAAAGTCCGCCGCGCCCACGCCACGCGCCAAGCAAAGGCTGCGCCGCGCGTCGGCATCGTCTCGCTCGGCTGCCCCAAGGCGCTGGTCGATTCGGAACGCATCATCACCAAGTTGCGCGCCGAGGGCTATGTGCTATCCGCCGATTATGCCGGCGCCGACGTCGTGGTGGTCAATACCTGCGGCTTTCTCGATTCGGCCAAGCAGGAGAGCCTCGATACCATCGGCGAGGCGCTGGCCGAGAACGGCCGCGTGATCGTTACCGGCTGCTTCGGCGTCGAGGAGGCGCGCATCCGCGCTGCGCACCCCGACGTGCTCGCCGTCACCGGTCCACATCAATATGAGCAGGTGGTGGCTGCCGTGCACGAGGCGGTACCGCCGCTGCACGACCCATTCGTCGATCTGGTGCCGCCCGAGGGCTTACGCCTCACGCCGCGTCACTATGCGTATCTGAAGATCTCCGAAGGCTGCAACAACCGTTGCTCGTTCTGCATCATCCCGCAGCTGCGCGGTGACCTCGCCAGCCGGCCGGCCGCGCAGGTGATGACCGAGGCCGAGCGCCTCGTGAAGGCTGGGGTCAAGGAGCTGCTGGTCATCAGCCAGGATACCAGTGCCTACGGCCTCGACCTGAAATACGCGACCAGCACCTGGAATGGTGCGCCGCTCGCCGCCCGCTTCCTCGACTTGACGCAGGCGCTGGGCTCGCTCGGTGCGTGGGTGCGCCTGCACTACGTCTACCCCTATCCGCACGTCGACAAGGTGCTGCCGCTGATGGCCGAGGGCAAAATCCTGCCCTACCTCGACATCCCGTTCCAGCACGCCTCGCCGGCGGTGCTCAAGGCCATGCGCCGCCCTGCTCACAATGAGAAGACCTTGCAGCGCCTCGCCCACTGGCGCGATGTCTGCCCCGACCTTGCCATTCGCTCGACCTTCATCGTCGGCTTCCCCGGCGAGACCGAAGCCGACTTCCAGATCCTGCTCGACTGGCTGAAGGAGGCCAAGCTCGCCCGCGTCGGCTGCTTCAAGTACGAGCCTGTGGCCGGCGCCCCCGCCAACGACATGGCCGCCCCCGTGCCCGATGCGGTGAAGGAGGAGCGCTGGCACCGCTTCATGGCCGCCCAGCAGGAGGTGAGCCGCGAGCTGATGGCTGCCAAGGTCGGGCGCACCATCGATGTCATCATCGACGAGGTCGACGCCGAGGGCGCCATCGGCCGCTCGCAGTGGGATGCGCCCGAGATCGACGGCTCGGTGTTCCTCAATGGCGCCACCGGCCTGTCGCCCGGCGACCTCGTCAAGGCGCGGGTCAGCAACGCCGACGAATACGACCTATGGGCCGAGCCGCAATGACCAACCTCGCCGCCAAGCTGCACGGCACCTGGCGGCTGGAGAGCTGGTCGCTGGTCTACGCGGACGGCCGCCCGCCTGAGTTTCCGCTCGGTGAGGATGCGGTCGGCTACCTGATGTACACCAGCGACGGCCATGTGAGCGCCGCGCTCGCCCGTGCCAACCGACCGCCGCTCGATCCCGCCAGCATCGACAGCAAGGTGCAGGCGTTCGATGCGTTCTTCGGGTATGCGGGGCGCTTCGAAGTGCGCGAACGTGCCGTCGTGCACAAGATCGACTTCGCCACCAACCCGGCGCTCGCCGGCGTCAACTCGCTGCGTCACGTAGAGCTCGACGGCGAGCGGCTGACGCTGTCCGGCCCCGACTTCGCGCCCTCGCCGCGTTGCCACCGCATCGTCTGGCGCCGGGCTCGGTAGGCGTCATCGCAGCCTGAGCGCAGCCCGCAGCCGGGACCCAAAGTCACCCTCCTGTCGAATTCGGGGAAGTCTTGGCTATCTGCTGCGCGAACAGTCCGGGATGACAACGAGCGTGCGCTCACCCTCACATCACCTGGCGCAGCAGGGCGACGGTTGCCAGGCCCGCGAGGATGGCGAGCAGGTCGTTGCCGCCGGCCTTGACTACGCCCGCTGTGGCCAGCACCGCCGCGCTTTCCGCAATCCCGCCACGCAACAGCGCCGGTGCCATGATGCCCATCAGCACGGCGATCGGGATGGCGTTCAGCGCCGCACGCACGCGCGGGGTAATCGGCACGAAGCGCATGAGCCAAAAGCCCCCACCCCGGCAAATGGCCGCCGCCAGCGCCATCACGGCGAGGATGGTCAGCGCATCGGCGCTGGTTGTCATGCATCACCCCTGGCGTCATGCATGGCCGCGCCGATCAGGGCGCCGGCCACGCCCGCCACCGCGATCGCCCAGGCGCCGCCGCCGATCCGGTCGACGCCAATTGCCACCGCCGCCGCGGCCGCCGCCGGCGCCAGCAGCGTGCGGCCGCGCCACATGAAGGCGACCGACGACGCGCAGAACAACACCAGAATGGTGTCGAGGCCGTAGACGCGCGGGTCTCCCAGCTTGTGGCCGAGCCCATAGCCGATCAGCGTCGCGATCACCCAGCCCGCATAGCTGATCACGCCGGAGCCGACCAGCATGGCGCCGTCGTCCATGCCGCGTGCCTTCTCACGCATGGCCAGCACGAAGCTGCCGTCGACCAGGAAGAACAGCGACAGCGCCGCCTTGCCGGGCGGCAGCGCGCCGAGCCACGGCCGCAGGGCCGCGCCCATCAGGAAATAGCGCGTGTTCATCATCAGCACGGTGAAGAACACCGGCAGCAACGCCAGCGTCGTCTTCCACATCTGCAGCACCGCCATCTGCGCGGTGCCGGAGAACACGGTGGCGCTCATGATGGCGGCCTCGGCCATGCTGATGCCAGCTTCGCTCGCCAGCACACCGAAGGCGATGCCGTACACGAACGAGCTGGCGCCGAAGGCCAGCGACAGCAGCGCGCCGTGCCGGAAGCCGGCCCACGTGAAGGGCGGGGAAGCGACGGAGGTCTCAGTCACGTCGGCAACGGATCAATACGGCATGGCCCGGCACCACCGGTAGCCGGCCGCTTTTAGCGCCGTGCAGGTGGCTGCAGCGGAGGCCTTGCTGCCGGGCTCGCCGATCAGCGTTCGGTAGTACACGCCCTTGCCCCCGAGGTTGACCTGCTGGACGTCCATCTTGAGCGAGCCCAACAACTCGGGATGCTTGGTGGAGGTGTCGGCGAAGGCCCGCAGAGCGTCGGGCTGCCGGTCGCAGGTGATGAACACGCTGATGAACTGCTTGCCGTTCGGTCGCGGCAGCAGGCGCTCGGTTGCCGGCGAGCATTTGGCGGCCGCGCTGCCGGCCAAAGTCACAAAGGCGACCAGCAGCGTGCCAGCGCCCGCGATTGTCTTCGACCAGATGGCCATTGTCCGCCCCCAGGCTCCCCGCACGGAGTTTACCCGCCGCGCAAGCCGAGGGCCACCACATACAGCTCCGCCGATTCCGCGCGGCTGGCCGGCGGCTTGACGTGCTTGACCTTGGCGAAGCTCTTTTTGAGAAGGTCCAGCAGCCCGCGCTCGGTGCCGCCCTGGAATACCTTGCACACGAAGGCGCCGCCGGGGGTCAATACCTCGCAGGCAAACTCGGCGGCGGCCTCCGCCAGCCCCATGATGCGCAGATGGTCGGTGCGTGCGTGCCCGGTACCCTGCGCGGCCATGTCCGAGAGGACGATGTCGGCGCCGCCGTCGCGCAGCATGGCCTTCAGCCGGCCGGGGGCCGTCTCGTCCATGAAGTCGAGCTTGACGAACTCCACGCCGGCGACCGGCTCCATGTCGAGCAGGTCGATGGCGACAACCTGGCCCTTGCCCTCCACAGACTTCACCCGCTCGGCCGCGATCTGGCTCCAGCCGCCCGGCGCCGCGCCGAGGTCGACCACGCGCCTGCCCGGTTTCAGCAGCCGCTCCTTGTCGTCGATCTCCATCAGCTTGTAGGCCGCCCGCGACCGGTAGCCCTCCCGCTGCGCGGCAGCGACATAGGGGTCGTTGAGCTGCCGCTCCAGCCAGCGCTGCGAGGACGAAGAGCGCTGCAGCGTCTTCTTCACGCGCACCTTGAGCTGGCGCTGTCCGCCAAGCTTGCTGCCGCCGCTCTTGTGTTTGCGCATCCGGGCGCTCTCACCCCGACCTTATCGGGTTATGCCGGTGATGCTGGGGCTCACCGAGCGCGGATCACGCGTCGGCCAGCGCCCGGCATCGACCTGCGCCAGGAAGTCGGCCAGCGCGTCGTTAAAGGCGGCCGGCTCCTCGATGTTGATGGCATGACCGCTGTTGGGGATCACCATGAGAGCCGCGGTTGGGCAGGTCTGCTTGATGAACACGTTCGGCAGCAGGCAGGGCCAGTCCTCGTCGCCCGTAACGATCAGCATCGGCACCCGGCTGGCGGTGAGCTTCTCCTCCAGTTCATACACCGACGGCCGCTTGCGCTGCACGCCCAGTTGGGTGTTGGCCGCGCCCTTGGCGGAATGCTCGGCCAGCATCACCTTGAACTCGGCGAAACCACGCGGGTCCTTGTTCTCGAACTGCACGCGGGTCGGTCCATGCGCGTAGATCTCGGCAAAGGCGGTCATGCCGTCCTTCTCCAGCTTGGCCGCGATCACCACCGCCTCGGCACGGAACTTCTCGCGCTCCGTCGGCTCCGACCCATAGCCTGCGCCCGCCACCAGCAGCGAGCGGGTGCGGGCCGGGTAGGTGAGGCCAAAATGCAGGGTGGCGAGCCCGCCCATCGACAGGCCGACAACATGCGCCTGCTCGATCTCGAGCGCATCGAGGACCGAGCGGATGTCGTCGCAGGCGCGCGCCTGCGAATAGCGGGTAACGTCCAGCGGCACGTCGGAGGGCGGCCAGCCCCGGGCGTTGAAGGCGATGCATCGGTAGCGCCGCGAGAAATAGCGGATCTGCGGCTCCCAGCTGCGGTGGTCGCCCGCGAACTCGTGCACGAACACAATCGGCGTGCCGCTGCCGGCTTCCTCGTAGTAGAGCTTCACGCCGTCGTCGGTGTTGAGATGAGGCATCGCCGGTCTGTCGCGAGATGTGGGTCGAAAGGTGTAGCAGACCAACCGCCGGCCATCTACCGTCCCGGTCTGGGCTGCCTCTGCAGGGGCGGTCGCAACGCCACGATGTTAGCTTGCCGTGGCCAAGCGAACGGCGAGGGCAACCAGCCAAGGTGCATGGTTGGGGGTGTGGGCGCCGCGCAAGTCACCCCACCTGACGCACCCGGCGGCTTAGGTCGGCGGTGGCTGCAAACCCGGCGGCTTAGGCCGGCGGTGGCTGCAAAGCGTCGCTGGGCGAGCGCCAGCCTGAGCGGTGGCCGCACCTTATCGGCCCCTCCGGGGCAGCAGGAAGCGGCAGCGAACAATGCTAGCCGCCCTTGCGGCCCATGGCCAGCATGGCATCGGCGGTCGCATCGTCGGCCGGATAGAAGGCCTCGAGCGACAGCTCCGACAGCGTGATTTCGACCGGCGTTCCAAACACCGTCACGGTGCTGAGGAACGACAGCGTACCCTCAGGCGTGCGCAGGCGCAGCGGCACGGCCACCTCGTCATGCTGACTCTGGGTTTTCTGGTCGGCCTGTCGCACGCTGCCGGTCTGATAGCCTGTCAGCTCCTTGAGCAATGCATCGATGACTGGATCGCGCGTGATGCGAAACTGCCGGCGCAGGCGATCCATCAGGTGCGCCCGCCACTCCGCCAGGTTGACGATCAGCGGCGCCAGACCGCGCGGATGCAGGCTCACCCGCATGACGTTGACCTGCCCCTGCAAAAGCTGCGCATCGACCCCAGCCAGCAGCGGCGCGATCGCTGCATTGGCCGCAATCATGGTCCAGTGCCGGTCGATCGTCAGCGCCGGATAAGACTCGTGGGCCTTGAGCACCAGGTCGATGGTTGAGCGTGCCCGCTTGAGGGCAGGATCGCTCAGCGGCCGATCGCGAAACACGGGCGCGAAGCCGGCCGCCATCAGCAGCGTGTTGCGCTCGCGCAGCGGAACGTCCAGGTGCTCCGACAGGCGCAGCACCATGTCGCGTGACGCCGCCGAGCGGCCGCTCTCGATGAAGCTCAGGTGTTTCTGCGAGATCTCGGCCGCGGAAGCGAGGTCGAGCTGGCTCAGGTGACGCTGCTCACGCCACGCTCGCACCAGCTCACCCACGGATGCGGTTGTCTGGATCATGCCGCGACACTACGGGAGGCGCCCGGGCCTGATCAATTACCTCCAGCGTAATGCGCCGGCCGAATTATTCGCCGCTCTATTACTTGGCGCTTAATCGCTTGCGCGCCCGCAACCAGGCATGATCGCGCCACGTCAACCGTACGCACACACAGGAGAAATGACATGATCGACACGAACCAGCCGGGCTTTTTGCGCACCGTCCTGCTCGCCGACGCGGCCACCTGCGTGGCCACCGGCTTGCTGATGACCGCCGGTTCCGGCCTGCTGGCCGGTGTGACGCACCTCCCAGCCGGCCTGCTCATGGCGGCCGGCCTCAGCCTGTTGCCAGTGGCAGCATGCATCGCCTTTGTCGCCACGCGGCCCGGCACGTGGCCGCTCGGCGTGTGGCTGGTGATCCTCGGCAATATGGCATGGGTGGTCGGCAGTGTTTACCTGCTGGTCCCCGGTACAATCGGCCCAAACGCCCTCGGCTATGCCTTCGTGATCTTGCAGGCGGTCGCCGTGCTGGTGCTGACCGAACTCGAGATCGTGGGCCTCCGGCGTGCCGTCGTGGCGGCTTGAGCCCGCGCCCTGCGATCGCTCTGATGGAAGCACTTCGCCCTTCCATCAGAACGTAACTCTCGCTTGAGCGCATGCGACGCCCCGCACCATCAACGACGATCCATGCACAACCAAAGCCGGCGCCTTAGCCGCCATCGCCGATCAGTGAGTAGGGCGCCCAGAAGAACGGGTGGGCGTAGGTGAATCGCACTCTGCCGGCGTCGTCCTTGTTGGCGCCGTTGTCGAGCAGCTCGACCATCGCCTGTCGAAGCGCTTGCGCGCGTGTCAGGCCAGGATCGCCGGCTTGTCGGTGAAACACATCCGACACCAGTTCGCGCGCGGATTGGGAATGCACCGCCCAGTTGGTGGCGAGCAGTGCTCGGCTTCCAGCATAGAAGAACGCGCGTCCGAGACCGGAAACCGCCTCGGCGCCCGTGCCGGCTCCGGCCGCCGTGTTGCAGGCCGACAGAACCACCCAGTCGGCGTTCAGCTTCAGGGCCAGGATGTCCTCGACGGTGAGCAGTCCGTCGCCCTCGACGTTGGCCAGCGCTGGCTGAGTGAGACCGTCGAGATCGCCCGGCTTCAGTCCGTGTGTGGCAAAGGCGATGATGCGGTAGCGCGTCTGGTCGGCGCCAAGCACGGCCCGCTCATTGGCGGCCTTGCACCAGATGCAGGGCCTTTGCCGGATCGACCCGTAGGGCCGCTGCAATGGCTTGCAACTCGTCGGCCGTATCAGGCAGCCTCTGCAAGTCGCCAAGGCCGACGCTGCGCTTGTTAGCCGCGGCAGGCGCCGCCCGACGCCCCACTCTTGCGCCGCGTGTCGCATCGACGGCATGCACGGCTGCGCTCGTCATATCGGCAGCCGGCGCTTCGGCGGCAAAGACCGGGTCGCCGAAATGAACGGTTCACGTTGCGCGGACGCGGGCGCTAGGCCACGCAGCGTCCGCAAAGCCGATGCGGACGGCACGGAGACGACGGCATGCGTGCGCGCCAGCCACTGCACGTCACGATAGGACGCGAAGACGGGTTGGCTGGCGCTGTCGAAGCTGGCAGGCTGCGTCGCAAGCAAACCGAGCGGAAGGAGGCCGAGGGCACCGTTTGTCACTACCACAAGCTGTTTGGCGTCACGCCAGCCTGCCGCAATGGGTTCGAGCAAGGCCTTGTAAAGCGCATGCGCGAGGTCGAGATCGAACTGTGGCAGGTCCGAGATGTACTCCACGTCGGCGTCGAGCGCCTTGCGCAGCGCGGCGACCTTGACCTCCATCTCGGGACCGGTGAGCGGCACGGCTGCGAAGGCCATGGCAGCCGACTTCGGCACGGCCCAGGCAAAGCTGGAGCGATCGCCGAAGTAGAACGACACCAGGGTTTCGTCGGGCTTTAGCGCCCCACGAATTTCCTCGCTGGTCACTGGGGTGGGCCGGGTCAGGTTGGCATAGGCGGGGAAACGCCGCCGGATGTCGCGGGCAGTCTGTTCGCCCTGGGTGCGGAGAGCTTTGAGCTCCTGCTGGAGGCCATCCAGGATGGCCTGTTGGCGCTTCTCGGGAGCATCCTCCAGGACGTTGCGCAACAGGCCGGTCTGGGCGGCGATCTGCTTGCGCAGGTCCTGATCCTTGCGCACCAGGTCCGCCAGCTCAGGCGTGTGTGCCGCGGCGCGGACGGCAGCGGCGCCTAGCGCATTCTGCACCGAACGGCTGCGGATGGCATCGGCGATGCGCAGGCTCTCCTCGGCAGCCTCCGGCGCATTCGATCGCGCGAGCAGAGCCATGTACGGCTCGAGCATCGTCTGCAGCAGCCGATCGGCGTTGAGGGTCAGCGTGGCATCCTCGTCGTCGGATGGACCTGCCGAACCGAGCAGCACCGGCACTGCTATCTTGTATTCCTGCATCGCTTCCGCGTCGCGCCTCGCAAGGCTAAGTCCGGCGGCCAACGCGGCGCGGGCCATCGCAGTATCGTAGTGCTGCTCGCCCTTGAGGGACTTGGCCGTCGCGAAACCAGCCCGTGCAAACTCCATGCCCTGGGTGACATTGCCCACATAGTAGTTGCTGAATATCCGGCCCAAGCCAGTCCGGTAGGCCTCCTTTCGTTTGCCGGACCACGAGGCAATGGCGTTATCAATGGTCGCAACGACTCGAAGTGTTTCCTCATACTTGCGCTGCGCAAACAGCGCCCCGGCGAGGTTGCTCAAGGCCTTCACGTAAGAGAACGAGGACTGGTCGAGGCCCATCGCGTCGAAGATTTCCGTTCGCACTCGGAAAATCGGCCCTGCTCGTTCAACACCCAGGCCAACGCGTAAAGCATGTTGCCGGTCGAATAGTGGTATTTGCCAACGGCCTTGAGGCGGGACAGCAGGGCGCCTCGGATGTCGATCTCCGCTTCGATGAGACGGCCCTGCCGCATCTTGGCGCGGCCTTCGTCGACCAGCGCCCAGTCGATTGCACTTTCGAAACCGTCCCGCTCCGGTGGGCGCTCCCAGGATTTCGATTTGGCCAGGGCGTCCCGGTACAGCGATTGCGCCTTGTGGGCGGACAACTCAGCGTCACGGTGATGCCCTTTCGCAACGAACATGCGAAGGTTGCTCTCTTCTACGAGAGCGGCCCAGTTCGAACCGTAGAGCGCATGCGCTTGCCATGCGCGAGACTCGGCAAGCAGCGCACGGCTCTTGTTGGCGTATGCTTCCGCCTTTGCGATCTCACCCAAGGAAACCAGATTGGTGACGATACGCGCGTAAAGGAGAAAGGCGCGCCCCTTGTTTTGCGTCGTGACATTCAGCCTTTGCGCGATGCGCTCGAGTAGTTTGCTAGAGCCTTCGTAGTCGCCGGCCCTGCGCATTTGCAGGGCTTGATAGGCTTCCATGCGACTGATGTCGCCGACATAGTCCGTGCCCAACGCGACAGCCTGTTCGGCATCGGCGGCAGCCGCCGCCGCCTGCCCAAGCATGGCCCGCGCTTGCGCGCGCTGAAAATAGAAGTCTTTGCGTGCAGCACGGTCGGTCTTGGCCGGCGGTTCGGCGTTGGCCTCGGCCAGCGTCTTGGCCCGCTTGGCGGGATCGGGCTTTTCCTGATCCAGGAAGGCGGTGATGTCGGCGATGGTGCGCGGTGGCGCGACCAATCGCGGTGTCTGGGCTGATGCGATAGAGCAAGTCGTAAGGGCAACAACAACAGCAGCAAGGCTCCCGTCCGGGCCTGTCTCACCATGGCCAGTTTCCCCACAATGCCAAGGTCAATGCGCGCATTGAAGCCGGCCGGGGCTGGGCTTGCAAGTACAGTCGTGCTTGCAAGTGAGTGTACTGGAACACAAAATCCGCGGGCGACGCTCACGCTCGGCGTGCAGCCAAGCGTGGCGCACCTGTGGAGGATCGATGACCAGCCAGGACAAGGGCAGCGGCGGCGAGGTCTCGGCGCTCGAGTACATGATCACGGCTATTGCCGGCATGCTCGATGGGCTGGGCCATGTGGCGGTAGGGGCGCGCTCGCCGATTCCGGGCAGCGCTGCGCACCTGGCTGCGGTGCGTTCGGGCGGACGACTGCGCGTTTCGATCCTCGGCAGCCGCAAGCACAGCTCTTTCACCGACGGGGCGCGCGAGTTGTTCGATTGCGCCGGCCAGGGCCGCATCGATGCCTTCTT
>Ga0075428_100007682_pt1 | contig 11953 bp, 11 predicted proteins | sample RhiMetdeltSRZDD2_FD_75291 | JGI IMG/M metagenome (GOLD analysis project Ga0075428, IMG submission 75291) | Populus rhizosphere microbial communities from Tennessee, USA - Rhizosphere MetaG P. deltoides SRZDD2 | ecosystem: Host-associated > Plants > Roots > Rhizosphere > Soil | place: USA...
GCCGAGGCCGAGCGCGGCGCGCTCGGCAACAAGGTGGCGGCGATCTACGCGCCGCTGCCGGTCGGCATCGCCGATCCGCGCGAGCGGCTGAAGACGATCCACGAGGCGCTCAGCCACCTCAAGCACTCCGGTCAGGCGGTCGGCGCCGAGCGGATCACGCAGCTCGCCGGGTTCGCCGTGCCGACCGTGCTCAACCAGGCCGCCCGCCTGCAGAGCCGCCAGCGCTTCTTCAACCTCACGGTCACCAACGTGCCCGGCCCGCAGTTCCCGCTCTACATGCTCGGCCGCAAGCTGAACGCGTTCTATCCGATGGTTCCCGTGGTGCTGAACACCGCGCTGGGCATCGCGATCATGTCCTACGACGGGAAGATCTTCTTCGGGCTGCTCGGCGACTACGACGCGATGGATGACCTGGACGAGTTCGCCGCCGACCTGCGGTCCGCACTCGACGAGCTGTCGAGCGCCGCCGGCGTCCCGCCCAGCAACGGACGGCGCAGCGGACGCGCCCGCCCGGCGTCGAGGCGGACCAAGAGCCGGGCTTGAGACGGGCGCTGCCGGCCGTCGCGGGCGTGGCCCTCGCGGTCGCCGTGGTCGCCGCCGTGTTCCTGATCGCCAGCGGCCGCGACGACTCGCAGCTGGCCGGCCCGCAGGGTCCCGGCGAGCTGCAGCCCAACCGCGGCGCGAGCCATTCCGGGCCGGCCCAGGCGTCCAGCGAAGATCCGCCGACCAGCGGGACGCACGAGCCGCGGCTGGTCACGCGCGACCGGCGGCCGATCACCGACGACCAGCTCATCCACGCGCTCGAGCTCGGCGACGTGGTGATCCTCTACGACGCGCGCCGGCCGCCGCCGGCGCTGGAGCGGCTGCAGGAGGAGATGATGGGCGGGCCGTTCGACGCCGAGGTCGCGGCGGCCGGACAGGCGGTGATCCTGGCCCGGCGGGCGGGCGCGGGGCCGGCGACGGCGCTCGCGTGGCGGCGGATCCTGCGTGTGGACGACCCGTCGGATTCGAAGCTGCGTGACTTCACCGAGTTTTGGCTGGGCCGCGGCCTGCAACCATGAGAGACATGACCGGCACGATCCCGCCGCTTCGCCTGGCCCTGGCGCAGATCAACAGCCGCGTGGGCGACATCGAGGGCAACGCGGCGAAGATCTCCACCTACATCGAGCGCGCGCGCGAGGCGCGGGCCGAGCTCGTGCTGTTCCCCGAGCTGGCGCTGACCGGCTATCCGCCCGAGGACCTGCTGCTCAAGGAGCACTTCCTGCAGGCGGCGCGCGAGGCGCTCGGCGAGCTCGCGCGTGAGGCCGAGGGGATCGTGGCGCTGGTCGGGTTCCCGGAGCGCGTCGACGACGCGTACAACGCCCTGGCCGTGCTGGCCGAGGGCGAGCTCAAAGCCGTCTACCGCAAGTCCGTGCTCCCGAACTACGGCGTGTTCGACGAGCAGCGCTACTTCCAGGTCGGCGAGGGCGGCGCCGTGTTGGACCTCGGCGGTGCCCGGTTGGGGCTGACGATCTGCGAGGACATCTGGACGCCCGGTCCGCCCGCCTCCGACGAGGCGCTGGCGGGCGCCGCGCTGATCCTCAACGCGTCGGCGTCGCCGTACCACGCGGGCAAGGGCGTCGAGCGCGAGCGGATGCTGATCCAGCGCGCGCGGGACAACCTCGCCGCGGTGGCGTTCACGAACATCGTGGGCGGCCAGGACGAGCTGATCTTCGACGGCCATTCCCTCCTGCTCGATCACGAGGGGACGGTGCTGGCGCGGGCGCCGCAGTTCGCCGAGGCGCTGACGGTCGCGGCCGTCGATCTGCAGGCGGCGATGACCGCGCGGCTGCGCGACACGCGCCTGCGGCCACCGGTGCGGCGCGCGCTGCCGGAAGTGCGGCAGCTGGGCTCGCTGGCGCGGCGCGAGGACGTCGGCGACGACATGCCCGGCGGCGACGTGGCGGCGTTGCTCGAGCCTGAGGCCGAGGTGTATGCGGCACTCGTGCTCGGCACGCGCGACTACGTCGAGAAGAACGGCTTCAAGCACGTCGTGATCGGGTTGTCCGGCGGGATCGACTCGACGCTCGTGCTGCTGATCGCCGCCGACGCGCTGGGCGCGGACTGCGTGACCGCGGTGACGATGCCGTCGCGCTACTCGTCGTCGGGGACGCGTGACGACGCGAAGGTGCTGGCCGACAACCTCGGCATCGAGTTGCACGAGATCGCGATCGGGTCGGCGATGGAGACCTACGACGAGCTGCTCGCCCCGCGGTTCGAGGGCCGCGATCCCGACATCACCGAGGAGAACCTGCAGGCGCGCATCCGCGGCAACCTGCTGATGGCGCTGTCGAACAAGTTCGGCTGGCTGGTGCTGACGACCGGCAACAAGTCCGAGAACGCGGTCGGCTACTCGACGCTGTATGGCGACTCGGCCGGCGGCTTCGCGGTCATCAAGGACGTGCCGAAGACGCTCGTGTACCGGCTCGTCGACTTCCGCAACGCCCGCGACGACGCGCATCCGGTTCCGCAATCGATCATCGACCGGCCGCCGAGCGCGGAGCTGCGCGACGACCAGCGCGACGCCGACTCGCTGCCGGACTACGACACGTTGGACGCGATCCTCGAGGCCTACATCGAGGAGGACGCCGATCCCGACCAGCTCGAGCGGGCGGGGTTCCCGCGCGAGGCGGTCGAGAAGGTGATCGCGTTGGTGGATCGCGCGGAGTACAAGCGCCGCCAGGCCCCGCCCGGGATCAAGATCACCCCGCGCGCGTTCGGGCGCGACCGGCGGATGCCGATCACGAACGCCTACCGGCCGCGGCGGCGTCCGGTCGTGCTCTAACTCGAGACAGGGCGGATGTTCGTGTTGTGGTGGAAGGCGTTCTCAGGGTCGTACGCGGCCTTGACCTCGGCGAGTCGCCGGTAGATCCGATCGCCGTATGCCTCTCGAACCCGGCCGGAGCGGTCGTCGGCATCCAGGAAATTGACGTAGACGCCGGCACGGTGCGGCTCGAGGGCCTGGAGGAACCGCCGCGCCCACGCGGGCTCGGTGGCACCGTGCGTGCCGGACTCGTCAGGGAGCCACACGGCGTCGATGATGATGTTGTGGGCCACGTCGCGGCCGGCGTAGGCGGTAGCGTCATACGGAACTCGCGCGACGGCGCCTCCCATGTGGAACATCGCCGCGTACGAGCGGGCCGAGCGGGCGGCGTAGGCGTGATCGGCTATGACGGCGATCGCGGCGTCGGAGAGTCCGGCGAGGTTCGTCGCCTTCCAGTAGTAGTGCCAGCCGTGGAGGACCGTGTCGTCCATGCCGCCCTGGAAGGCGGCATAGCGTGAGGGCGCGAGCAGGTCGACCAGCGGCGTCCCGAACCGGCGAAGGTCTCGCACCGCGCGCTTGCCGTCTTCGATGGCCCCGGCGTAGCAGCAGGCGACGGCGATGGCCGGACGCCAATGCAGGTCCTCGGGGATGTCCGGCAGTGGCGGGACGGTGCCGAGCCTGACGACGCTGCCGAGCTCGTCGGGCGCGTCAGCGGCGAAGTCCCGGTAGAAGCGCAGCACATCGGTGGTGTCGTCGGCCGCCCAGAAGACTGGCCCGGCCATCACCAATGGGCCGACGGGGTGCAACGAGAACCGGAACGCGGTGACGACGCCGAAGTTGCCACCGCCGCCTCGCAGTGCCCAGAACAAGTCGGGGTGCTCGTCGGCGGACGCCCGGACGACGCTGCCCTCGGCTGTGACCACCTCGACGGCAAGTAGGTTGTCGACGGCGAGCCCGTACTTGCGCATGAGAAAGCCGATGCCGCCGCCGAGCGTGAGGCCGGCAACGCCGGTGTGGCCGATGATGCCTCCGGTGGTCGCCAGGCCGTGGGCTTGCGTCTCGTGGTCGACGTCGCCCCACAGGGCGCCGCCCTGCACCCAGGCCGTGCGGCGTGCGGGGTCGACCGACACGGCGCGCATCTCCGAGAGGTCGATGACCACTCCGTGGTCGCACAGCGCGGTGCCGGCCACGTTGTGGCCCCCGCCGCGTACCGCGATCTCCAGATCGTTTTCGCGCGCGAACCGCACCGCGGCGACGACATCGGCAACGCCCGTGCAGCGCGCGATGCAGGTCGGATGGCGGTCGATCGCACCGTTCCAGATCCGGCGCGCGGTGTCGTAGCCGGGGCTGGCCGGCAGGAGTACCTCGCCGCGGAACTCATCGATCGCGATTGGTGGTGATGTCTGGGTAACGGTCATCGCGACCGACCGTCCCACCAGGCGCCGTGGGCGGGCTAGTTCTACTTTCGAACCAAGCGGTTCGAGTACCAGACGTACCGCAGATCGGCGGTTAGCATGGAGGCGCAATGCGCGGTTACGCGCAGTACTGCCCGGTCGCCAAGGCCAGTGAGGTGCTTGGGGATCGTTGGATGCTTCTGATCGTGCGCGAGATGCTCGGTGGCGCGAGCGGTTTCAACGAGCTCCAACGTGGTCTCCCGGGTATCTCGCGCTCGGTCCTCACCGAGCGCATGCGCGCGCTCGAGCGCGCTGAGGTCATCGAGCGCAGGACGGGTCCCAAAGGCCGTACCCTTGAATATCGCCTCACGCCCGCCGGCCGTGACCTCCAGCCGGTCGTGCAGGCCATCGGCGAGTGGGGGGCGACGTGGTCGATCGCCGAGCCGCGTCCGGGCGAACTCGATCCCTACCTGTTGATCGTCTGGATGGCCCGTCACGTCGATCGCCCACGGCTCCCGACCAACCGAACCGTGGTTCAGTTCGACTTTCGCGACCCCAAGGAGCGCTACTGGATGGTCCTCGAGCCCTCCGAGGTCTCAGTCTGCCTCCAGCATCCCGGTTTCGACGTCGACCTCGGGGTCGTCGTCGATACCGGCACGCTCTACCGCATCTACCTGGGACGGGCCGAGCTGGGCGGCGCGATGCAAGCGGGCCGGCTCACGATGAACGGCCCGCCGGCGCTGCAACGCGGCTTCGCTGGCTGGTTCACCTGGAGCGCATTCGCCCCAGCCAGTCGCTCGGCGCCGGAACGCCGCACGGCCGCTTCACGCCTCACCGACCCGCATCGCGTACGGATCGCCGAATCTGCCTAGCGCACGGCGACGGTCATCCGGACGAGGGCGCACAGGCGGCCCTCGTCGTCGGTGATGTCGACCTCCCACACCCACGTGGTCTTGCCGCGGTGGCGGCGGCGGCCGGTCGCGTGGATCGTGCCGCTGACGATCGGGCGCAGGAAGCTCGTCTGGTTCGACTGCCCCATCGCCGACTTGCCGGTCTCGTGGACGGCGAGCCAGGTGGCGATCGAGGTCATCGACTCGGCCATCGAGGCGAACACGCCGCCGTGCACGAGCCCGGCGGGCTGCAGGATCTCGTCGCGCACCGCCACGCGCGCGACGACCTCCTCGTCGCTGATGCTGACGATCTCGAGGCCGTACAGGCGGTCGAAGCCGACCGGAAACTCGCCGAACGGGGTATCCACGGGCCGCGGCACACTACCCTCTCGGAGGCCCGATGACCTCGCTCGACACGCTCGCCCCCGACCAGCGCGCGGTGCTGGAGCTGGTCCTGCGCCAGGGTCGCTCCTACGGCGAGCTCTCCGAGCTGCTGGGGATCCCTGAGCGTGACGTGCGCGCACGCGCCGACGCCGGCCTGCGCGCGCTGACCGGTGACGCCGCTGCCGGTGTCGACACGGGCCGCATCACCGATTGGCTGCTCGGGCAGCAGCCCGGCGCCGAGGCCGACCGTACGCGCGCCGCCGTGGAGCGCAGCGGCGAGAGCCGCGCGTGGGCGGCGACCGCCGCGGAACGCCTGCGCGAGCTCGGCGGCGCCGCGGTGCCCGAGGTCTCCGCTCCTGACACGCCGCGGCCTCGCCCGCGCCCGCTCCGCGACGCCGAACCGCCTCCCGCGCGGCCGCGGCCGCTGCGCGAGTCGGCGCCGGCGGCGGAGGGCCCGGTTGCTCGGTCGTCGCGGCTCGGTGGGGCGATCCTGATCGGCGTCCTCGTGCTCGTCGTCGGCGGACTGATCGCGTTCGTCGTGCTGCGCGGCAGCGACGACGCCGGCGACGGCGGACCCGTCGCGGACGGGTCGCAGCCCGAGGCGACCGCCACGCCCACGCCCACGGCGACCGCGAGCGGCAACGACATCGTCCTGCGCGGCAGCGGCAACTCGAAGGCCGTCGGCGTCATGCGGCTGATCCGGCGCGACAATGGCGACGTCCAGTTCGCGATCGCCGCCGAGAACGTGCCGCCGAACGAGGGCCGCGAGGTCTACGCGGTGTGGTTCACGCGCGCGGGCGGCAAGCCGCGGCGGCTCGGCTTCACGCAGGCGCCCGTGGGGAAGAACGGCATCCTCACGACGGGCGGGCCGCAGCAGGGCGACGAGGACGAGTTCCCGCAGTGGTTCGCCACCTACGACAAGGTGCTGATCACGCGCGAGACCGACGCCAAGGCGAAGACGCCGGGCCCGGCCGTCCTCGAAGGCTCGTTGCCGAGCGGCGCCTGACGCGGTGCTGATCGCCGGCCCGAACCTGACGATCGACCGCACTTCGACCATTCCCGCGCTCCGGCCCGGCGAGGTGCTGCGGCTGTCGGACGTGGTCGTGACTCCCGGCGGCAAGGGCCTGAACGTGGCGCGCGCCGCGAGGGCGCTCGGAGTCCCAGCGATGCTCGTCGCGTTCCTCCCCGGCCGGACGGGCCGCGCGACCGGCGAGCTGATCGCCTCCGAGGGTGTACGGCTCGCCGGAGTGACGGTCGACGGCGAGATCCGGTCGACCGCGATCATCATCGAAGCCGACGGCCGCGCCACCGTGCTCAACGAGCCGGGGCCGCCGCTCGCCGACGAGGACTGGATGGCCTACGAGGCCGCCGTCGGCGCGGCGCTGGACGAGCACGGCGTGCTCGTCTGCTCCGGCAGTCTCCCGCCCGCGGCGCCCGAGGACGGCTACGGCCGGCTGGTGCGGCGCGCGCACGCCAACGCCTGCCCGGCGGTGGTCGACGCCAACGGTCCCGCGCTGCGGTCGGCACTCGGCTACGGCGTCGACGTCGTCACGCCGAACCTCGCCGAGGCCGAGGGCCTGCTGCACGGCCGCGCCGACGAGTCGGTCGAGGCCTCCCCCGACGCCCGTCCGCGCTCGGAGGCCGCCGCGCTCGCGCTGGTCGACGCGGGCGCCCGAGCGGCGATCGTGACCGCGGCGGCGGCGGGCGCAGCCATTGCGGTGGGCACTGAGGCGACATGGGTGCCCGCCCCGCGCGTGGAGGAGGTCCGCAACCCGATCGGCGCCGGCGATGTGCTCACGGCGGCGGTCGCCGCCGCCATCGAGGAGGGCGCCGAGGTGATCGAGGCCGCCCGGCGTGGTGTGGCGGCTGCCGCCGCCAGCGTCGAGGCGCCGCTGGCGGGGGATCTGTTGGTGGAACGGATGACCGAGTTCCTGTGAGGCCGCGCCGGCGGGCTCGGCGCTGACTGCGGCTGGGTAGGGAAGCGGTGACGCCGGCGGGGGCGGCGGGGGCGCGGGTGCGGCGGCGATTTGCTCGATTTGCCCCTCTATGCGGTGCAAAGTGATCAAAGTCGTCGATTTTCCCCTCTACACCCAGCCGCAGTTGGCTCGGGCCTTGACACCGCCGCACAGCAAGCGTACGGTGCCGCCTGACAACGTTGTCGGACAACGTTGTCCGGGAGGAGGAGACCACCCTGAGCGTCCTGCGGACCACGCGGCCCACCATGCGCGACGTCGCCGTGCTCGCCGGCGTGAGCCTGAAGACGGTCTCGCGCGTGATCAACGACGAGCCGGGCGTCGCGGCCGCGACCGCCGAGAAGGTCGAGCACGCGATCGCGGAGCTGCGGTTCCAGCGCAACGACCTCGCCCGCTCGCTCAGACAGGGCCGTACCTCCTCCACCCTCGGCCTGGTCATCGAGGACGTGTCGAACCCGTTCTACTCGGCGATCGCGCAGGCCGTCGAGTCCGCGGCGCGGGAGCGCGGCTACATGCTGATCACGGCGTCCTGCGAGGAGGACCCCGAGCGCGAGCGTGACCTCGTGATGGCGCTGCTGCGCCGCCGGGTCGACGCGCTGCTGCTCGTGCCCGCCGCCCGCGACCACGCCTACCTCGCCCGTGACCAGATCCCGGTCGTGTTCCTCGATCGTCCTCCCCACGGGCTCGACGCCGACTGCGTCCTGCTCGACAACCTCGGCGGGGCCCGCACGGCCGTCGAGCACCTGCTGGCGCGCGGCCACCAACGGATCGCCGTCATCGCCGACCCCGACCGCCTCTACACCGCCCGCGAGCGCCTCTCCGGCTACCGGCAGGCACTCGAGGCGGCCGGCGTGCCGATACGAGACGAGCTGATCCGGCTCGGCTCGCACGACTCGGCCACCGCCGAAGCCGTCGTCACCGAGCTCCTCGCGCTCCCGCCCGACCGCCGGCCCACGGCCGTGTTCGCCGGCAACAACCGCAACACCGTCGGCGCCCTGCGCGCGCTCCAGCAGGCCGAGCGGCCGCTCGCACTGGTCGGGTTCGACGACTTCGAGCTCGCCGACCTGCTCGGCACCACCGTGGTCCGGCACGACAGCGGCAGCATGGGCGCCCACGCCGCCGCGCTGGCCTTCGAGCGCCTGACCAGCGCGGACCACGCGCCGCGCCGGGTCGTCGTGCCGACCGAGCTGATCGTCCGTGGCTCCGGGGAGGTGCCGCCGTCATGAAACCGCAGGTCCTGCCGCCGAACGTGCTCAAGCACTTCTACAAGGGCGGTCCGCGAATCGCCGCCCTGCGCGGCATCGAGCTCGACTCCGACCACATGCCCGAGGAGTGGATCGGCGCGACGAGCACGATGTTCGGGCAGCCGGAGCGCGGCCTCAGCCGGTTCGCGGACGGCACGCTGGTGCGTGACGCGGTGCGGCAGGACCCCGCGGGCTACCTCGGCCCCGAGCACGTTGCCCGCTACGGCCCCGATCCCGGCCTGCTCGTCAAGCTCCTGGACGCCGGGCAGCGCCTGCCGGCGCACTTCCATCCCGGCCGTGCGTTCGCGCACGAGGCGCTCGACTCCACGCACGGCAAGACCGAGGCGTGGATCATCCTCGAGAGCGACCCGGGCGCCGCCGTGTGGGCCGGCTTCAAGCGGCCGGTCGAGCTCGAGGAGGTGCGCGAGTGGATGCGCACCCAGGACGCGAACGCCATGCTCGCGGCGATGCACGAGCTCCCGGTCTCACCCGGGGACGTGGTGTTCGTGCCTGCCGGGACCGCGCACGCGATCGGCGACGGCATCCTGCTGCTCGAGCTGCAGGAGCCGACGGACTTCTCGGTGCTGCTCGAGTGGGACGGCTTCCAGCTCAGCCCACACGACGGCCACTTGCAGCTCGGCTGGGACCGCGCGCTGGAGGCGCTGGACCTCAGCCCCGCCGATCCGCCGACGGCGCGCCCAGAGCTGCCCGACGCGGCCGACCCGTACTTCCGCGTGGAGCGGGTCACCGGCCACGCCTCCCTCGATGCCGGTTTCTCGATCCTCGTCGTGCTCGACGGCGAGGGCACGCTCGGCGAGATCGAGCTGCGGCGCGGAACCGCGGTGCTGATCCCCTACGGCGCCGGGGAGATCCGACTCGACGGCGTCGCGGCGCTCCGCTGCCGCCCACCGGCGCCGGACGCCGGAGAGGGGCGCTGGTGACCGACCTCGTGCTCGGGCTCGACGTCGGCACGACCGCCGTGAAGGCGGCGGTCTTCGACGGCAGCGACGAGGTCGCCACGGGCCGCGCGCCGACCCCCTGGCGCACCGTGCCGACGGGCGCCGAGGTCGACGCCGACGAGCTGCTCGCCGCAGCCGTCGCGGCAGCGCGGGAGGCTGTCGCGACGGCCGGCGGGCGAATCGTGGCGATCGGCGTCGCCAGCGTCGCCGAGACCGGCGTGCTGCTGGATAAGGACGACCGCCCGGTCGTCCCCGGCATCGCCTGGCACGACGCGCGCGGCGCGGAGCAGGCGCAGCGCCTCGCCGGCGATCTCCCGGACTTCGCTGCCAGGGTCGGCCTGCCCGCCTCGCGGCTCTGCTCGCTGGCGAAGTACAGATGGCTGCGCGAGAACGTGCCGGACAGCAAGCGCGGTGTCCGCTGGCTCAACGTCGCCGAGTGGATCGTCGCGGGGCTGGGCGGAGACCCGGTGTCCGAGCTCTCGCTGTCGTCGCGTACGGGCTTCTTCGACCTCCACGCGAAGCAGCCCTACGCGGATGCGCTGGCGTGGGCCGAAGCCCCGCCGGGACTCGTCCGAGAGGCGGTGGGGGCCGGTGAGCGAATGGGAGCGGCGTCGCTGCCAGAGGCGAAAGGCGCGATCCTCACCGTCGGCGGCCACGACCATCTGGCGGCTGCCGTCGGTGCCGGGGCCGCCGGCGACGGCGACGTCCTCGACTCCTGCGGCACCGCGGAGGCGTTCGTGCGAGCCAGCGCGCCGCTCCCGCCCGACCGCGTAGCGCAGGCGGTGAGCACGGACATCAGCGTCGGCTGGCACGCCGCCGACGGACGCCAGTGCCTGCTCGGCGCCCAGTGGTCGGGCGCGTGGCTCCGCGACGTGCTCGCACGGCTCGGCATCGAGCCCGACGACCGCGCGCCGATCGAAGAACAGGCGCTCGAGCTCGAGCAGGCCGGTCCTCCGGCGCGCACGCTCTCCGCTATCGGCGACCTCGACGCGCTCGACGGCCTGCCGCCGGCCGCCGCCTACCACGCAGCGCTCGACGCGGTTGGCCGCGGGGACGCGGAGATCCTCGACCGCATGGCCGCCGTCGCGGGCCCCGCGAAGCGGCTCGTCGTCACCGGCGGCTGGGCGGCCGGGCCCGCCGCGCGCGCCGTCAAGGAACGCCACCTTGGTCCGTTCGAGCTCACCCCCGCGCTCGCCACCGGAGCGGCGCGCGGGGCCGCCGTGGCGGCGGGCCGCGCCGCCGCTCTACAGGAGGTGATGTGAATGGCCGAGCCGCTGCTCGAGGCGCGCGGGATCGTCAAGAGCTTCGGCCGCGTCCGTGCGCTGCGCGGCGCCAGCTTCACGGTCAACGCGGGCGAGGTCGTCGCGCTGATCGGCGACAACGGCGCCGGCAAGAGCACGCTGATCAAGACGCTGTCGGGCGTCCTGCACCCCGACGACGGCGAGATCAGCTTCGAGGGCCGGCCCGTGTCGATCCCGAACCCGGTCGCCGCGCGCGAGCTGGGGATCGAGACCGTCTATCAGGACCTCGCGCTCGCGCCCGACCTGGAGTCCTCGGCCAACCTGTTCCTCGGCCGTGAGACCACCCGCGGCGGTCTGCTCGGCAAGCTCGGCTTCCTCGACAAAGGCGCCATGCGGCGCAAGACCCAGGAGGCGTTCACGCAGCTCGGCGTCGGCGTCCAGGACCCGACCGCCGCCGTCGCGACGCTCTCCGGCGGACAGCGCCAGGGCGTCGCCGTCGCCCGTGCCGTCACGTGGGCGGGCAAGGTCGTGTTCATGGACGAGCCGACCGCGGCACTCGGCGTCGTGCAGACCCGCAACGTGCTCGACCTCATCCGCCGCGTCCGCGACACCGGCCTGTCCGTGGTCCTCATCAGCCACAACATGCCGGAGGTCATGGAGGTCTCCGACCGCGTCGAGGTGCTGCGGCTCGGCGAGCGCGTCGCCCGCTTCACCACCGCCGACACGTCGATGGAGGAGCTGGTGGGCGCGATGACCGGAGCGCTGCGGCACGAGGAGGGCGGCACATGACCGTCGACGAGCTCGAGCGCGACGAGGAGCAGACCGAGCACGCGAGCACGTGGCAGCGGCTCGCCACCGGCTCGACCACCTGGATCCTCCTGATCCTCATCGGGATGATCGTCGTGTTCTCGGTGATGGAGCCGAGCTCGTTCGCGACGGTCAACAACGCGCGCAACATCGCCACGAACGCCGCGATCCTGCTCGTGGTCGCGGTCGGCATGACGTTCGTGATCATCACCGCGGGCATCGACCTGTCGGTCGGCTCGGTGCTCGTGTTCTCCGGCG
>Ga0075428_100007685_pt1 | contig 11949 bp, 8 predicted proteins | sample RhiMetdeltSRZDD2_FD_75291 | JGI IMG/M metagenome (GOLD analysis project Ga0075428, IMG submission 75291) | Populus rhizosphere microbial communities from Tennessee, USA - Rhizosphere MetaG P. deltoides SRZDD2 | ecosystem: Host-associated > Plants > Roots > Rhizosphere > Soil | place: USA...
GATTGGAAAGAGGCTATTGACCGCGTGCTGGCGCTGATTGAAGGGGCACCGCTGATCCGGCAGATAGAGGAAGCTTAATGGCGGGTTACCACTTAATCGAAGAGCGGATGATGAAGCCATTCAATCCGGATGGGATTGAAGCGAGAATCCCAATCAGAAGGGTTTTCTCGATTATCTTCGCGAGCTTCGACAAGATCCGTTTCCTTTCCCGCAAGGTTACAAGTTAACGGTGAACGGGTTGGAAGATGTCCTGCTCGCGGCGGGCAAGCAGCTGGATCCAGTCGAAGATTTTATTCGTCATATCTTAGCCGGCAGAGCGAACGATTTAAATTCGATCATGGGAACCAATGTCCAGGTGATATTTCAAAACAAGCTTCAAAAGTCCAATGATTTTTGGGTCGAGGCTGGCTTGCAGAGGCGTTTGAGTCTACGACGAATCTTCGGCAATCCAAGCCGTCACAAAGGACCGAATGGGACTGAGTTTTTCATTGTGGGGTTTAATCTGACATGAGTGAACACGCGGCAGCCTATCAATTAGGATCTACGGTTGTGCCCAACGACAGGGTGAGGGTTCCTTCTCATCCTGAGTTTGGTATTGGCGAAGTCTTGCGCGTCGCTGAAACAGCGGGCTTTTACCAAGCAGATGTTGTGTTCGACACACCGACCGGTAGGCGGTTGGAAACGTTTCCGGTGGAGTTGCTGGAGAAAACCGGTGACCTATGGCAGCGGCTAGCAACAGGGCCATTTGACGATCCGATCGCATATCGCGTTAAACAGATCGCCATCGACCTGGCACACTCGAACTCGGGCGGTGAGCTTTCAGCGAGTCGGGTAAACCTACTGCCTCACCAAATTCTGCTGGTGCATGATCTAGTCGAAATGCCCGAACGACGCATGCTGGTGGCTGATGAAGTCGGGCTAGGAAAAACCATTGAAACCGGGATGCTGCTACGAGAATTAAATGCTCGGAGCGAAGCGGATAGGGTCCTTATCGTAACGCCGGCGGGCTTGGTTAAGAACTGGCAAAATGAGTTAGGCGAATGTTTCCGTCTGCATTGCTCAATACTGGGACATGACTTTAACGATTACGGAACTGCGTCCTGGGAGACGCACCCGTGGGTGATCGCGTCGATCGATACGCTAAAACAACCGCGCCGGCTCCAGCGCCTTCTCGGGGCGCCGCGGTGGGACGTCATTGTCTTCGACGAGGCGCACCATTTGACGCGGACTCGCACCGGGAACAAGACGACAACGACCCAGAATTACAAACTAGCGGAGGCGTTGAGGAGCCACACTCGGGACTTCCTTTTTCTATCGGCGACTCCGCATCAAGGGAATCCATATCAATTTTGGTCCTTGATCCAGTTGCTCAACGACCAGCTATTCACGAACGCGGACGAGTTGAGTGATCACCGAGGCATGCTGGCGCGCGTCATGATCCGGCGCACTAAGCGTGAAGTGACGGATGCAGACGGTGCGCCGATTTTCCGCCGCAGGCAAGTCAATACCGAACGATTTCCATTGGCTCCGCGCGAGCGCGAGTTCTACGATCGATTGAGCGAATATCTGCGCGAAGGTTACAACGTCGCGGGCATCAACCAATCCCGAACCACGCGCCAGCAACGTGCCATCGGATTTGTGATGGCCACTTTCCAGAAAATCATGTCGTCTAGCCCACGGGCGATTCGCCAAGCGCTCCGGCGACGCCTCCTGGTTTTACTTGCGCGGAAGCAATTGGGTCTCGAAGCGAAACGCCGCTCGGGAGCCGCCAACAGCGAGGCGATCCTTAAACTTCAGGATGAAATGTTACAGGTCGCGCGTGCTATTCTTGGTGAGCAGACTACCGATAATATGGACGCGGAAGCCTACGTGTTGCGAATCCGGCGACGACTCTTGAAGAAAATCGAGGAGGACCATGAAACCACCACATGGTCGCTTGATGGCGACGAGGAAGCCGAAGAGGGCGTTTTCGCCGAAGCGGACATTCCTCAAGAAATAGAAAAAGTGCGCAGTCTGATCGATCTGGTTCCCAGGGGAACCGATCGGCGCTTCGATACGTTGATGTCGGCAATAAGCGATCTGTGCCGTCAGAAACCGGATGAGCGCTTCGTTATTTTCACGCAGTATCGCGACACGCTGGAATTTTTAACGGAGGAATTGGGAAAAATATACGGTTCAAATCGGATGGCACGGATCGTTGGGGGTCCGTTGGAAGATAAGATCGCCGCGATGGAATCGTTTTGGGACGTGAACGGAGCGCGTTTTCTCATCAGCACGTCCGCCGGTGGCGAAGGCATTAATCTTCAAATTGGCCATATTGTTTTCAACTACGACCTGCCCTGGAATCCGATGGCTGTTGAGCAGAGAATTGGCCGCATTCACCGTTATGGCCAAGAGGAGACGGTGCAGGTTTACAATCTCCTGGCGCAGGATACGGTCGAAGATCAAATATACAATCTGTTGGATCACAAGTTACTCGATATCGCGCGCTCCATCGGTAAGACCGACACACAAGGAAAGCCAATGGAGGATTTTCGAAGTGATATCCTCGGATATCTTGGAAGCCGGCCAGACTATCAGGATCTATATAAGAGAGCGTTAGTAGATCGGGACTATAGCCGCACAGACAGTGAGATCCAACGGATGATGAAAGAAGCACTTCGCGCCCGTGAAGCGTTGGACAATTTGGCCCAGGATCTCGGCCACTTTAATCTTGAACACTATCGGTCGTTGGAAGGACGTTACTCGTTGGCCGAGCTTGGGGAGTGGGTGAGAGAAGCAATCCTAAAGTTTGGGGGCGGAGCAGTTCCGACGGGAGAGTTCTGGAGTTTTATCTGTCCAGAAAGCCTGCAACGCAAATATCGATTGCTGCCTAAATACGAAAAGGTTTGTTTCGACCGAGACGTGGCGCTCCGCAACAGGGGGTGTGAACTTGGCGGAATTGGACATCCATTTATTGACGCTTTACTCGAAGAAACTCGATCCGCAGCGTTGACAGGTGAGGTGGTGACCATTGGGACCGGCACCATTTGTGCCCGATACCTGGTTCGTCGTCGTGATGAACGCGGTCTGATTCAAAGCCGGGTAATCACCCTGATCTACAATCCTTCTACTGGCGAGGTCGAGACGGCGCAGCACTTTCCTAACGATGACGAGCAAGGGAACAGCAACGGCGAAGTCGATCTAGCAAATGCTCGCGCGGCACTGGAAAGTGCGCTGGAAGTTGAGATCAATAACTGGCTACCAAGTAGGCAGTCAAGGATTGGGTTGAATATATCGTTGGTTGGTTTGCATCGCTGAGACCCTAGTAAGATCCTTACAAATTATGTAAAAATGCATTCGGTTCTTTTAGAAAAGAATCGGTTTTATTCACCGTTGAGCTGCGGAACGCATTCCGAATCTAGCTCACAATCGCTATTACATCACGCTCGAAGTTCGGCGTAATTTTCCAAGCCGAGTTTTCGCTTGCCCGTTTCAAGCTCGTGAATCATGTCCAGTACCTTCCGGCAAAGCGGCGTCGAAATTTTGAATTTTTCACCTTCGCGGACGACATAAGCAAGAGTAAAATCCACTTCAGTCTTGATACTTTTTTGAATCTGTCTGAGAGGCCCCTTGCGGTCGTCGAGCTTCCACGATTTGGCGAATGCGTTGACCGCGGCGAGCCGTTTTTCGAAAGAGATGCTCGGATGAAAATCCGGCGGTTTGTATTCCGCGAGGGCAATAAAGCGGGCGCCGACTGCGTTGCCGACGGCGACGACTTCACCGAAAAATTCCGTGAGATTATGCCGGCTCGCTTCATCGGCGCAGCTCGTCACGAGCGAAGCGTCGGCGAGCGAACCGTAATAGCCCAAGCAAGTGTAGGTGAGCTTGCTCCAAAGCACGCCGAGAATATTGTCCGAGATATCGGTTTCCATAACCGGATTCAGTATTCCTTGGAGGTTCTCCAGCTGCGGCGTCGTCTTGCCGTGCACATGGCCGATATAAAGATGGCCGCGGATGGCGGTCTGCACATGGCCGGGAGCGACTTTGCGGCAGCCCATGCGAATCGCCATTCCAATGGTTCGATCCGCGCCGACTTTTTCTTGAAGCAACGGCGGGTTGATGCCGTTCTGCATGGAAACTAAAATGCCGTTGTCGGTGAGGTGGGGCAAGACGGCGTGAAGCGCGTCCGGCGTGTAGTTCGAGCGAACCGCGATTAGGCCGATGTCATATTTGCCCTCGATCTCGTCGGGAAACAAGATTTTGACTTTGACGTTGAACGATCCGTCCGGCACCTCGACTTGCAGGCCTTTTTCACGGATCGCCTGGACATGTTCTCTATCGACATCGACGAAAGTGATGTCGTGGCCGGCGCGCGCCAGCCTGCCGCCGATGATACCGCCGATAGGGCCGGTGCCGATCACGATCATGCGATTGCTCATCTTTCCTCCTGATTCGCGGCGTTGAAACGGAGCCACGATATTCAATGAATGAAGCAGCGTCAAACGATTTTGCGCAACGGCGGGCGAAATGCTCCTACTTGAAGAAACAGCTCTCGTAGATTAAACAGGTCCCAGCATTGCACGGATTTTCGCCACCCTGAAAGGACGATCATGAAAAGAGCGATTTTCGGGCTTCTCGTCTTTCTTCTCTGGACAACTCAAGTGAGCGCCGCCGACCGGGTTCGCATCGGCTACAGCTCGATCAGCGGCGCCTACACGCCGATCTGGGTGGCGCATGACGCCGGTTACTTCGCGAAAGAAGGCTTGCAGGACGATATCATTCTCATTCCCAGCGGCACGCAGCTCGCTCAAGTGACCGTCGCCGGTGAGATCGAGATCGGCTCGCTCAACGGCAGCTCGGCGATCGCGGCCGCGCTCCAAGGCGCGGATCTCAAGATCATCGGCAACTCCGGCAACAAAATGGTGTTCTCGCTCTACGTCCGGCCGGAGATCAAAAGCGTCGAAGCGTTGAAGGGTAAAAAGATCGGTATCACTCGATTCGGCTCGGCGCCGGATATTTCGGTTCGCTATGCGCTCAGAAAATACAACATCAATCCGGATAAGGATTTGACGTTGATTCAATTGGGCTTCATGGCGACGGTCGCCGCCGGTTTGCAGGGCGGCTCGATCGAGGGCGGCGTGGTGTCGCCGCCGACCCAGTTCGCGGTCGATAAAGCCGGCTTCAAAGAATTGATCAGCATCACCGACATGGATTTTGCTTTTCCCAATCCGGCTTTAGTCGCGGTGGGACCGATCATCCGCAGCAAGCCGGATGTGATCAACCGATTCATACGCGCGTACGTCCGCGGCATTCATCGCGCGCGCACCGATCGCGAGTTCACCTATAAATCGATGGCCAAATATACCAAGATCCAGGATCAGGTGGTGCTGCAGAAGGCCTATGATTTTTACATGAGCAAAGTTCTGGAAAAGGCGCCGTATATCAATATGACCGGTGTGCAGAATGTGCTGGACGATCTGGTGAAAACCGTTCCCGCCGCGAAGAACGCCAAGCCGGAACAATTCGTCGATATGCGTTTCCTCGACACCCTGGAGAAGAGCGGGCTGTTGAAGGAGCTGTATCCGTAGGCGGACGGGCACGGCATGCCGTGCCTACGTCGTTTGGGAGAATCTTTGAACTGTAACGACATAAAGAGCCAGCGCCGTTCACCAACCGTATCAACGATTTACGGAAGACGCCCGGCGGTTTGGTTTGGCAGCGGAATTACTATGAACATGTCATTCGTAATGAGCAATCGCTAAACCGAATCCGAGAATACATCGCCGGCAATCCGGCACGTTGGGATGTTGATCGCGAGAATCCGGCAGCGGCAACTCCGGAAGAAAAGGATGCGTGGCTTATCTGAAAAGGCCGGTTCGAAATTCGAGCAACCGCCGATTGGCCTACAAGTGGGGTAAATGTCGCGGCCATATAGCAGAGGATTCAGATGCCTGAAAACCAATCAACCTACGACATGCTGCTCAAGCTCGTGAAGACGCGCATGAGCGTGCGCAAGTTCCGGCCCGATCCGATTCCTGAGGATACCATCAACAAGATTCTCGAAGTCGCTCGCTGGGCGATGTCCGGCGCCAACTCGCAACCCTGGGAGTTCGTTGTCGTTACCGATCCGGAGATCAAAAAACAGTTGCGCGACGCTTACTCGGAGTACAACACCGACTTCATTTTTTGGATGGAACAGCAGCGCGAGTACAATTTGCGCCATCCGTCTTATCAGGTCAAAAACGATCCGCACGAGTCGCTGCGCTTCAATAAAGCCAAAGCCAACTGGCACCAGGCGCCTGCCGTGATAGTTGTATTGGGCGACGGCCGGCGGCAGTGGGGCACGGTGATGGGCGCGCACACGTTCGGGCGCGATCAGTCGCACTTGACCGACAGTCTCGCCAACGCGTCGTTTCTCATCCATCTGGCGGTGGCGTCTTTGGGTCTCACTTCGGAGTGGGTGTCGATTCACATCGAAGAGCCGCACAAACGAATTCTCGGCGTGCCCGATCTCTTGAAGCTCTACCTGATCATTCCTATCGGTTATCCCGACGTGCCGGCGCGCGAAGGGGTGCGCCGCCCCCTCGATGAAATTGTCCATCGCGAACGTTACGAGATGAGCAAGCACATGTCCAACGAGGACGTGTTGAAGTATCTTTATTCTCTGCGCAAAGGCACGGTCACAGGTTATTCGGCGTCGCGAGCCGTGACGGCCGACGAGAAAAAATAAGTGGCCCAGGCTTCCGTCAACCCGATCACCGTCGAAGTCGTGCGCAACGGCCTGGCGCATATCGCCAACGAGATGGCGACCGTGCTGCGCAAGACTTCCTACAACATGATGATCTACGAGGTGCGCGACTACTGCGTCGGCATCGTCGATCCCCAAGGCAATATTCTCTCGCAAAACTTCGGCGCGCTGCCGATCTTTCTCGCCGATCTCGGTCCCGCGATCGTCGACGGCGTGCGCATGCACGGGCGCGACGGATTTCAGCCCGGCGATGTACTGATCATGAACCATCCCTACGTTTGCGGTCAGCATCTCAATAATGTCGTGGTGTATACGCCGTTCTTTCACGAGGGCGAGCTGGTGGCTTTCCTCGCCGTGCGCGCGCATTGGATCGATATCGGAGGCACTCGAGTCGGTTTCGGCTTCAGCGGCACGCGCGAAGTTTACGAAGAAGGTTTGCAGTTTCGCTCGCTGAAACTTTACCGCGGCGATCAGCCGAACCAAGATATTTTCCAGATCATCACCGACAATGTTCGTTTCGCTGAGTCCTGTCTCGGCGATCTGCGCGCGCAGATCGCCGCTTGCCGCGTCGGCGACCGCGGCCTCGGCGCATTGGTGAAACGCTACGGATTGGAAACTTTCTTGCGTTGTGTGCGAGCGATCTGGCATCAGTCTGAGGCGCTGGCGCGTGAGCAAGTCGCGCGTATCAAGCCGGGCCAGTACGAAGCCGAAGCGCTGTTCGACAGTGACGGTGTCGATTTGGACACAGCCGTGCCGCTCAAGGTGAAGGTCGAAGTCGCGGGCAGCGAGATGGTCATCGACTTTTCCGAGATCAGCGAACAAGTGCCGGGCTCGATCAATTCCGGCGAGTCCGGCGCCGTGGCGGCGGCGCGGGTTGCGTTCAAATCGCTCGTGGCGCCCTATTCGCCCATCGATGAAGGCTGTTTTCGGCCGTTAAAGATAATAATACCCAAAGGGAAAATTCTCAGCGCCACAGCGCCGGCGCCGGTGGGCAACTGGAGCCGCACGCTGCCGACGGTGATCGATTTGATTCTCAAAGCCTTGGCGCCGGCGCTGCCGGATCGAGTGGCCGCGGGGCACAAAGGCGACATGGGCGGCTACGCATTTTTCGGCACCGATCCAAAGACCGGCAGACGTTTTCTCTGCCAGACGATCATGGGCGGCGGCTGGGGCGGGCGGGCGCATCAGGACGGCGAGAATTCCACAGTATCGATGTGCCAGGGCGACGTGCAAAACGCGCCGGTCGAATTGCAGGAAATTTATTATCCCGTGCTGATCGAACGACAACGGCTCCGCGAAGGCAGCGGGGGAGCGGGGAAATTTCGCGGTGGCTTGGGGATCGAAGTGTCGGTGCGAGTGCTGTGCGACGCGTTCACCAACATCAACGTCGAGCGCCAGCGCACCGCGCCGTGGGGACTCTTCGGCGGCGAGTGCGGTGCGACGGCAAAAGCCCTGGTCAAGCAAGCGCCCGATGACCGGGGAACTTGGCTGACCAAGAAACCGAACTATCCATTGAAGAAAAACGGCAGCGTAACATTTTTTACGGCGGGCGGCGGCGGTTATGGCATGGTGAAAGAGCGGGCTTGCGCACTCGTTGATCGCGACTGCAGACTGGGTTACGTTCCGGAAACCAATAAGACGAGGTGATTATGGAAGGTCAGCAAGAATTCGACAAACGGATATCGCGAGGACGCCAAGCGATGCGCGACAAGGGTTTGCAGACGCTGCTCATCTACGATTCCGGTCGGCATAATTTTTTGCGGATGAATTATGTTGCCTACTTGACTGATTTCATCAGTGTCGGACCAGAGACGATGCTCGTTCTCCCATTGGAAGATAGGCCGGTGCTCTACCTCTCGCCCGTGTGGGATATACCGCGGGCGCAAGAAGAATCGTGGGTCTCCGAAGTTCGTCCGTTCAATCAGCTTTGGTCGCGAGTGCCGAGCGCACCAGCGAAAGTCGGACTGATCGGCCGGGAGGCGATGCACGTCAGTCTACATGATGAGATCACAAAATCGCTCGGGCAAACTCCGGTCAACGCCAAGGACATCATCGAGAACATGGCACGTTGCAAAAGCGACTTCGAACTCGAGCGGCTGCGGCGCGCGGCGGAGATCGCCGATGCCGGCGTCACGGCGCTGCACGATGATGCGCGTCCCGGATTGAAGGAATTCGAGCTCGCCGCGATCGTCGAGCACCGCATGCGCTATCTTGGCGCCGAAGACAACTTCGGCATGGTGGTCGCCAACCCTCATAACCAGGCGCTCCATCCGCCGACTGATCGAATCGTGCAATCGGGCGATATCATCATCGGCGAAATCACACCATGCATAGGCGGATTATTCGTGCAGATCTGCCGGACGATGGTGCTGGGCGAGCCGGCGCCGGCGGTTCGCGAAAAATACGCCATTCTCAAAAAGGGAATGCGACTCGGTATGGACGCAGCGAAAACGGGCGCGCCGGCGAGCGACGTCGCCGCGGCGATCAACGACACGTTTATTGAGTACGGTTACGAGCAATATTGCCGCCCGCCATTCATGCGCGTGCGCGGCCACGGCCTCGGTTGCGGCTCGTTTGCGCCCGGCAGCTTGGAAGACGGCAATCAGACCCAACTCGAGGAGGGCATGACCTTCATCATTCATCCCAACCAGTATTTGCCCGAGACGGGCTACCTGACGCTCGGTGATACCGTGGTCATGACGAAGACGAAAGCGGAGTCGCTGATGAAATCGTCGTGGGACATTTATGTAAAAGACTGACATCTGCTCCACGTTCAATTCGTGCAAATCATAAATCGGATTCGGAAGAGGGCAATATGATCTTTGGTCGGCATTCAGTTTTAAAGCGAGGTTGTTCCACTTGGGACCCAACGCAAGTGCCGCAGACCGAGTTTCACTCTCGTCTCGATGCGGTGCGGCGAGAAATGGCACGGCAAAGCTTGGACGCCCTGGTGATCTACGGCGATAACTATTCGTTCGCTGACCTTTGTTACCTCACCAATTATTTCCCCAAAGTTCGCGGTGGAATCGCCGTCGTGCCGCGCGAAGGCGCGATTTCGCTTTTGCTTAACATCGGCAGCCGCGATGTGCCTTTCGCCAAGACGTTGACTTGGGTCGAAGACGTGCGCGCGTCAAACCAGGTCGGCGCCGACGGCGCGAAACTGCTCAAAGAAAAGGGTTTCGAGAAGACAAGAGTCGGTCTGATGGATTCAGGCAACGGGTTTCCCTTGCCTCAGTTGGAGGAAATGAAGGAGGCATTGCCAAGCGTGAGCTGGCAGGTGTGCGATTCGATGATCGCGCCGCAGCGTTTGGTAAAGACTGCGCGGGAGCTTGGCGCGATGCGCGAGGCTGGGCATTTGCTCAGCGATATTTGCGACGGCGCGCTCGCTTTTATCAAACAGGGCAGAAAAGAATATGAAGTCATCGCTGACATCGATCGCCTGGCGCGTGACAAGGGCGCCGAGGATATTCGCATTCTCGCCGGTGATAAGAGGTTGAATCCGCCGAGCTTCAAGCAATCGGCGACCCTCAACAATCATTGGTCGCTTTATTTGGCGGTGCAGCACGAGCGCTATTGGGTCGAGGCGGGGCGGACTTTTATTTTGTCGAACGATGCGCAACTTCAAGCGGCGTATCAAAAGACCCAAGAGATGGTCGCGCAGATGGCGGCGCAGCTCAAACCCGGCGGTGCGGTAGCGGCCATCGATGAAACGGCGCGGCACGCGCTGGGTGAATTCTACTCCACGGCTTCGCTTTATGGTTTCGCCAACGGCATCGGCCTCAACCAATGGGAAGCACCTTTTTTGAACGAAGATGACGCGCGTGAAGTCGGTGCGACATCCGTGGGTGCGAATACGCTCAATGCAAATATGACGCTGGCATTGCGTGTGACGTTTGAGACCGAAGCCAGGATCGTTCTTTTCGGCGACAGTTTCGAGGTGACGGAGAGCGGCGCGAAGTCACTGCTTGGCGGGTAGAAAGAAAGATTCCTCGTCGCTTCGCTCTGTCGGAATGACAACCGCGTGGCGACAAGACGTAGTCTGTCATTTCGGCCCCTTCGAAGAACTCAGGGTAAACTCCGGGAGAATTCTTTCTTAGACGATCAACGCAGATAAATACCTACAGTCAGCGAAAGGTTTCATGAGAATCGCAGTTGATATAGGCGGAACGTTTACCGATTTGGTCGCGGTCGACGACAACGGCCAAGTATTTCGCAGCAAGTCGCTGACCACGCCGGACGATCTGGCACGCGGCATTAACGATTGCCTGAAAGGCGCGAACGTAGATGTCGCGGGTGCGAACTTCTTCGTGCACGGCTCGACCGTTACGATCAACGCGGTGCTCGAGCGCAAGGGCGCGCGCACTGGGCTGATCACGACCCAAGGCTTTCGCGACGTTTACGAGATCGGCCGGGGCAACCGGCCGGAAGGCTACAATCTTTTCTTTAAACGGCCGGTGCCGCTGGTGCCGCGCGATCTGCGCCTCGAGGTAGACGAACGGCTCTACGCGACCGGCGAGGTGCTGACGCCGCTCGACGAAAAATCGGCGACCGCGACGATCAGCGCGCTCAAAGCCGCCGGCGTAGGAAGCGTGGCCGTTTGCTTGCTACACGCGTATGCCAACGCCGCTCATGAACAGCGCCTTGGCGAGCTCCTGCGCCAGCAGTTTCCCGAGGCTTATGTCTCGCTGTCGCACGAAATCCTCCGTGAGTTTCGCGAGTACGAGCGAACCTCGACGACGGTGCTCAATTCCTATGTCGGCCCACTTGTCAGTAATTATCTCGTCTCATTGGAAAAAATGCTTGGCGTTGCCGGATTCCGCGGCACATTTCGTGTCATGCAATCCAACGGCGGCGTGATGTCGGCGGAGACGGCGAAGAAAATGCCGGTGACGATGATGGAGTCCGGGCCCGTGGCGGGCGTAATCGCGGCGGCGCATTTGGGTGAAACGCTCGATTGCCGGCATATCATTTCCTTCGACATGGGCGGCACCACCGCGAAGTCGAGCTTGATCAAAGATTTCCACCCGGAAGTCACGAGCAGCTATTACGTGGGTGGTTACGTTTCCGGCCATCCGATGATGTTGCCGGTGGTCGATATCGTCGAAGTCGGCAACGGCGGCGGCAGTATCGCGTGGATCGATCCGGCCGGCGGACTGAAAGTCGGACCGCAGAGCGCCGGCGCGGCGCCGGGACCGGCATGCTACGGCAACGGCGGCAGC
>Ga0075428_100007687_pt1 | contig 11947 bp, 10 predicted proteins | sample RhiMetdeltSRZDD2_FD_75291 | JGI IMG/M metagenome (GOLD analysis project Ga0075428, IMG submission 75291) | Populus rhizosphere microbial communities from Tennessee, USA - Rhizosphere MetaG P. deltoides SRZDD2 | ecosystem: Host-associated > Plants > Roots > Rhizosphere > Soil | place: USA...
CCTGCCGACCGACTTGTGGCACGAGTAACAGCCTTCGAGCGACTGCCGATACACCGCTTCGAACCGTGCGCCGTCCTTCTTGTCGATGACGTCCTTGACGTCCTTGAAGGTGCTCGTATCGAGGCCGTCGAAGATCCCTTGTAAATCCACGAGGTCGCCGGTCGGCCCCTTCGGCATCGGATTGATCCGGATCAGCCATCGGATGTGATTGCGCGCCTCACTGAAGTAGTAGTTCGCCAGCGGCCAGTTCCCCGCCTGCCCGGCAAACCAGAGATTGCTCCAGTGAAAGCCGACATCGGCCATCGCTACCGAAGCCGAAGGCGCAACGCCCCTGAGCCGCGTGACTTCTGCCGTCAGCGCCGCCGGGTCCATCGGTCCCGTCTCGGGCTTGGCGGTGCCCTCCGGGGCACCCGGCGCCGCAGCCGGCGCCGCCACGGACGCGGTGGCCGGTGCCGCCGCCGACATGCGGGTGGTGAGCTGCCATGAGACGATGCCGCCGACGAAGCCGGCGCACAACAGCAGAAGGAAAAGGCGTGGATATGTCATGGTGACGGGAACCGTAACACGATCATTTCCGCCGGCGAACCAAGAGACAGGTTCTAAGAATCAATCTCAGAGTCGGCGCGTCAATCCGCGCGCGAGGCGCGCCCCTGCTGCAGCAGGTGGCGGTGCCAGGTATCGCGGTAGCTCGTGACTTGCAGCGGTTTCAGCGCGAGCAGCCCCACCGCACCGATTGAGTGCTGGAGATACTGGCGCTCCGCAAGGCTTACCGCCAGGTCGTCGTCCACGGGAACCTCGAGGCCGGCCTCTCGCGCGAGCAGCATGGCCTTGGCCTGCACGGACAGCTCGAGCTCGAGGCGCAGCAGGCAGAACATGTCGGCGACGACCGGGCCGGGCATGCGGGCGCGCAGTTCCTGCAGATACCGGCCGAATTGCGTCACCGCGAAGGTCTCCGACGTGACGAGCGAAAGGAGCTCCATGTCGAGATCGAGGCCGGCGCCGACCCACTCGCGGGTCGAACGCTCGCTGCGGCCGAAGACCCACAGCACCAGCAGCGGAAGGATCACCAGCAGCAGCAGTGTCTGGGCAACCGGCGGAAGCAACCGGTGGTTGAAGATCGAATGAATGCCGACCGCAGCGGCCCATCCCGGCAGAAACGCCAACGCGAGGTGCAGCGCAGACCGATCGCGCAGCTGGTCGGCGTGGGTCTTGGACAGCATCGCAAAGATCGCGGTTGTGGCTCCCTGCAGCATCGCGGTCCCGAGGCCCCGGACAACCCAGACGACGACGGTTGCGTCCGTCAGGGTTCGCAGGTAGACGAGGTTCTCGAACAACGCGAAGCCGGTGCCGGCGGCAAAGCCAAGCACCGCCGCATCGACCAGGAATCCGACCCGGGCAGTCGTGATGAGCGCGACGACGAAGAGTGCCTTGGCACTCTCCTCGGTGAGCGGAGCGATGTAGCGGCTCAGGATGCCGAAAGGCACCTGATGCGCCCGCATCAGCCATTCGTGAAACAGCAGCACGACAACCGCGACGGCGACGCCGTAAAGGATGGCGCCGCCGATCCAGGCGGGTCGAACCAGCCTGAAGCTGTCCATCAGCCAGAGAAGGGCGAGAAAGATGAGGACGGGGACGAGGGCGATGACGAGGTTGATCACGCCAGGAGCTACCTGAGAATCTTCAGGGAGATCATCGCTTCCCGCCGCGGCCGCTGCCCGCGCTCGAAGGCCACCGCGCCCCCTGCTGACAGCGTCACCTCCAGCGCCGACAGTGCTCCGAACCGGACGTCCACCTGCGCGCCCGCGTTGGACACCACCCGCCGCGCCAGTGGCGCATCAACGTTGGTGGACAGAACCCCGGCGAACACCGCGGGACGCACCCAGGTCGCGTAGAAGCCGGGCGTGCCGACGCGCCGGAAGCGCCACGGCGGCGCATTCCATTCGATGCCGGACTTGATGAAATTGCGTCCGCCGATCTCGTTCAGGCCGACACCGGGAAAGCTGTAGGGCTGCCGGTAGCGCTTCTCGTCGTTGTGATCGACCCAGTTGTTGCCGAATCCGCCGAAGTAAAAGTTCGCGAACGCCAGATCGCGAGTACGCGGCGAGAAGCCGGCGGCCGACCGCAACCAGATCGACGAATGCAACAGTGGCAGCAGGGCGCCATGGTCATAGGTTCCGTGGACCCTGGGGACCGTCGTGCCATCGACATACTCGCCGGTCGCAGCCGCCGACCAGCGCCTTCCGCTTTCGTCGTCGACTGAGCCGAGCGAACGCCGGACGTCCGAATACGACAGCTTTGTCTCCAGCGACGCCAGCCGATCGACGGCGACGGCGACATTCTGGTACTCGGGCAGACGGTCGAGCCTTCCGGCGACGCTGCCGCTGACATCAAGCTCGAGCCGGCGCGGCTCGTCAAAAATCAGCGTACTCCTGTGCCCCGCCTCGAACCGGTATCCCTTGCGGCTCGTTTTCGTCGGACCGAACAGATCGTAAAAATCGCCGCCGTTCCACCGTGCCCTGCCATGCCAGTCGTAGCGCTGGTATTCGGCGTCCAGGTGCACGCGTTCGGCGGACCCGAAGCCGCCGGCCGGCGAATACGACGCCGTGATGGAGGCGCGATTGAGCTGTAGCGGGTCCGACAGGTTGAGGCGATAGCCGACGGCCGCCGTCGTCTTGTACCCCTGTACCACGGGATACAGCGACTCGAGGCGCATGCCGCCGGTGAGCCGGTAGACGCGCGACTGCGTGTCGTCGAACGCGATCGCCGCAGGTGAGCCGACGTTCCACTCTTTCACGATCGGGTGCTCGGCGACGAGCCGTTCGCCGAGAAACGTGATGGCGCTGACATCCTCCAGAGGGCGCGCGTCGATCCGGGCTGGCACGAAGCCCTCGCCCGAGTAGCGGAATACGATGAGTGAATCACCGCCGAGCGGCACCGGCCGGAAGAATCCGGTCTCGGCATTCGTCACCGCGTCGAGCTTTTTCTCCTGCAGGTCGTAGCGGAAGATGTTCGACACGCCCGTGTAGTACGAGCTGCCGTAGAGGTAGCGCCCGTCGGGCGAAAAGACGAAGTTGTTCGGGACCGCGGTGCCGAAGTCGAACCGGGCCACCGGCGTCATCTCGCCGGCCAGCACCTGCGCGGCGTTGAAGACGCGCACTTCCTGCCGCCCGCTGATCTCGCCGAACGACGCCGCGATCTGCAACCCGTCGGCGGATACGTCGAGGTCGTAGATGACCGTTCCGTACGGGAGCGACACGATCCGCTGCCAGTCGCGGTACGGCGCCGATATCCGCACCAGCGTGCAGATGCCGTTGACGTGACGGATTCCCCACAACGACCGGTCGGCCGCGTTGAACGCCAGGTCGCCGATCCGCGCGTCCCGCATGAGCATCCGCGTGCGGCGCGTAGCCGTGTCGACGCTCATGAGATCGCGATGCGCGTTGTTATCGGCGGTGTAGAAGATCGTCCGGGCTCCGGGGTCGTACGCCAGCCCGGTGACCGTGTAGATCGACGGACCCTTGATGTCGACCAGCCGCTCGAGCTGGCCCGGGCCGTCCGGCGCGCCGGTGATGGCACCGACGTGGGACAGGGCGCCCGGATAGTTGAAGGCGCCGTAGATCTTCCTGTCGTTTGGATCGTAGTACGTGCGCGACACCGACCCGAGCGCCCGCGGCGTCACGTCGCGGTACGGAGTCGTCGGATAGGCGCGGATCGCCTCGAGATTGCGCTGCTGGAACTCGTGTTCGTCGCGCACCCACCCCGTCCACGCCGCGTCGAGCGAAGTGCCGAACACGTGCGCGAACTGCGATGAATAGTAGCCGCGGCTGCCGTCCCGTCGCGACACCCACTCGATCACTTTCTCGGGTGAGTATCGCCGGCCGAGCCAGGTCATGAACCGCGTGCCGTAGAGGTAGGAATTGACCTCAACCTGGAAATCAATGCGCGTCCCCTCCGATACCAGGCCGAGCGGATCGTAGAACGGGGTCCCGTCCCGCACCATCGAGCGGAACACCATCTCGTCGTACCCGCCCTGCGCGCGCCCGAGCCCGCCCGACATCCAGGTATCGACGAACACCGCGATCCCCTCGTGGTACCAGCGGGGCGCCGCGACGCGCGGCGTCGTCAGGAAGAAATAGAGGATCGATTCCGGCTGCTGGTGCAGCGGCGCCACCTTGCCGCCGAACAGCCGCCGGAAGAACCGATCCGGGCGCGCGGCCTGGTCCATCGTCGCCACGTGCACCAGCTCGTGGTTCATGATGATGTTCATCCGGTCGTTGCCGGCGATAGTTTCGAACGCGAAGCTGAATGGCGAAACCTGCGACATCACCAGGTCGTACGGCACGACCGTGGCGCCGGCGTTGCCGGCGTCGGAGAAATCCGCCAGCAGCACTGTAATCGGCCGGGCCGGACGAAAGTCGAACAGCCGCTTCTGAAACGCCAGCGAGTTCAGGAACGTGCGGCCGGCGTGAGGGACGAGAAACGATTCGGTGGGATCAAAGTAGACGAGGCGTAGGTCCGGCGTTTCAATCGCGCGCAACTGCGCCCGCGCCGGCGCCGCGCCCGCCAGCAGTCCGAGTGCGACGGCGCACGAGAGGACGGCCGGCCGGACCCACATGGAAACCGCGTCAGATGTTATCGCAGGAAAGCGAAGGCGGGCGGAGGCATCGACGCCGGCGACTCTCGACGGGTCGCCGGCGGTTGGTAGGCGAAGGCTGTCAGCGCGCGGTCGCCACGCCGGCAAGCTGGCTCTGGAACCCGCGGCTGATCAACGCCGCGCCGATCGCCTGGTGGCCGATCGCGTCGACGAAGGCCTGACGGTTGATGACCTGCGCAACGTTCGGCCGCGCCATGACTGCGCGGACGCCGTCTCTCGCCAGCGCCTGCCTGACGGCCGCGTTTTCGATCGCCTTGCGCATGCCCACGTCGGCAAGCGCGACCCGCGAGGCGGAATTGTCCACGAGTTCCAGGAGGGCGGCCTCACCAACGGCCTGACGGATCGCCGCGTCGGCCGCCAGCTGCCGCAGCGCCGCTTCAGACGCCTTGTAGATGAGCGCGAGCTCATTGTTGGACCGGAGCGCCGCCGTCTCCACCGGGCGCGCGTTTGCCGCCTGCAGTTCGGCCAGCGCCTTCTTGAACAGTCCGTCGTACAGGTTCCTCAGCTGCGCGCTTTCGAGCGCGCTTCGGACGCCGGCGCTCGCGAATAACTGGTGCAGTTCGACGCGCGCGAGGCCCGCTCGAATCTCGGTGTCCCCGAGCGCTCTGCGGAGCTCGACATCCTGCAGCGCGGCATTCACCTGCGCGTCGGCCAGCAGGCTTCTTACCTCCGGATCGGCCATGACGCGCTCGAACGTGTCGCTCTGCAGGAACTCCTGCACCGCGGCGTCGCCGAGCACGACATCGCTCTCGGAGATCTGCGGCGCCTGATACCGCTGCGCGGCGCCAATGGTGCTCTCCGTTCCCGGGCCGGCAGGCGGGAAACCTCTGACGACGAAGATGGCCAGCAGAATCGCTGCGGCCGCGGCGAGTCCCCACATTGCTTTTCGCGTCATTGAGATTCCCTCCGTATTCGCCCCCGCGTGCGTGCGGTGAACGGTGACGGGGTGATTCGTAATCTGCGACATGACCTTGCGGGTGAAATCCGCCGGCGGTTCGGCCGATCCCAGTTCGTCGAGCATCTGCGACAGCCGGTGATCCGATTCGTGGTCGGTCATTTCGCCTCCAGCGCGGCCAGCATGCCGGCCAGCCGCGTCCGCGCCGTGTGCAGCCGGGACTTCACGGTCTTCTCCGGCAGGTGCAGCGTCTCGCTAATCTCCTGGTACGACAGCTCGGTAAAGTGCCTCAACACGATGACCTCGCGATAATCCAGAGGCAGCGCGAGAATGGCGGCCTGAACGGCTCGCCGGCGCTCGCTGGATTCCAGGGCGTCGGCGGGGGTGCCGGGAGCGGCCACATCCGGAGGGAGCGGTTCGTGCCGGGGAGCGTCGCGGCGCGCATTGAGGCATTCGTTGACGAGGATGCGGTAGATCCAGCTGAAAAATCGGCGGGTACTGTCAAACGTCTCAAGCTTCTGGTACGCCTTGATGAACGCGTTCTGGGCCGCGTCATTGGCGGCGTCGTAGTCGCCCAGCATCCGAAGCGAGACAGTGAACAGCACCCGCTGATATCTACGGACGAGGGCTTCGAAACCCTCCATATCGCCTGCCCGGCATCGAGCCACGAGCGCGAGGTCGTCCGCATCTTGATCGACATACACGTTAGGCGCGGGAAAGTTCGTGACAATCGCCATGGGCATCAAGCGACGGATGATATAGTTCCCGGCCCGAATATCCCTAGGGTTTTTCATGGTCTTGCGATGGCCTTTGCGCATTGACGAAGAACGGCATGACAGCGCACTCGTTCTGGTATTGGCCGGACGGCTGGGCACCGCCTCCGCGGCGCAGTTCGGCGCGGCGGTGGCCGAGGCCGTTTTGCGGGGCGATCGCCGCCTGGTGATTGACCTGAAGGGGGTTGATTACGTGTCGAGCGCGGGGCTGAAGGCACTGGCCACGGCCGCCGGTGCGTGTGCCGAAGCGCGCGGCAGCCTGGCCCTGTGCGGACTCGCGGAGCCGGTCCGGATTGCGCTGGATCTGGGCGGGCTGCTCGCAGATCTGCCGGTGGCACCGTCGCGGGACGACGCCATCGCCCGCGTGGCGGGGCCCTTATAACGTCACGCCGGTCAACGGACCGAAGTGCGCCTCGTAGCGCGCCTGAAACTCCGCCGGAGTATAGGCGTGGCTCTGACCGCCGAGGTGCTCCAGCACATAGGTCGCCGCCACGCTGCCAACCTGGGCGCAGGTCTGGTAAGGCGCGCCGGCCGCCAGTCCTTTCATCAGGCCGCCGCGAAACGCATCGCCGACGCCCGTCGGATCGACAATCCGCGACGGCGGCACCGCCTTCACGTCGGTGCGGCTGCCCTTCTGGTAGATCGAGCAGCCGTCCTCTCCGCGCGTGACGATCAGCGCTTCCGCCTCCTCCAGGACGTCGCCTTCGCTCATGTCCGTCTTCTGCCGGATCAGCTCGAATTCATAGTCGTTGCAAATCACGAGGCGCGCCCCTTCGATGCCTTCGCGCAGCTCGGCGCCGGACATGCGCGCGCACTGCTGGCCTGGATCGAAGATGCACGGAATCCTCAGCGCCCGGCACTCCTCGGCGTACTGGATCATGGCGGCGGGGTCGTTTGGCGAGACGATGACGAGGCCGGGACTCTCGATCGTTCGGAACGAGAGCTCCGCCGCGTGCGACATCGCCCCGGTGTAGAAGGACGCGATCTGGTTGTTCTCGGTGTCGGTGCTGCAGAAGAAGGACGCGGTGAACTTATCGGCGACCTGCCGCACGAGCGACGTGTCCACGCCTGCGGCATCGAGCCAATGACGATACTCGCCGAAGTCCTGCCCGGCGGTCCCCATGAGATACGGACGCTCGCCGAGCAGCGCCAGCGTGTAGGCGATGTTCGGCGCGCACCCCCCGCGCCGCTTGTCCATGGAATCGACGAGGAAGCTCAAACTGACGCGCTGCATGTGTTCCGCGAGAAAGTGCTCGGTGAACTTCCCGGGAAAGGACATCAGGTAGTCGTAGGCGATCGAGCCGGTGACGATCAGTTTCACGACTGTGCCGGCTCCAGGTATTTGCCGATCATCGGCGCCAGGTCCTGCTTGACCTGCGGTGACATCGCCTCCGGACGAGTCACGAGCGCGAACTTCAGCGCCGAGGCACACTCACACGTCCGTTCGTAGGGCAGCCGGCCGACGGCCCCGGCGATGATGTTCTGCGCCATCGTCGCGTTCTGCATCAGCGTCGCGATCACCATGTCCACCGTCACGGAATCGTGGTCGGGGTGCCAGCAGTCGTAGTCGGTCACGAGCGCGATCGTGGTGTAGCAGATTTCCGCTTCCCTGGCGAGCTTGGCTTCCTGCAGGTTCGTCATGCCGATGATGTCCATCCCCCACGAGCGATACAGCCTCGACTCGGCCAGCGTCGAGAACTGCGGTCCCTCCATGCACACGTAGGTTCCGCCCTTATGTATGGTTGCGCCGGCGTCCTTGCCGCTGTCGTGCGCGATCGCGCTGAGGATGCGACAGAAGGGATGGGCAAACGCGACGTGCGCGGCCAACCCCCGGCCGAAGAACGTGCTGACGCGTCCCCGGGTCCGATCATAGAACTGATCCGGAATCACAATGTCCGACGGTTTGTACTCCTCCTTGAGGCTGCCGACCGCGCTGGCGGAAAGGATGTACTGCACGCCGAGCAGTTTCATCCCGAAAATGTTGGCGCGGAAGTTGAGCTCCGACGGCAGCAGGCGGTGGCCCGCGCCATGCCGCGCCAGAAACGCGACGCGGCGTCCGCGCAGCGTCCCGATGACGTAGGGTCCCGACGGGTCGCCGAACGGCGTCGTCAGCGTCACCTCTTTTCGATCGGTGACGGCATCCATATCGTACAGGCCGCTGCCACCAATGATTCCGATCTCAACGTTGTCCATGGGTCCTTGTTTATAACACCTGATCGACGTAGCGCCTGCCGTCTTTCTCGCGGATGTAACCGGCTGCTACCAGCGGGTCGTGCTCGAAGAAGATCAAGTACTCGTGATCGATCGCCTCGCGGATGAATCGCTTCTTGAACGCGAGCGTCTCCATCGGGAAGAGGTCGTATCCCATGATCCACGCGTCGCGGATGTGCGCGGTCGTCGGAATCAGATCGGCGGTGAAGACCGCCGTCCTGCCTGCTGATTCGACGAAGAGAATCTGGTGCTGCGGACAGTGGCCGCCGGTGCGGACGACGCGGACGCCTGGCCGAATCGTGCGGTCCTCGTCGTAGAAGTCAACGACGCCAGCATCCTTGAGCGGGAGGAAATCATCCGGAATGTAGCTTGCCCGATTGCGCTCGTGAGGATGGGTCGCGTCTTCCCACTCGCCGGCGCGGATGATGTATCGGGCGCGGACAAAGCGCGGCTCGAGCCGGCCGCCCCGCCGTACCGTGGCGCCGCCGAAGTGATCGAAATGGAGATGCGTAGCGAGCACCAGGTCGACGCGGTCCGCCGCGAGTCCCACGGACGCCAGCGCCTCGTCCAGCGCCTGGTCGCGAATGACAGCGTAGATGTCCCGCTGCTTCGCGTCCATCTTGTCGCCGATGCCGCAGTCGACGAGCAGCCGGCCCCAGTCGGCTTCGATCAGCAGCGGCCGCATGGCAAGAAGGATGCGATTGCGGTCGTCCGGCGGCGACTGGGACGCCCACAGCGTTCGAGGCACGACGCCGAACATCGCCCCGCCGTCGAGCCCGAAGAGGCCGTCGTGAACGCTGGTGAGCGCGAGATCCCCGAACGGCAGCCGTTTCGCGGTGAGCGACGCACGCGGCCGGGCTGCCTGCTTCAACTCGACGAGCACGCCATGGGCGGCCGTGGGGTGAATGAAGGCCACCAGCGCCGACTGCGCCCCCGGGCGCGGCTGCTCGTCGATCAGCCGGACGCCCCGCGCACGGAGGTGGTCGAGCGCCGCCCGAATGTCGTCCACCCGCAGGGTGATGTGATGGATGCCCGGGCCCCGCTTCTGCAGGTATTTGGCAATCGGCGAATCGGGCGCGGTCGCCTCGAGCAGCTCGAGCGCGCCCTCTCCGGTTGGAATGACATGCGCGCGCACGCGCTGCGATGCCACCTCTTCAGCGGCTTCGATCTCCAGGCCGAGCGCGTCGCGATAGAACGCCAGGGCGGCGTCGATGTCCTCGACGGCGATCCCGATGTGGTCGAGGATCGCCTTCATTTGTGTGCGCCCGCCAGCAGGTCGCGGGCAACGCTGTACGGATCGAGCTCGCGCGCCGTGATGCGATCGACGAGTCGATCGAGCTCGCCCGCGGGCAGGGACCGTTCGAGGTCCTGCAGCAGCCGCTGCGACAGCAGGTCCCGGAGACGATACGCCTGGCGTTGACGGCGGCGGACCGCCGTGACGCTGCTCGAGTGCGCGAGGAACTGTCCGATCGCGGCCCAGAGCTCGGCGATGCCTTCGCCAGCAGTCGCCACGGTCTTGAGAATTGGTGGCCGCCACTCGCCTGCCGCGGCCGGCTGCAGCGCCTGGTTCGCCGCAATCGCCTGCACGAGCCTGTCGGCGCCCTCGCGATCGGCCTGATTGACGACGAAGATGTCGGCGATTTCCATGATGCCCGCCTTGAGCGCCTGGATTTCGTCGCCGGTGCCCGGGACCAGCATCACGATCGCGACGTCGGCGGTACGGGCAATGTCGACCTCACCCTGGCCGACGCCGACCGTCTCGATCACGACGATGTCCTTGCCAGCCGCGTCGAGAATGAGGGCGACGTCGCCGGTCGCGCGCGCCAGGCCGCCGAGATGACCGCGGGTCGCCATGCTGCGGATGAACACGCCGGCGTCCGCATAATGGCGCGCCATGCGCACGCGATCCCCGAGCACCGCGCCGCCGCTGAACGGACTGGTGGGATCGACGGCAATGATACCGACGGCTTTCCCATCCTTGCGAATGTCCGCTGTCAGCCGATCGACGAGCGTGCTCTTGCCGGCACCCGGCGGACCGGTCACGCCCACGAGCTTCGCGCGCCCGGTCTTCGCAAAGATGGCCTGCAGCAGCTCGGTGCCGGCGGCGGTGTCGTCTTCGACGAGCGAGATCGCGCGCGCGATCGCCCGTGAATCGCCTGCAATTACGCCGGCCGTAAGGGGGTCGGGAGTCATTTTCCGAGGACACTCGCAATGCGCGCCAGCGGCATCGACGTTGCCTTTCGAATGGCGCCGTGCCGAGACGAAGAAGGGAACGAACCGCGGGATTGGTCTTTCACGTACTCAACCGAGCAGCCAAACGCGCCGTGCTTTTTGAAAATCCGTTCGATTACGCGGCCTTCGTCCGCCTGCTCGAGAAAGCCGTGGACCGCGGCAACGTCGCACTTTTTGCGTACTGCGTCATGCCTAACCATTGGCATTTAGTGCTCGCCCCGAAAGCGGACGGCGCCGTCTCTGGCTTCATGCACTGGTTGACGACCACGCATGCACGGCGCTGGCAGGATTCTCACGGTTTGACGGGCCTCGGGGCAGTCTATCAAGGACGATTCAAAGCGATCCCCATCTGCAACGATAGCCACTTCCTGTGGGTGTGCAGATACGTCGAGCGGAATCCGGTTCGCGCTTCTCTGGTAGGCCAAGCCGAGGACTGGAAGTGGTCAAGCCTTCACGCACATCATGAGCGAGCAGGATGGCTGGCCGAATGGCCAGTGGCGAGGCCGTCGCGATGGAGAGAGCACGTCAACATGCCGCAAACACAGGCCGAATTGGATGTGTTTCGGCGCGCCATCCAGCGCGGGGTTCCCTTCGGCGACGACGACTGGACGCAGCAGGTCCGGGAGGCTTTGGGCCTGCTGCCCCGTCAGCGGCACGGCCGCCCGCGCACGCAGCGATTCGAGGGTGTCCTCGAAAAATGACTCCCGACCCCCTTACGCAGCAAGTAACTGCCGGGCGATGACCAGACGCTGGATCTCGCTGGTCCCTTCACCGATGGTGGTGAGCTTCACGTCGCGGAAGAACTTCTCGGCCGGGTAGTCCTTGATGAAGCCGTAGCCGCCGTGGATCTGCACGCCGTCCTCGGCGGCACGCACCGCGATCTCGCTCGAATACAGCTTCGCCATGGCCGCCTCGAGCGTCGTCCGCTTCCCCTCGTCCTTCATCGAGGCGGCGCGAAACGTCAGCAGCCGGGCAGCGTCGATGCGGCCCGCATTCTCTACCAGCTTGGCGCGGATGCTCTGGAACTCGCCGATCGCGCGCCCGAACTGCCGCCGCTCGAACGCGTAGTCGCGCGCCGCTTCGTAGGCGCCCTGCGCCAATCCGACGGCCAGCGCCGCGATGCCGATCCGCCCGGCGTCCAGCACCTCCAGCGCATTGATGAAGCCCTGCCCCTCCACGCCG
>Ga0075428_100007688_pt1 | contig 11945 bp, 9 predicted proteins | sample RhiMetdeltSRZDD2_FD_75291 | JGI IMG/M metagenome (GOLD analysis project Ga0075428, IMG submission 75291) | Populus rhizosphere microbial communities from Tennessee, USA - Rhizosphere MetaG P. deltoides SRZDD2 | ecosystem: Host-associated > Plants > Roots > Rhizosphere > Soil | place: USA...
GTCGAGCCGACGCCGTACCAGCGCGATCCATCCGACACGCACATCAAGAAATTGATGACGGTGATCGAAAAGGTCGGACGCTTCCTGGATCCACTCGTGTTGATCCGCCAGGACGATGCCTATTGGACGCCGAACGGCAACCATCGCCTGCAGGCGATGAAGAAGCTCGGCGCCAAGAGCATCATCGGATTGCTCGTGCCCGAGCCGGAAGTCGCCTTCAAGATCCTGGCGCTCAATACCGAGAAGGCGCACAACGTCAAAGAAAAGTCTCTCGAAACCATCCGCATGGCCCGCGCGCTGGCGGCGCGGAAGGAAGGACAGGAGACCGACTACTCCTTCGAGTTCGAACAGGCGCAGTTCCTGACGCTCGGCGCCGCGTACGAGCAGAAGAAAAGCCTGAGCGGCGGCGCCTATACGTCGATCCTCCGCCGCATCGACGACTTCCTCGAGGAGCCGATGGCGAAGGCGCTCAAGGAGCGCGAGCGGCGCGGCGACAAGATCCTCAAGCTCGATGAAGCCGTCACCAGGGTGGTTGATGCGCTGAAGGCGAAGGGACTGACCAGTCCGTACCTGAAAGCGTTCGTCGTTGCCCGCATCAACTACATTCGCTTCTCGAAGGCGACCGAGTTTGATTTCGACGAAGTAATCGACAAGATCACCGGGTCGGCAAAGAAGTTCAACGTCGAAAAGGTGAAGCAGGAAGACATCGCCAAAGCCGGCGGTGGCGGCGGGCCGGTCGACGAAGATTAGCTGCAACCTTTTGCCGCCCTTGCCCGTCTATGTGCGTTGAGCGTATAGTCGCTACGCACATATGGATAAGTTCAGGCCCGAATCCTTTCTTCCACTGACGCCGGTCGCCTTCGAGATCCTCCTGGCGCTGGCCGACGGCGAGCGCCACGGTTACTCGATCCTCCAGGAAGTCGACACCCGCTCCGGTGGAGCGGTCTCGCTCCACGCCGGCACGTTGTATCGAGCGCTCGCGCGGCTGCTGGAAAGCGACCTCATTGAAGAGCTGCGGCAGTCGCCGGATCCAAACAGCGACGACGAGCGGCGGCGGTATTACCGGCTGACGACGCGTGGCGTCGCCGTCGCGAAGGCGGAAGTGGGACGGCTCGAGGGACAACTGGCGGCGGCCCGCACCCGCCGGCTGTTGAAAGGGCGAGCGTGAAAGATCTGCTCTTCTCCATCGCGCTGCTCGCCTACCCTCGGGCATTCCGCGTTCGCTTCGGGAATGAGATGCGAGACGACTTCGCGCGCTCGAACCGCGGACTCGTCCCGACGCTGGCGAAGCACGTCACGAATGGATTCAGCGAACGCGGGTCCGCGTTCAGGCGTTGGGCCTACTTTCCAAACTTCACACCGCACTTGTACGAATCGACCGGGAGTCATTTCATGTTCTGGGACACGCTTCGCGCGGATATTCGTCACACGCTGCGGCTCGCGATCAAGACGCCGGTGTTTTCAACACTGACCGTGCTCGCCCTGGCGCTCGGCATCGGCGCCACGACGGCGATCTTCGCCGTCGTCAACGGCGTGCTGCTGCGATCGCTGCCGTATCGCGATGACGCGAGGCTCGTGAACATCTGGAGCTACAACACGAAAGAGAACCTGCCGAGGAATCCCATCTCACCGGCAAACTTCCTCGATTTCCAGAAGATGAACAGCACGCTCGATGGACTCGAGGGTTACTTCACGTTCGTCACGCCGACGCAGATGGTGACCGAGTCGGGCACCGAAATCGCGTACTCGAACTTCGTGACGACGGGATTGTTTCAGATGCTCGGTCGGACGGCTGCGTATGGCCGCACCTTCACGATCAACGAGAACGCGCCGGTGGTGATGCTCAGCGACGGCTACTGGCGGCGCCGCTGGGGCGCCGATCCACGCATCATCGGCAAGACGCTCGCGCTGCAGGGCACGCCGTTCCAGGTGATTGGCGTCATGCCGCCCGATTTCGTTTTTCCGTATCCGGGCATGCTTGGTCCCAGCGGCTTCACGCGTATCACTGGAATCGATCTGTGGCTGCCGATCACGTTTTCCGGGCCCGGCGCGGCCGCCAATCGCATGCTGGACACGCGGGGCCAGATTGTCCGCAACGTGCACTGGTGGGGCGCGATCGGCCGCATGAAGACCGGCGTGGCGGCGCAACAAGTCGAAGCGGACATGAAGACGATCGCCGCGCAGCTCGAACAGGCGTATCCGGCGACGAACAAGGGCTGGAGCGCGACGGCGGTGGCGTCGATCGATCAATCGGTCGGCACGATCAGGCCGGCGCTGATGATCCTGCTCGCCGGCATCGCGTTCGTGCTGGTGATGGCATCGGTGAACGTGGCCAACCTGCTGCTCGCCCGCAGCATCGCCCGCGAGAAGGAGCTCGCCACGCGCGCGGCTCTCGGCGCCGGCCGATCGCGCCTCGCGCGGCAACTGCTCACCGAAAGCATCCTGTTCGCGCTCGCCGGCGGCGCTGTTGGCCTGGTCGTGATGTTCTGGACGCTGCGCGGACTGATCGCGATGGCGCCATCGAGCCTGCCGCGCATCAACGAGGTCGGTGTCGACTGGCGCGTGCTGCTCGCCGCCGGCCTCACCACGATCCTCACCGGCGTACTGGTCGGCGTGCTGCCGGCGTTGAGCTCGGCGAGCGTGAATCCGCAGGCGACGCTCCAGGATGCGAGCCGCGGAACGGTTGGCGGATCGCTGCGCCGCCGCGCGCGCGCCGCACTCGTCGTCGTCGAGGTCGCACTCGCGGTCGCGATCACCACCGGCGCGGTCCTGCTCCTTCGCAGCTTCGTGTCGGTGACCAACATCGATCCCGGCTTCGAGACGACGAAGCTGCTGACGTGGCAGATGAACATTCCCGTGCACCTCACCTCGAACGCCGATCGACTCGCGTTCTATCGCGACTTCTTCGCGCGGATGGAAGCACTGCCCGGCGTCGTGTCGGTTGGCGGCACCACGCGCGTGCCGCTCGGCAGCACCTCGGTGTCAACCACCGTGCAGATCGAAGGACGGCCGGTGCCGGCCGCGGAGCTGCCCGAGGTGCAATTCCGCCGCGCGATGCACAACTACTTCCCGGCGATGGGCATTCCCATTCGCCGCGGGCGCAACTTCGATCCGAACGACGGCCCGAACGCGCCGTCGGTCGCGGTCATCAACGACACGATGGCGCGCAAGCTGTTCCCGAATGAGGATCCGATCGGCAAGCATGTGCGCACGGGACCGAATCCGAATCAGCCCTGGACCACGATCGTGGGCGTGATCGGCGACGTCCGTCACGGCGGCCTCGAAGAAGTGCCGCAGCCCGAGATCTACATCAATTACCTGCAGGGGGCGCCCGTATCGCCGTTCATTGTCGTGCGAACGGTGGCCGATCCCGCGGGGCTCGCGGAAACCGTGCGCGCCGAGGTGCGCCGTATCGACAAGAACCTGCCCATCTACGAGATGCGCACCATGTCCGCGATGCGTTCGGAAACGATGTCGACGCGACGCTTCATTCTCCTGATCGTCGGCGCATTCGGCGCGCTCGCATTGGGCCTGGCGGGGATCGGCGTCTACGGCGTGATGTCGCTGATCGTCAGCGAGCGCACGCGCGAAGTCGGCGTGCGCCTGGCCCTCGGTGCGGAACCGTCGCAGCTGCTGACGATGATCGTCGGACAGGCCGCGAAGCTGGCGGCAATCGGAGTCGCGATCGGAATGGCCGTCTCGCTGCCGATGGCGCCGCTGCTCGACAGCCAGTTGTACGGGATCAGCTCGTTCGATCCGCTGACCTTCATCACCGTGCCGATCGCGCTGCTCACTATTGCCACGATGGCGGCGCTTTTTCCCGCCAGAAACGCGATGAAAATCGACCCGCTTGCAGCCTTGCGAATCGACTGAATTTGTAATTTTCGCCTCCAACTTGTAATCGGCGGTTTTTCGCAAACCTCGGTTACTCTAGATGAGCCCGCCTTAGCGCGGTCCCTGGGTTAGGAGTCGGTTCGTGTCCCGTCGTGCCCCCTGCGCCACGGTTGCTGCGGCAACCCTGTCGCTGATGTGTCTACCAGGGATCGCTCGCGCGCAGTCTGCGCCATCGGTCCTCTACGCCTGCATCAATCCCGGCAACGGTGTCGTTCGCGTTGTCTCGGAGGACGAGGCGTGTCGTTCAACGGAAACCCGCTTGCAGTGGAACGTCGTGGGCGAGCAAGGCCCGCAAGGTCCACGCGGCGAACAGGGTGCGCAGGGCGCAACCGGTGCGACCGGCGAGAAGGGCGACACTGGTGCGCCTGGTGAAAAGGGCGACAAGGGTGAAACCGGCGCCACGGGTGCAACTGGTGAAACAGGTGCCACCGGCGAAACTGGTGCGCCTGGTCATGACGGCGCGCCCGGAGAGACTGGTCCTACCGGAGAGACTGGCGCGACTGGATTGTCGGGCTTTGTGACGACGGTCGGTTATGAAGCGGTGGCGGGATCCGGGATCACTCCGACGCTATCCACTCTCGCGAACTGCGCGACTCCGATAGCGGGGTACAAGGCCGGTGCCGGCGAGATGGCCATCATTGAGATGGGGTTGCAGGGCAATTCGCCGATTAACAACAACATCTTCCTGATGCCACAGTTCACGGAGAACGGCGGCGCGGCCAGGAATGCAGCCTTGTTCTCCACGAATTCGGCCGTCGGTCCGCTGGGATACGGCGCCGTGCACACCGTCGCGTCGATGCCATTGACGCAAGGCGTGACGTATCGCTTCATGACCGCCGCGAGGGCGACGTCCCTGGGGATCTCTGAGGTGATTTGCCGCGCCGTGGTGATTATCGCGAAGCTGCCGTAAAGACTCAGCCGATCTCGCGCTCCAACTTATCGACGAGGCCGTCGAGCTGTGACGACACAGCTCTGACGGTCTCGGGCTTGCTCAAATCAACGCCCGCCTTCTTGAGCAGCGCCATCGGGTGATCGGAACCGCCCGACTTCAGCAGATCGAGATACCGGTCGACGGCCGCCTCGCGCGTCACGAGATCCTTGCTGCCGATGTCCTCCATCAACTTCGCCGTTGAAGCGAAGCAGGTCGCGTATTGATAGACGTAATACGGCGACTGGTAGAAGTGCGGGATGCGCGCCCAGGTGTGCTGCGCGCGCGCGTCGGGCGACAAGGCGTCGCCCCAGTATTCGCCGAGCAGCTTCGCATAGATGCCGCTCAGCACTTCAGACGTGATCGGTTGATCCTTCTCGACCAGCCGGTGCGCCTCGAGCTCGAAGTCGGCGAACAACACCTGGTTGTAGAACGTGCCGATGATGCCGTCGATCGCATGCTGCAGCAGCACGATGCGCTCTTCCTTGGACTTCGCGCGCGTCAGCATGAACTCGAGCAGCAGGGCTTCGTTCAGCGTCGACGGCACCTCGGCGACGAAGATCGTGTAGCCGGCATACACGAACGGCTGCGTCTCGTGCGACAGCATCGTGTGCATCGAGTGGCCAAGTTCGTGCGCCAGGGTGAAGACCGCGTCGAGCGTGTCGTTGTAATTCATCAACATGTACGGGTTGGCCCCGTAGACCGGCGCTGAGTAGGCGCCACTGCGCTTGCCCTGGTTTTCGTAGACGTCGATCCAGCGCTCGCTGAATGCGCGGCGCACGCGCTCCTGGTACTCGGGGCCGAGCGACGCCACCGCTTCCACAATCCAGTCGAGCACATCGTCATAGGCGTACTTGACGTCGTACTCGACCAGCGGCACGAACGCGTCGAAGACGTAGTAGTCGTTCAGGCCGAGCACGCGCTTGCGCAGCTTGTGGTACCGCCGAAACGCCGACACGCCGTTCTTCGTTTCGCGAATCAGGTTCTCGACCACGCTGGTGGGAATCGCGTTGCCGAACAGCGCCGCGTCCAGCGTGGTCTGGTAGCCGCGCGCGCGCGCCTCGAACCAGTCGCCGTGCATGACGCCGTTGTAGATCGCGGCGTAGGTATTCAGGCTCGCGGTGTAGGTGTCGTAGAGCGACTCATACGCTTTGCGACGATCCTCCTGCGACCGGCACGTCGCCAGGAGGCGCCGATACTGACCGTAACTGACTTGCGTCGTCTCGCCGGTCGACAAGGTGATCGTCGGAAAGCGCGCATCGGCCGTGGAGAGCGCCGCATACGAATCCCTCGGCACGCTGCCAAGTCGCTCCGTCAGCGAGAGCAGGCGCTCGCCCTGCTCATCGAGCACGTGCTCCTGCAGGCGGAACACTTCCTCGACGGCGAATCGATAGAGCGCCAGCTCCGTGTTGCCGTCGAGCCATTGCCGCACGGTCTTCAACGGCAGTTTCAATAATTCAGGATTGAACCAGGACGTGGCCTGCTGCCACTTCGCCATCAGGAGCTGCACGCGCTGCCGGCGCGCATTGATGGTGTTGTTGCGCTGATCCTCGTCGTACTGCAGCGATGGGTAATACCAGACCTTGTAACTCAGCTGGCCGAGCGCGTCGCGATCCTTGAGCGCCTTGAGCAGCTGTGCCGCCCCCTGGCCGAGCGTGCCTTCATATTTCTTATAGGCTTCAATGCCGCGGTCGAGCTCGCTGAATGCCGCTTCCCATTCCTCCCAGCTCTTGAAGATCGAGCTGAGATCCCACGTGTACTTGGGATCGAGCGAGTCCCGATTCGGGACTAGCGATGGCGCGGACGCGGCAGACGACATGCCACGATCATAACAACTTAACCAACTCACTCAGCGCCGGGCTGATGCGTTGCACCGACTTGTTGCGTGCAAGCGCATCGGCGAGCGGATCGGGTAGCGGCACTGGCATGCCGATGATTGGCTCGACCACTTCGCGGAACTTCGCCGGGTGCGCAGTCGCCAGGAAGATCGCCTGCGAGCGTCCTTTGGCGCCGAGATAGCCGATGGCAGTGTGGGGATCGGCAATGTAGTCATACCGCTTGTGCAACTCGGCAATCGCCTTGCGCACTTCGTCGTCCGTATGCGGGTTGCTCGAGATGACGGCGCGCATGTGCGTGAGGTTGCCGCTGAAGAGCCATTGCACGCGTTCGAGGTTGCTCGGGTTGCCGACGTCCATCGCATTCGCCAGAGTCGCCACGGATGGCCGCGGCTCGACGCGGCCGGTATCGAGATACCGTGGCACGGTGTCGTTCACCGTCGTCGGCGCGGCAAACGCGTTGATCGGCGCGCCGAGTTTCCACGCCATCAGACCGGCGACGAGGTTGCCGAAGTTGCCTGACGGGACCGAGACGACCAGCGCCTTGTCCTTCGGCCACTGCAATGCCGCGTACGCGTGGTAGAAAATCTGAGGCAGGAGGCGGCCAAGGCTGATCGAGTTCGCGGAGGTCAGCCGCACACGCGATCGCAGTGACCTGTCCGCGAAGGCTTCCTTCGCAAGACGCTGGCAATCGTCGAAGGTGCCCTTGACCGCGACGGCGGTGACGTTGCCGCCGAGCGTGGTGAACTGCGCTTCCTGAATCGCGCTGACCTGCCCTTCCGGATACAGTACGACGACGCGAGTGCCCTTTACGCCGAAGAATGCCTGCGCGACGGCGCTGCCGGTATCGCCCGAGGTCGCGACCAGGACCGTCAGCGGATCGGATCCGTCGTGAAGCTGACCCATGAATCGCGCCAACGTTCGCGCGCCGAAATCCTTGAACGCGAACGTCGGCCCGTGGAACAGCTCGAGGACGGCGAGATTTTTCTCGAGCTCGATGAGACGGACAGGAAAATTGAGTGCGTCTCGAATCAGATTGGTCAGCGTCGCTTCGTCGAATTCGTCACCGGCGAGCTCATTGGCAACGGCGATCGAGACGTCGTGAAACGATTTGCCGCGTAACGCCTCCCAGAACGACTCCGGCCGTCGCTCGAGTTTCGACGGCACATAGAGCCCGCCATCGGGCGCAAGCCCCGCGAGCACGGCTTCCTTGAACGAAACGGCCGGCGCTTTACCGCGAGTGCTGACGCAGATCATTTCGGGCTCACCACGCGCGCGCCTTGACGTCCAACTTCACATACCCACAAATCCGATGCGACACTACTGTGTTTCCCGAACGCGCGCCGCATCGCGTCACCGGCCGCGCGGGCGAGATCGAGCGACGCGGCGAGCGCGAAGATCGACGGCCCCGATCCCGACAGACTGCAGCCGAGCGCTCCAGCGGCGACCGCCGCCGCCTTGATGTCCGCGAGGCCTGGCACCAGCGCGGCACGCTTCGGCTCCGCGATGTAATCGACCAGCGATCGCGACAGCAACGCGAAATCAGAGGTGTGCAGCGCCGCGACGAGCGCGCCGACGTTGGCCCATTGCCGCGTCGCATCCTTCAATGACACCTGGTCGCCGAGGAGCTTCCTCGACGCGCCGGTCTCGATCTCGATATGCGGGTGCAAAACCGCGCACGAAAGTCCCTTCGGCACCGGCAGGTGGACGATGTCCGGGGGCTGCGCGCTCCGCGCGAGGATGAAGCCGCCATATAACGACGGTGTGACGTTGTCGGGGTGAATCGATCCGCAGCCGGCCTGCTCGCCGGCCATCGCGCACTCGAGCAGCATCTCCTTCGTCGCCGGCCGCCCGAGCAGCTCGTTTGCCGCGACCACCGCCGCCACGGCGCTGGCGCCGCTGCTGCCGATGCCGCTCGCCAGCGGCAGCCCTTTGTGGATGGTCAGGCCGATGCCGCGAGTGGTTTCCAGTCGGCGCAAAAGCTCGGCGACCGCCGCCGACGCCGTGTTCTTCCGCGGGTCCTTCGTCAGCCGCCCGTCATCTCCCTCGATCGAGGTAATCGAAACACCTGACTCGTCGTTCGGCGCCGCGACGACGATGTCGCCGGGCTCGTCGAGGGCGAAACCCAGGGTATCGAAGCCGCACGCGACGTTTGAAACCGACCCGGGAGCGTAGGCGGCAATCATGATTCGGGTCTGATTGGGACGGGAACGCCATCGGGACCAATGGCCACGAGGACGACTTCCGCTTCTGTAACTCGGACACGCTCCCCGCTGCCGGCGGCCCAGCGATCCGCCTCGACGACGACCTTCACCGTAATCGACGTCCGTCCCACGCGCGTCGTTTCGGTGAAGAAATTCACCAGATCGCCCACAAAAACGGGCGCGTGGAACTCCACGCCGTTCATCGCCTTGGTGACGTAGCGATGCGGGGCAGTTTTGCGCGCTTCGACGGCGGAGGCCAGGTCGATGTGCGACAGGATCACGCCGCCGAAGATGGTGCCGAGCGCGTTGGTATCCTTCGGAAGGAGTAGGACCTTGATCGCCGGCTCGGAGGTCGCCATCGACACAGGCTACATTTTTTCTCGCATCTGCCGAAAAAAATGAACTGGGTTCGTTTATTCTGTTTATCCGGAAGATGAGCACACTGACAGGCGGACGCCTGACGACCGGAGCCAGTCCCGGCTCAACACCGTGGTCGGCCACTGAGGCCGCGGAGTTGTACGACGTGCCACGCTGGGGCCAGGGTTATTTCTCGGTCACCGAGCAAGGCCACCTGCAGGTCCATCCCACCAAGGAGCCGCATCGCAGCGTCGATCTCAAGAGGCTCGTCGATCGACTCCAGCTGCGCGGCCTCGCGGTCCCGATCCTGATTCGCTTCACCGATATCCTCAAGCACCGCCTCGGCGAGATTCACGGCGCCTTCCAGAACGCCATCAACCAGAACCAGTACCAGGGCAAATACGTCTGCGTTTACCCGATCAAGGTGAACCAGCAGCGCCAGGTCGTCGAGGAAGTCCTCAACTTCGGCGCGCAGTACGGCTTCGGCCTCGAGGCCGGCAGCAAGCCGGAGCTCCTTGCCGTGTCGGCGATGGCCAACAACGACACGCCGATCATCTGCAACGGCTTCAAGGATTTTGAGTTCATCGAGATGGCGATGCTGGCGCAGAAAATGGGCCGCCAGATCATCCCCGTCGTCGAGAAGTACACCGAGCTCGACCTGGTGCTCGAGTATGCGGAGAAAGTCGGTGTGCGGCCGAACATCGGCATGCGCGTCAAGCTCGCGGCGCGCGGCTCGGGCCGCTGGCAGTCGTCGGGCGGCTTCCGCTCGAAGTTTGGCCTGACGGTCACCGAGATCCTGCGCGGCTTCGAAGAGTTGAAGAAGCGCGGCATGGAGGATTGCCTCAAGCTTCTCCACTTCCATCTTGGCAGCCAGATCACCCACATCCGCATCATCAAGGGCGCGCTCAACGAAGCGGCGCGCGTCTACTGCGAGCTCGCCAAGCAGGGCGCCGGGCTGGAGTACATGGATGTGGGCGGCGGTCTTGGCGTCGATTACGACGGTTCGCAGACCAATTTCGAATCGTCGATGAACTACACGCTGCAGGAATACGCCAACGACGTCGTCTATCACATCCAGACGGTGTGCGATGAGGTCGGCGTCAAGCACCCGACGATCGTGTCGGAGAGCGGGCGCGCGATCTCGGCCTACCACAGCATGTTGATCTTCAACGTGCTCGGCACGCTCGGGTTCGGCGAGGAAAAAATCCCGACCGAAGTGAAGGATGAATTCGAGCAGCCGCTGATCGACTTGATCGAGGCGCACAAGAACGTCACGCAGCGAAACGCGCTCGAGACCTACCACGACTCGCAGCAGGCGCTCGACATGGCGATGAACCTGTTCAGCGGCGGCTACCTGTCGCTCGAGCAGCGCTCGCACGCCGAGAACCTGTATTTCGCGATCTGCGAGAAGATCTACAAGATCTGCCAGGGGATGAGCGAAGTACCGGAAGATCTGCAGGGCCTCGAAGAGCTGCTGTCAGACACGTATTTCTGCAACTTCTCGCTGTTCCAGTCGATCCCCGACAGCTGGGCGATCAAACAGCTGTTCCCCGTGATGCCGATCCATCGCCTCAACGAGCGGCCGGTCAATCACGCGGTGCTGAGCGACATTACCTGCGACTCCGACGGCAAGCTCGATCAGTTCATCGACCGGCGCGACGTGAAGAAGACGATCATGTTGCACAAGTTCAACGGCGAGCCGTATTACCTCGGCGTGTTCCTGGTCGGCGCCTATCAGGAGATTCTCGGTGACCTGCACAACCTGTTCGGCGATACGCACGCCGTGCACATCACGCTCGGTGAGAACGGCGTCGATCACACCGAGGGCGCGCGCGTCGAGCACATCATCAAGGGCGACAGCGTCAAGCAGGTGCTCGAGTACGTCGAGTTCGATGCTGAAGATCTGATGGGCAAGCTGCGGCGGGATGTGGAAGCGGCGATCAACGCCGGCCGCATGCAGGATACGCAGGCCGGACGCCTGCTTCGATTCTACGAAGAGGCGTTGATGGGATACACCTACCTCGAAGACCCGAACGCTGATTAACTATTTCTGGCCAGTCTCAATTCGAGGTGGCGCTTCACATCAGGCCACTCGGTCTTCAGAATCGAATACATCACCGAATCTCTAGCGGATCCATCTCGTCTCGCCTGGTGATGGCGAATGACGCCATCTTTCTTCGCGCCTAACGCTTCGATTGCTTTCTGCGATCGGACATTGAAATTGTCGGTGCGAAGACCGACCACCGCGCATCCAAGCGTCTCGAACGCATGCTCGAGCAGGATCAGCTTGCACGTCGTGTTGACGTGCGAGCGCTGGCAGCGTTGCGCATACCACGTCCATCCAATCTCGACGCGATCGATGGCCGGCACGATGTCGTGATAGCGCGTCGTGCCGACGATTTCATCGTCCCCGAGATCGCGAACGGCCCACGGCAGCATGTGGCCGTCGGACTGCCCTTTCAACGCGTCGCGAATGTAGTTGATGGTCGCGCCCGGTTCGGGCACGGACGTAAACCACAGCTTCCACAACTCGCCATCCGCGGCGGCCTTGACCAGGCCGACGTGGTGCTCGGCGGACAGCGGCTCCAGACGGATACCATTCTTTTCGAGGGTTACCGGTTTCGGGGAAATCACCTTTTGAGTCTATCGAAACACGAGGAGGCTCAGCTCTTCAGTATTTCGTAGTCGAGGACGTACGAGTGCTGCTTGCCTTCGATGATGATGTCC
>Ga0075428_100007692_pt1 | contig 11944 bp, 14 predicted proteins | sample RhiMetdeltSRZDD2_FD_75291 | JGI IMG/M metagenome (GOLD analysis project Ga0075428, IMG submission 75291) | Populus rhizosphere microbial communities from Tennessee, USA - Rhizosphere MetaG P. deltoides SRZDD2 | ecosystem: Host-associated > Plants > Roots > Rhizosphere > Soil | place: USA...
TCCCGCCGTGGGTCGTAGCGGCGCACGTCCTGACATTCCGGAGGCAGGTATGAGTCTGTTCGACGTGCTCGCGGCGAAGGAAGAGCCCGAACCGGAGGCCAATCCGTGGGCGATGCTCACGCTGGAGCCCGCGCTCTGGAACGTGGAAAAGATGTTCGAGGCGCATCGCGGCGGCCCCATCTTTCCGACCACGCAGGTGATGCTCGCGACGCCCGCGTACACCAACCCGAGCCTTGAATTTCTTCACTCGCGCGACATGGTCCTTGCCGACCTCGTCCAGCACAACGTGAGCGCAATCGTGCTGACGTCCCCTGGCGACAGTCTCGTGATGCGAGGGCGCCACACGCTGATGCACGCGTTCCTGTGTTCGACCGCCACGCACCTTCTGTTTTGGGACGTGGACATTGAGGTAACGGAACCAAGCATCGTGCGGCAGATGCTGGGCACCGGTCACGACATCGTCGGGGGCGCCTGTCCGTTTCGCGACCCCAACGGCCGCGTGGTTTGCAACCTGCGCGAGGAAGACAAGCGCAGCCGTCGTCTCGAGACCGACGACTTCGGCTGCGTAAAGGTGTCCGAGGTCGGCACCGGGTTTCTGCTCATGTCGCGCAAGGCCATCGTGCGCCTCTGCGAAGCGCATCCCGAGCTCCAGTACTTCTCAGACCTCCCGAGCGGCTTCGATGAGCCCATGTGGGCGCTGTTCGACACGATGATTGTCGGCAAGCGCTTCCTGTCCGAAGACTACTTTTTCTGCAAGCTCTGGCGAGACCTCGGCGGAGACGTCCACGTCTACGTCCCGTTCGAGGCGGCGCACTGGGGAAAGACCGCCTACCGCGCGAACTTCATGGCCGCGTGGAAGATGAAGGAAGCGTGACGAAACCCGTTCTCCCTGAGGCCGCGTCCGACGTCGCAGAGAAGGCTGTGGCGGCTGCAGCGGTCGCGAAGGTGCCCGCCGTGCCGCGCGCGCAGGTCGAGGCGGAGACAGTGGCCGGCGTCGTTGTGTGGCTTCGCCGCCGCGCGCAGCTCGCGGAGCCGGCGTGGAGGCCATGGCATCGCGGGACGCTGGCGGAGACTCTCGAGGCGCTAGAGCGCGGGGAGTGGCGCCGATGACGCCGCCCCCGTTCGGAAAGCGCGACGCCAACAGCGTCGAGGACTGGGACTTCATCCGCAAGTCGTGGCGCGCGACATTCCTTCTCGGCGGGCCCGCCGTCCAGGGTGCCGAAAAGCAGCACTACTTTGACGAGATGACGCGCGTTTTCGCGGCCATCGTACCCAACTCGCGTGCCCTCATGGCGTGCGATCCTGAGGACGACGACAACCGTCTGGGCTTCGCGGTGTTCGCGGGGCCCGCGCTCCACTTCGTCTACGTGATTCAGGACTTCCGGCGAATGGGCATCGCAGCCGCGCTGCTCGACGGAATCGGGATCAAGCAGTTCACGTTCAAAACGATCCAAGGCGAGCGACGACTTAAGCCGTACGACCGCGGCTGGTTCTTCGCGCCTCGTTTCACCCTGGGGACATGATGGCAAAAGAAAAAGCTGACGAATCCTTGCTCGCGTGGGCCTCCTTCGGTTCGCCCATCCGTGTCGATGGGTCCGAGCAACGGGCGGTCAACGCGAACGGCAACACGAAGCTGCGCGTAGACGAGGTCTTCGGGGTGCTTCATCTCCTCATCGAGGGCGTGGGCCGTACGGTTCGCGTCCCCTGGCACAACGTCGCGTCCTACGGATCTATCGAGGACGCGCCCAAGGTCGCCGCCGCATCCAAGCGCGAAGACGCCACGGACTTCGGATGAGCGACGTCGCCGATCTCGAGGCCGCCGTCTCCCGCATGCGGGCGCTTGGCGTGACGAAATGGAACGGCATCGAGCTGGGGCCTCCCGCTCCGGCGCCGCCGCAGGAGCCAACGCCCAAGGAGATCCTCGAGAAGGCCGCGCGCGAGGAAGAGCGCCGACGTGACGTGATGTTTGCTGCCAGCGGTACCCGTCCGCTGCTCCGAAGGGTGAAGCCATGAGCCTCAAAAGCATCCAGTCGAGGTCCAAGGGGCCTCCGTCGGACCTCCGCTGGTGGCTGGCGGACGACCCGCACGTCGCGGTGTTCGCCAACGCCAAGCGCCTCGGCAAGTACGCGAGCCGGAGGCGTCAGGATTACCTGTATTACGCATGTTTGTACGACGACTCCGAGCTCGCCGCGATGGTTCAGGGCTCGCAGGCCATCGAGTCGGGCATCCCGCAGACGATGACGACCAACATCGTTCGCCGTCAGGTCGACACGTTCACGTCGAAGCTTGTCAAAAACCGTCCGGTGCCGATGGCGCTCACGACGGGCGGCGATTTCGGCGCGCAGCGGCGCGGCAAGGCGCTCACCAAGTTCGCTGAGGGCGTCCTCGATAGCGTGAACTTCTGGGAGACGCGCGAACTGCGCATCCGAGACGGCGCCATCTTCGGATCGGGGTTCGCGCGCAACTATCGTGTTGGAAAGAAGCTTAAACACGAGCGTATTTTCCCGTGGGAGGTCCGCGTCGAGCCCCGGGACGCGTACCGCGGGTGCCCGAGGTCGATCTACATCCGCCATCTCGTGGATCGGCTCGTCCTGACCGAGCGCTACCCGAAATTCGAGGAGGAGATCAAGGCTGCGGAGTCGCGCTCCGATGAGGACTCGTGGGATCTGTCCTGGGACGACGAAATGAGCGACATGGTCCTCGTGGAGGAGGCCATCCACCTCCCCAGCGGGGAGATCGACCTCGATGAGGACCCCAAGAAGCGCGATACGGACGGGGCGTATGCGATGTGCATCAGCAACGCGACGCTCACCGAGCGCGACTACCTCCGCGACTACCATCCGCTGAGCAAGTTCACGTATTCGCCGCCGCTGATGGGCTGGTACGGCGAAGGAATGGCCCGGATGCTGTCCGGGTTGCAGTTCGAGGTGAATTCGATCGGCCTTCGCATGCAGGAGCAGGGTTTTATGACCGGCTCCTACGTCTGGGCGCAGGAATCAGGCGGCATCGAGGTCGACACGCTCGACAACGGCGCCATGAGCGTCATCCGGTCGATGACGAAACCGGAGTTTTTCACGCCAGCGCCGTGGCATCCGGAGTTTTTCTCGTACTACCAGCAGCTGCGCGGCTCGTTTGCTGCAGACGTCACCGGCATGTCTGGAATGGCCTCGCGCGGCGAAGGGCCTCCCCCTGGGGTCGAGTCGGGGAAGGCGATCCGAACGTTCCACGCCATCAGCGACGAAAACCTCATCCCTGCAGGTCGACGCGACGAGCGCGACGTCATCGACACTATGTGGCAGCTCCTGGACCTCACGGAGGAGATCCACGAAGAGTCCAAGGGCACGGACGCCAAGTACACCGTGCGCGTCGAGCAGCGATCGGACGGGCGCAGCGCGTTCAAGCCGATGGACTATGCGGACGTTCGAATGGATCGCGAGGAGTTCACGCTTCGCGTCTTCCCCACGTCGTACCTCGCGAGCACGCCTGAGGACCGCTGGGAGCAGGTCTCCGAGATGGCCGAAAAGGGGCTGTTCTCGCCCGATGAGGTCCTGACGCTTCTGGACTTCCCGGACGTCCAGCGCGTGCTGAACCTTCGTGGCTCACCGCGGCGGGTTGTCGAGCACATCGTCGAGAAGCTTCTGGATCCGGACTTCAAGGGGACCATCACCCCCGAGCCGGCGATGAACCTCGACCTGTGCTTCGCGATTGGGACGCTCGCGTACCTCGAGGCGAAGTGGATCGATGGCGCTCCCGAGGAGATGAGCCAGCGCGTGCTGGCGTTCGCGCTGGCCTCGCGCGAGCTCCGCGACAGTGCGCAGCCCGGCGCCGGCGCCGGCGCAGGCCCGCAGGCTGGCGATCAGGATCCGATGGCGCTCCCTGGTGAGATGCCGCCGCCTGACGTGAACATCCCAGGCATGCCGCCGCCTGGACCAGCTGATTTGTATGCACCGCCCACCGACGGCGCGCCCATGCCCGCCAACGCAGTCGCCCCAACCGCAATGCCCGCAATCCCCCCGATGTGACCCATGAGCGTAGCCGAGACCATCGCCGCACGAGTCAACACCATGGTCGCCGCGGCCGATGCCGGGGCTCCTGCGGTGAGCGAAACGCCCGTCGCCGAGTCGGGCGACGCACCCGCGGAGGCCGCCGACGGGTTGAAGGGGGCGCCTTCCGAACAGTCATCCCCCGATGACTCGGAAGCGACCGCGCGGAAGGCGCGACTAGCCCTCTACGAGGAAAAGCTCGCGGACGCACGCGCAAAGCGAAAGGGGCAGCGCCTCGCCGAGCAAGCGCGCGCGGCGCGCAAGGCTGCCGCTGCCGATCGCGCGGAGGCCGCGAAGGAGCGAGCGAAGTACGACGGTCTCAAAGAGGGCAGCTTCAAGGAGACCCTGACCGCGCTCGGTCGCGATCCGATGAAGGCCTACGAGGAGATGGCTCGCGAGGCCATCGAGGCAACCACGCCGGAGGGCCAGGCGAAGCGCCAGGAAGCACGCGAGAGGGAGCGCGAGGCGGCGCTGCAGAAGCATCTCGACGAGCAGCTCTCGCCGGTGCAGCAAGAGCTCGAGCTCCTGCGAAAGGAAAAGGCGGAGTGGGCGGCGCGCACACATGAGCACGCCATCGCCTCCAACTTTCAGCGCGAGGTGGCCGATCCGATGTTCGCGGATTTGCGCATCGAATACGCAGATGAGGCGCTCATCGAATACGTGAAGCACTACGACAAGAACCCATCCGACTTCCACGCCGCGGCCAAGCGCTACGGTGTCAGTTTGACAAACCCTCAGGGTTTGTTCACCATGCGTGAAATCCTCAGCGTGTTGAAGTCCGCACAGGACGAACACGAGCGAGGCAAGCAATCGCGCCGACCGGCGCAGAGCCCAGCCGAGGCCCAACCCGGCAAGCCCCGTACGGTCAACGGCACCGTCGAAAGACAAAACGCCGGCACGGCCATCGGAAACGATCTCGCATCAGAGCGAGCATCGCCCGGGCCTGTGGTCACCGGCTCAGTGCGCGAACGCTTGAGGGCGCGAACAGAGGCGGAGATCCGGCGCCAGGAGCGACGCTGACCTGAAGCGAGCCTGTGAGGGCTCATGGGTAGCGCAGCGACAGTAGCGAACGTCCCCGAGATTCTGAAGAACGTCTGGAAAGACGACATCTACGATTTCATGTACGAGGACCAGCCTCTCCTTGGCTTGATGAGCAAGGACACGAGTTGGGACGGCCTCTACCAGATCGTCACCGTCATGTACGGCGGCATGGCTGGTCGAAGCTCCACCTTCGATGACTCCAAGGCGAACAAGTCGCCGCCGAAGTACAAGCAAATGCAGATCGGCACGCGCGACAACTTCGCGACGTGGTCGGTCGATCACAAGCTCATCACGCTGAGCCGCAACGACCGCGGAGCCCTGACGCGCGCGCTCACGGAGTCGACCGAGAAGGCGACCACGAAGCTGAAGCGCTCGCTGTGCTGGATGCTCTGGCGCAACGGCGGGGGCGCGATCGGATCGTTCTCCACGAGCTCCACGAACACGGGGACGCTCTACGATCTGAACGACATCAGGAACCTGGATTTAGACGACGTAATTGAGTTCTCGTCAGATGACGGCACGGGAGGCGCGGGCGTACGCGTCGGAAGCCTCACCGTTACCGGCCTGAACGAAGACACTGGTGTGGTCACGTTCGACGCCAACCTGTCGAGCATCCCCGGTTACACCAACGGCGACTTCATCTTCCACAAGGGCGACTACGCGAAGGCCTTCCTTGGGGTCCCCGCGTACGTGACGCTCGCTGCGCCAGGGTCCTCCGGTGTGCCCACGTCCCTTTGGGGCATGAGCCGAACGGACTTCCCGACGCGTCTCGCGGGCTCGCGCTTCACGGCGTCGAACCTCCTCATCTCGGAAGGCTGCAAGAAGTCTCTCGCGCTCGCGCACCGGCGCAACATCGAGACGACCCACATGTTCGCTCCGCCCGAGGTCTACAACGACCTCGAGATGAGCCTCCAGGGGCAGCGTCGCTACACGGAAGAGAAGGTTGGCTCGGTCGGCTACCAGGCCCTGAACTTCACCACCCAGGGCGGTAAGAGCGTCAAGCTCTACTCCGACGCGGACATCCCGAAGAACGCCACGGCGACCACGAAGTACATCTGGGGCCTCAACCTGGATCTCTTCAAGTTCCACACGGCGGACACGTTCCCGATGTGGCTCAACACGGTGGCCAACGGCGGCCAGAAGATGCGCGTCGAAGAGAACGCGAACGCGAGCGAAGGACGCCTTGGTGGGTACGGCCAGCCGTACACCTGGGCGCCCGGACAGCACTGGAACTTGGCGATCACCTGAAAGGAGACTGAAATGGCATACCCCAACGACAGCAGCCGCATCTCCGATGGTCTCGCCAAGCTCGAGGCCTCGAACCCCAACTACTCGGGCAGCAAGACCGCGGCCGCGCGTAGCCTTATCCGCAAGACGTTTTGCATCACGCAGGTCGCCTCCGTTCTCGCGAACGGGGACGATGCGATCGTCGCAAACGTCGCCCCCTCGGTCTACTTCAAGAACGCCGCGCGAATCATGGGCGTCACCGTCCAGAACCGCGTGGCGATGACCGCAAACGTCACGAACTACCAGAACTTCTCGATCAAGCCGGTCTCCAACGTCGGCGTCATCGGGAACACCATCGCTTCGATCACAACGAAGCCCTCCGCCAACAGCGGCACCGGCAACCTTGTGGCGGGGCAGAAGTTCTCCCTTGTTGTCGATACGACCACGAGCAACGACCGCGTTGCGGCTGGCACCTGGGTGGGCGTTGCTATCGCACCGACCGCCGCAGGAGTGGCCGTTGGCGCAACCTCGTGGGCCATCGACTACGAGGAAGAGGGCTACGACGGGTACTCGGTCTGATGGGCCTCGATCGCAAGCTTGGCGGCGTGGAGACCTCCGATGAAGGGGTCGTCCTCGTACCGTTCGGGTTCACCATCAACGGCACGTCGGATCCTGACGGCCTAAAGGGAAACCTCCTTTCGACCGTGGCGCGCTCGGAGGCGGGGGAGTTCCTCTGCACCCTCGGCGCAAACTCCAAGCCGTACTTTTGCTTCTACGGAGAGGCCGGCGTTTCGGTGACGGCGGATGACACCGACGTGACCGGCCTGGTTGACTGGTCCACGGTCGCCAGCGCGGGGACCTTCGTGGTCCGCACGATGACGGGCGCGGTGCAGACCGACCCGACCGACGATCTCCTGGTGGGCGGATTCCTGCTCATGAAGAAGACGGATCGCGCGGCGGGCCGGTGAAGGGCCTCGATGAACTGCTCGGTGCCCCCAAGGACAAGCCATCGGAGCCTGCGGCCGAGGGTGACGACCTGAAGGACGCCGCGCAAGACGTGCTCGACGCCATCAAGGACAGCGACGTGGATGCTCTGGCGCTTGCCCTGCGGCGAGCTCATGAGGTCTGCGCGGGCGGATACGACGACGAGGAAGCGACCGACGAGGAGTAGGCATGGCGCGTACGAGGAGCGGTGAGGCACTCATTGACGACTCGTACCTCCGGGCTGACCTCGTGGGCGCGACGGACAGGCACCCCCGTGATGTCGTACTTCGGTACGTCAACCAAGGGGGTGCCGAGCTCTATGACCTGCTCGTAGAGGCCCGCGGGCGCACGTACTACCGAGCGAGCCCAGCGCAGACCATCACGACCGCGGCCAGCACCAGCCGCTACGCGCTTAACGCTGCGTTCTACCGGCTGATCTCGGTGCGTCTCGCGGCCCCTGGCGGATACGCTCTGGACCCCTTCAACCCGCAGGACGAGCCGTGGTTGCGCGAGCCGGGCGCAGCAACGGGCTACCCGACCCGCTACGAGCTGCAGCCCGGCTACATCGAGCTGCTCCCGCTGCACTCCGCGGGCAAGTCCGTGATCGTCGACTACGTCCCGGTGTTCACCGACCTCACGGACAGCTCGTCGTCGACCTTCGACGGGATCAACGGGTGGGAGCAGTACATCCCCTATTTCGCCGCGCGCGAGATGCACATCCACGACGACGAGCGCGAGCTCGCGAAGGAGAACGACAAGGCCGTCCAGGCCATGGCGCTCCGGATCGCGAAGCTAGCCCCGGGGCGTGACGCGTTCCGCGCGGAGCGCGTCAAGAACGTCCGTAATTCCACATGGGGTCGCCGTTGGTAGACGCCCCCGTCCAGCGAACCCAGTTCACCGGGCAAGCGGTCCTTGATCGCCTCCAGGCGAACGTGCGCGCGCTGGTCGACACGGTTCGCCAGCTCGTGGCCGTCGTCGAGTCGCGTCGCGTCGTGGCGATGATGCTGGCCGAAGACTTCTCAACCACGCGCGCGGTCGCGCAAAACACGCTGCTCACCTTCCCGGTTGTAAAGGGTGAGCTATGGGACGTGGAGTTCTTCGGTTACGGCGCCTGTAGCACCGTCACCGGCATGAAGTACGCGGTCGGGTGTCCCGCGGGAAGCGTGATGTCTGGTGAGCTCGAGTCGTCGAGCACCAACACGGCCGTGGCCAACTGGACGACGCAGGGTCTCACCGCCTCGACCCTGTCGGCGGCCACGCACGTCGGCGCATCCAACGCGTTTCGCCCGGATCGCATCAACGTGCGTGTCAAGGTCGGTGCGAACGGCGCAATCACCATCCAGGCGGCCAGTGCGGCGGCTGCGGACACCACCCGCGTGGCCGCAAGGTCGCTCCTGCGCGCGAACAGGGTCGTTGAAGCATGACGACGCAGCTGCTGCAGGTGCAGTTTCAGGGCGTTGATGAAGGCCTGGATCCGAAGGCGCTCCCGCCCGGGACGATGCTCAAGGCCGAGAACTGCGCCATGGACAAAGCGCGCCGGCTGGTCAAGCGAGCGGGGACGGCTGGGCTGGTCAAGACGACCACGGCCGGCGGAACCATCGCCGCAGGGGCAAGGCTTCTGACCAACGGCGTTGACACGGGCGTGCTCGACGGAGCGAAGGCGTACAACTACGCCGCGCCCATCAGCCTATGGCAGGCGATCGACAGGCCGCCATGTCTGCACGCCACGAAGCGTACGTTGCTCGACTCGACCAGGTCGATCGCAGCCGTCGATATTGCGATATACGGCGACATGATCGTCTCGGTCTACCAGGAGGCCGGCACCGGGGCGGTCTATTGGCAAGTCGACGTGCTCAGTACAGGTGCGTCCCTGGTTCCGCCCACCGGATTCACGACCAACGGCGCCAACAACCCGCGCGTACTTGTGAGCGGGACCTCGGCGTACATCTTCGCGGCCGTCTCTCTTGGTATCCAGGTCCAAGAGCTCAGCCTCACCACCCTGCAGCTTCAGGGTCTACTCCCGACGGTGCTGGCGGTCACGGGTGTGGCTCCGTCAATGTTCGACGTTGTGATCGGGACGTCTGCGTCCGGGACAACCCTGTACCTCGCGTATGATCTGACCGGCGGCGGCGCCAGCGACGTAACGCTCAAGTCCTTTGTCCTGAGCACCTTCGTGGCGGTAGGGACGGTGAGCTACACCGGTACATCCGTTGTCTCGATCTGTCTGGCGTACGGCGCGCTCAGTTCGAGGATCCTGCTCATCTATTCCGAGACCAGCGGAACGACCACGAGGCTGGTCTCCACTACGGTCAACCTTGGCGCAGTGGCTGGCCCCACGACCATTCTCACATCCGCCGTCGTCCCGAACACCGTTTTCATCGCCGAAGACACGGCCACCAATGCCCTTGTCGGCGTCCAGCGGAATGCGTCGACCGCGTCAACGGCCGAGCAGCTCACGACCACGCTCTACAGCATCGCGGCCCATGTGGCCGTAGCTGCTTCCAACCGCATCACCTACGGGCTCTTCTTCCCGTCGAAGCCGTGGCGCACCGGTGGGCGCTGGTACACGGCGGCGATCGCCTATGTGCACCCCGGCACGGCGGGCACCGCGGACGCGGCGCCAAGCGAGTCCAGCGTGGTCGTCGACCTCTGGACCGCGGCGTCTGGCGGAGCACAGGACGGCTTCCAGGATGGGCCGCACCTGCACGTTGCGACGCTGGAGAACCAGACCGGACGCGGAGCACCCGTAGCGATCTACACGTCCGCCCCTACGCTCGGATATGTCGCGAAGACAGCGGTGAGCGCATCGGGCGACGTATATGTTGCTGCGGCTTACCGGAATCGCGAGTCCCTGCACTGGTATATGGACGTTCCGGTTGGCTGGAGCTTGTTCAAGCTCACGACCGGTGGCGATGGCCTCGACCTTTACCGTCCGACAACGCTTGGAGCCGGGGCCCTTCTCGCCGGTGCAGCGCCCGCCTGGTACGACGGTGCCGCCGTGCAGCCGTACGGCTTCGCGCACGCGCCGTGCATCATCTCGATATCGGACACCGGGGCGGGGGCGATGGCCGCCGGATCCTATAGCTACGTCGCTACATTCATGTGGCGAGATGCCAATGGCGTGGTTCATCGCTCCACGCCCAGCGGACCCCTGACGGGGACGGCGGGCGCTAGCCGGGCGCTCACGGTGGTGGTGTCCACGACGACACTGTCAAACAAGATGCACGTGGACAACTACGCGCCGGGTGGCGGGTTGAATCCCGTCATGATTGAGTTGTGGCGAACGACCGTAGGCGGCACGGGACCGCACTACCGCCTCTCTTTGAATCCACTGTATCAGGTCCTCAATAACGACCTGTCTGTTGCGTCCGTGTCGCTTGTGGACACGAAGGCCGATGCCAACATTGGCGCGGGCTCCAATACCGCCGTGCTGAGCGCGCAGGAGCAGCTCTACACCGACGCCGGGGAGCTCGCGAACGTGCCGCCGCCGCCGTTCACGACCGTCACGACGCACCGGAACCGGTTCGCGGGCATCGACGCGAGCGAATTCGTGGTGTGGCTGAGCAAAGACGCGACGTCGGATATGACGCAGGCTCCCGGCTTCAACGAAGCTCTGACACTCAGCTTTGCGACCAAGAAAAAGGCCCTAGGAAGCCTCGACACGACCCTCATCGTGTACGGCGAGGACGACATCGACATCATCCAGGGCGATGGCCCGGACGACACTGGCGCGGGGACGGGCTGGCAGATCCAGCCGGTTCAGTCGGACGTGGGATGCATCAACCCTCGCAGCGTCGTCACATGTCCCGCCGGGAACCTGTTTCTGTCGCGGCGAGGTCTAGAGCTCATCGATCGCGGGCTCACCATCACATGGATCGGGCGCGTAATAGACGACACGCTCGCGCTGTTTCCCAACATCACAAGCGCCGTGCTGGTCGCCGAGCAGACCGAGGTGCGCTGGACGCTCGACGATGGCGAAACGGGCCTCGTTCTCGTGTGGGACTACGAAAACAAGTGCTGGTTCACGAGGGTCTACAACGACGCCTCCGACACCGACGCCGACAGCATCCGTTTCGTGGATGCGTCGCTCATCGACGGCGTGTACACGCTATTGACCGCGGGCGGCCAGGTCTACCGAGAGACGACCGCGCACAAGCTGGATGGCGGACTCACGTACGTCGAACGCGACATCATCCTCGCCCCCATCAGCCCCAGCGGGAACCTCGCGTGGCATCGCGTGAAGGATCTGACCGTGATGGGAACGTCGGTGACCAACCACGATCTCGAGGTTAGCGTCGCGCACGACTACTCCGCCACGTACGGCTACACGAAGCGCTTTCTTGCAGGCGATGACGTGACCGCGACGGGGCCGCTGGAAAAGTGCCGCGTGTCTCCGGCGGTTCAGAAGTGCCAGGCGGTTCAGATCCGCATCCGAGACCTCGCGCCATCGACGTACGCGGTCACCACCGGAGACGGGCCCATCCTCGAGGCGCTGGCGCTGCGCGTCGGAGTCAAGTCGGGCCCTGCCAAAACGGCCGCGGGCCAGCAAGGATAGTCATGCCGCTTGGATATCTAGGGGCCAGCAACCGCAACGACGACGTCACGAACGATCCGCGGAGCCTCGATCAGCGCAAGGGCTACATCGGCGG
>Ga0075428_100007694_pt1 | contig 11943 bp, 7 predicted proteins | sample RhiMetdeltSRZDD2_FD_75291 | JGI IMG/M metagenome (GOLD analysis project Ga0075428, IMG submission 75291) | Populus rhizosphere microbial communities from Tennessee, USA - Rhizosphere MetaG P. deltoides SRZDD2 | ecosystem: Host-associated > Plants > Roots > Rhizosphere > Soil | place: USA...
CGCTCGCACCGGACCGAACCCCTCGCGTGGTGCGTGCGGCCCGAATCTGCCACGACTTGCAAGAGTTCGCACGCGGAGGGGTACGACTGGTTGTTTGACATCGTGATGCAACTGCGGCCATGCTGTACGCGTCTAAGAGATCAGGAACCCGCCGAGGACCGGCCGCAAGGCAGAGAATCGACCGAAGACAAACAGGTCGACACCGACTCGCACGATGCGAGCGCCGCCCGGGTCCCATTTGTGCTCGTCCCGCACACAACGCGGTGACCGAGCGATAACGAGGCCGCGCGAGGCTCATCTCGCCCAACGCACGGCCAGAAGGAATATCCACACACAGCATGCTTTCTCGTACACATAACGCATCGGTCGTGGCACGCGCCTCGTCGATGCGCCGGCTTCGCCGGCGAACCGCGCCACACCGTCTGTTCTGTTCAACCAACGGCTGCGCGAGCTTCCTCGAGCTCGACGTCCTCGGCGGCTACGCATCCTGCCCGATCTGCGGGTACCGCCGCCGCCTTGACTGAGGTGCTGCCTCGACTGGCGCTGCCTCGACTGACGCGACCGACCGCCGGCTGATGCCCCGAGCGGGCATCATCGCCATGTGAGGTCGCTCGACCGGTCCCGCCTCGCGGCCCTGATGGTCGCCGAGCGGGCCACATTCGCGGATCGCCATCCCAGGGCTGCCGAGCTGCATCGGCGCGCCCGGAAATCACTGCTCGGCGGCGTGCCGATGAACTGGATGGTCAAGTGGGCCGGCGACTTCCCGATCTACGTGGAGGCGGCCGAGGGCGCCCACCTGACCGACGTCGACGGCCACGACTACATCGACTTCTGCCTCGGCGACACGGGCGCGATGGCCGGCCACGGGCCGGGCGCGACGATCGCTGCAGTCGAACGGCAGCTCCACCGCGGCATCACCCACATGCTCCCGACCGAGGACGCGATCTGGGCGGCCGAGGAGCTCTCGCGTCGCTTCGGCCTGCCGTTCTGGCAGTTCACGATCACGGCGACCGACGCGAACCGCTTTGTCCTGCGGCTCGCTCGCGAGATCAGCGGTCGCCCACTCGTCGCCGTTCATGACCACAACTACCACGGCTCAGTCGACGAGACGTTTGCCTGGCTGGCGCCGGACGGGCGCGTTGAAGCGCGGCGCGGCAATCTCGGCCCGCCCGTGGATCCAGCGATCACGACACGAGTCGTGCCGTTCAACGACCTGCCGGCGCTCGAACGAGCTCTCCAAGACCGGCAGGTGGCCGTGCTGCTGATGGAGCCGGCGCTGACGAATGTCGGCATCGTCCTGCCCGAACCCGGCTACCTCGACGGCGTCCGGGAGATCACCCGGCGCACGGGCACGCTCCTCATCCACGACGAGACCCACACGATCTGCGCCGGGCCGGGAGGCGTGACAGGCGCAGGCGGTTACGAGCCTGACTTCCTCGTCATCGGCAAGACGATCGGCGGCGGCATCCCGGCCGCGACGTACGGCTTCACGGCCGAGGTCGGCGCCCGCATCGACGCCCACGTGTCGTACGAGGATGCCGACGTCGGCGGCATCGGCGGCACCCTCGCGGGGTACGCGCTGTCGCTCGCGGCGGTGCGCGCGACGCTCGGCGAGGTGCTGACGCCCTCGGCGTTCGAACGGATGATCCCGCTCGCCGAGCGCTGGGAGCAGGGCGTGAACGACATCCTTGCGCAGCACCAGGTGCCGTGGCACGTCACGCGGTTGGGCGCGCGCGCCGAGTACCACTTCATGGCCACGCCGCCCCGGACGGGCGCGGAGCAATGGGCGAACGGTGACTTCGAGCTGGAGCAGCTCCTCCACCTCTGGGCATTGAACCGGGGCATCCTCATGACGCCGTTCCACAACATGGCGCTCATGTCCCCGGCCACGACCACGGCCGACGTCGATCGCCACACAGCAGTCTTCGACGAGGCGGTCGAAGCGCTGTTCGGCTAGGTGCCGTTGCCCAGATTGATGACGACGTTGATCAGGGCCGGGCCGACGATCACGAGGAGCGCCGCGGGAATTGTGAACACGACCAGGGCCACCTCCGGACGGCGCCACGACCGGACCCCGATGAGCCCGAGCAGCGTCAGGGCTCCGGCCACGATGATCAGGAAGATCCCGAACGGGATGCCGACCATGTTCACCTGATTGGTGAACCACTCGCTGGCGAAACCCGCCGTGAGCACGGACAGCAGCAGAAGCCAAATGGGAACGAGACTCAGCAGAAGCATCGCGCGGCTGCGGGTCATCAGCCCGGATCGTAACAGCCGCTGACAGGCGAGCTGACAGGGCCGGCCAGTAAGGTTTGTGCGTGCAGCGGATCGATGGCCGCAACGTCTACGCGGCCACGGACCTCGTCGCCTACCTCGCCTGCGAACACCTGACGCAGCTCGAGCGCGCGGCGATGGCCGGCCTCGTGCAGCGGCCGATGCGCGACGACCCGGAGCTCGACGTCATCCGGAAACGCGGCTTCGAGCACGAGAAGCGCTTCCTCGCCGACTTGCTTGCCGGCGGCCGGACGGCCGTGACCGTCCAGCTGGACGGTTCCATCGAGGATCGCGGCGAGCAGCTCCGCGCCGCGGCGGCCGAGACGGCGGCAGCGATGTCGGCCGGGGCCGACGTCGTCTACCAGGCGACATTCTTCGACGGAACGTGGCGGGGCCATGCCGACTTCCTGCTCCGTGTGGACGATGCCGACCGGCCGTCGCGGTTCGGGGCGTATCACTACGAGGTCGCGGACACGAAGCTGGCCCGTCACGTCAAGGCCAGCGCCGTTCTCCAGATGTGCACCTACGTCGACCTCCTCGAAGCGGTCCAGGGCGTGCGCCCGGCCTGGATGCACGTCGCACTCGGTGGCAGCGCGCGAGCCGTGGATCGACTGCGCGTCGACGACTACATGGCCTACTACCGCGCGGCACGCGATCGCTTCCTCGAGGCCACGAGCGCCGCGCCGCCGACCGTCTTTCCGCCGCCCGACACCTACCCCGACCCGGTCGAGCATTGCGACGTCTGCCGCTGGGCCGCGGAGTGCGCCAGGCGACGGCGCGAGGATGATCACCTCAGCCTGGTCGCCGGGATCTCGGGCCGCCAGCGCAAGGCGCTCGGCGAACGCGGCACGAACACGCTTGCCGGGCTGGGCCGCCTGGAGCTGCCGGTGGTGCCACCCATCGACGGCACCAGCGCCGGCGCGCTGGCCCGCGTCCGGGAGCAGGCCCGGATCCAGCTTGAGGGACGCCTTGAGCACCGGATGAAGTACGAGCTGCTGCTCCCCGGCCCCGGCGCAGCCGTGGACGCGGAGCGTGGCCTCGCGAGCCTCCCGGAGCCGTCGCCGAACGACCTCTTCTTCGACATCGAGGGCGATCCGTATGCCCTCGAAGACGGTCTCGACTACCTGTTTGGCGTCCTCGAAACCAACGGCACGTTCCACGCGTTCTGGTCCCAGGATCCCGACGGCGAGTTCACCCTAGCGGCCGAGCAGGCGGCCTTCGAGCAAGTCATGGACTTCTTCGTCGAGCGTCTGGCCGCCGACCCAACGCTCCACATCTACCACTACGCGGCCTACGAGCCCACATCGCTCAAGCGCCTCATGGGCCGCTACGGAACGCGCGAGGACGAGGTCGACAACCTTCTTCGGGGAGGTGTCCTCGTTGACCTGCTACGGGCAGTCCGTCAATCGCTGCGCGCCTCCGTCGAGAGCTACTCGATCAAGAAGATGGAGCCCTTCTACGACTTCGTACGGGAGATCGATCTGCGCGACGCTGGCTCGAGCATCGTGGCCTTCGAGCAGTGGCTGGAGCTGGGGGAGGGCGAGCGACCCGAAGCCACGCACCTCGATCGAATCGAGCGCTACAATCGCGACGACGTCGTCAGCAACCAGCGCCTCCGCGACTGGCTCGAGGGGCTCCGTGTCGAGCTGAGCGAGCTCACGGACCAGCCGGTTCCTCGACCCACGCCGCGTTTGGAGGAGCTGCCGGCAGACCTCACCGAGGCCCAGGCGCGCGTGCAGGACCTCGCGGACCGCCTCGCAGGCCCCGACATTCCCGCGGACCCTCTTGATCGGAGCCCTGATCAGCACGCTCGGTGGCTCCTCGCCCAGCTCCTGGGCTGGCACCGCCGGGAGGACAAGTCAATGTGGTGGGACTTCCACCGCCTGATGGACCTCACGCCGGAGCAGCTCGTCGACGAGAGCGCCCCGATCGGTATGCTCGAGCCCATCGGTCCCGTCGACGAACCGAAGAACGGCAAGCAAATCTGGCGCTACGCCTTCCCGGCGCAGGACTTCGACCTCGCCCGGGGCAGGGTCTTCGATCCGGCCAAGAAGCAGGCGGACCCCGACGCCAATCCCTTCAGCTGGCAGGTCGGCGAGGACGCCGCGGTCGACGCCGCAGCCGGCAGTGTCGACTTCCGGCGCTCGCTCGACGAGGCTCATCCGAGGGCCATCGTCCCGTTGCCCTGGGTGCCGACGCCGGAGCTCCAGGCATCGCTGATCGAGATTGGCGAGTGGGTCGCCGCGAACGGCGTCGACGGCGAGGGGTCGTACCGAGCAGCCCGGGAGCTGCTCCTGGGCCGTCCCCCACGCGCCGGCCAGGCGGCCGGGACGAGCCTGCGCCGGGCCGATGAAACGGACCTGGACGCGGCCCGGCGTCTCGCGACCGAGCTCGATCGAACGGTTCTGCCGATCCAGGGCCCGCCCGGCTCCGGCAAGACCTACAGCGGGGCCCGGATGATCCTGACCCTCGTCCGAGCGGGCAAGCGCGTTGGCATCACCGGCACGAGCCACAAGGTCATCTCGAACCTGCTCAAGGCAGTTCTCAAGGCCGCCGCCGACCCGGCCGAGCCACCGGTCGACGTTCGGCCCGTCCAGCGGGGGGACAAGGAGCAGGTCCTCGACGACGCATTGGTCGCCCGCGGCGGGAGCAACGACGACGTCCGGGCTCGCCTCGAGGACGGCCGTGCCAACCTCGCGGCCGGGACGCCCTGGCTCTGGGGTTCGGCCAAGATGATCGACGCGGTCGACGTCCTGTTCGTCGACGAGGCCGGCCAGATCTCACTGGCCAATGTCGTCGCGATCTCGAGATCGACCGAGAGCCTTGTCCTCCTCGGCGATCCCCAGCAGCTCGACCAGCCGATGCGCGGCACCCATCCGCCCGGCGCCGACCGCTCGGCCCTGGCCCACGTCCTCGCGGGCCGGGCGACCATGCCATCCGATCGGGGCCTGTTCCTTGAGACGACGTGGCGCCTGCACCCGGCGCTGTGCGACTTCACGTCGGAAGTCTTCTACGAGGACCGTCTCGAGCCCGAACCGCACCTGATCGTGCAACGCCTTGACGCTCGCGGCTTGAGCCACCCCGAAGGCGTCGGGCCGCGGCTCCTGGAGGTTCCGACCGTCGGGGCAGACAACGAGTCACCGGAGGAAGCCGACGCAGTCGCCCGGGTCGCTCGATCGATCGTCGAGGCGGGGTCGAGCTGGGTCAACGAGAAAGGCAAGCGCCTGCCCGTGACCTGGGACGAGGTCCTCATCGTCGCGCCGTACAACGCCCAGGTGGGGGCGATCAAGCGCCGCCTGCCGGCCGAGGCTCGGGTCGGGACCGTCGATAAGTTCCAGGGCCAGGAGGCGCCCGTCAGCATCTACTCCCTGACCACATCGAGCCCCGAGCTGGCGCCTCGAGGCATGGACTTCCTCTACTCCCGCAACCGCCTCAACGTCGCAACGTCCAGGGCTCGCTGCATCACGATCGTGGCCGCCTCGCCCGATCTCCTCAGGGTCCGCGCCCGGACGCCGGCCCAGATGCGGCTCGCGAACGCCCTTTGCCGCTACGTCGAGATGACTACCGCTCGGCGTGGTCCGGGCACCGGGGCACCCAGCACGGGCCCTGCGCCTGAGCTGACGCGACCCGGGGACGAGAGAGTGGAGGTGCTGACGCTCGGCCTGTGACGGTGCCCGCGCGCATGGGATGATTCGCGGGATGGACCGGCGACGACGGACGACGCTGACGCTCATCGCCGGCGTGGCCCTCGCGAGCACGGGCCACATCGCGGCGGTGACGATCTCGACGATCGCCGCCGCGCAGCTGGCAGGCACGCCGAGCCTCGCCGGAACGCCGAGTGCGACGACGGTCTTCGGCGCGGCGGTCGGTTCGGCCGTCCTGGGCTGGATCGCCGGCAGTCGCGGGCGCCGGATCGCGCTGACGGTCGGCTACCTGCTCGCGGTCACGGGCGCGGCGATCGCGACGCTTGCCCTGATCGCGGCGTCGTTCCCGGGCTTTCTCGTCGCCACGTTCTTCATCGGCTTCGGCAACAGCTCCAGCCTCGCCGCGCGGTATGCGAACGCCGACATGCAGAAGCCCGAGAACCGCGCCTCGGCGATCGGCCTCGTCGTCTGGGCCGCAACCGTCGGTGCCGTCATCGGGCCAAACCTCGTCGGCGTATCGGGAGCCGCGGCCGTCGCGCTCGGGTTGCCGGAGGTCGTCGGGCCCTACCTCGTCCCGGGGGTGGTCACCACGACCGCGGCGATCCTGTCGTTCATCCTCCTGCGGCCCGACCCGAGCGAGCTGGCCGATCCGGCCAGTCGTGCGTCCGAGGCGGAGGTCTCGGCCGCGGGCGGCATCAGCGAGATCGTGCAGCGACCCGCGGTCGCGGCCGCGCTCGTCGCGCTCGTCGCGGGTCAGGTCGTCATGACGTTGATCATGACGATGACGCCGCTGCACCTGAACGCGACCGGCCACGGCCTTGCCGACGTCGGCCTCGTGATCAGCTCCCACACGTTCGGGATGTTCGCGCTGTCGCCGATCTCGGGGCGCCTCACCGATCGTCTCGGGAGCGTGACGGTGATCTTCGCCGGGGCGGGCATCATCGCGATGTCCTCGATCCTGACGTTCGTCGCTCCGGCCGATGGCCGCGACATCATCTTCCTGGCGATGTTCCTCCTGGGCTGGGGCTGGAACCTCGGATTCGTGGCCGGCAGCGCGCTCCTGACATCCGGCCTGGGCATCGCGGAGCGGGCTCGGACCCAGGGCTTCGCCGACGCCCTGATCTGGAGCTCGGCCGCCGTTGCGAGCGCGGGCTCGGGCGTGATCGTCGCGGCCGCCGGGTACGCGACCCTTGGTCTCCTTGGCCTCGCGATCGTGGCCGTGCCGATCGTCGTGTTCACGGCCCGCCGCGCCGCGCTCCGGGTGGCCGCGCAACCCACGAGCCGGACCCTGATCCCCGATGGGATCGACGTCGTGGGGGAGGCCTGATCGCCGGCCCTTACGAGCCCAGATCGAGAAATCGCAGGACGTCGGGGTGGTCGTCGGTCAGCGGTTCCAAATCCTCAGCGGCCACGGGCTGCCACGCGAGTGCCTCGAACCATTCGACCGCCGCGGGCGCTGCCGATGCCACGAGCCAGATCGACGGTGCTGCGCCGGCGGCGGCATCTGCGGGTGTCGGGCTGTAGCGGCGCTCCAGAACGGTCAAGCCGAGCTCGGCGCCCGCCGCGCCAATCGCCGGCCCGATGTCGTAGTAGCGGTTGGAGACGTGGAATGCGAGGACGCCACCGGGCCGAATGACGCGCGTGTCCTCCGCAAGGGCCTCGGCGGTGATGAGGTGCGCCGGGATCGCATCGGACGAGAAGGCGTCTAGGATGAGCAGATCCAGCGAAGCGGCCGCCTCCTCGCGGAGCGACAGCCGGCCATCGCCGAGCACGATCCGCGGCGGCACCCGAGCGTCCGAGAGGTAGGTGAAATAGCGCGGGTTGCTGGCGACCTCGACGACGACCGGGTCGATCTCGAAGAACGTCATCGACTGGCCCGGCTGGCTGTACGCCGCGATCGCACCGGCGCCCAGGCCGAGGACCCCGATCGCGGCGTTCGGTTGAACGGCGTCGAGGCGGTCGAAGATGTCGCCGAGCGGACCGCTTGGCGCGTAGTAGAAGGTCGGCGTCCGCCGCAGCAGTGGATCGGTCGACTGCGTTCCATGGACCGTAGTCCCGTTGAACAGCTCGATCCAGCGGCCGTCGGCCGATGCCACGACCTCGGTCACGCCGAAGAAGCTCCGATCGCGGATGAGCGCGGCCTTCGGGAGGACGAACGTCGCGAGCGCGAGGACGAGCGCCGTCGCAAGCGCGAGGAAGCGCGGTGGGCCGCCAACGAGCAGGAGCAGCGCACCGACCGAGAACCAGCGGATCGCGACCGGCAAGGCAATCGAACCGTCGACGCTCATCGTGAGCGCGAGCCCGCCGGCCACGATCGCGTACGGCAGCAGTCGCCAGCGCGCGCCCGCGATGAATGGTCGGAGGTTGAGGCGACGCCGCGACTGGCCAGCGCCCTCGACAGCGGCGCCGTCGTCCGGGACCGAGTCGGGTGCCGTCAGTGCGAGGGCTACGAGCGCCGCGATCAGGAGGATCGGGAACTCCCAGATGCCTTCGAAGGCGACAGGAGCGACGAGCGCCACCAGGGCCCCGCCGAGGACGCCGCCGATCGACTGGACGAGGTAGAACCCGGTGAGACCGGAGGCCGGCGGTCGGTCGGCGGCGAGCCGGCCATGCAGTGCCGTGGCGACGATCGCGAGACCGGCCCACTCGAGGACGATCAACGGCAGGATCGGCCAGCCGCCGGCTGATCCGATCGGCGTCCAGAGCACGGTGACCGCGACCGGGGCCATGGCGACCGCAAGCGGAACGATCCGCCGCCCGCGAGCCGAGAACGCGACGATGAACGAGCAGAGATAGAGCGCGAGCGGCCCGATCCACAGCAGCGGAGCGGCGATCAGGTCGGCGGCGATGAAGTTCGTCACGGCGGCAAGGAGCCCGGACGGGACGGCAGCGAGGAGGATCCACGTCGCGCGACGGCGCCAGCCGATGGCGAGCCTCGTCGGGTGCGCAGTCAGAGGTCTGCCAGCGACCGGCGTCGGCTCGACCGGGGTCGGCTCGACCGGGGTCGTGGTCGGCACGCGCCGGACAACCACGAACGCCGCCGCGGTGAGGAGCCCGACGAGCACGAGGAACGCTGCCGTCCAGAGCGTCCCTTGACGCGATACCCCGAAGATCGGCCCGAGGACCAGCGGGTACGCCAGGAGCGCACCAAGCGACGCGGCATTGCTCAGCGCGTAGAGCCAGTACGGGTCGCCTGCTTCGCGCGCGCCTGCCGCAGGGCGACGCCCGTCGCCTGCGTCGCGCCGCCGAGTGGTGACGAACCAGGCCGATAGCAGCGGCGTCGTCGCGGTGAGGACGGCGACGGGCGGCCCGATGCCGAGGACGAGGATCCGAAGAACCTCGAGCGCCTCCGGCAGGCCACTCGACGCGTGACCGCCCACGCGAATCGGCATCACTGTGAGCCAGACGAGCGCGAAGACGGCGAGGACGACATGGAGGATCGCGCCTCGCCGCGGGCCGAGACGCGTGACGCTCAGGTGGCTGTAGCCATAGCCGAACAGCACCACGCCCTGGAAGAACACGAGCACGGTCGCCCAGACCGCCGGCGTGCCGCCGAAGACCGGCAGGATGACCTGCCCGATGAGCGGCTGGATCCAGAAGAGCAGGAACGCCGAAAGTGCGATCGCGCCCCCGAACAACGCCACGAGTTGATCGTCCCACAGGCGAGGCCCCGATCGGGCCCCGGAAGGTACGGCGGGCAGCCGGGACCGCCGTGCTATGGCGCGGCCAGCTCCCGGAGCACCCAGGCCGCCAGCACGCGCGCACAATCGACGACCTCGCCGAGCGGCACGAACTCGTCCGCGCTGTGCGCGGCGGACACATCGCCGGGGCCGAAGATCACCGTTGGCGTGGCGCCCTCGTTGACGAGGAGCCGCATGTCGGCGCCATACGGCTTGCCGAGGAGCGCCGGCCGGCGTCCGGTGACGGCCTCGACCGCCGCCGCCAGACCGATGGGCAGCGGATGGTCCGACGGCACCCGCGCCGAGGAGAACTTCCCGCCGACCAGCTCGATCGTCGGGCGGTGCTCGCGCAGGAACTCATCGCCGTCACAGGCTTCCTCGATCGCGTCGCGAAGGTCGGTCTCGGCGTCGCGCCATGACTGGCCCAGCTTCACCCCGTAGCGCCCATCCGCGACGACCCGGTCCATCACAGTCGACGCCCAGTCACCGCCCCGGACGATCCCGATGATCGTCGGGTACGGCAGCCCAAGAACAGTCATGAGCGGGTCCTTCTCGGCGGCGTTGCGGCGCCGTTCGTCCGCTTCGAGGGCGCGGGCGAGGTAGGCCAGCTTGTCGAGGGCAGAGACGCCAAGGCGTCGAACCGAGGCGTGCGCGGCGCGACCGGGAACGGTCAGGCGAAAGGTCAGCGCGCCGGCATGGGCGACGACGACATCAAGGCTCGTTGGCTCGGTGATGATCGCCATGTCACCGGTGACGCCCGCGCGGATCGCGGCGAGCATGCCCTGGCCGCCGTCCTCCTCGGACGGCACGAACGCGACGACGAGCTCGCCTTCGAGACTCTCGAGCGCCCCTCCGGCACCCAGCGCCGCCAGCGCCTCGAGGATCGACGTCACGCCGCCCTTCATGTCGCACGCGCCGCGGCCGAACAGCCGATCGCCGACGATTTCGGCGGCCCACGGGTCGTGGCTCCATGTCGAACGCTCGCCCGGCGGCACGATGTCCACGTGGCCGACAAGCAGGATCCGTCGTCCGCCCGCGCGGCCGTATCGGCCAACGACGATAGGAAGCGATGTGCGCGGCATCTCCGCGCCCGGCCAGTCAGGATCGTCCCGCTCGAACGCGACGGGGTCCGGATTCAGCCGCTCGACAGCAGCACCCAGCGCGACGAGCCGAGCTGCCAGCTCGCCCTGGATGGCTTCTTCCGAGCCGGTGACCGATGGGATCCTCACGAGCGCGGCGAGCGTCTCCACGGCTCGGCCGGCGTCGACAGCCGCGACCGCGCGCGCTTCCGCTTCGTTCACCCCCGCAGGATCGGCCGGGTCATGCAGGTTGGCCCGCCGGAGCCGTTGATCCCGATCTCGGACGCCGGATACGCGTGGACCTCGCACCCGGCGGCGGCCAGCAGGGATGCCGTCCGCGGATTGCCTTCGGCCACGATGACGACACCCGGTCGGACCGCGAGAACGTTGCAGCCCAGGGTTGGGAACTCCTCCTCGGGCACCGCCAGCTGGCGCACGCCGAGCTCGTTGAGGAGCTCCCAGAGGCCGACGGGCAGGAGCGGCGGATAGACGACGGCCAGGTCATCGGCCACGGGCGAGATGACCGACAGCAGGTGGATCAGCTCCGCTGGTCCGCGCCAGTACGGGACATCGAAGATGCGAACGTCACCGCCGACGATCGCGGCGAGCTGGCGGGCGCCGGCGTCGTTCGTTCGAAGCGTCCGCCCGATGCAGAACAGGTCCGGGCGCAGCCAGAACGTGTCGCCGCCTTCGGCGGTTCCCGGCGCCTCGATCCACCCGGCGACCGGGATCCCCGCGGCTGACGTCCAGGCCTCGAGGACGGCGCACTCGCCCTGGCGGTTCGGCTTGCCCGGGCGCAGCACGATCGAGCCCAGGTCGCTGACGAGCAGCGGGTCGTACGTGTAGACGAGGTCCGGCGAACTCGTCTCGGTCTCGAGGGCGTGGACGACTGGCCCGAGGCTGCTCAGGACCTCGACGAAGCGATCGTGCTCGCGCTGAGCGAGCTCGAGGTCGACCGCGTGGAGGAAACCGTGCGCGTCATCATCGAACGCCGCCCCGAACGCCGGACCCGGCCGCTTGACGAGGACCTCACGCAGCGGCGCGGTCATGCTCTGGGCGCCGAAGGCCCGAGCACTCGGCGTCGCGTGCGCGTTCGCTCGCGGGATCGCAGGCGGGCTCGTCATGGGCGGCAGGATACGCGGCCGCCATCCCGGACTCGGGTTCTAGCCCTCCGCGAGCGTCTGGCCCTCCGGCAGGACGCCCCGCAGCATCGCGAGCGTTGCCTCGAGATCCGCGCCGGTCGGGCCGCGCAGCTCGAGGCTGATC
>Ga0075428_100007695_pt1 | contig 11939 bp, 8 predicted proteins | sample RhiMetdeltSRZDD2_FD_75291 | JGI IMG/M metagenome (GOLD analysis project Ga0075428, IMG submission 75291) | Populus rhizosphere microbial communities from Tennessee, USA - Rhizosphere MetaG P. deltoides SRZDD2 | ecosystem: Host-associated > Plants > Roots > Rhizosphere > Soil | place: USA...
GATGGACATACGCGCCTCGGAGTCGCTGCCGGTGACCACTCCGTGATCATCTGGCCGCTGCTCTGCGGCCTCGCCAAGGCGCGCTACTACCTCCTGACCAACGAGCCGCTCTCCGGCGAGGAGGCGGAGCGCATCGGCCTCGTCTCGCTCTGCGTCGACGACGCGCTCGTGCGCGAGCGCGCGCTCGAGGTGGCGGTGAAGCTCGCGGCTGGCAGCCCGAGTGCGCTTGCCTTCACGAAGCACGCGCTCCGCAACTGGCTGCGGGTTGCGGGGCCCGCGTTCGACGCGTCGCTCGCGCTGGAATTTCTCGGCTTCCGCCTTGCCGACGCGCGCGAGGGCCTCGACGCCGTCCGCGGGCGACGCCCGCCGAAGTTCACGCGCTGACATTGCCCCGTTCGGGGCGCAACGCTAGTATTTGCACTGCCTTGGGGTGGTCTCGAAGAGACCTGAGATGCCGGTTTGCCCGGCGAACCCGTTGAACCTGATCCGGTTAGGACCGGCGTAGGGAGCAGGCGTGAAGACTCCGTTGCTGCCGATTTTCGCCTCGCTGGCCGCGCCGGCGCTCGCGGCCGCGCCCGCTGACGCGCCTGCGCGCCTCGAGCCCGTCGTCGTCACCGCGGCGCTCCGGCCGCTGCCCACGGAGCGCCGGCCCGGCGGCGTGTCCGTGCTCGCGCGCGAGGATGTCCGCGAGGCCTCGGTCGTGCATCTCGAGGAGCTCCTGCCGCAATTGCCCTCGCTCTCCTGGGCCGGGGCGAGTTCGCGGCCGCGCTACTTCCAGCTGCGCGGCATCGGCGAACTCGAGCAGTACCAGGGCGCGCCGAACCCGTCCGTCGGCTTCCTCGTCGACGAGATCGACTTCAGCGGCATCGGCATGATCGCGTCGACCTTCGACGTCGAACAGGTCGAGGTGCTGCGCGGGCCGCAGGGCACGCGCTACGGCGCGAACGCGCTCGGCGGACTCATCAAGGTGAAGACGCGCGATCCCGAGCCCGTGCCCGAGCTCGACACGGAGGTTACCGCCGGCGGCGACGGCCTGCGGTCCGCGGGCGTCGCCGCCGGCGGCGGCCTCAGGACCGGCGGCGCGACCGAAGGTGCCTGGCGCGTCGTGCTCGAGCGGGCTGTCAGCGACGGATTCCGGCACAACGCCTACCTCGGCCGCGACGACACGAACGGGCGCGACGAGACGACGGCGCGGCTCAAAGCGCGGCTGTCCGGCGGCGGCTGGGCCGCCGACCTCGCGCTGCTGCACGCCGACTTCGACAACGGCTACGACGCTTTCGCGATCGACAACAGCTTCGTCACGCGCTCCGACCGCCCGGGAAAGGACTCCCAGCGATCCGACGGCGCTTCGCTCGATCTGCACGGCAGCGCGGGGGGCAGGGTCGATTGGCGCTCGATCACGACCTGGGCGGAATCGGACATCGTCGCGAGCTTCGACGGCGACTGGGGCAACGAGCGCGACTGGGCTGCGGCGGGGCCCTACGATTTCTTCTCCGACACCCGTCGCACCCGTCGCACCTGGAGCCAGGACATTCGCCTCTCCGGCGCGGGCGACGAGCGGCTCTCCTGGATCGCCGGCGCGTACGTCCAGCAGCTCGAGGAGGACAACCGTATCCGCGACGACGGGCTTTACCTCGACGATTCCTTCGTGCGCCTGTTCGACAGCCGGTATCGCGCGACGAGCGCCGCGCTCTACGGCGAGACGGATTGGCCGCTTACCCCGGACACGACGCTGACGGCGGGACTGCGTGCGGAGCAGCGCGACGCCCATTATGCGGACAGCGATGCCGTCGGCTTCGGCCCGCGCGACCGCTTGTGGGGCGGAGAGCTCTCGCTCACGCACAGGCTCGGCGAGTCGCAGAGCCTCTGGGCCTCGCTCGCGCGCGGCTACCGCGCCGGCGGCTTCAACATTGGCACGAGCGTGCCCACCGAGAGCCAGCAATTCGAAGATGAATACCTGTGGTCGGTCGAGACGGGTTGGAAGGGGCGCGAGGCGGCGGGCCGCCGCCAGGCGGACTTCAACGTTTATTACATGCGCCGCGAACACCCGCAGGTCGCGGCCTCGCTGCAGCTCGACCCCGAGGACCCGCTGACTTTTATCTTCCTGACCGAGAATGCCGACAGCGGCGAGGCCTGGGGTGCCGAAGCTTCCGGCGCTCTCGTGGCGGGCGAGCGCGTGACGCTCGAGGCCGCACTGCACTGGATGGACTCGGAGTACCACGGCTACCGCTTCGGCGACTACGACCTCGAGGGCCGCGCATTCGCCCATGCGCCGGAGTGGAAGGCGTCGCTCGCTGCGACCTGGCGGCATCCGGCCGGCTGGATGGTGCGTGCCGACCTCTCGGGCGAGGCGGGCTTCTACTTCGACACCAGCCACGCGCAGCGCGCGGATTCGCGCTTCCTCGCCAACCTCCGCGCCGGTTACGAAGCAGAGCGATGGTCGGCCGAGGCCTGGGTGCACAATGCATTCGACGAGCGCTATCCGGTGCGCGGCTTCTATTTCGAGAACGAGCCGCCCGACTTCCCCACGAAGCTCTACCTGCGCTGGGGCGACCCGCGCGAGGCGGGCGTGACGATCCGCTATTCGTTCTGAGGTGATGCCATGCATGTCGCGGTCGAAATGAGCCTGTACCCCCTGACGGGGGAATTCATCCCGCCCATCCTCGACTTCATCGAGCGCCTGAAGGCGCACGCCGGCCTGTCCGTCGTCACGAACTCGATGAGCACGCAAGTGAGCGGCGACTACGAGCTTGTGTTCGACGCGCTGCGCGCCGAGATACGCGCGAGCCTCGCGGAGCGCCACCGCGCCGTGCTCGTGATGAAGGTGCTGGGTGGCGCCGGCTGAGCTCGCCGCGGCCGCCTTCGGCGTCGCCTACATCCTCCTCGCGATCCGCGGGCACCGCGCCTGCTGGATCGCGGGCGGCATCAGCACCGCGATCTACGCAGCGGTCTTCTATCGCGCGGGATTGCCGATGCAGGCCGCATTGCAACTGGTCTACGTCGCGCTGTCGGCGTACGGCTGGTACGCCTGGCGGCCGGAGCCTGCGGCGGCACCGGCTCGCCGCTGGCCGATCCGCCATCACCTCGTCGCGCTCGGCGCCGTCGGGCTCGCGTCCGCAGCGAGCGCGCCGATCGTGGCGCGCTATGCGCTCGCCACCGCCCCGGTCGCGGACTCGATCGGCACCTGGGCGAGCCTGCTCGCGACCTGGCTGCTCGCGCGCCGCGTCATCGACAACTGGCTCTGGTGGATCGCGATCGACGCGGGGCTCGCCGCGCTTTTCGCGACGCAGGGTCTCGCCATGACCGCCGCGCTCTATCTCGCTTATTCGCTGCTGGCCGTCGCCGGGTGGCGCAGCTGGCGCCGGGGTATCGCCCCCGCATGAGCGGAAGCGCGCAGGCTCGCCTCGCATCCGCAGTCACGGCGGCCATCGATGCGCTCGGCCTCGAGCGGCCGGAAGTTGCGCCGCTCGAAGGCGGCGTCGCGAACCGGAGCGTGCGACTGCGCGACGCGAACCACGATTTCGTGCTGAAGCTCGCGGGCGACGGCGTGGCGTGCCTCGGCGCGCGCGCCGAGTCCGAGATTGCGATGCAGTCGCTCGCGGCAGCTGCCGGCCTCGCACCGCCCATCGTGTTCGCGGACGCCACGCGCGGATTCATCGTCGCGCGCCACGCGCGGGGCCGCATGCCGGAAGCCGGGGAGATGCGCGATCCGCACCTGCTGCGCCGCCTCGGCGCCTGGATCGCGCGGCTGCATTCGCTCGCGCCGCTGCCGATGCTGCCGGCCGTCGACTTCGGCGCGCGCGCCGCGCTCTACCTCGAGCGGCTTGCACGCGACGATGCCGACCCGGAGGCGGCCGCGCTTCTCGCCGAGCTCGATTTGCGCCGTGCGCGGCTGCCGGCGCCGGAGCGTCTTGCGGCCTGCCACCACGACCTGCATCGGCGCAACCTCATCGAACACAACGAGCGGTTCCTGGCCGTCGACTGGGAGTACGCCGGTCCCGGCGACCCGGCGGCGGACCTCGCAGCCTGCATCGGCTATCACACGCTCGACGACGACGCCGTCGATGCGCTGCTCCAAGGGTACGGGGCGGCTGGCGACGCGATGCGCAAGCGCATCGACGCGCTCGCCTGGATCTTCGACTGCCTGTGGTACGGCTGGAACGCGGCCGCGTCGCTCGAAGGGTTCGAGATCGACCGCGCCGAGCAGGCCGCGCTCGCGGCGCGCCTGGCACCCTGAGCGGTTGCAGAGCCTGCCGCGCTTCGCGCAAGATGCGCGACCCATGGCCGAGATCTCCGTAACCGACCGCGACGGCGGCGTGCATCGCGTGAACGCGCGCGAGGGCGCGAGCCTCATGGAGACGCTGCGCGAGCTCGAGTACGGCGTCGCGGCGATCTGCGGCGGCATGTGCTCCTGCGCGACCTGCCACGTGTACGTAGCGGAGGAATTCCTCGATCGCCTGCCGGCCATGCAGGGCGACGAGAAGGAGATCCTGCAGGAGCTCGAGAGCTACCGGCCGCGCGGCTCGCGCCTCTCCTGCCAGATCCCGCTCGAAGCTGCGCTCGGCGGCCTCGAGGTCGAGATCGCGCCGGAGGAATGACCTTGAAGGGGACGCGCCCCTTCATATTCGCGCGCAGCGCTCTACTTGAATATGAAGGGGCGCGTCCCCTTCAACGCTTCTCCGCTTGCGCCGCGACGGCGCGGGCGGCCGCCTCGATCTCGTCGGCGTCGCCGAGGAAGCGCCGCGGCGACGCCGGCTTCAGGCTCCCGTCGAGCTCGTACAGGATCGGCACGCCCGTCGGGATGTTGAACTCGACGATCGCGGCATCGCTCATGCCGTCCAGCATCTTGACGAGCGCGCGCAGGCTGTTGCCGTGCGCGACGACCAGCACGTCGCGACCGTCGCCGAGCGCTGGCGCGAGGCGCTCGCGCCACCAGGGCTCGACACGCGCCAGCGTGTCCTTCAGCGACTCGGTCGCCGGCAGGCTCGCGGGATCGACGCCACGGTAACGCTCGTCGAAGCGGGGGTGGCGCGGGTCGTCGGCCGCGAGTGGCGGGGGCGGGACGTCAAAGCTTCGCCGCCAGACCTTTACCTGGTCCGCGCCGTACTTCGCGGCGGTCGCGGCCTTGTCGAGCCCCTGCAGCGCGCCGTAGTGGCGCTCGTTCAGGCGCCAGTCGCGCTCGACGGGTATCCACATGCGGTCCATCTCGTCGAGCGCGATCCAGAGCGTGCGGATCGCGCGCTTGAGCACCGACGTGAAGGCGCGCCCGAACGCGAATCCCTCGCCGCGCAGCAGGGCGCCGGCAGCGCGCGCCTCCTCGCGGCCCTGCGCAGTCAGGTCGACGTCGGTCCAGCCAGTGAAGAGGTTCTCCAGGTTCCAGGCGCTCTGGCCATGGCGCAGGAGGACGAGGCGCGTCGGCATCGGCAAATCAGTGCTTCAGCATGCGCCGCAGCGTCTGGGCGGCGACGGAGAGCGTCGCGAAGTCGGCGCTGCCTGCGGCGCGCATCTCCCGCACCATGCGCGCGAAGCCCGCGATCGGCTCGCCGCCGGCGGCGATCCAGTCCGCGACGCGCTCGCGCGCGTCGCCGCGTGCGGGTCCTGCGAGAAGCCGCTCGCAGAGCTCGCGCTGGTAGACGTAGAGCTCCTCGCGCAGCGTCCCGCGCGCGACTGCCTGCCAGTGCCCGTCGACGGTGAGCCGCTCGATTGCGTCGCGCAGCCAGTCGAGGCCGAGCTCGGCGCCAAGGCCGTAGTAGACGCGTGCGGCGTGGCCGATCGCCACGCGCCGGGAGAGCGCGAGCTCGACGATGTCGACGCCGGCGTGGATCGCGCCGAGGCTCGCGACGCGGCGCGCGACTTTGCCGGGCACGCCGTCCTTCGAAAAGCGTGCCAGCGCGCCCTGGTAGCGCTCGACCTCCGTGCCCTCGACGAGCTCCGGCAGGTCGCGCATGAGCTCGCGGATTCCGGGCGCGAGCCGCGACACGGCGCGCTCGATGTCGAGGTCGCGCCCCTGCGTGCGCAGGACCCAGTAGCTGAGGTGGCGCAGCAGGCGGGTCGTCTCGACCATCATGTCGTACTGCACGCCCGTCGAAGCCTGGTCGTCGAGCGCCTCGATGTCCGCCCACAGGTCGCGCATGCCCGTGATCTCGCGCGCGATGGAGTACGCGCGCGCGATGCTGCCGACGTCTGCGCCGGTGTCCTCCTGCATGCGGATCGCGAACACCGGCCCCATGCGGTTCACGAGGCTGTTGGTGATCGCGGTCACGATGATCTCGCGCCGCAGCTGGTGCTTTTGGATCTCCTTCGGAAAGCGCCGCTGCACGGGCTCCGGGAAGTAGCGCGTCAGCTCCGCGCCCAGGAACGGGTCGTCCGCGACGTCGGTTTCGCCGAGCCGCTCCGACATCCAGATCTTGGAGTTGGAGAGCAGCATCGCGAGCTCGGGGCGCGTCAGGCCCTGGCCTTTGCGCCGGCGCTCGGCGACTTCCTCGCCGGATGGCAGCGCCTCGAGCGTCCGGTCGAGCGAGCCGCCGCGCTCGAGCGCGTGGATCGCGTGGCCGAGCTCCGCGACGCGCTCCGCGGTGCGTGCTTCGAGCGTCGAGATCGCCAGGCTCTGCAGGTAGTTGTTCCGGAGCACGAGGCGCGCGACCTCGTCGGTCATGCTCGCCAGCAGCTCGTTGCGCTCCGGGCGCGGCAGCCTGCCCGAGTCCATCAGCGGGTTCAGCAGGATCTTGAGGTTGACCTCGACGTCGGAGCAGTTGACGCCCGCCGAGTTGTCGATGAAGTCGGTGTTGATCCGCCCGCCGGATGCCGCGTACTCGATGCGGCCGCGCTGCGAGAGGCCGAGGTTTCCGCCTTCGCCGACCACGCGGCAGCGGAGCTCCGAGCCGTTTACGCGCACCGCGTCGTTCGCGCGGTCGCCGATCTCCGCGTTCATCTCGTCCGAGGCCTTCACGTAGGTGCCGATGCCGCCGTTCCACAGGAGGTCCACCGGCATCTTGAGGATCGCGCGAATCACCTCGACGGGCGTCGCCGACGTCGACGCGAGGCCGAGCAGATCGCGAGCCTCGGGCGAGAGCGCGAGCGACTTGCTCTGCCGCGAGTACACGCCGCCGCCCTTCGAGATCAGGCGCCTGTCGTAGTCCTCCCAGCTCGAGCGCGGAAGGGCGAACATGCGCTGGCGCTCGCCGAAGCTGTGGGCCCCGTCCGGCGACGGGTCGATGAAGATGTGCCGGTGGTCGAAGGCCGCCAGCAGCCGGATGTGGTGCGAGAGAAGCATCGCGTTGCCGAAAACGTCGCCGGACATGTCGCCGATCCCTGCGACCGTGAAGTGCTGCGTCTGCGTGTTGCGGCCGAACTCGCGGAAGTGGCGCCGCACGGATTCCCAGCCGCCGCGCGCGGTGATGCCCATGCCCTTGTGGTCGTAGCCAGCGGAACCGCCGGAGGCAAAGGCGTCGCCGAGCCAGAACCCGTACTCTTCCGAGATCGCGTTCGCGACGTCGGAGAACTTCGCCGTGCCCTTGTCCGCTGCTACCACGAGGTAGGGGTCGTCGCCGTCGTAGCGCACGACGCCGGCCGGCGGCGCGACCTTGCCGCCGATGACGTTGTCGGTGACGTCGAGCAGCGCACGGATGAACCAGCGGTAACACTCGGTCCCGTCTGCCTGTGCCTCGTCGCGCCCGGCCGGCGGCCGGCGCGGCACGAATCCGCCCTTGGCGCCGACTGGCACGATCACCGTGTTCTTGACGTTCTGGGCCTTCATGAGGCCGAGGATCTCGGTCCGGAAGTCCTCGCGACGGTCGGACCAGCGCAGCCCGCCGCGCGCGACGCGGCCCATGCGCAGGTGCACGCCCTCGACCCGCGGCGAGTGCACGAAGATCTCGAACACGGGCTTCGGCAGCGGCACTTCCGCCACGCGGCGCGAGTCGATCTTGAGCGCGAGGAACGGGCGCGGCGCCGCGCCGGCGTCCCGCCGGAAGTAGTTGGTCCTGAGCGTCGCGTCGATCGCCTCGAGGTACGCGCGCAGGATGCGGTCGTCGTCGATGCGCGTGACGGCGGCGAGCAGCCGCTCGAGAGCGCGGCGTTCGGCGCCTTCCGCGCGCCGGCGCGCCGCGGGAGCGGGCGCAGGGTCGAACTTCGCGGCGAAGAGGCGCAGCAGGTGGCCGGCGGCCGCGGCGTTGCTGGCGAGCGCCTCCTCGATGGTGGCCTGCGAGAGCGGCAGCCCGAGCTGGCCGAACCAGCGCCCGTAGGTGCGCAGCACCGTCGCCTCGCGCCAGTCGAGGTCCGCCGCGAGCACGAGCCGGTTGAAACCGTCGTTGTCCGCGTCGCCGGCCCACACGCGCGCGAAGGTTTCCCTCAGTCGCGGTCCGTCGGTCGCGAGGTCGATGCTGACGCCGCGCGGATGCTCGAGCTCGAAGTCCTGGATCCACACCGCGCCCTGTGTGCTGCCGACCTCGTAGGGCCGCTCGCTGATGAGCCTGAGGCCGAGATTCTCGATCGTCGGCAGCACGTCCGAGATCGCAATCGGGCGCTCGCGCCGCAGCAGCTTGAACTGGACCTTGTGGTCCGGCTGTTCGCGGCGACGATAGAGGCACAGGTGCGGGGTCGCGGGCGCGGCGGCCAGGCGATCGAGCTCGGCGACGTCTTCGACCGCGACCTCGAACGGAGTGTCCTCCTGGTACGAGGCGGGAAAGGCGTCGCCCCACTCCCGGTAGAGCCGCAGCGCCTCGGCCTCTCCGCGGGACTCGAGCAGGGCTTCCTTCAGCTGGTCCTGCCAGGTTCGCACCGTCTCGGTGATCCGCCGCTCGAGCTCGACCGCATCGACCGGGCGGCCGGAGCCGGGCGGCGTGCGTACGATCATGTGCAGGCGGGCGAGGATCGATTCTGACAGCGTCACCTGCGACTCGATCGAGGTCCCGCCGAACGCCTCGAGCGCGAGCTGCTCGATGCGCTCGCGCGCCTGGGTGTTGTAGCGGTCGCGCGGCACGTACACGAGACAGGAGTAGAAGCGCTGGAAGGCGTCGCGACGCACGAACAACCGCACCTGCGCGCGCTCGTAGAGGTTCACGATCCCGCGCGTGATGCGGACGAGGTCAGGCACGGTCGCCTGGAAGAGCTCGTCGCGCGGGAACGTGTCGAGCACGTGCACCAGCGCCTTGTGGTCGTGGCTCGACGGCTTCAGGCGGAAGTGGTCGATGACCGTCTGCACCTTGTGGCGCAGCACCGGGATTTCGGCGGGGCTGCGGCTGTACGCGGACGAGGTCCAGAGCCCGACGAAGCGCCGCTCGCCGGTCACGTTGCCCTTCGCATCGAATGACTTCACGCCGACGTAGTCGAGGTAGGCCGCGCGGTGGACCGTCGCGATCGAGTTCGCCTTGGTGATGATCATCGGCTCGGGCGAGCGCGCGAAGGCGCGCACCTCGCCTGCGAGGACGATCGACTTCGGCTTGCGCGACGACCGGGCGCGCATGACGCCGAGGCCCGAGCGCGCGACGGGCACGAGCCGGTCGCTGTGCGCTCCGCGCTGCAGCCGGTATTCGCGGTAGCCGAGGAACGTGAAGTGGTTGTCCTCCATCCATTTCAGCAGCACCTGCGCCTCGCGCACCTCGCTTTTCTGGCCGCGCACGCGCGCGGCGCCGAGCTCGGCCGCGACCTCGACCGCCTTGCCGCGCATGCGGCGCCAGTCGGCAGTGGCGGCGCGCACGTCGGCGAGCGTCGCGCGGATGCTCGCCTCGATGGCGGCGAGCCGCTCCGGGTCAGGCTCGCGATCGATCTCGAACAGTTGCCAGGATTCCTGCTTCGCGCCCGGCGGCGGGTCATCGAGGTGCACGCCGGCGAGCCGCCCGCGGCGGTCTCGCACGACCGAGAACACCGGGTGGGCGAGCAGGTGCACCGCGAGCCCGTTCTGCGTGCACACGATGCCGAGCGAGTCGACGAGGAACGGCATGTCGTCCGTGACGACCATGATCACGGTGTGGGACGAGGCGAAGCCGTCGCTCGCCGGGTCCGGGTTGAAAACGCGCACGAGCGAACGGGCCGCCGAGCGCGTGCGGCCGAGCTCGAGCGCCGCGAGTGCCGCGCCCGCAAGGTCATCCGGCGCGCGCTGGACGAGGTCGAGCTCCGACACGCCGTGGAAGAAGTAGCGCACGAGGCGGTCGGGCGCCACCGGCAGCCCGCGCGGCGCCGCGCGGCGAGCGCTCTTCGCGATGCGGTCGATGATGGCCTGTCGGGCGGCGGGGATTCTGCCTAGCATTCGCGGGTTTGCGGGCCTGGGAGGTGGCGGGCGGCGCGGATTATACACTTGCCTCCAAGTCGGGTCCGTGACGCCTGCGATGGCCCCCGGATGGATGCATAATTACGGCGATGGCAGACCTTTTCGACAACCCGATGGGAACGGACGGGTTCGAGTTCGTCGAGTACACCGCCCCAGATCCGGAGCTCCTGCGCGCTCTGTTCGCGCGCATGGGTTTCCCGGTCAGCGCGCGCCACCGCAGCAAGAACGTCACGCTCCACCGCCAGGGCGACATCAATTTCGTGATCAACGCCGAGCCCGGCGGATTCGGCCAGCAGTTCGCGCGCGCGCACGGGCCGTCGGCCTGCGCGATGGCCTTCCGCGTGAGGGACGCGGCGCGCGCCTTGCGCCGCGCCGTCGAGCTCGGCGCGAAGCCGGTCGAGTCCGAGGTGGGCCCGATGGAGCTGCGCATCCCCGCGATCGAGGGCATCGGCGGCAGCCTCATCTACCTGGTCGACCGATACGGCGACCGCACGATTTACGACGTCGATTTCGTGCCAGCTGAGCAGCGCCCGGCGGAGCGTGCGGCCGGGCTCTCGCTGATCGACCACCTGACGCACAACGTTCAGCGCGGCAACATGGACAAGTGGGCCGGCTTCTACGAGCGCCTGTTCAACTTCCGCGAGATCCGCTACTTCGACATCGAGGGGAAGAAGACGGGGCTATTCAGCCGCGCGATGACGAGCCCATGCGGCCGGATCCGCATTCCGATCAACGAGAGCCAGGACGACAAGAGCCAGATCGAGGAATACATCCGCGAGTACCACGGCGAGGGAATCCAGCACATCGCGCTCGCGACGCCCGACATTTACGCGACCGTCGACGCGCTCAGGGCCAACGGCGTCGAGTTCCAGGACACTCCGGACACCTATTACGAGGGCGTAGACGCGCGCGTGGCCGGCCATCGCGAGTCACTGTCGCGGATGCAGGAGCGCCGCATCCTTATCGATGGCAGCGCGGAAGAGGGCGTCCTCCTGCAGATCTTCACGAAGAACGTGATCGGCCCGATCTTCTTCGAGATCATCCAGCGCAAGGGCAACGAGGGCTTCGGCGAGGGCAACTTCCGTGCCCTGTTCGAGTCCATCGAGCTCGACCAGGAGCGGCGCGGCGTCATCTAGGCGCGCGCGCGGCGCAGTCCCGCCTCCTACAAGCTCAACTGACGACCGCTTCACGGACCGCCCCGGCCGGGGGTGGACGCACTTCACAGGTTTGCGAGACCGGCATGCGCGCCGTCTTCTGTCGCATGACACTCGGTTTTACAGATGACGGCAGGACCCGGCATGAGCGTCGGCACGGCGACAAACCAGTTCGGGATCACCACCCGCATCACGCGCGTCGGGTTCGCCGACGGCTGGACGGGCGCCGTGGCGATCGGCGTGATCGTCTACGTTGCGGCTGCGATCTACGTGACGCTTGCCGGCTTTCCGCGCTCGCCGGCACTCGATTTCTACCTGATCGTCTCGGACCAGCCGGCCGCCATGGCTGCAGCGCTGCTCGCGATCGTGGCAACGCGCAAGGCGACGAACCCGGATGCGCGCCGCACCTGGCGCTTCCTCGCGGCGGCGCTCGTCGCCTACATTCTCGGCAACCTCGTCGACGCGTTCCTGCGCATCGCCGACCTGACGCCGTTTCCGTCGCTGGCGGATGCGTTCTA
>Ga0075428_100007698_pt1 | contig 11934 bp, 8 predicted proteins | sample RhiMetdeltSRZDD2_FD_75291 | JGI IMG/M metagenome (GOLD analysis project Ga0075428, IMG submission 75291) | Populus rhizosphere microbial communities from Tennessee, USA - Rhizosphere MetaG P. deltoides SRZDD2 | ecosystem: Host-associated > Plants > Roots > Rhizosphere > Soil | place: USA...
GAGCGTAAGCAGGTCACGGTGCTGTTTGCCGACCTCAAAGGCTCCATGGAACTCCTGGCCGATCGTGATCCAGAGGAGGCCCGGCACCTCCTCGATCCTGTGCTGGAACGCATGATGGCGGCCGTGCATCGCTATGAGGGCACGGTGAATCAGGTCATGGGCGACGGCATCATGGCGCTGTTTGGCGCGCCTCTGGCGCATGAGGACCATGCGGTGCGGGCCTGCTATGCGGCCCTGGCCATGCAGACCGCAGTGAAACAGTACGCTGCCGAGGTGAAGCGCACACATGGCGTGCCCGTGCAGATCCGCGTCGGGCTGAATGCAGGGGAAGTCGTGGTCCGCACTATCGGCAGCGATCTCCATATGGATTACACAGCGGTGGGCCAGACAACGCACCTCGCCGCTCGGATGGAGCAGATGGCCATGCCGGGCTCTATTCTACTGACCCAGGCAGTGTTGAGTCTGGCGGAAGGGTACGTGCAGGTCACGCCGCTGGGACCTATGCCCGTCAAGGGCGTCGCAGCCCCTGTAGACGTCTTTGAGCTGGTCGGTGCGAGTGGCATCCGGCGGCGCTTGCAGGTGGCGGCAGCGCGGGGGCTCACGCGCTTTGTCGGCCGCGACACGGAGTTTGCCGCTCTGGTGCAGACCCTGGAGCGGGCCGGGGCCGGACACGGGCAGGTGGTTGCCGTGGTCGGTGAAGCCGGGGTAGGGAAGTCCCGCCTCGTCTATGAGTGTATTCACTCCCACCACACGCAGGGCTGGCAGGTGCTGGAGAGCTCTTCCGTGTCGTATGGCAAGGCCACGCCCTATTTTCCCGTGCTCGACCTGCTCCGACGCTATGCCCATGTCGACGACAGCGACGACCCTCGCACCATACGGGCGAAAGTGACTGGACAGCTCCTGACCCTGGACGAGGCCCTCCAGGATGCCATCCCGCCGCTACTGGCACTGCTCGATGCGCTGCCGGACGACAGTCCCTTCCAGACGCTCGACCCGCCGCAACGCCGCCAGCGCACCCTCGCGGCGCTCAAACGTGTGCTCCTGCGGGAGAGTCAGGTGCAACCCGTGGTCGTGGTCTTTGAAGACCTGCATTGGATCGATACCGAAACGCAGGCCCTGCTGGACAGCCTGGTGGAGAGCCTGCCGACGGCGCGCCTGCTGCTCCTGGTCAATTATCGCCCGGAGTACCAGCACGCCTGGGGCAGCAAGACGTACTACGCGCAGCTCCGCCTGGACCCCTTGCTGCCAGCCAGTGCGGACGCCTTCCTGCACGCCCTGCTCGGGGATGACCCCGGTCTAGAGGCCCTCACGCCGCTGCTGATTGCCCGCACCGCCGGTAATCCCCTCTTCCTGGAAGAGAGCGTGCGCACCCTGGTGGAGACCGGCGTGCTGGTCGGTGCGCGCGGAGCGTATCGGCTGGTCCAGGCGCTGGCGACCCTGCAGGTGCCCGCCACGGTGCAGGCGGTGCTGGCGGCGCGTATCGACCGCCTGCCTCCTGAGGAGAAGCGCTTGCTGCAGACGGCGGCGGTGATTGGCACGGAGGTGCCCCTGGCACTGCTCCAGGCTATGGCCGAGGTCCCTGACGAGGCGCTGCGAGTGGCTCTGACGCATTTGCAAGCTGCCGAGTTCCTCTATGAGACACGCCTGTTCCCAGACCTGGCCTATACCTTCAAGCACGCCCTGACGCACGAAGTGGCCTATGGGAGTATCCTCCAGGAGCGGCGGCGGACGCTGCACGCCGGCATTGTCGAGACCCTCGAACGGCTCACCCCAGAGCGGGTGGCCGAGGGGGCTTCTGGGGCGAAGGGCCTTCCTGCCGGAAGGCAGGGCCCGGACCAGGTCGATTTCCTGGCGCACCACGCCTTACGGGGCGAGGTATGGGACAAGGCCGTGGCCTACGGCCGGCAGGCAGGGACCAGGGCGATGGGGCGCTCGGCCTACCGCGAGGCGGTGACCGCCTTCGAGCAGGCGCTGATGGCCCTGGAGCATCTCCCGGAGAGCCGCGCCAGGCACGAGCAGGCCATTGATCTCCGGCTTGCCCTGCGCTCGGCGCTCTTTCCGTCTGGCGACTTTAGGCGTGTCCTCGCATATCTGCGCGAGGCTGAGAGCCTCGCAGCAGCCCTCGACGACCGGCATCGGCTCGGACAGGTCTCGAACTTTCTCTCGGTTCATTTCTACCGCATTGGCACGTATGACCAGGCTATCATTGCTGCCCAGCGTGTCCTCGCGCTCGCCATGACCGGCAGGGAGATCGTCTTGCATGCGTTGGCAAACTTACGCCTCGGCTTAGCCTACCATGCCCAGGGCGAGTATCGGCAGGCGATTGATGCCTTTAAGGAGACCGTAGCGTCCCTCGATAGGGGGCAGCACCGCGAGCGCTTCGGTCACATCATCATGCCTGCCGTACACTCGTGTGCCGTGCTCGCCTGGTGCCATGCCGAGCTGGGGATGTTTACCGAGGGCCGTGCCCCCGGGGACGAAGGGCTCCAGATTGCCGAGGCGGTAGCGCACCCTGCAAGTCTCATGATTGCCTTGTGGGGGAACGGTCTGCTTGCCCTCCGCCAGGGGGACCTGCCCAGTGCCCTCCCCCTGCTCGAACGGGCCATGGGCATCTGTCACGAAGCAGACCTCACGCTCTTTTTCCCCTGGATAGCTGGAGCCCTGGGTGGGCGCGTTGCCGACGCCGTGCCACTCCTCACGCAGGCGATGCAACAGACCATTGCAACGGCGATGTCTGGCGATCAGACACTCTGTAGTCTCCCTCTGGGGGAAGCCCATATGGTGGCTGGCCGTTTAGAGGAGGCGCAGGCCCTCGCTGAGGACACGTTAGCGCTCGCCCGTGCACACCAGCAACGGGACATTCAGGCGTATACCCTACACCTCCTCGGCGACCTCGCCATGCATCGCGATCCCCCGGAGCGTGAGTTGGCCGCAGCCCACTACCAGCAGGCCCTCACCCTGGCCGAGGAGATCGGCATGCGCCCACTCCAGGCGCACTGCCACCGTGGGCTGGGTCTGCTGTACGCCGCCACTGACCAGCGGGAGCTGGCCCGTACTACGCTCGCTACGGCCATCGACCTCTATCGTGCCATGAAGATGACCTTCTGGCTCCCGGAAACCGAGGCGGCGCTGGCACAGGTGGAAGCGTACTGACCGTGGGGGAGGCCCCTCGGGTCGTTAGAGCATGGCATGTCAGGGTGGTACGAGATTTCGTGAACAGCCCCTTACACGGCATACGATCGCGCTGTCGTGTGCCAGGAGGACCACTATGGAGATCCCGCGACCGTCGCCACCACGGGCTGCCCCAGAGCGAGAGATGCTCGAGGCGTGGCTCGACTTTCACCGCATCACCCTGGAGCGCAAGTGCAGTGGTTTGGCACCTGAGCAACTCCGCAGGCGGGCCGTCCCGCCATCGGCATTGTCACTGCTTGGACTCGTGCGGCACATGGCCGACGTGGAACGCGCCTGGTTCCGTCGTGCCCTGGCCAATGAGGACGCGCCCCCGCACTACCGCTCGGACAATGACCCCAATGGCGCCTTTACCAACGTCGACACAGCCGATGTGGCGGAGGCTTTTGCCACCTGGCGGGCCGAGTGTGCGCAGGCCCGGACGGTGGTCGCCTCGTTTGGCGATCTCGACGCGTTGGGGCGCGATGCGACGCGCCCCGGACGTCCGTCAGTGCGCTGGGTGCTGGTGCATATGATCGAGGAATACGCCCGGCACAACGGTCATGCCGACCTGCTGCGTGAGGTGATCGACGGTGCCGTAGGCACATAGGGCCTCTGGAGAGAGCCATGCACCAAGTAGCGATAAAGATCGGCGTGATGGGCTCAGCGAGTACCTCGCTTGCCGCTGAAGGTCGGGAGCGCGTCTACGAGATCGTCGTGCGACTGGGCAAGAAGATTGCGGCAGCGGCGTGCGTGCTGATCACGGGCGAGCTCGATGGCATTCCCGGGCGTGTTGTCGAGGTGCATCGCCAGCATGGAGGGCTGTCGGTGGGCATCTCGCCAGCGCATTCAGCCGTCGAGCACGCCGCGTTGTACGACACCCCTCCGTGCCCCTCGACGGTCGTGATCTACTCGGGCTTTGGGTTCAAAGGGCGCAACGTCATTGCCGTACGGAGTGCCGACATCGTGATCCTCGTCTCCGGCGGCATCGGCACCCTCAATGAATTCACCATTGCCTACGACGAGGGCAAAGTCATCGGCCTCCTGCAAGGCACGGGAGGCGCGGCGGACGTGGCGCAGACGCTCCTCGCCACACTACCGGTACGCTCGACTGGCGCAGTCGTCATCGCCGATTCGGACCCCGAGCAGCTCATTGACCGATGCCTCGCACAGCTGTATGAACGACGCGGGACACAGGCAGCACAGTAGGCTGAAAACATGCCAGCACAGGAGTATTCATGAGAGCGTGAGCACGGATAACCGATTCCCAACATCACTGAGTGGCCTAGACTGCACCGGAATATGGGAATCATGCGTACACCGCCTAGGCCAACCTCAATGGTGCATGTCCCCAGCGGCATAGTAGATGCGCTCGATCGGTTGGCCGGTCGCGACATCTGTGCCTTTCACGGTCACGGCGTAAATCTGGAGGGTGTCCGGCTCCACCATCGCCCGTATTTTCTTGAGCGGTGTGAGTGGTTCGGTCCTGGTAGAGATGGACTCCACCTTTATCGTTGCATAGCCATTGGAGGGACCGAGGGTCAGGGAGGCGGTGGCCACGCAGGCATCACCTTGACGCTCCGCCTTGATCTGCACCGTCGGACTCGACAAGTCATGCTGCACGCGGGCTAACTCGTCAGTGCGCACCGCAAACGCGGTCGGATCGCTCTGGGACCCATTGGTACCGATGAGCTGAAACCGTTTGCGGGCGCCGGCTTTCAGTGGCCCTGCCATTGGCTTATAGCGTGTTGCGTCCATCAGCCAGTAGAAGTCGAGGGTAGGCAGGAAGCCGTGCTCGCGATCCGGGATCACGTGGCAGTGCGTATCAAGCTTCGTATAGACGACGGCGATATTCTCGGGATGATGGCTCTTTTCGATGAAGAAGAGCGGGTAATGCTCGCCGACATCTCCGACATTAGCGACTACCTGGCCAGTCAGCGCCGGACGGGCGAGAGCGTTGTGTACATAGACTATATGGCTCAGCGCAAAAGCTGCTATAAAGAGTCGCATGGAAACATTTGTCCTTGTACGCCCACCACTGCGTAAGTGCTCATAAGGGGAGGGCTGCATTGGTCTGCTGTGCGTCTCGACCAGCCTCTTCGAGGTGACGTGGTTCGTGTGGCGTTGGAACCGTTGCGCACACCCTGACAGCCGTTCCAGCAGCCCACGGCAGCGCCGCCGTGTACTTGTCGCTCCTGCGGAGCGGAAGCTCTGATGTCCTTCGAGGCCTTGTAGCCTTAACACTGAAACTGAGCGCGTTATTCATGGGCTTGACAGCTCTCGATGGAATGTATAGATTTTGGATTCATACTTGGCTATGACGTATAGGCCTAGAGACCTTCATCGTGAAAGCAATACTATGGAGATGGTTAAGCGCCGGATGACAACACGTTATTCGTTGGAGCCAATGACGGTGCTGGTTCTGGTGGTGTGTTTCTGTCTCTTCAGTGCCTCTGCCCTCCTGTTCAAGAGTCTTGGCACTCTCGATGATATGACCCATTATCTAGTTGCTCGCTATGCCTGGGCCCACCCACAGCTTTTAGTAGACATTTGGGGGCGACCGGCATACACAATCTTATCTTCCCCCTTTGCTCAATTTGGAGTACAAGCCGCCGGTTTCTTTAACATCTTAGTATCGGTGCTGGCATGCTATGTGGCCGCCAAGATCGCTGCAATACTGCAAGTCCGATCCTGGCCCGCGGCCGTGTTTACAGCTATTCAGCCGTTCTTCTTGCGACTTTCCAGCAGCACATTGACGGAGCCGCTGTTTGCCCTTCTACTAGCTGCCGCCATCTTGTTGTACTTTCGTTGTCATTTTCTTCAATCAGCCCTCTGCGTATCCCTGCTTCCCCTGATACGGTTAGAGGGTTTTGCGTTCGTCATTGTATGGTTATTCCTCCTTATCCGTCGAGGCGAGCTAAGAGCTGCGATCAGCCTTTTTCTCTTCCCTGTACTGTGGAATGCTGGCGGCTTTGTGGTCACAACCGATCCACTATTTCTATGGCGATACAACCCCTACTACACATCCGGAGATTACGGGTATGGTACCTGGACACACTATATATGGCTATGGCCAGCCATAAACGGTCCAATCCTCCTGCCGCTCATTTCTGTAGGACTACTCTGTGGTATCACCCGGCGAGGAAATTTGCTGCATATCTTAACGATCTTGTTTTTTATTATCCAAACAGTCGTCTATAGAATCGGTTATGGATCGGCAGGTTATGAGCGATTTTTTGTGTGTATAGCTCCTCTCTTAGGGGTGATAGCCGCTCAAGGACTGCACTACTTGTTTGAAGAAGCGCCCGCACTTCGGCGAGACATGCACACTAACAATCTAGTTCTGGGCAGCCTTAAGCAAACGGCCATGCCTATAGTCATATTAATCTTGCTTGTAGGCCAGACAATCTTGATTACTTGGTGGCTTTTCCAACCAAATCCTCCTGTGGGAAGGCTCCATGTAATAGCTTCATGGTTAGTGGCATTCCTTGCCATTGTTATGACGATTCGGCGGCGACGGCCAAACAGAATTCTGTGGACAGCTTTAATTGTGCTTCTTACAGCGATTACCTTTTTGTATACGACACGCTGGGTACGTCCCGATCAAGTCGATACGGCATTCGAAGCACTCTGGGCTGACGCGGCACACTGGTATGCGACCAGTGAGTGGCAGAGACAGCCCGTGCTTGCACTCCACCCATTCTTCTGGATAGCGGCAAACCGAGACCCCTACACTCGCCTCGATCGGTTCAATTGGGATCAGCTAGATCCCCAGTCTGCATCGCTAGGGACGATAATCTTGTGGGATTCTGATTTAGGTTCTAAAAAAAGAAGGTGCTCTGTCGACTTTTTTAATGCAGATCAATTCCGAATCATTCGAAGCTGGGAGACTCTCCATGAGGACACAAAATTTCAAATTATTGCCTTTGAGAAAGTGAATACTTTACCCCCCTGTGACGCTAGTTAGTACTAACACATGATACCCAGCCTGACCTGTTGCCACATGCGCTGCTATGGAGGCCGCCTATATCGTTGCCCGCCCATCTGATAGGACTGCAACGACAACCTTGAGGTGTGAGCAGGAGCTCCGGAGCTTCCACAGCAGTTCACTTGTCCCGTCTGTGGAACAGACGTCCACAGCTTGCGCGCTCAGCCGCCGCGCTTGACGATGTAGAGGATGTTGGCACCCTCTGGCTGGGAGAAGGTCTGCGACCCTCCACTACTCGTGATCGCGCGCTTCTCGACAGGTGTCGGTGCGGCGGGACTGCCTCCGTCCGCGGTGTGCCACTCATAATGATATGCGCCGGCGGGCAGGTCCACCACTACATCTCCCGTTCCGGGTTGAAAGACGAGATACTCTACCCCCGTATTGGAGAGACAATAGCCTGTCGAGGCCGGTGAGGCGCCCCCACTTTGCGGTATCATCGCGTCCAGATCGGCGAACCGCTTATTCGCAAAGTACGCCGCACGGCCCATGGACATGAGCACAGGTTCCATTGGCAACGGGAGATGATACGCCAGCACCGACACATGATACCCCCGCATGAAGAGCCTCCATACTTCTTCCGCAGAGGGTTTCTTGTTGTTGACGGATGCACTGTGATCGCCCTCGAACACAACTGTCTTTCTGCCGTCTCCAGCCTCGGACGCACTCGGATCGAGGATGGGCGCAATCCAATCTGCATTGCTGCTGTAGAGTTCAGGGTTGTTGCCTGTAAGCCAGCGAAAGCTCATGCCGATGAGATGGGGATTGGCGGTGTCAGCCGCTCGGATTACCTCGGCCACGGCCTGCTGCCACTCGATGCTGCCATTCCCATCTTCGTTCGCAATCTCATAGATGATGTTATTATACTCTGACAGCTCCCTGACTAACCTTTCCACATACGCTTTCTGACGGCCCCAGATATAGGAGCTATTGCCCTGGGCAACCGTTTTGTGGACCGTACTCATATCAACGGTGCCCTGGTCTGTGTTGATGTTGTTTGTCTGATTCATAGGAGAATAGAACCAAAAGTCTTTATCTTGATTCCCAGCTCCTTCAAACAGCATCACCGACGCGTGTCGGCCAGGGGGCAGCATATTGAGGGTACTCTTCAGCTTAGCGAAATAACTTCCATCTAACGTATCCAGATCAAAGAGGTTGCCACCATCTGCAGCACAACACGATTGGGAGCGGGCGAAGACCATGGGCATGGTGACATTGGACGCACACTCGGTTGACGCAGTACTTTCCATCGTCCAGAACCGTATATAATTGTGATTGAATCGATCCTGGAAGGCATTGTCGATTGCCAAGCCGCCGTGTGGTGTGTTCTGGTTGCACCAGAAGTTGTCCTGAGCTGGGGCATAGTCCCCGCCGGCAGTATAGACGCCCGTAAGGAAGAGGCTTTTCCCGAGGCCGGGATCGTAGAACCATCGGCCGCTGGCGCTGCGGCGCAGCGCCCTGGCACCGCCGCTCGGTGGGGGGCTCCGCAATTCATCGGCACCACTAGTATAGCCCGCGCCGGCCGGCCGGGCATTCCCATCCATATCGTCCCGCACGGCTGACAACACCACCCCTCGACCAATCACGGACGCCCGCGTGGCGTCCGTATCCAGCAGATGCAGATCCGCCCGCGCGGGATTGACAAACATGGCGGGCGTGGCGGCCAGATAATTATTGCTTTGCGCAAACGTGGCACCATCCCTGGCGCCGAGGGGCGCATCCGTCAGGTTATTCTTGGCTTCGCTCCCAGTCGTCCCGAAGCGAAATTCGAGTGCTTTGGCCACATTGCCGTTGGTGACAGCGCTCTGCAATTGCGGTTCTGTGGTGACGTTCGCGACCCGCGTGCCAGTATGGGAGAGTGGTGGGGCGTTACATGCACTCCCGGCAGCCTGGACAGCCCGACTCAGGGTGATGGTGAGCAACACACAGACCATACTGAGAGGGATATACAGGGACCTTGGCATGTTACGTCCTTTGTCGCGGCGTGCGACCTGCGCTCGGCGTCGTTGGCAGGCTGTAGGCGTCGCAGCCTACCCCTAGCGGAAGCCGTAACATAGAGGTTCCCCGCCTATTTCATATGAAGTACCCTATGCTACTACAGGATACCTTACTTGTCACTCTGGTCAAGCTGGTGGATGGCATCCCGACGCCCCTACTGCGCCACCAGGGCCATGGTAGCTCACCCGAGCGGCTCGCAGCCAGGCGGTGCGCGGCCCCGCGCACTTTGGTTAGGGCTGGACAGGCGTCTCAGGATGGGGTAGGATAACGCCTCAGGGGTGCCCTGGGGAGACGGCCTCGGGACAGGCGACGTGGGCAGGCTGGAGGGGGCACATCGTTGATAAAATAATTCAGAAACCTCCCTAAGCCGCTTGAATTTCCTCGACTCAGGTGTTGCGCTACGATCATCAGCGATGCATCTGCTAGCGTCCAGCACCGGAGGTTCCCGATGCAGCTACCAATCATTCAGGCAGCGCGACCGATCTTGGGTGTCTTCTCGTTGGAGACGTTCACAGTCGCAGTTGCCCAGTCTGTCGACTTTACGGACAATGGCCGGCGCCTCAGCGTAGTCACGTCACCACAGCAGTGGGCCTATGCGGTGGTGTTCCCACTTCTGTCCGAGATCGCTACCGATCCGAGCGAACTGATCGAGATTCATGTCAGGGTGCGGCTCCTAGACGGAAAGGTCGGCATCGGGGTACTCCGACCGGATGAGTCGGCATTCATCGATGAGAGCTTTCGAGGGCCACACCCCAAGTCGACTGACGTCGTCTTATACGTCGAGGGTGGGCAGGCCATTGGTAGACTGGTCGTGCGAAACGCTGAGCAAGGAGAACTCGTCTCACGCATTGAAATCGAGGAGATTCGTGTCCTCGCGTCGGAGCGTCCGGAACAAGGGAGTTACTCTCTTCAGGCAGTGACGCGAGCGCCGTTTACTCCACAAGCGCCGCGCAGTCGGGTCTTCGATCTCGGAGCGATCAGCACCACTGAGGCCTGCAATCTGTCGTGTGTCATGTGCCACTTCAACGGTCCACGCGTTGAGAAGAAGTTTGGAACGCTGGACGCCAAGCTTGTCGAGAAGGCACTGGTGCAGATTCCACCCGGGCGTGAGGTATGGTTCGGGGGCACCGGTGAACTCTTCATGGATCCAAATGCCCTCACGTATTTGCGCCGGGCATCGGAGTTTGGTCTTCGACCATGCATATTAACGCACGGCCAGACGCTGACATCCCAGCTCATTGACGCCGTCCTCGAGGCTGGTGTGCGCCTCGTCAGGATCAGCGCCGACTCAACGGATCCCGACGAGTTCAGGAAGATCCGTAGAGGTGGCGAGCTGTCGCGCATACTTGACGCCTGCGCCTACATGCGCGAGCGGAAGGCTGACTACCCGGATCTTCGTGTGGAGATTTCCTGCACACTTCTCCACACGACGTTTCCAAAGCAGGACGAAATGGTGGCGTTCTGGCGTGGGAAGGTCGATGCTGTCGACTTCAACGCCGAATATTTCCGCACTTTCCGCTACCGGAACATCTTCTTCGAGCCACCACGCCGAGTCGACTGTGCACTTGCAACGTACGTCCTGCCGTCCGGGCGGATTTCGCCTTGCTGCGCCGTCACGGTGTATCAGCACGAACACGACGTCTCCTGGCTGCCCCACATCGCCGAGACGAGCCTGCAGGAGGCGTACGATCGCTTATGCGACATGTATGAGGATCCCGACAGCCCGCTGGCCACGCTGTGTCGGTCGTGCGAGTGGTGGATCATGTGGGCTCATCGCGACAACATGACGCCATACGGACGTCATGTGAAGCTTGATGCCGCGGGTGTCGAGCCTGTGTAGGAGCTTCCTGCTGAGCGATCACACTGAATGAGTCTGACATGACCGACGAGACCCACCAGGCAAGTCGGCTGCTCCTGCCTCAGAGAGCGCTTGGTTGGCCGCCCTCCTAGCGACTCTGTTGGCCGGCCTGGTAGCCTTGCTGGTAGGCATTCTGCTCGGATTCCTTGTGTTTGCCGTAGAGGAAACCGCCGGCAATCCCCGCCCCGGCCCCGATGGCCGCTCCCATCCCGGCATTGCCGGCCATCGCACCGATCAACGCCCCTCCCGCTGCGCCTATGGCGCCGCCGCTCAGGGTGCTCTGCCCCGTCTGTGACATATCTGTGCAGCCACTGAACCCGACAACCAGGATAAATATCATTATGATCATCATGATCTTCTGCATCACGCGCTCCTTATCCACTGCGTGGGGTCATTTCTGGCATGGCCATTTCTCGGTCAGGAAGCGAAACTCCGTCTCCACTGGCCGCTCGTTCATATATTGTGGATGCGCCTGCGCCCACGCAAGGAACATGCGTAAGGCCTCGTTGCGTGACGGGGGGGGCGTAGGAAAACAGACCAGGGGCTTGCCACCCTCGCCGTCGGTTTGGGCCACGTGGTAGTGGTAGGCACCCACAAGGTAACCATGACAGAAATGAATAGCCTCACGGTAGCGTGGATCACTGGGAGCCGCGTTGCACAGGTTGAGCAGATTCTGTGTCGTCTTCGCCTCGAAATCCGCTTCTGTCACTGCACCGCCCAGTGCCGGTATCAGCACCATGGCACTCAGAAGCACCCACCTCACTTGACGCTGCATCGTCGTTCTCCTCTCTGGTATCCTTAGTGGGCCGACCCTCTCCCTCCAAGCCCTTATGGCAGCTTGTACTTGAGCGCCGGCCATTCAGCCACACCAACTGCCGTGGTCTCAACGCTATCCCCCTGGATCTTGGCCGCATATTCCACCACA
>Ga0075428_100007700_pt1 | contig 11933 bp, 7 predicted proteins | sample RhiMetdeltSRZDD2_FD_75291 | JGI IMG/M metagenome (GOLD analysis project Ga0075428, IMG submission 75291) | Populus rhizosphere microbial communities from Tennessee, USA - Rhizosphere MetaG P. deltoides SRZDD2 | ecosystem: Host-associated > Plants > Roots > Rhizosphere > Soil | place: USA...
AATCAGCCGGCGATCTTTTCCGTCCTTGCTCTCCCAGTAGTTCACGCCACGACTGTTAAAGCCCTGGACTCCTTCGTGGATCCAGATCTGCTTCCCGGTGGCTGCATCGAGGGCGACAAAGGACCCATTGGGACCCCGGCCGTAGACCATCCCCCGAACGACGACCGGATTGAAATCTGTTTGACCCGCAGGGTAGGCCCACGCCACCTGCAACTGATTCACGTTGGCGCTGGTGATCTGTTTCGCAGCAACAAAGCGCGAACTGTCTGGTCCGCCTCCGTAGTCACGCCACTCGCGCTGGCCGTCAGGACCAGCGGTGAGCGGCGCACTCAGTGCGATCGCAGAAATGACGACCGCCGCCATTCGCGCTGTTGACTGTCTGATCATCGATTCTCCTTAGGACGCGGTGCCGAGTAAGCCAAACAGTACACCAGCACGTGTGTTGGAATCTCGATGATATTCGAATCGTCCTACGGCGTGGTCGCCATACGGGTGACCACGGGCGTGCCTTGTCCGAAGGGCGCGGAGACAATTTCGGTGTATATCGAATCGCTGATGCCGGTGGTCACGGCCGCCGGCGTGAGCGTACGCCCGTTGAACGTCCATACGGTGTTCGACGTCGCGGAACTCTCCCTTGCGGTTGTACCGCCAAACCGCGCGAGAACGTCGGCGGAGGGCTGGAACTGCAGCGCCGCCGCGGGCACACGCAGCACGTTGTCGCGGCGCGCGACTTCGATCGACACGAGGGCTGTCATGCCCGGTTTCAACTGCAACCGGGGATTGGCGGCATCGATAATCGCGGTGTAGGTGACGACATCGGAGTCGATCGTCGGATTCAGTCGTACCTGATGCACTCTGCCGACGAACGTCTCTGACGGAAAGGCATCGACGTGAAAGCTGACCGGCTCTTCTTCTTTTACGCGACCCACATCGGATTCGTCGATGCTGGCCTGGACCTGCATCTGCGTGAGATCAGCTGCGAGGACGAACAGCGTGGGCGCCGAGACGGTCGCCGAAACTGTCTGGCCGACATCGACATTCCGCGCGATGACGACGCCGTCGATTGGCGATTCGATAATTGTCTTCGAGAGATTGAGTTCCGCGCTGTCGACGGCCGATCGTGCCTGCCGGATGATCGCATCAGCGCTTGCCACCTGCGCCGCGGCGGAACGACTGTCGGTCTCCGCAGTCCGGAAATCCTCGTCGGTCATCAACTGCTTATCAAAAAGTTCGCGATCGCGGGCCAGGACCGCCGCTGATTCAGCTTCGTCCACGCGGTACCGCTCGGCATCAGCCTGCGCGCGCTGGAGTGCCGCCCTCGCCTGATCGAGGGTCGTTTGATAGATCGATGGATCCAACCGCGCGAGTACTTGTCCTTTCCGGACAATGTCGTCGAAGTCGGCGCCGAGCGATTCGATCGTTCCGGTAATTTCGCTGCCGACTTCAACCATGGTGACCGCACTGACGGTGCCGGTGGCCTCGACGTCGCTGGCAATATCGCCACGCGTGACCGGTTCTGTCACCGGGGCGGGAAGGACGGTGTGGCGCGAATGAAACGCAGTTACCGTGATGCTCGCTAGCAGCATCACGACGACTATCACGAGTGTTTTGCGGTTCATAGTACTGAGTACTACGACGCGACGGTAGCGGCGTAACGTCACGGCTGCGACGAAATCGTGACAAGCGCCTGCGAGCAGTAAAAAAAGCCTTTCGTCCCTGACCAGTTGACCGGAAGGGTTGTTGCGGATAGTGTCCGTTCACCAACCATCACTCGCCCTGGAGGGAGTTCAATGAAACGGATCTTTGGATTGGCCCTTGGTGTATCGATGATCGCGGCCCCGGTTGCCGCGCAGGCTGTCGGCGGCGCGAGCTCTCACGTGGCTGTTTTGAAAACGCAGGCAGAGGCGGTTCGGTCGTTGGTGCTTCGCACCGCCGAAAAGGTGCCCGAGGATCTGTATGGCTTCAAGCCGACTCCGGAGATCAGGAGCCTTGGCGGGGTGATCGGTCACATCGCCGATGGAAACAATCTGCTCTGCAGCATGGCAAACGGCGAGAAGCCGAACTTCAATCAGGCCAACGAAAAAAAGACCACCCGGGCGGAACTCGTTGCCGCGTTGAAGGCGTCCTTCGCTGCCTGCGACAAGGTGTTCGACGCGACGACGGACGCGAACGCGTCGACGCCGGTGGACCTGTTCGGGCAAAAGCAAACCCGCCTCGGTGTACTCGCGTTCAATAACAGCCACATGTGGGAGCACTACGGCAATCTCGTCACGTATATGCGGCTCAAGAACATCGTTCCGCCATCAAGTGAGAAGTAATCGGCACTTGATCGAACCATGGGCTGGTCGGCATGGGCGCTGCTCGCGGTTGCCGGATTGACGTCGGTTGGGTTTCTCGTCCGCTGGGGAGCTCGACGATGGGACGCTTCCGTTCGTCGTGATTTCGTCGAATATCTGCGGACCAACGCGCCGGACGTAGAAGTGCTTGAGGTGCGCACGCATGAGATTTCCGTGCGCACCAAGGCTGGCAGCGACGGGGTCATTTTCCTCCCGAACCTGTTCGCGGCCATCGCGAAAATCGACGCTCGAGATCGTGCCGGGAGAGAAGCGATCTTCAGCCGGTTCGTTGGCATGGCCGACCAGTGGGGATCCGCGACGAACCTTACGGAACAGGATCGAGACCGTGTGCGGCCGCGCCTCGTCAACGAGTCGTTTCTGGCGCGGCTGCGCGGCGAGGTCAAGGACGTCACCATTCCCGCCGCGCCATCCGGGGTGGCGGGCCTCTTCGTCGTGTTCGTTCTCGACAGCCCGGAGAGCGTCGCCTACGTCAACGATCGTCACCTCGCAGACCTGAAGCTTTCAGAGGCCGACGCGCTCGCCCTTGCAAAGGTGAATCTTTCGCGCGCGTTCAACCGCGAGACCGTGCGCAGGGTCCTGTCGGATCGATCTATCAGCGTCGTCAAGACCGGCGATACCTTCGACGCGGCACGGTTGCTGCTGGTCCCGGACGCGCTCGAGCCAGGCGAGTCGATCGCCGCACTCATTCCCGACCGAGACACGCTCGCGCTGACGGTCGTACCCGGTGATGGTGATTGGGCACAACTACGCAAGCTCGCGCGTGCGGCTGAAGGCGATCCGCTATGGACGGAGCCGCTGATCGTGACGGCGGAAGGGGTGAAATCACCTATCAGTGATGAGTGACGAACGATTCACCTCGCCACCCGCACCCAATCGACGACCATCACCGCTTTGTCGGCCTTAATCAGCTCCACAGTGGGCGGCGGCAGGCCGGCGTACGGTTCGGCGACCTTGTTGACCGACTGTGGATACTGACCACCGAGCGCAAGGTTGACGATCAGGAACTTCGGGTTGTCGTACGCCCAGCGGCCGTAGCGTTCGACGGTCGCTCGTGCAACGCGGTACTCTTCCTTCCCATCGACCTTGAACACCAGCGCATCGGTGGTCCAGTCCATCGAGTACACGTGCCAGCCGGTGATGTCCCCGCCGCCGGTGAAGTGCTGACGGCTGACGAGCGGCGTGTTGCCGGAATAGCCCGGACCGTGAAGGGCAAAATTCGTCCACGTCGGATCGCCGACGTTCTCCATGATGTCCATTTCGCCGGTATCGGGCCAGCGGCCGGTGCCGAGCGCCCAGAATGCGGGCCACAGCCCTGCGCCTGCCGTCAGCTTGATCCGCGCCGCGGCAGTCCCATATGTGAACTCGAACTTCGATCGAGATTCGAGACGACCCGAGACGAAATCAAACGCGCGGCCTTCCGGCGTCTTGAACCCTGGGCGGTGCCGTGCGCGGATGATCAGGGCACCGTTCTCGGCCCCCCCGGTCTCCGGAGCATCGCCGACGGTGATGGTGTCGGTCGAGTCGATGTAAGCCTGCTGCTCATTATTGACAGTGCGTCCGCTGAGGATCACGTTCCACTTCGAGCGATCCAGTTGGCCTGCGGAGAAGTCGTCGAAGAAGAGCATGGTGCCCGCAGGTGTCGGCTGCTGCAGCCGGATCGCCGCAAGCGCGAGGAACGAAACGGCAATCAACGTGAGGAGACGACAGGAGATTCTCATCGCTCGGCGAGAGGATTCAGGATCAATGATTCAGGATCAGTGATTCAGGATCAGTGATTAGTGATCAGGGATTCATGGTCCAACCCGCGAGAGGCTTGCCGCCGAGCGACGTGTAAAGACCGAACCACACGATGCCCACCAGCATCGTCATCGGGATCAAGGACGCGGTGATGTAGAAGGCGCCAAGGTCGAGCGTCAACGGCAACCAAATTGTACACAGGTGAAAGAGCGCCTGCGACGCCATGGCCAGGACGCCGAATCGAACGACGACACTGGTGATGAGGACCGCGCTGAGAATCAAACCCCAGCGGTTTGGTCCTCCGGGGGAACTGAATACCAGCACAAGGAGAACGAATACGAAAAATGTCGGTACGACAACCCATCTCCTCCGCAGCACGACCGTCAGGACGAGCAGGAGCATCATGACGCCAAGCGCGTCCTGCACGGCAATGGACGTAATCTGGCTAAACGAGGCAAGACTCTCTACCTGGTTTCCGACGGATCGCAGCACGAACGTTGAGCTATGGATCAACGGCCAACCGGACGCTGTGGCGACAACCTGGTAGAGCGAAGCACCGAGACCCCCGACGGTGCCGAAGACGGCGCCGATCAACAAATCGCGGCCAACTAGCGGATCCCGCACCCGCCCGGCCAGCAGGCGTGTCGAGGAGACGATGAGATCCGGCCACTGCCGTCGCACGAAAGGCTCGAGAGCGACGTACGCGAGCCACAGCCCGGCGGCAAACGCCAGCTGTACACTCGCCGCTTTGATCAATTGTCCCAGTTCTTGGATGGCGGCGACGTGATGGGTTCCGAAGAGAAAAAGCGGGATCGCGAGGAGAAACGTGAATAGCGCGACGCGGAAGGCCGATTGCAAATCGCTCCGCGCGAGCCTGATGTTGCGTCGTGCGAGAAGCGCTGCCGCGACAAGGAGCCCAACGACAATGGTGGCGATGATCAGCAGTCCGCTCGTCGGGATCACGGTGAAGACGTTTCCCTCGGGCCACGGATTGATGATGTCGAAATACACTGGCCGGCCGCCGAGGGCGGCTGCCTCGATGCGCACTGGAATTCCGGGGTTCTCGGGGAACACTCCAGCCCAAGCTGCGCGAGTGTCGGCATAGACCGGTGGGACGCGCGTGGGTTTTGACGGCGTGAACTCGGACTCAAGCAGACCGGCTTCCTCGAACATCGGCCGCCAATCGGGACCCGCCGCTGGCGCGGCAGTGATCGGTGCATCCGACGCCGGAAGAACCACCAGACGGATCAGCCGGCCGCGAGGATCGAGGACAACTGTTGCACTGCCCGGGTCATTCTGCGGCGGATCGCTGAGGCTCGACCGCTGACCGAGCGCCCAGGGCGTCAACGGCTTGGGTCCCGCGCGGTACCAGAAGCGAATCAAAGGGGGCCGCCCTCGCCTGACGTTGTCCCACGCGGCCGTCGATCCATCCTTGATGATCTGCGCGCTGTAGCCCAGATCAAAGTCGAATCCATGTACTTCATCCTGAGGCCGGGTCGAATGTCCTGTGCGCGCGAGGACGCTTTTCGCTCGGGCGCGCAGCACGTCCGGTGATTGATCCCCTGGAATCATCCGGTGAAGCGCCGCCCTGTCGTTCAGCAGCGCAATGGCGACGATTGCCGCAATAGCGGTTGCCGCCAGACTCCACGCGACGATCGGACGCAGGCTCCCGACGCCTCCGGCCTCCGCTACCATCTCCGGCGACGGTGTTTCCCCGGCCGCCAGTGCTGCGGCCAGCGGATCGGCGCCGGGGAGCGCTGCTGCAACCGCTCGCGCCGACGCGGGACGTCGTGCGGGATCCGGGTCGAGGCACCGCACGATGACGCGCTCGATTGTCGGATCGATGGCCGGCTGTGCGCTCGCCGGCGTTGGTGGCGACGAGTCCCGCGACGCACGCCGTCGATCTTCCGGACTTCCCGGAATGAACGCGGGCCGTCCGGTGAAGATCTCAAAGAGCACGAGGCCGAGCGCGTAAATGTCCGTTTTGATCGACGCGGCCCCGCCGGTCAGCTGCTCCGGTGCCATGTAGCCGGGAGTGCCGGCAAATTCGTGCGCGGTGATGCGCTCGACAAAGTCGGCCAGGCCGAAGTCCGTGATCTTCGCGATTCCCCGCCCGTCGAGCATCACGTTGGCCGGTTTTAGATCACGGTGGAGCACGCCCAGATCGTGGGCCGCTGACAGACCAGCGCAGAGTTGCCGCGCTACCTGAATCGCCTTGTCCGCTGGCAGCCACCCGATGCGCCGCAGCAACGACGCGAGGTCTTCGCCATCGACGTATTCCATCGACAGAAATGGCTCGCGGTCCGCTTCAGCGAGGTCGTAGATGCGGCAGACGTTGGGATGCGAGACCTGCCGCGCGACGCGGACTTCGTTGTGGAAGCGCGCAACGGCGGACGGGTCGCTGGTCAGCTCCGACGGCAGGAACTTCAGCGCGACCGGTTGTGCGAGCTTCAGATCGTCGGCACGATAGACCTCGCCCATGCCGCCGCGGCCGAGGAGGCCGACGATGCGATAGCGGTCGGCGAGCACCGTGCCGGGGGGTCGCGGCGGTTCGCCAGGAATTGAACGGGGAATGAATGCGCCCGTGGGACTCGTGAACGTCGGTGACAGCGCCGAAATGATCGGTCGTCCGCACGTGGCACAGAATCGCGCGTGATCCGGGACGACGTTGGAACAGGCGGGACAGAGCATCGAGCGGTCAGTGCGGCAATTTTACCCAATGCCCGCGAGAAAGCGCCTCTTTGTAATCGGGAAACTTTGACTTTTCCACCTTCGCTGCGTCGTCATGGGGTTTGACTCCGGTTTGATCCTGGTCTGACCCCGGTTTGACCCCCGCCTGACCCCCCGAGCGACACAACGCACGATGAAGATCTCTATGTCGTTCGCATCGAGCCGGCGCGTCTCCTGTCAATGCGCGAGCCTTGACGACCTGCTCGTCCACGTTTCTTACGCGTCGCGGCCTTTCCTTTCAGGAGCGGCGGTCTAAAACGATTTAGCCGACCCAAGAGCGATAACAGAAACACTCAACGAGACAATCTGCCGTGGTCTCAGCTTGCCAGCCACGGGCGTCCGCCTTCGTGTGATGAGCCACGGAATCAGACCGACCAGTCCAAAGAACAGAACTGGGAACGTCCACACGAACCAGTTTCGCTGCCGCCGCGCCGCATCACACGCGGTCCACACAACACACCGACCCCGGCCAGCGTGAGCAGTCCGAAGAACCAGCTCATAAATTCCTCCGTGCCCGCAGTCGCTTTCAAGATCGAGGCTTGATGTTCACATTCACGTGAAACACGTTCTCGGGATCGTATTTCGCCTTCAGTTCGCGCAGGCGCTGGTAGTTCGCGCCGTACGCAACTGCCGCAGGATCCCCTCCTTCATCAACGTCGAGGTAATTGACGTAGCGCGTGGTGCCCAAATAAGGAGCGAGCGCTTTGTACGTGTCGCGGCACCACGCGATATGTCGATCGTTCTCCTTCACGTCCATCCACTGCGAGACGATGACAACGTTGAAGCCGGTGATGCGCATGGCGCAGGCAGTCTCGGAGATCGGTACCCGGCTGGCGGCGCCATGGAAATGTTCGATGATGATCTGACTCATCGGCGAACCGCATTTCGAAAAGGCGTCCACTATCGCGTCGATGGCGTCATCGCTGAGATCGCTGAGAAAGTGCGACTTCCAATAATTCAGCGCCCCTTTGGGCAGCGACGGATCGAGCAGGCCATTCTGCTGGCAGTAGGTAATCGGACCCATCGCGTCCATGACCGGCGGTCCGAATCCCTTGATCGGTTTGGCCGCCGCTTCACCCTGCGCAAGGCTGCCGCAATGTGCGGCGAGCATCGCCGCGAGCTTGTGACCCGATCCATCCGGCGCGGTGACCAGACCCGCTGCCATCATCATTTCATCGGGCAAGGTGGCGCAGGTGTCGCGGAAGAAGCGAAGTACTTCGCGGGCATTTTCAACCGGATGAGCGACGAGTCCGCCCGTGATCATCGGCCCGACCGGATGCAGTGCGTACTCGAGTGACGCCGCAATCCCGAAGTTGCCGCCACCTCCGCGAATGGCCCAGAACAGATCCGGATTCTCCTCCGCGGCGGCGCGAACGACGGATCCATCCGCCATCACCATTTCAGCGGACCGCAGGTTGTCGAGGGCCAGGCCGTATTTCGGCATCAGCCATCCGAGGCCGCCGCCGAGCGTCAGTCCGCCGATTCCGGTCGTTCCGACGACGCCGCCGGTTGTCGCGAGACCATGGACTTGCGTTTCGCGATTGAACTCCTTCCAGAGCACGCCGCCCTGCGCTCGCGCCGTGCGTTTTGCCGGGTCGACGTGAATGCCCCTCATCGGCGCGAGGTCGATCATGAGGCCGCCGTCAATCGTGCCCCGTCCGCCGACGTTGTGCCCGCCGCCGCGGACCGCGATTTCGAGGTTCATCGATCGCGCCAGCTTCACCGCATCGGCGACATCGGCCGTGCCGCGGCATCGCGCGACGATTGCCGGTTTCTTGTCAATTAGCCCGTTATGCACGCGACGGGCTTCGTCGTAGCCGGGATCGCCCGGTTGCAGAAGCTGGCCCGTGAAAGTCGGTGCGAGTTGATCGAGAGTGAGAGTTGAAGGCATGGGTACGATTATCCCCTTCTTTCCCTTTCGCATTTACCTATCTCGTGATCGATTTCGATCTCCGTCGCTTTGACCTGAGCGATCGACGTCGCATCAACAGGAGACACACTGAATTCCGCACATTCATCCCGAGCATCGAGTGGCGGCGATCTTGCTCGCGCCGCCGCGACACACAGGAGGATAACTGATGCGATTTAGATTCATGCTCGTGGCCGCCGGGTTGATCGCGGCCCCAGTCGTAATACTCGCGCAGAATGGCGACTTCACGCACCAGCAAGCGGCAACCCCCAACGCCCACGTCGATTTCGGTGTGCTCCCGCCCCCAGCTGTACCGCCGGCGCCACAAGCTCCCCTTGGCCCGCTGCCATGCCTTCAGTCAGGCGGCATCGGGGGACCGAACGACCCCTGCTCGTTCTTGTTGCACCATCTCACGCCGGAAGAGGTGACGATTGATAAAGGAGGCCAGGTCACATTCCAGATTCACGGTGGCGGCCATGCGATGGCGATCTACGAGGTGAGCAAGAACACGACACGCGACGATATCGGGACGTTGCTGTGTGGAACGAACGACCCGACGAGAATGACCGATCCGGCCCAGCACTCAGCGTGCAATCTCAGTCCCCAGGCCAACGATCCTCACTTCATCTCAGACGCCAAGGGCGACGTCGTCCTCGAAGTCCCGGCGAACGTCACAAACCTGCATCCCGATAACCGTGCGTGGTACGAACCCGGCCGATTGATGTCGGCGGGCGGCGTTCAGTTTCTCAACGGCGGAGCCGCGCCCACTGGCACTGGCGCGACCGGCGGTCAGTTGATCACCTATCGATTCCTGAAGACCGGCCGCTACCTGGTTCATTGCATGAATCGCGTGCACTTCCTCAACGACTGGATGTTCGGGTTTGTGAACGTGGTGGGGGAGTAGGAAAGGGAAAAGGGAAAAGGGAAAAGGGATAAGGGACAAGGGAAGGGGTAAAGGACGCAGGTCGATATGCCCGGCCGTGCCTTTTTCCTTTTTCCTTGTCCCTTGTCCCTTTTTAAAAGCTCACATTCATCCCAATATCGACCTTGCGCGGGTTCTGCACGCCGGTGGCGGTCATGAAGAATGGTGACGTCATGACGCCGCTGAACCCTACCAGATTGGCGTGATTGGTCAGGTTGTTGATCGCGGCGTAGAGGCTCAACTTGTATCGCTGCGCCGCTGCGCCACCGCCGCCGGGACCGCCAGGGACGCCAATCAAGCTGTAGGTTAAGCGCAGGCTGCCCGTCCACGTCGACGGTGTGCGCAGGGACCAGAGGCCAACGCCGGCTGGCCGATCGTTCAGCAGTCCATCGCCGTTGTCGTCGAGCCCCGTCGTCTGCATGTACACGTACCCATCCGCGGCGTTGATCGAAAAGGCGACGGCAAGATTCCGCAGCTGCGTACTCGTCATTGTCACATTGACGCGGTACGGATTGTCTGCCGGTCCACGACCCCACTCCGTGTCCAGTGTGCCACTTGCCGGCACGTCAAATGGGCCTATCGCATTGCGCCGTGCGTGAAGGAGGGAGTAGCCCCCGTTTGCGGCCAGGCGGCGCCAGTCGAACTGAGTGCGGTTGCTCGCTGCCGCCGGCGCGAGCAGATTGAGGTTGAAGTTGACGTAAAGCTCGTGACGGTGAAGCTCCGCGTCGGTGACCGTGGAGATGATGTTGGCGTAATCAGGATCGGGGCGTACGCCGTCGGTCAAGGGATTGAGATTCATTCCGCGCGGCAATTGGCTTTGATTGTAATAGTTGTACAGGACGTTGACGCTGGCGCGCGGCGAGAACCGCTGATCCACTCCCACGCTGTATCGATAATTCTTGTTCAACTTGTAGTTGCCGAGCCGGTAGGTATTCGCTGGCGGCACGACGCCGCCGGTGCCAGGATCCGGATACGTGGGATTGACGATGATGACGTCGCGCTGATGCGTTGAATCGGATCGCACGGTCTGCCACCAGATCCCGGGGTCCAGCCAGCCGTGAAAAATTCCACCACTCGCACGGAACGTCGTCTTTCCGCTCTGCCATGGCGCCCACGTGATCCCAAGCCGCGGCTCGAATGCCAGCGGATCGTCGACGTGGGTCTGATAGCTGTAGCGCACGCCCGGGCTGAGTGTCAGGCCCTTCTTGACCCGGATGTCGTCCTGGACATACGCGCCCAGCCGCATATGGAAGAAGTCCAGCGTCGGATCACCGGTGCTCCGCGTGTAGAGGATCGGGGTGCCGGCCTCGAAGTCTTCGAGGCTACTGAACGTGTAGGTGCCGAGATAGTTGTTGTTCAGCGTCGCGTGATACCAGTCGCCATACATCTGGATGCCGCCCCGCCACGAGTTGATGCCGCGGACGTAGTCGAGGTCCGACGCCAGGGTCATGTTCTTGCCACGCACGCGGCCGGCCCGTTGTGCGCCGCCGCTGGTGAACGCATCCTGCACGACGATGGTCGGCGCTTCGATCGATGATTCCGATCCGAAATCCATCCAGGTCATCGTGGCCCGAGTGTTGATGAACATCCGCCGGCCAATCGGGCCGGCCTCGAGGGCGCGGAACGTGTAGCGATTGTTGGTCGAGGTGAAGGCGCGTTCAGGAAGATCGTAGGCGCCAATTCCCTGGTTCCCGAACGAATTGTGATTCTCCGAGTAGCCGAATCGCAGCGTCTGATCCCGTGTCAACGCGTAGTCGAAGAGCCCGTTGATGTCGACCCTGTCGAACGGCTGGCGCAGCCGCAACACGTCGAATCGCTGCTGCCCGTTGGGAAGCGCGACGTTCAAGTTTGGAGTGGAGTAGTTGTTCTGTCCGTTCACCGAAACGGAGAAGTTGCTCTTTTCCTTGATGAGTGCGCCGCCGATCGTCACGCCGTAGCCGCGGAATTGCTCGTCTGCTTTGGTCGGTGTGAACGGGCTGCGGGCGCTCATCGAGCTGTCGCGGAACGAGAAGTTTCCGGTGCCCCTGATCGGACCGATGCCGGGCTGTGTGATGACGTCCACGAATGTCGACCCGGGCTGCTCGGTCTCGGCGGCGAACTGATCGCGCGTCACGTGAATGGATTTGATCTGCGCCTTCGGCGGCAGCTGCTGTCCCTCGAAGCTGTCGACACGAAAGATTGCATCGGGACCTGCGATGTCGCTCAACTGCCGCTGCAGTTCCGCCGGATCGTCGGAGAGGTTCTGGATCTGATCGTCGGTCAGGTTCAAGCCGAAGGC
>Ga0075428_100007702_pt1 | contig 11931 bp, 5 predicted proteins | sample RhiMetdeltSRZDD2_FD_75291 | JGI IMG/M metagenome (GOLD analysis project Ga0075428, IMG submission 75291) | Populus rhizosphere microbial communities from Tennessee, USA - Rhizosphere MetaG P. deltoides SRZDD2 | ecosystem: Host-associated > Plants > Roots > Rhizosphere > Soil | place: USA...
ATCGATAGAGATTTTACCCTAAGATGTCCCCCGAATAATCTGGCAAATTTCATACTAGATACCAGGGAAAATATATATGTAAAAAATCAAATTGATATGGTATATAAGCAATATTGACTAGTCAGAATAAGTTACGTTGAAAAACACTATTTCCGCTTGAGCTGAATCCATTCTTATCCAGTTATGCCATGATCTATTGTTAACAGGAATTCCAGGGTCATCATTTTGCATATTAAATCTTCCCTTATCGTTGACTTTTAACCATTCATCCCATTCCCCAGAAAATTGTTTCGTCTGCTGGTCAACATTTCTATCTACGAATGCAATATAATCTCTCGAACCATCCCTTTTTTTTATTGATTGCACTTTGTAACCAACATATCCCAGTTTCGATAAATCACCTAAATCAAAATTAGGCATGGGAATACCTTGCTGTCCTCCGTTAAATTTACCTCCCAATTCTCCCTTAAACTGCTTATTAGGACCTTCTTTTTGAAAGATTTCTTTTGTACTTCCTTTGTATGTAAACACCATGTGAGTGTTGTTTCCATGCTTTCCGTCATGTGGTCCACCGTTTAATAAAAAGGCAATGCCATCACCAAGCGATGCTTGGCATTTTTTGAATTTGATTATTTTTATTATTGAAGTCATTTCTTCATTTTTTCCGTTATTATCTGTTATTTCTTCATCTAATACGTACATTAAACGTTCGGACGGCCTTTCGCCTCCGGATATTAGTGTAACCAAGTAATTTTTTTCCACTAATTTGGCACCTAAATCTGGAAATACTGCCAGAGTGCGTTTCGTGTTCTTGTTATCCTGATAATCATTTTTTTTACAGGTTGCAACTGTTGTTATGCTATTTGGTAATAAATTATTCATATAACTAAAATTATATGTACGAGCAAATAAAGTTTTAAACGAACTAGAAGCGGTTTTTGAAAAAATGATAACCGTTACTCTTATCACTTTTTGGACAAATATTTAACACTTATATCAAGCAGTAAAAGTTGTAAAAGATAACTCTTTATCCCGTTCCATTGATTCCATCTTCAAGTTTTTTACATCTTTAGAAATCTTGGCTGTATACTCAATTACCAATCTAAATTATCTGCAATGAACCTTCGTACACAGTTTATTTATTTTTTCATATCTGATTGGTGCCTCGACCAGTCCATGTGTGCATGACGTCCAGACTTACTTAGGGCTCAATTTCCACCACGGTCCGTTGTCAGAGTCATCATCCGGTTTATCCTTATACGCTGTGTTATTACTCTTACTGCCCTTTAATTCGTTACCCCGTAACATAGTAACAGCGCTATAAGCAAAGCTAAAATTCGGATTATAACGCGGGCGCCAACGTTCCCTTCGCGATTACTTACTGAGAAAACGAGGTATAAGAACCCAAATAAAATGAATATGATGCCAAATAACCAAGCTGCATCACCTAGAAGCCCACTATAGACACCTACAATAGAGTCCTCTATAAGACCCCATTTCGCATAAACGTGACTATCCACTCGAACTATGTAAGACATCAGCTCACAATTAACCAATTTAACTCGGAATTAAGAAACGTATCTTAGTACAGATTGAGTACATCAAGCGTACTTATTTTTTGTTTTTTATTCTTATGAAATTAGGTGTTTGATAATATGAAACTCGACGCCCCTAAATTGGTCATCGTCATAATTATGTACCACCTAAAAAATTATTTGCTTCTTCCAAGTTTACCGATTAGTGATCGAAGAATAAGCGTTCTAAAAAATATAAATTTAACATGATGGTTTTCGTCAGTCGGTACCCACCACGATATCGGTTCTATAGAACTCTAAAGACAATGAACTGCTGGGCTTAAAGCTTTTCTCCTAGCAGGATATCCAAACATTAACTTTCTCCTAGCAGGATATCCAAACATTAACTGCTTAGGAGTAAAGTTTGTTGTTTCAGGTTTGTTGGAATTCAAAATACTAAACAATTGAGAATATGAATTTGTAATTGACTTGGTCTTTGAAACTCTCTATCTATAATACCCATTATTCCTTATCAAAAATAGATTTAGCATTCATTAGCATCTATCACACAGCTCACGACGAAGGAAATGCATCATTTAGCAATTTATTGAAGTTGGAATTTATTAAATTTAATGATGCCAATAATGCTAGTAGGATTTCCGGACTCCGGAAAGTATCGGGAAAGCTCTAATGCATAAAATCCTACCAATCCGCAACCTAATTAAAGCATCCAAAATGCTTCAATGCTAGTAATATGGCAGCCAGTCACTTTTCCTGCTCTCTCGATTAAAGTTTAATGATGGTTATTATAATTATTGAAACCATTAGGTTTACGAAACCTGCTACCATCAGTCTAGTTCCAAATGCCAGATGATTTACCACTGAAAATATCGCAGATAATGCAAAAGGAAATACTATATTCGCAGTTACGAGTGCGACTTGGGTCTGCTGAGACTCACTGAATCCTTCTAAGGATAGAAATATGAGAACGCCGACTATAACAGAAGCATCAATAGTAATCAGGCTGATTTTATCCATTACCCAATCTTGGGTATCTTGTTTGCCACCCCTTCTAGTTCTGAACAAATACTGCGACAGTGAAGCTAATATTATGACAGCTATGAGCGTACCTGTGCTAATATATAGACCAAATTGAGCAAGGACATCAACAAAACTGTCAATGTGGCGGAAATTGGCTGTCAGAATGCTATTCTTTTGGATTTTAATTGTATCATTATTTGACATAATTGTGTTGTTTGAAGCGACGCTGGTCGAGTTTTCAAAATTATGTTGGCTAAACTCAAGTACATTATTACGAAGCTTCTCGGACCAACCGCTGAAATCAAAATTCTCCATGCTTTCTGCTTTGCATATAGTACCTACGTCCATAACAGCAATAGTATTCGGTCTAACTATTTTGCCATTACATATAATCTGACCCGTTTGAGGTGGACTAATATTAAAACTGACACGAACCATCGTGTTATGAGGTGAGGATCCATTTATGAAAGAGAGACTCTTGCCATCATAACTTGACATAACAATCCAATTATTGATTGGATCTATTTCCATGTCGGTAGCAATTCCATCCGTTGATATAGACATTGGTTTATGTGTACTTTGAGACATATTCATTACAGAAATAGTATTGTTTGCCGACTCCGTAATATATAACTCAGAAGTATTCTTATTGAATAATAGAAACTGTGGAAATATTCCAGCCGATACATTATTTATTACTCTATTATCAAGACCGTTTATTACAGATATGTTACCTGCACCGGAGTTAGCGACAAAAATGTGGTTTTTATAAGGATCGACTGCAATTCCCATTGGGCTGGATTGCACATCGACTGTTGCGATTACCTTTGCAAAAAGCGTGTTATTACTATTATAACCATAATCAATAACAGATACAGTACCATCTCCGGAATTGGTCACGTATGCTTTAGTAGTAACAGGATTTACGACTATACCATACGGCCATTGGCCAACAGTGACATTCTTAAGTGATTCCTCATTTGATGCGTCTATTATTTCGACGTTGTTATCGTCTTGGGTTGTCACGAATAATAGTCCCTTTCGTCCAGAGGATGTGTAATCAGTTGGATCTAAAGCAAGCTGTGCTGGATTCTTCCCTACTTGAATAATGGAAGTGACGTTGTCTGAATATCCATTTATTACATATATCTGGTCAAACTCTGGAGATACTACAAAAATCTTATTTGCAGAGGGATGCAAAGAAACAAAATTTGGGAAGCCCTTCACAGTAATATTGCTTATCAGTCTGCCGGTCGACTCATCTAAAACATATATTGTATTTGCTACATCTGACGACAAATATACTTTATGAGTCAGCGGATTTACAGCAAGATCTAAAATTGGACTATCAAATACGAGACCAGATGGGTTTGGTGGGGATTTTCCAGTTGGTTTTATAACGAGTGAATCAATTATATTTTTTATGACAGGCAGGTAGCTATAGTAGCTGTCAGCTTCAGCCCAGTACCGGATCAAATATCCTAATGAACCACTAGTTGAAAATGTATCCCTTTCCATGAATGATGTGCCTTCAGATACTCCAGTGTAGACGATTTCATAAGAGGAGTGATTTAACGGAGTCGAACTACCTATTTTTATTAACTTAAAATCTGTAATGTTTTGCTTAAGACCATTTAGATAAACAGCAACGTTTTCTTCTAAATTTGAAGAGGGAATAAAAGTACTTACAGCAAAGACCACTGAACCTGAAGATGCATCAAATGGAGATTCAATGTCAAGTTCTGAAGCTGTCTTCATAGTAACGTTCCATTCAGAGGGATATTTTATACTAGCAAATGTATTATTAGATAAAAGGAAGTTATCATAAGATTTGACATCAGCTATTTTAAATGAATTGATCATATATTTAATAGTGGGCAGATAAGATTCATACTTTGAAGCTTCGGTGTAAAAGTGCAATGCGTAAAGACTTGCATTGCTTGCATTGGACGTCATGAAAGTACTCATTTTCTTGAAATTGTTGACGCCGTCAGAGTAGGAGCAGATAGATTCTCTGTCTCGAACGGTGTTCCCCAGGATGGTATATCTCTTATGTTCAGATTCTGAATCTAAATCTAAATCATAGGGACCTTCTCCTTTTGGGTCGCACCCTATAGATCCATTAACAGAATCAGAAGGTCCATAGGTTATATCAAGGTGTTCCTGAAATATGTCATTATTGCTTTCCAGTGGAGAAAAGAATTGTACTTTCTTACCATTCTCATGCACCGACCAATGAGAAGGATATTTTATTATCCCTAGGTTCGGATCGCGGTACGATGAAAAGTCAATTCCCTTAAATGAGTTGATCATATATTTTATGGTGGGCAGATGAGATTGATAGCTCGTAGGCTTTGCATAAAAGAATATTGGGTATACTTTATTGTTAAACACAGGGAAGACACCTAAGGCGCTATATTGCTCTCCACGAGAAGTGAAGTTATACTGTAAGGTAGTAAAATTAGTTTGTCCGCCAGAATAGGTGCGATTAAAGTGCAGGTCTTCCCTTACTTGACTCAAACTTGAAATTAGCTCTTGCAAGTATGAGTTAAGGGTATAATTGCCACTTAGCGTAATAGGCGAACGAACAGACAGGTATTCCCTGAATGTGTCTGATTGGTTTTCGGGAGCTGATGTGATTTTCACATTATCAGCCTCTTCTCTAATCTTCCAATCCGAAGGAAACGACATATCGAACCGCAAATTGGGGTTTTGATAAAAAGAGAAGTTAGCGATCTTAATCGAATTAATCATAGATTGGATAGTTGGTAAGTAAATATCATACGTTGAAGGTTCTGAAAAGAAAATTAGTTCGTACTTTCTGTGATTAATTACACTAACGATATCCTCTACAATAACGTTACGATCCGTATCTTTATCTAGAAACTCAGTTCTTATTCCTTTGGCAGGATAGCCAGCAACAGTAGTTGTATAAGGAGAAGTGATATTGATGGTGTTGGGCTTAAGGTTAACATCAAATTCTTGATCAGCGAGTGAGTAATTACCAGGATTATCTTCAAGTATTAGAAGGTTATCTTTAAAGTCGGCATTACTTTCTTGAAATGATGTAAATCGAATGCTATTTTCTTCTTGAGCGACCGTCCAATTAGAAGGATAGTTTATTCTGATTCCAAGGTCTGGATCTTCATATGGTAAAAAATCTAGTGTATTGAAAGAGTCTATCATACGACTCATTATAGCCGAGTATTTAGAGAAGATGGATTTGTCGGCTTTATATTGCAAAGAATATATCCATTTACCATGAATGAAATTTATTTCGAATACTTTCATTGTTCCTAGCATATCATCCTCATATGAAAATAATATCACTTTTGATTTGTTATCTGAAGTATTCGATAATACAGGTTCAATTAAAGTGAAGCTATTCAGAGTCTGTTTATATCTATCAACTGTTCGGTTGACTATTTCATCTAATGATTCAGAAAGTATATTTTCCGTACGCGAAATGGATATAGATGCTTTATCATTAACTAAAGTATTTATTGACGGCGAAGTAAAATCGATCCCACCGCCATATTCGCTTCCAAAAGACGTCTTATTCCAGTTAGAAGGATAGTTTATTCTGATTCCAAGGACTGGATCTTCATATGGTAAAAAATCAATTATCTTAAAGGTTTGTAGCATATATTTTACTGTGGGCAGGTATGTACTGTACACCGATTGATCTGCCACATAATTAAGGCTATAAAGATTATCGTTTTTCAAAGCGATCTCTTGCATAACTGTTCTATCTCTTCCTGTTTCATCTGACGTATTGTAGTAAAGTATTCTCGATTCTACATTGGACACGGTGGATCTGTTTGATTCAATGGATCCATATGCACTTACTTCAGCCGTGTCAATAGTATTATTTGATATCTTATTGAGATCGGTGGGTTCTTCAATGATTGATGAACTTATTTGTAGGGAGGCATCGAGTCCATTATCACCATAATGACGTATGAACACATCGGCGTTTGATTCATTGCCTAGTTCCCATTCAGTAGGAAAACTCATTTCGTAGGAGAAGTCATGATTTTCATAGAGACGCGATGCACCAATCTCGTAGGATTTATCTTGAGCATAGGCAGTTCCTACCGCGAAAAATGAGAAAAAAAGAATTAGAGAGAATTCAAAGCTAAAAAACAATTTCAAATTTCTAGAATAATGTCTGTTGGTTTCTCTCGTCTTTGACACAAAGAAAATGGATCTATGGCTTTCGTCCCCTTCTTGTATTACAGAGGTCACATATTTTTTTTAGAAGCAAGATTAATATTGTTTTAGATTCGGTTGGTCGTTTGCGAGTCAAATTTGACATAGTTCTTAGACCTGCTTTAAAGAATTCGAAATAATCATCCTGTTTACGACTTTTCATAAACCAAATAAATTGTAATCAATATTTAGCCGAAATTTTGACATATTAATAGACTAAATTGAATTACAATGTACTACGATTGTTTTCAGTAAATAAATTAAAATCATAGAGGTCAATATATTCATTGACCGCGTCATTGGAATATCCTTTAATACATAAGACGCAAAAAATAATGATTCTTCATCCTCATTAGTAGTCACCCTGGTAGATAACCTAATTTTCTAAAGTATTTGAGAAGTGAATCATAACTTTCTAATTTGTGCTTCTCCGATATCCATAATTGGTATTTCCGATATTTTCTTAGAATATAATTCAGTTTAGGTTTTATGGTAGTAATGACCCAATTGGTTTATCTTTTTGTAAGAAATGTCTCTATACAGAGTATAAGTAATCTGTATTTGATTTTGCATCCTTAAATATGATATTTTCTAATAAACATTTATCTACACAGGATGGTATTTTGTCGCTATTTATTATGGACAGAAAATTTTCCTTATTGGATATCATTAACTGAGTACTTGTCATCTTTTACAAAATCTTTATTTTCGACCCAACAGAAACCTTGGACTTTGAGTTAATTTTATGAGTCTCACGGGACATGACTCAATATTGTATCAGAACATTATTAAAATTTGTAGTATTCTGTCTTGCAAGATTGTTTTTTGGTTCGTCCGTATGAACAAAAAAATTAGTCCTGTTACTCGATTCCGTTATAGGATAATTGTCATAGTACTAAGATTTTCTTCCCTAATCAGCAAGTTTGAGTTCGTCGTGATGCGTATTGTTAAAAATTTAAATCCAATTTAGAGATTAAGGATAATCAAAATCATTTACTAGCCCGTTGGAATATGGTTGAATTTTCAAGTGGAACTAAATTAGAGATTCTAAAATTAACTCATTTAGTCTTTAATTCTATTTACTAGTCTAGGATACAAGTTATTGCTCTTTAGTTACTCTTGTTTGCAAGAGTACCGATTACAAATTGTCCTAAAAAGAATTCAGTTTGGCGAAAATAGTGTGTATTTTGTATTAGCATTTTGGGTGCAGTATTTGTAATCAAAACAAATCTAAATTTAAGTGTCATATTTAGATTGCCAAAAGTTTTTAATCTATAATAACCTGATCAGGTTAGAAAGAAAATGCAAATTGAACCTCAAGATCTCTCAGGTTACTATACGTACCGTAGTTTTATAGACATGCCATTACCTGTTATTGAATTTAATAAGATAAAAATTGAAGAAGCAGAGCTTTTTTTGATTGTACAATTAAATGGGATGGTAGCTGGTACTCTTTCGCTTCCTGCCCAGCCGGGAGCGTCTGAAAAGGTTTTCATGGATATAAATGGAACTGTAAAGAGCTGGTTTCCTGAAATCACTCTCGAGTTCGAAGGTCAAGGACGGCCAAATACAACAATTTCTGACTTTTTATATCAATACTCTGGCACAGTAACGAGAACATGGGAAAATGGAATTGGTCAACGTCTTTCATTGACTGGAACTGAATTCAGAGTCAAGGATCATGGATCGGGAGATCAACCATATAAAGCTGGTGCAACAGCGAGTTTTGTTTCTATAAAAAGAGATTTTGTAGAACCTAGAGAAATTAATGAAGTAGCTATAATTCCGGAGGCTTTATCCATGCTTGCATCAAAGTCACACAGACTTGTACATGCAATATGGCATACTATTCGTCTGTATCAAATATGGTGGCAAATATTAAATGAAAATGACAAACAAAATATTCGTGACCTAAATTGGGGACTTGACCGTCACCCTTTTACTGCAGGTGGCGCACTAGATCTTTCTAATGGTGCTGGAGAAGATTTTCTCTTTATGCATAGAAAGATGATTGCAATGCTTAAAGACAAATATAAATCCCAAGGAGTTCCTTTTATAGAAAGCTGGAAAACACTACCTGTTCCTAGTGCTCAACAATTCTCTTATTCAGAACAAGAAGATCCTCAAAACCCGGGCAAAAAGATCTACAGATTTAATCCATTAGAATCGGGTTACATGATACCACCAGCATATTTCATATCTAATGGGCCTGAATCCGAACGAGAGGACGTTGAAGACCTGAAATCCCTGAAGTTTCTAAAAAGTTCTAGTTACTTTGCATCAATTATGAGATATCTTGAAAGGCAATTTAAGGATTGTCGGAAGCTTAGTTCTTTTTCACTTGGAGAATTAGGCAATCTCATAGAATTTGTAATTCATAACCAAATGCATATGCGATGGTCGAGTGCTCCCATAGATCCACAGACTGGAATACCTCCAATAAATCCAGAAACTGGAAAACCAACAGGAAGGGGATCATTTGATTTCAACGAGAAATGGGATGATCCAAAATATGACTATCTTGGTGACTTTTATTCATCGCATGTAAATCCAGTATTTTGGAGACTTCATGGATGGGTCGACGATCGAATAGACGACTGGTTCAACGCTCATGAGGGTTCTCATCCAGGAGAGATTGAACGATATGAATACAAGGGAGTTTCATGGTTCAAACCTGGAAAGTGGGTCCAAGTTTCTGAACCGTTTTATTGGCCTGAGAACCACGGTCATACACATACAGGAAGTGATTTCAGCTCAATCGAAAATATGCTAAAAGTTATGGAAATTATAGAGGAGGCTATACAAAGAAATCAAGAAAGAACCGACATTAGATTTTTAGCAAAAAAACAAGTTTTTAACATCATGACCTTTATGCAAGATATTTTAACCAATCCATAGAAACGTTATTTACTTTGTTTATTAGGCAAGGAACAAGTTCTTATCCTGCACAGAGACTTTTTTATCAATAAGTATTTTATTATTATTAAATTTGAAATGCTGCGATGTTAACTTTAAAAGTGAGCAAATCAATTTTGCAGTAAGTCAAGAATTTTAATGAGTAGTCGTAATTTTCTTCTGTCTTCTGTGACTTCTGATTCCTTTTCTGGTATTAAATAAACAATCAATCAGTTCCTTCCCTGACATAATATAATTTTAGGTGACCATATTCGGCGGGAAATATAATATTGTAACAACATCTTCAAAAGCTGATGAATGATGCGTGTAGGGATAAGATATATTTATATGCAATCCGGCAGGTTTTCAATTGAGAGTATTGGATAATTGGTCGGCAATAGTGAGGTGGAGAATGTGACCGGTTTTGATGAAGATTTTCTTTCTGTGGGAATCAAACTTCCTACTTTATCCACATCAAATAAGGAAAATGCATTCAGTATTAATGGGTCAGAAGTGATAGACTATACTCACTTTTCACTTGCTGTCAATAAAGTGCGAAGATTCCCCTTTTGGGTGGCTTGGAATATAGATGGGGGGAATATCCGTAGATTGAGCCGCAAGGGTATTCCATTCATTATTGATTCACGAGTTCCACAGGAATTCCAAGTTGGTGACGAATTGTATGCAGGGAATCGGCTAGATCGCGGCCACCTTGCCCGTCGTGCCGACTTGCTCTGGGGAGGGCCTGCAGAAGCGGAGAAGGCTAACAAGGATTCGTTCTTCTTTACCAACATTACTCCTCAGATGGATGATTTCAACCAAGGACAAAGAGGTGGCTTATGGGGACGACTAGAGGACGCAGTTTTTGAGGATACAGATGTGGAGAACCTTAAAGTTAGCATATTCGGTGGTCCAGTTTTTCGCGATGATGACCGCAATTTTATGAATGTGAAGCTTCCTAGAGAATTCTGGAAAGTCATAGTGTTTGTGGAGGAAGGAACACTTAAGTCCAAAGCCTTCCTACTGGCACAGAACTTGGATCAACTAAAAGCCTTTGAGCTAGATGCGTTCAAGGTGTATCAGGTAGCGCTGACAGAGGTTGAGGAAAGATGTGGATTAATATTCCCGGATGCTCTGAAGGGAGCAGATTCCGTGGGAAGACGTCTAAAGAGTCTACGAGAGGTTGTAAGTGAACGCAAGCCGCTTGTATCACTTCAAGATATAGATTGGTCTTAAAAAGCGATTTTTTTATACTTTTTGCGCTAGTCTTACTGGCTGCAAGCACCGTGTTATTTAGTTACAGGAATATTTATCTTGATTCCTCGTTATAGATTGCTTTACCTTACCATCAAGAATATTGAGTTTTAGGTTAGATAGGGTTTCCTTTATTTCGTTGGAGAGTTACTAGAACCAGTAACGCCATGACATTAATACTTACCGGATAATAACTAATCACCTCATATGTAAAGTAAGTAAAGATATTTGTTTTCATCTGTAAGACATTTAGAAACAACAGACTAACAACAGTTGTTCTGTCATCTTCAGTGACGCTTATCTGTAAGTTTAGCTTATCAAGATAAAATTAGCTTATCAACATATTACGTCGTGATTTGAACCATGCATATACTAGTGTTCTACTACTTGGTATTTAGCTTTTTCTCACAAACTCTTGGATGAGACTATGTGTTCATATTGTATACAAATAACCCTCCCTGGGTATTGAAAAGTACATAATTAGCGAAACAATCTGAAGGAAATTTTCTGGTAACTTATAAAAAATTACAGATAATATATTTGAAAAAGTGTGTATCGCCTTAAATTTATATTATTTGATTTGGCAGGCATGTAGATTAAGATTTTTTCAACTCAAACAATTTTATCTCCACTTCATTGTTATCTCTAAAATATCCTATTAACTCGTTTCCATTGTTTTGAACTTTAATGAGCAAGATGCCAAACTTTTCCTCTATCATCTTTAGTACGTGATTATTATCTTCATAGTGCTCCGAATTATTACCAAAGTCTCGTAACTTATGACCGCCAGTTCCTATGGTTGCAAATATTCTACCGTCTACATTGTTATATGGTCCATCTGTAGCGTCTTTTACTTGGGGTTTATCACCATCAGGACTGTTTGTATGACTAATTGGACGAGTCACGAAAAAGTTGTGATTATGTCCACTTAAAATTAAATCTACTTTAAATTCGTCAAATAAATCCTTATGGTAGTCTTTTTGTACTATTTCAGATGGAGCATGATGGTCTCCTT
>Ga0075428_100007705_pt1 | contig 11928 bp, 9 predicted proteins | sample RhiMetdeltSRZDD2_FD_75291 | JGI IMG/M metagenome (GOLD analysis project Ga0075428, IMG submission 75291) | Populus rhizosphere microbial communities from Tennessee, USA - Rhizosphere MetaG P. deltoides SRZDD2 | ecosystem: Host-associated > Plants > Roots > Rhizosphere > Soil | place: USA...
CTGGCCACCGTGACGACAGCGGCGCGTGTCGAACGAATGAAGGGACCTTTGTTCAACAGCTATTTGGTTGAGGAGGGCTTGGACTGGGTCCTGACGGCACGGCGCGCCGCTGGCGTCTCAGAAGAACCCGCCACCGAGCGATTCGCGCGCTACGCGAAGATCGTAGTTCGAAACGGCTTCGGAAGCGGCACTCATCTGACACGGCCGGTCGGCTTCCGCGCCGAGCTCGTCCCAATGACGGACCCCACGATTCTTCGAGCCGGACACTTGCTGACAGTGCAACTTCTTTCGGATGGAAAGCCGGTGCCGGGCGCCGCAGTCACGGCGCGAGCGAGCGACGGCGGACATCCGCTCGTGGGCCGCACGGATGCCACGGGGCATGTTACGTTGCCGATCGATCGCGAAGGCGCATGGCTGGTCCGCACTGTTCACATGATTCCGGCCGCGCAGGCGGGGGTGCCTGGCGTTGAGTGGGATTCCTATTGGGCAACTCTCGCGTTCCATACCGCCCACTAGTGATTTGGGACGCCGTGGCGACGGAGAGGAGTTCTCGATGCATCGGCTCTGTGCGTTCCTACTGCTCACGTTGATTCCAGCCACGCCGGCCATCGCACAGGTGCAGAGCCGTCCGACTGACGCGCCCGTAGTAACCGCTGCGAACGAATCGTGGTACGTCAACGGTGAACCGCTCCAGTTCGCGGGCGACCTGTACTATCCAGCGGGTGCGACTGTCTTCTTCAACGGGAACACGATGGTCCGCTCGGGCAACTACAACGGCGTCCCGCTGTACTCGGACACCACGATCGAGCCGTAAAGCATCGTCTACGTTCCGATTCAGCGCGGTCTGATGCAGCCGTACGAGCGACCGCGTCAGGGTGTTCTGGCCGGAACCGTCGCCAGCCGCACGCCTTCATTTCCAGTTCGGATAACGTCTTCGACCCTATTGCCGCAGGCTCCAGCGGCGCCAACGGCGCTACCCGCACCGATCGGCGCGATCAGCGTCTACACGCCCGAGCCGCCGCCAACGGCTGTTTTGCCAATCGTTGCGCCGCTGGCGATCACAACGTCCGCGGGCCTGACAACACAGCCCCGCTCGGACACAAGCGTCTCATTCGCGACCATCGGACGACCGACCAGCAACGATGGCGTGTGGATTCGATATCTCGGCGAGAAGTGGACCAGTGCAGGTGCTGCTGTGCCGATCACTCCCGACTCATTCCGCGTCGTCGGCAGCTAGGAAGGGTTTCCGGTCTTTGCGCACAAGGATGGCACCGAGCAGGTCATTTACGTGCCGACACGAGCCGGCCTCGCGGCGCCGTATCGACTAAAGCGGTAGCGACGGCAGCGCCACGGGGGACTGCACGGGCGCTTCGCGTGAGTCCCCTTCGTAGTACACACGCTCCAGAAACAATCCGGATGCTGGCGCCGTTAACCGTGCGGGTAGATCCGACCGATCCGTCAGCATTGCAGCCACCGATGAAGCGGCCAACCCGCCACGGCCGACTTCCACGAGCACCCCGACGAGACGCCTGACCATTTTCCACAGGAAGTGCGACCCTTCGATGTGAATGAGGATCAGGTCTCCGTCCTCATAGATCTCGAACGTGTCGATGAGCACTTCGGTCGACTTCTCATCCGGTTCGTCGTCAGAGAAAGACTGGAAGTCGTGAAAGCCGACGAATTGCGCGGCCGCCTCCCGCATCCGATCGACGTCGAGATCGTCTTTGACCCACCAGACATACTGCTTTGCGAACGCCGTTCGCCGGCGCGCCACATGGTAGATGTAGCTGCGCGCCCGCGCGTCGTGGCGTGCGTGGAAGCGGTGGCGCACCTTTTCCGCTCGGAGCACGTTGATGTCGGACGGGAGCGCGTCGTTGATGCGGCGCCGCAGCATTTCAGGCACGCCGGAGACATCAATATCCAGATGCGCGACCTGCGCGAGCGCATGCACGCCGGCATCCGTGCGACCGGAGCCATACAGCTCGAAATCCTCCAGGCCAGTGGCTTCTCGAATTGCGCGCTCGAGTTCACCGTGGATGGTCCGTGCATTCTTCTGGATCTGCCACCCGCTGTATCGGGTGCCGGCGTATTCGATCGTCAGTTTCAATCGCATCGGTAGCCCGTGCGCCTCTGAGGCGTTTCCCGGCATTATCTCTGCAGGCGTGTGCGGGGCACTGAGCCGACTGGAGCGTGTGTTCGGCGGTGTTTATTCGACGGATGAGCGAACTACGCAGACGATATCCGGCCGGTGCGGAAATCCAGCCGGACGGTTCGACACATTTTCGGGTGTGGGCTCCTGAACCTCGGCAGATCACGCTGCGGATCGAGCTCCCGGATGACACGCCCCGCGACATCGCGCTGGACCGGGAAGCTGACGGCTACTACTCCGCGCTTGTGACGGACGCAGGCAACGGCACCCGCTACCGATATGTGCTGGACGGCGATCCACTCGCGGATCCCACCTCACGCTTCCAGCCGGACGGTCCGTTCGGACCTTCGCAGGTCGTCGATCCCACACGTTTTGCGTGGGAACATTCGTCGCCCCCACGCGTCGAATTGGCGGGTCAGGTCCTTTACGAAATGCATCCGGGAACCTTCACCGCTCGAGGCACCTGGCGATCTGCCCTTGAAAAGCTGCCACTGGTTGCAGATGCGGGCGTCACAACCGTCGAGGTGATGCCGGTCTCCGATTTTCCCGGGCGTTTCGGATGGGGCTACGACGGCGTATTCCCGTACGCTCCGGCACATCAGTACGGCGCTCCGGACGATTTCCGCGCCTTCGTGGATCGCGCGCACGCGATTGGCCTTGGCGTGATCCTGGATGTCGTCTACAACCATCTCGGCCCCGACGGTTGTGTCTTCGGGCGCTACGCGAAGGCGTACTACTCGAAAACCTATTCGAACGAATGGGGCGACCCGTTGAATTTCGATGGCCCTCACGCAGGTCCGGTGCGGGACTACTTCGCGTCGAACGCCGCGTACTGGATTGACGAGTTCCGCCTCGATGGCCTGCGGCTCGATGCGACGCAAACCATTCACGATCGATCCGCACGGCACATCATCGCGGAGATTGGATGCCGCGCCCGGTCGGCGGCAAACGGGCGGTCGATCATTCTGGTCGCCGAAAGCGAATCGCAGATGGCGAAGCTAGTCCGGCCAATCGATCAATCGGGCTACGGTCTGGATGCGGTCTGGAACGACGATTTTCATCACAGCGCCATTACCGCCATCACCGGAAAACGCGAAGCCTACTACTCGGACTATCACGGCACGTCGCAGGAGCTTATTTCCGCTGCGAGGCACGGATATCTGTTTCAGGGACAGCGGTACGCCTGGCAGCGGCAGCCGCGCGGCACGCGAACCGATGGGATCCCGGGTGCGGCATTCGTCACCTACCTCGAGAACCACGATCAGATCGCCAATTCAGGCGACGGCTCCCGCGTGCGCTTCCAGACGTCGCCGGGACGCTACAGGGCGATGACGGCGCTGATGCTGCTGATGCCCGGCACACCGATGCTCTTTCAGGGGCAGGAATTCGGCGCAAGTGCTCCCTTCCTGTACTTCGCCGATCACAACCCCGAGCTGGCGAAGGCCGTTCAGAACGGACGCGTCGAATTCATCAAGCAGTTTCCAAGTCTTGCCGCGGCATCCGTCCAGCAGCACATGGCCGCACCGCACGATCCGCAGACATTCGAGCGCTGCAAATTGAACTGGGAGGAGCGGGACACCAACGAACCGTGGGTGCGACTGCATCGGGATCTGCTCACGATTCGGCGCGCCGATGCCGCATTCCGCGCGCAGGACGCAACCGCGCTCGATGGAGCCGTGCTCGGTCCTGAACTGTTCGTCCTGCGCTATGCGAGTACCTCGCCAGCAGACGAGCGCCTGCTGGTTGTGAACTTTGGCCGCGATGTGGAGGCGCATTCGTTTGCCGAACCACTCGTGGCGCCGCCGGAGGGATACACCTGGCAGATCCGCTGGTCGAGCGGGGAGCCCGAGTACGGCGGCCATGGCACGCCGCCGGTCGTGACCGATGCCGGGTGGCGCGTTCCCGCGCATGCTGCCGTGGTGCTGCAGCCGAAGGTGCGACAGAAGGAGCGGTAGATGGCAGGACCTGCTGGAACCGTCGCTTCAACGGCCGCTCCCGAGCACACCAAGAATCTGGTGCGCGAGATTCACTGGGCGCAAACGGAAGACGGGCGGCGATCGCTCGCCCACAAAGAGTGGCTCGTGACCAATGGGCTCGGCGGGTATGCGTCGGGAACGTTGTCGGGAGCGCTCACACGCCGGTATCACGCGTATCTCGTCGCGGCGCTGCCGACGCCGTTCGGCCGCACCGTGATGCTGAATTACATCTGGGAGCGCATCCGGTATCCGAACGGACGCGTCGTCTCGCTGCACAACCTGATCGACACGCCGGGTGGCAAGGAATTCGACGCGGCGCGGTGGCTCTCGTCATTCCGTCTGGACGAGGGGCTGCCGGTCTGGACCTTCGATGTCGAGGACATCCGCATCGAAAAGCGCGTCCTGATGCCGCATCTGCAGAACACGACCTACGTGACCTATCGCCTGCTCTCGAGCGAGCCGGTGCGCCTCGAGCTTCGTCCGCTCGTCGCGTTTCGGCTTCATGAAGCGCCGGTGAATCATCCTGTCGAGGCACCGTACGGGTTGTATGCGTTCGGCGATCGGTTTGAACTGGCGCCTGGCGGCGATCTGCCGCCGCTCCGCATGTTTCTGTACGGCGCGGAGAAGGCGTTCACCGTCCTGCCGGAGAAGTTCGACCACGCGGTGTACATACTCGAGCAGAAACGCGGCTACGAATGCTGCGGCGATCTCTGGACGCCGGGATACTTCCGGTTCGAGCTTGGACCGGATACGCCGGGGACGCTGATCGGGTCCACGGAATCGTGGGACACGATCGGCGCGCTCGATCCCGTCGAGCTGCCGACGGCCGAACAGCATCGCCGCGCCCGACTGATCGCCAACGCGCATCGCGCCGCCACGTGCGGTTTCGGCGCGGAGCTTGTGCTCGCCGCGGATCAGTTCATCATCACGCCTGCTGGACGTATCGAAGAGGCCGCACGCGCACGCGCCGCCGGCGATGAGGTGCGGACCGTGATTGCCGGGTACCACTGGTTCACGGACTGGGGCCGCGACACGATGATCAGCCTCGAAGGCTTGACGCTCTGCACGGGCCGTCAGCGCGAAGCGGGATACATCCTCCGCACCTTTGGCCACTACGTGCGCGACGGTTTGATTCCCAACATGTTCCCGGAGGGAACCAAGGAGGGGCTCTATCACACCGCCGACGCGACGCTCTGGTTCTTCCACGCGATCCATCGGTACCTGCTCGCAACCGACGATCGCGCGACACTGCGTCAGCTGATGCCGAAGCTGAAATCGATCTTCGAGCACCACATGAAGGGCACCCGCTTTGGCATTGGCGTCGATCCCGCCGATGGACTGCTGCGCCAGGGGGAAGAGGGGTATCAGCTGACGTGGATGGACGCGAAGGTCGATGGCTGGGTCGTCACGCCACGACGCGGCAAGGCGGTCGAGATCAACGCCCTTTGGTTCAACGCGCTGTCGTTGTTTGCGGAGTGGCTGCGCGAGGAGGGCGATCCGATGGCGGCGCAGGTGGACGAGGCCGCTGCCCGGGCGCGCGAGTCGTTCAACGCGCGATTCTGGTACGAGGCCGGCGGCTATCTGTACGACGTCATCGATGGCGAGCAGGGCGACGATCCGGCGCTCCGCCCGAATCAGATCTTTGCGATTTCACTCGACCATCCCGTGCTCGACCATCAGCGATGGCGGCCGGTCTTCGACGTGGTCCGGGAGCGGCTCGTGACGCCCGTCGGTCTGCGGACGCTGGCTCCGGGACATCGCGACTTCAAAGCGCAGTACTACGGCGATCTGCGCGCTCGAGACGCCGCCTACCATCAGGGGACGGTGTGGGCCTGGCTGGCGGGCGCGTACGTTGACGCGTATCTGCGGGTCTCGCCGGGTGATTTCGCGGGGGCGCGCGAGTGCCTTGCCGGCTTCGAACATCATCTGTCGGAGGACGGCATCGGAACGATCAGCGAAATTTTCGATTCGGAGGACCCATTCACGCCGCGTGGCTGCATCGCGCAAGCGTGGAGCGTTGCGGAGGTGCTGAGAGCCTGGCTCAAGACTGAGCCTCGGTAACTTCCAACTCCCAACTTCCAACTCCCAACATGGCTCATGCCTACTGATGGCAGTTGGAAGTTGGCGGTTGGGAGTTACCGTTGCTTCATTCGATCCAGCGTCTGGCCGAGGGCTCGAATTTCCTCCCCGTATTTGGCCCAGTCGCCGGCGCGCTGCGCGTCAATGGCACGTTGATAGTGGGCCTGCGCTTCTTCGGCCAGCGTCGCGAGCTGCGGTGAACCGGTGAGGACAGGCGCGGCGGCCGTTGTGACGGGCGCCGACGGCTGCGCGGACGTGGAGGTTGTCGTCGTGGTCGGCGGCACGCGCGGCGGAGCGCCGCCGCCGAAGAGTCGTGCGAGCCCGGCTTCGAGCGTCTGCTCCATCACGATCTGATCCTGATACACGACGACGACACGCGTGAGCTCGGGGATCCGGCCACCGGCGCCGCGCAGGTAAAGCGGACGTATATAGATGAGAGACTCCTCGATCGGAATCACCATCAACGTTCCCCACGTCACCTGTGACCCCTGCTGATTCCAGAGCGTAATCTGCGGCGAGATCATCTGGTCCTGATTGATGCGCGCGACGACCTGCCGCGGACCGAATACGACCTTCTGCTTGGGGAACTCGAATACCCGGACTTCGCCGTAATGCTCCGCATCGCTGCGCGCCACGAGCCACGCGGCGAGGTTGTCCTTTCGGCGCGGCGTGAACGGCAGCATCTGGATGAACTCCGCGTCTGTTTCTCCGGGGAGCCGCATGATCGTGTAGTACGGCTGCATCGCGGCCTGCGCTTCACCGGAATCGTCGATCGTCGGCACTTCCCATTGATCTTCCCGGTTGTAGAAGACCGCCGGCTCGGTCATGTGATAGGTGGCGAAAACCGATGCCTGCAGCGCGAACAGGTCTTCCGGGTAGCGGATGTGCGAGCGAAGTGCCGCCGGCATGTCGGCGAGCGGTTTGAACATGCCGGCGAACACCTTGGCGTAGGTCGCCAGCACGGGATCCCGCGGATCCGCAGCGTAGAAGGTCGTGGTTCCGTGGTACGCCTCGATGACGATCTTCACGGAGTTCCGGATGTAGTTCACACCGCCCGCCGGCGTGGAATAGGGATAGCGGTTGCTGGTCGTGTACGCGTCGTACATCCAGTACAGACGTCCGTCGGCAAGCACGAGATACGGATCACGATCGAAGGTGAGAAACGGCGCGATCTCCTGTACCCGCTCTGCGATATTGCGGTGAAACAGGATGCGGCTTTCACCGGAGATGTCATCGTTGAATGCGATCTGGTACGCGCCAAATCGCAGCGCAAACATGATCCGGCGGCCGAGCGATTCGAGCGCGAGCCCGCCGCTCCCTGCGTACTGGGTGAAGACGTTCTCGTCGCCGCGCGGATAGTGAAACTCGCGGGTGCGCGTCCGGACGATGACGTAGTCGTTCGACAGCTCGCCGAAGTAGAGACTCGGCTCGGCAAGCGGCAGCTCCGGAATCGTTTCGGTCGGCAGGTTGCGGACGTAGAGCACCGGAAGTCCTTCGCTCGTCACCTGGTTGACCGGACCGAGCGTCAGCCCGTACCCGTGCGTGAAGGTGAGGCGCTCGTTGACCCATGTGCGGTTCGGCAGGCTGTTCGAGTTCAGTTCGCGCGCCGAGAGCATCACCTGCTGCGGTCGTCCGTTGATGACGTACCGGTCGTTGTCAACGGACACGAAGTCGTAGTAGGTGCGGATCTCCTGCAGCTGTCCAAACGTGTCGAGCAGCGGCTGATGATCCCAGAGCCGTACGTTCTGCAGCGTCGTTGCGTTCCTGGCGATATCGTCACGCGTGAGGATCGCGTCGCCTGTCAGTCCGCGTTCCGCGACGCGATCGAGCGCGAACGCGCGACGCGTAGCATCGATGTTGTTGAGGATGAACGGCGACTCGCGCGCCTGCTCGTTCGGCGTGACGACGAACCGCTGCAGCACCGTGGCGTACGCCTCGCCACCAAGGCTCACGAGCAGATAGAGCGCAATCGCGACCGGGATCGGCCAGTTGCGCCGCGTGAGGCCATGGACGACGGCGAGGACTGCACCAAGTAACGACACGACCGTGAGCGCCAGCGCAACCGGCATCCGCGCGTGCACGTCCGCGTATGACGCCCCATAAATAATCCCGGCTGGATGAGCGAGGAGCTCGAAGCGCCCCAGCCACGCGCCGCCCGCAACGAGCAGGAAGAACACCGCGGCAAGCAGTGCGATGTGGCGTCGCATCAGCGGCGTCATCGACAGGACGGAAAAGGGCCCGGTCAGAAACATTCCTGACAGCGCATAGATGGCGCCCGCGCCAAGCGCCGCCATGATGACGAGTGTCTGCCCAATCCCACGAACGAGCTGCACGAACGGAATCGTAAAAACATAAAAGCCGACGTCGTACCCGAGAATCGGATCCGGCTGGCCGAACGGCACCGCGTTCCGCCACATCACCCACGTCTCCCACTGTGACGAGGCATAGAGCCCGATGAGGCCGGCGAGAATCATCGCAATCGCCGATGCGATGGTTTGCAGCTGCTGCCGGCCGGGCAGTGACACTTCGATTCCTTGCTGCGTGGTGAAAATAGGCCGGCCCTCGCGCATCGAACTGAGTGCGAGCCGCAGATTGAACACGAGCCACAGGACGGCGATCACGAACGTAATGGTGAAGAGCGAGGCTTCGCTCCTCACGATCGTCGTGAATACCTGTTGATATCCGACTTCGCCGAACCACAGCCAATCCGTGTAGAAGCGAAGCAGTGGGGCGCCGCCGAGGAACAGCAGCGCGAGAACAACGATGACGATGAAGCGAAGGGAGACGCGCACGTCAGTGGTACTGAGCGCTGGCCTTATTGAGATCCGCGCGGATGTCTGCTGCAAGCGCCGCGGGTACGAGCACGCGCGCGGAGGCACCCCAGCCCAGAATCCAGCTGCGGAGCGCCACGTCGTTGCAGACCTCCAGCGTCAACACGACGCCGCCGTCGGCGCTCTCACGAAGCGTCTGCGACGGGTGCCATACCCGGGCGCGAACGTACGGCGTCACCCGTTTGTCGAAAGCGATCTCCACATGCGACGGCGGTCCGGTATTGACGCCGAGCGAGTTGCCAAACACATCGTCCGGGATCGCGCGCGAAGGCGTAAACGTCTGCTTCTCGAGGGAGACCGACGTAATGCGGTCTACCGCGAAAGTGCGCATGTCCTTGTATTCGGGCACGTAAGCCAGAAGATACAACCCGCCTTGCGCAAATGCCAGCCGGTACGGATGGATCAGGTAGTCCTTCATCCGGGCGCTCGACACCGAATGGTATTGCATGCGCGCGACACGGTAGTGGAGTGTGGCTTCGAGCAGACGTCCGACGATGTCGGGTGAGGATCCACCCGCGCGGGCGCCAGGTCCCGGTTTTGCGGTGAGGACGTGCGGTAGTCGATCGAGAAATTGACGCATTCGCGGCGACAGCATCTTCTCGAGCCGCGCGAAGGCCAGCGTCAGGTCACGTTGAAAGGGTGTGCCCGCGACGGCTTCGAGCATGTTCCGACTGAGGTACAGCGCGCACAATTCGGCGAGCGTGAAGCCCGTTTCCAGCCCTTTGAGCACCTGACCGTCGAGTCGCCACCGCGCGCGGCTGTCGTCGTCGCGTTCGTCATAGAGCGGAAATCCGGCCTCCTGCAACGCCGCCAGATCGCGTCGGATTGTCCGCGTCGTGACACCCAGGTCGTCGGCAAGCGCGTCGATCGTGACGCCGTGGCGTGAGGATTCCAGCGCGTGGAGCACTTTCCACTGGCGAATGACTTCCTGGTTGCGGGGCACTCCAGGACGATCGTAACAAAACGCTACGCTTTCCCGCGCGCCCTGCGTATTTCGCGGCGGCGCCGGCGATCAGGCGTTCCAGCGGCCTGCGTTGTGGCTCGATAGACGCGCTCCATGCGCCGCATCTCGATTTCTTCGGCTGTTGGCTTCGGCGTCACGTCGTCGTAGAGCACGCGCGCTTCGGCTTTCTTCACGTGCTGATCCAGGACAATCCGGACGATGACGTCCTGATGACGACCGAACGGGCGCGTGATGCGGATGCGGTCGCCTTCACGGACGACGCGATGGGACTTCGCGTGTTCGGCGTTGACCTCCACCTTGCCACCCTCGCACGCGCGCTTGGCTTCCGAACGTGTCTTGAACAGACAGGCGACATCAAGCCAAACGTCGAGTCGAACGGTGTCGTTCACTCAGATCAGGATTTCAATCTTCGCTTTCGCCCTCAACGCGGTGACGAACAACTCGGTCTGCGCGTGGCGGTTCTGCTGCGTGAGGTACTGCTCGATCTGCTGCTTGGCCTCCTCGAGCGGCACGACGCGCGAGTCCTGCTTATCGGCCACCTTGATGATGTGGTAGCCGAACTGTGATTCGACGACCTCGCTCATATCGCCCGGTTTGAGCGCAAAGGCCGCCTGTTCGAAGGGCGGGACCATCTGTCCCTTCTCGAAGTATCCGAGGTCGCCGCCGTTGGGCGCGCTTCCGGGATCCTGCGAGTTGGCTTTGGCCGTCGCGGCGAAATCCTGGCCGGCCTTGAGGTCTTTGAGGAGTGCCTCCGCCTTGGCCTTCGCCTGCTGCTTTGTTGCGGGGTCGGCGTTCTGCGGAATCCCGATCAGGATGTGGCTCGCGCGCACGCGAGGACCCTGCTGAAACTTGTCTTGATTCTTCTGGTAGAAATCGCTGACCGCTTCGGGCTTCACGGCCACTTTACTCGCGATCTCGCTTTCGACGAGTTTGTCCGCACTCATCCCCTCACGAGTGTCGGTTCGAACGGCCTCGAGCGTAGTGTTTTGCGCCGTCAACGCCTGTTGGAACTGTGCCTCGCTCGGGAACTGCGCGCGAATCTGCGCGACCTGCGCGTCGACGTCCGCGTCCGCGACGGTGATCTTCCGCGCGTTCGCCTCCTGAATCATCAGGCGATAGCCGATCATGTTGTCGAGCACGCCGCGGTACACGCGATCGCGCTCATCTGGAGGAATCGGACCTGCGCGTCCAGAAATCGCGCGGACGGCATCGTCAAGGTCCTTGCCGCTGATGGCCTCGCCATTCACGCGCGCAACGACCTCGGGAAGCTGCGCGGGAACCGGCTTTGCCGCCGGAGCTGCCGCGGGTGCCTGGGGTGTTGCGGCTGGAGCGGGCGGCGCAGTTTGCGCCGAGGCCGCGGGGGCTGCGGTAGTCTGCGGGGTGGCATTCGCAGGGGCAGTTCGAGAGCAGGCCGCCAGTGTCGCGATGATGACAATCGAAATAGCTCGGCGCACGTTCACTCCTTATGTGGTGCAGAGTACGGTGGTGTGGCGTCGCGGGTCAAACGGAACCGACTGGGAAGTTCTGGGCCGGCGTTGGAAGTTAAATGCCAGTTTGATCCCGGTTAAATTCGCTCTGATGACTGACCAGCCAGTGTTCGCTCATGCGAGGAAGCGAGGGCTCGCGCGTGTAACGGCGGATCAGAGCCACGAGTGTCACCAGCGCCGCGCAGCCCAGCAGTGGCTTGAACACGCCAATGGACGTGTCTCGCCGCAACGGGAACTGTTCGACGCGTGCGGGCATGCAGCTTCAGCTGTTACAACGACCGTGCCCATCAAAGCCTGCGTGTTATACTCCGTTTTCTGTCATAAGGCGCGCGTCCGCGCGCCCATCAGCGCGGCAATTTCGGTAGGCCAGGTAGCTCAGTTGGTAGAGCACATGACTGAAAATCATGGTGTCGGCGGTTCAATTCCGTCCCTGGCCACCAGC
>Ga0075428_100007707_pt1 | contig 11927 bp, 12 predicted proteins | sample RhiMetdeltSRZDD2_FD_75291 | JGI IMG/M metagenome (GOLD analysis project Ga0075428, IMG submission 75291) | Populus rhizosphere microbial communities from Tennessee, USA - Rhizosphere MetaG P. deltoides SRZDD2 | ecosystem: Host-associated > Plants > Roots > Rhizosphere > Soil | place: USA...
TGCGATATGGTGGCTGCTTAGATCCGAGAATCGCTACGAAATTGCGACTCGGCATAACGAATAGCGTCTACTTGGGACGCGTAGCGTATACCCAAGATCCAGTGTGTCAATGGTTTTTTATCGTTTTGATGGTCGTCGTGCTCGGATGCTGGTTGACGCAGGCTGGCGACTCGGCGGTTGTCGCGGTGAGGGAGATCAGCGCCGGTCACCTCTCTAAGGGCTCATGTCGATTCCCGCAGGAGGCCGTCTTGCGACATTGACGCTCGCCGAGCAAGGGCAGTATTGTCCCCGTCAACGCAGGCAGGGCGGCGTCGAGAACGCGGGCATGGCCTCCATTCGAGATGCGTAGGGAGAGCACACGGGAATGGTCTGGTTCTATGTCGGCTTTCGGATCCTCTACATTGCGCTAGCGGCGCTCCTGGTGATCCTGATGTGGCGGCGGCCCCGACCGGGCTTGCTGGTATTGGGCGTCCTGCTCCTCAACATTCTTGCCTGGTGCGCCTACACGGCTCCCTTGCCGCGACTCTACTCCCTGCTCGAGGGGCGCGACCGGATCTCCTATGTAGGTGAGGCTGCCGTTGTCGCTGCCGGCAACTCGCCCTTGGAACGGGCGCAGGTCGGCGAACCTGCTGTCGAACCGCTCTGGACGTTGCTCATCGCGTCGCTGGCACTCTTCCGCCCGGAGGCCGTTGTTTCGGTGTTCCACTGGCTACCAGTGCTGGCTCTCGTGATGGTTGCGGCGGGGCTGTACCTCGGCCTCCGCCAGACCGCGCCTGACGATGAGGCCCAGCGATGGGAGACGGCTCTCATCGTATTCGCCGTGCTTGGCCTCTCCTCAGTGGCAATGACTGAACGAAGCCCGATCCCGCCGTTCTGGGCTGGCAACTTCCTGCTGAAGCCCAATCACGCCGCGGCTTTCGGCCTCGTCGGAGTCGTCGTCGGGATGAGCGGATCGGGACGGCGACTCTGGCACCAGGCGATAGTCCTCGGGCTGCTCGGCTGGGTATTCATCATGTCGTGGGGATTGACGGCCGCGGGTCTCATTGCCGGCGAGCTGCTCCAGAGCAAGGCCGAGCGTCGCCTCGCGAAGACAGTGGGCGTAGTTGCGCTTTCTGCCGTGCTCGTCTCGCCGGTGGTCGCGACGATCGCGATGCACTACGGCCCCACGTCCGATACTGTCGCAGTGTTAGGCATATGGAAGGTCGACGTGATGGCGCAGCGCCTGGGTTACCCTGACCTCTTGCTGGGGGACCTGGGGCCCGGCTTGCCGCTGGCCGCACTCGGCATGTGGATTCTCCTTTCGCGAGGACGGCGGATTGATCGCCTCCTGCTTGGTTTGATCGCGTCCGCGGCAGCCATCTGGGCTTCCGTCACCGCCTCCAGCTACGCCGGCTTCGCACCCGCGCCCGACGAGATCTTCTATAACCTGCGCTTCACACTCGCCGTCGCGATGGGTGTTGCCATGGCCGGTGCCGCGCGCTGGCTGGGAAAGACGTCGCGGCTGGTTCACGGGAAAGGCTACTTGGCCGTGTTCGCGTGCTGTATCCCGTTTACTTTCCCGGCCTACTGGGATCCGCCCACGATGGACCGCTACTTTCGATATCACCTCACCGAGGTGCCCAGACATATCACGCAGTACGCGGAATGGATACGCTCAAACACTCGTCCCGACGCCGTGTTCGCCGCAACGCCCGAAGCATCATTCTGGATCCCTGCGCTCGCCGGTCGCCGCGTTCTTCAGCTCGGCGACGTCCGCCCGCCGGTCGATCACGTGACAAGGGAGGAGGTGATGAGCTTGCTCATGACTTCTCAGGACGCGGCCGCCACTCGGGCCGCCGCCGCCAGGTATGGACTGACCCATCTTGCCGTGGACTGGGACGTGGCCAGGGAAACCTCCTTTGCGGATCGACGCCATGTTCTGCGACCAGTTTTCGTCAACGCCAAGGTCCGGATCTTCGAGCTGGCTCGCTAAGGAGGGGAGTACGCCGCAACATCCCGTCGTGACGCGGCCGAGAAGGAAGGTGGCGCCAGATCCCCGTATAATTCGCGCACGGCGATGTTCACGACCTCAATCCTGGTGCGGTTCGGAGACCTCGATGCCGCGGGGATCGCGTATTACCCCAACCTCGTCAACTACCTGCACGAGTCCTTCGAGGACTTCTTCGCCGGGCACGTGGGCCGTCCCTATCCCGAGGTGTACCGGGAGGGCATGGGCTTCCCCACGGTCAAGGTCGAGATGGAGTTCCTGGCCCCGGTGCACTACGGCGACCACGTGGATGTGGCCGTGATCGTGGAGCGTGTGGGCCGATCATCGGTGCAGATCCGCTACGAAGGGGGCGTGGGAGGGCGGCCGGTCTTCCGCGCCCGCAACGTGGCGGTCGTCGTGGACATGAAGTCGTTCCGGCCGATCCAAATCCCACCCTGGCTGCGGGAGCGCTTCGAGGCGGCGAAGGACTCCCCGGCGACCGTCGCCGACACCGCCCGATTCCGTGGAGAGCCGTGATGAAACGTGCGTACTGGTTGGTTGTCCTGGCCCTGGCGCTGCCCTCCTGCGAGGGAGACAGCAGCGCGCCCGACGCCGTCCCGTCCCCCGTGACGGTAGCCAGCCCGTCGCCGGCCCCGTCGCCCGCACCCGAGCCGTCTCCGTCTCCGGTCCCATCGCCGGTTCCTTCGCCGACGGCGGAGCCCACTCCCGAACCGACGCCGCACCCCGAGCCGCTTCCCGATATCGTCGTCAACATCGTGGGCATGGCCTTCTCGCCCAGCGCGGTCACGGCAAAGCTGGGTCAGAAAGTCGTCTGGAAGAACAAGGACACCCAGACCCACACCGCCACCGCCAACGCCGGCGAGTTCTCCACCGGGTTCATCGATCCCGGCGGTCAAGCCAGCATCACCGTCGAGTTCGAGGGCGAGGCCAACTACTATTGCAGCGTCCACCCGGCCATGAAGGGTATGGTGACGGGAGAGAAGTAGCCGACCCCGCGGAATAGCCGCCGGTCCGGGCGTGTAGCTCCATCGACGGAGGACACGCATGTCGATCACGCCCGGCCGGCTTTCTCTCGGCGGATTTCGCGGGGCGGTGGCTGCGGGCGTGGCGGTGCTGGCCGCCGCCGCGCCCGCATGCCAGAAGGCGAGGGGCCCCCACTCTTCCGCGAAGGACCAGGCGCCCGCCGCCCCCGCCGCCGTGGCGGACAAGGGATCCGCCCAGCCTCCTGCCCTCCAGGCCATGCTCGCGGCGCGGAAGCTCATCCGCACCGGGCAGGTGGCGATCGAAGTGCGGAGCTACGAGGAGGCGGCGGAGCAGGTCGCGCGCCTGGCGGAGTCACACGGCGGCTACCTCGCCGACGCCCAGGCCTCGCGCGGCGCCCAGGACCGCCGCCGGGGCACACTCGTCATCCGCGTCCCCGCCGAACGGTTCGCGGCGGCCTACGCCGCGCTGAAGGGCCTGGGCAAGGTGGAGACCGAGACCGTGTCCACGCAGGACGTCACGAAGGCCTACGCCGACCTGGAGACGCGGCTGCGCGTGAAGCGCGACGCGGAAGGCCGGCTGCGCGAGATCCTGCGCACCCGCACCGCGCGCCTCTCCGACGTCCTGGAGGCCGAGCGCGAGCTGACCCGTATCGTCGAGGAGATCGAGCAGGTCGAAGGCGAGCGCCGGTACTACGACCAGCAGATCGCCCTGTCCACGATCTCCGCGGCGCTTCACGAGCCCGAGGCCGTGATCCGCGCGGGCGCCCTGGCCCCGCTTCTCGAGGCCCTGCGCGACTCCCTCCAGGTGCTGGCGACGTCGGCGGGAGCGCTGATCTACCTGACCGTCCTGCTGCTGCCCTGGGCGGCGGTGGCGGCGCTGATCTGGATGGTCGTACGGGCAGTGCGCCGGAAGAAGCTACGTCGCGAGGGATAGGGGAGCCTTCTTCTAATACAGCTTCAGGTCCATGCTCTGCGCGGCGATGTCGGTCTGGTCCACGATGGCGGCGGCGTTGACCCCGATGGCGATGGCGATGGACTCCGAGATCTCCTCGCGGGTGGCCCCGAACTTCAGGGCCTTGCGGATGTGGCCCTCCAGGCAGCCCTGGCACTTGGCCGCCAGGCTGGCGGCGATGGCGATGAGCTCCTTGGTCTTGCGGTCGAGGACCGAGGGCTTGTACGTCTCCTTGTAGAACTGGAAGTAGATCTCCCGGAAACGCGGGTCCACCATGGTGTAGGACCCCGTCTGCTCCGGGGGCTTGGGGCCCCCGTTGTCCTCCTCCGGGAACGGCACGGGGTGCTTCTTCTGCTCGCTCATCGCACTCCTCTTCAGTGGGTAGCCGCCGCCAAGCGCAAAGGGCCCGTCCCGACCTCGTCCAGCACCTGCGCCACCGCGCCCTGGTAGGCGGCGGTCGCCTCACGGTACGCCCCGCCGTGGCTGTGGCCGGGCACGACCAGGACCCGCGCCCGGTCGCCGGCCGCGGCCTTCAGCTCGAAGGCGATCTCGGCGGGCATGCGCTCGTCCCCGGAGTTGCATACGAACAGGCACGGCCGCCCCGCCATGCGCGCGGCGGCGGCGCGGACGTCCACGGCGTCGACGTCGAACCCGCCCTTCCTGCTGATCCAGAAGAGTACCTCGGCCCCCACGGGCCAGCTCGGCACGGCGCGCATCCACCAGGCCCACGAGCGCGCCAACTCCAGGTGATGCGACACGGTGTCCCTCAGGCTGCGGTAGCTGCTGTCGCAGACGAGGCCCGCCACGCCCGGATCGTCCGCGGCGGCGAGCGTGGCCGTGGCCGCCCCCAGCGAGACGCCCCAGAGCACGACGGGCCCCGCGGAGCGAGAGCGAGCCAGCTCCACGGCCGCGTGGGCGTCCTGCTTCTCGAAGTAGCCGAAGCTCGAGACGTTACCCCCGCTCGCCCCGTGGTGGCGCAGGTCGAAGAGGAGCGCGTTCCATCCCCGCTCGTGCAGGAACGGCACCTTCTTCACCATCTCGATGCGCGAACGGTTGAGGCCGTGGACCAGCACAACCGTGCCCCTGGCCTGCGGGGCGCCAACCCACCAGCCCTTGAGAGGCACGCCGTCCCGGGCCTGGAAGGAGACCTCCTCGAAGGGCAGGTTGAAGCTGGCGGGGGTGAGGCCCGCGTTCTCGCGGTCGTTGTAGGTGAAGCGACGGGTGGTGACGACGCCGCCCAGGAAATAGGGGACCCACCCGAAGACGAAGGCCACGAGCAGGACGCCGAGGACGATGCCGGTCCTCTTGAGGACGCGGCGGACCTTCACCGTGCGGTCACCAGCGTCGGGGTCTGCCGCTCATGGGCGCACGGAGCGGTCGCGATTCTAGCAGGGTTCATCTCGTAGATCCTACGGCGCCCGGGGGTCGGAGTTCCTTGCCCGGGGTGTCAAACGATGTGATGGCGCCACCACCTTCGAGCAGCGTCACGGTCGCGTTCCGGAAGAGCGGGCGGCCCGCGCCCTCGTCCCGGGGAGCGGTCGCCACGAAGAACGGCCGGCTGCTGACGTAGGTGAGCGCGCACCTCCGGCCCCTCGAGCCCTCCCCGAACTCGTCGAAATAGAACGGCGGCAGGTGGGGCGCGCTGATGGCCCGGCCGGCGATGGCGGGCACCCACAGGCCCGCCGAGCCGTAGTCGTTGCAGACGACGTCGAGCGGCCCGGTGTGTGCGGCGATCCAGGCCATCGCTTCCAGGTCGTCGCGGCCGACCATGACGTTGGCGGCGCCGCTCCAGTAGTACCGGTGGGCCCGCTCCGTCGCCACCCCGACGAGGACGATGAGCGCGATGCGATGCAACGGCCGTGGGACGCGCAGCAGCTCCCGGACGAGGAAGGCCAGCCCGGCGCAGAGCAGCACCGCCAGCATGGCCAGCGGCCGCTCCGGGAAGATCACGAGCGGCCCCAGGCCTCCCCACCGCGCCGTGGCCGCCAGGCCCGCCAGCAACAGGGCCGCCATCGCTACCGCCGGCAAGCCGCGCGCGCGGGCGCGGCGGGCCAGCCAGAGACCGACGAGCGATGCCGCCAGGAACGCGTCGTTCAGGGACCCGACCACGTAGCGCAGGACGGCGAGCGGATAGGCGCGGGCGTAGCGATCCTGCCAGTCCTGCGCGTACCGCACGCGGAGGTGATCGGCCAGCCAGGCGCGCTCGCCGGAGGAAAGCGTGAAGTCCAGCTGCGCGAGGAAGGGCGCGGCCGCGAGCAGGGCGACGACGCCGGCCACGACCAGCCTGTCGCGGACGCGGACCCGCTCGGGAACCGCCGTCCATGCGATCAGCCCGACGGCCAGCGGCGCCGCGGCCACCGCGCAGGCCGCGATCATCGTGTGGGTCACTACCGCCGCCCCCAGGAACAGGCCCGCCGCAACCGCCGGAGAGCGGTTCGTGCCCCGGGCCAGGAGCGCCGCCGCCGCCGTCACCAGGGCCAGGGCGAGGACCGACGGGTTGGCGCCCCAGCCGAAGAAGGACTGCGGCACGCGCGCCATGCCGAGACCAAGGACGGCCGAGAGCGCCGCCACCGGGCGATCGAAGAAGCGCGACAGCAGCGCATAGACCGCCACCGTCAGGAGGCCGTGGGCCGCGGCCGAAACGAGGAAGGCGGCGCGGTAGGCGTGCAGACCCGACAGCAGCGCCACGTCCGCGGCCAGGCCGTGCAGTCCGGGCGTGTAGGCGCCGAAGGTGTGGATGGGCAGGAGCGGCTCGTAGGTCCGGGGTATGCCGTCGTGCCAGACGAGCAGCAGGGCCGAAAGCGAGTGGAGGCTCATGTCGGCGCCCGGGGCCACCGGCCATGCGGCATACGGCAGCATCCGCGCGGCCGCGGCCGCGGCCACCAGCAGCGTGGGCCAGCGCGGGCGGAGCGGAGGCAGCGGCTGCAGCGCCCGCAGGAGCGCGAGCAGGCCGAAGGCGATCAGGGACCCGCGCAGGAAGGCCAGGCGGGGCAGCCCCCACCACCAGGAGACGGTCCAGAAGGAGACGGACAGGAACGGCACCGCGGTCCACGGCGCCCGCACGATGACCAGGCCGGGCAGGAGCAGGAGCGCGGCCAGGGCGAGGAGGCCGCGCGCTTCGGCCGCGAGGTCCGGAGGCACGCGAGATTCTACCGGGAGCGGTCGGGCGCGGTGATACGATCGCGCGCGTGGTGGCCGTCCCGGCGGTTCTCCTCATCCTGACAGGCGCCTGTACCGGGCTCGTGGGCGCGCTCCTCGGCCTGGGGGGCGGCGTCTTCCTCGTCCCCATCCTCACCCTCGTCCTCGGCGTCCCCATCCGGGCCGCCATCGCGGCCAGCCTGATCTCGGTCATCGCCACCGCGTCGGCCTCCGCCACCGTGAACCTGAACCGCGGCCTCGTGAACATGCGTCTGGGACTGGTGCTGGAGGTGGCGACCAGCGTGGGCGGCCTGGCCGGAGGACTGACCGCGGCCCACCTCACCCACCGCCAGCTCTTCGTCACGTTCGCGGCCACGCTCGCCGTGATGGGCGTGCTGATGGCGGCCCGCTCCGGCCGGCGCAACGTCATCCCGGCGTCGGAGGACGTGGAGCCCGGCCTGCTGGGCGGCCGGCTGCGCGAGGGCGAGACGACCTACGTCTATCGTCTGAAGCGCCTGCCGGTGGCGCTCCTGTCGTCGCTCGTCGCCGGGGCCATCTCCGGCCTCCTGGGCCTGGGCGGCGGCATCATCAAGGTCCCCTTCCTGAACACGTTCTGCGGGATACCCATCCGCGTCGCCGCCGGCACCAGCACCTTCATGATCGGCGTCACCGCCGCCGCCTCCGCGTTCATCTATTTCAGCCGCGGCGACGTGTCGCTGCCGCTGGCCTCGGCCGTCTGCCTCGGCGCCCTGCCCGCCAGCCTCCTCGGCGCGCATCTCTCGGACCGCGTGCACGCGCGGTACCTGAAGATCCTCATGGCGGTGGTCCTGCTCGCGGTGGCCGCGCGCATGGCGGTGGCGGGGCTGTGAGCTCGGCCACCTCCGGCCTCGACCGGACGATCGAGGTCGTGCTGATGGGTGGGCTCGCCGTGAGCGCTTCCCTGCTGGTGGCGGGCCTCACCCTCGACCGGACGGACTTTCTTCGTTGGGGGATACTGGTCCTCATGGCGACACCGGTGGCGCGGGCGGTGGTGGTCACGGGCGAGATGCTCCGCGAGCGGGACTGGCTCTTCGCGGCGGTCTCCCTGTGGATCCTCGCCGTCCTCGCCTCCAGCGTGTACGTGGCCGTCGGGCGGTAGCGGGCGATGCCGGACCTGGCCGCGGTCCTCTTCGACTGGGACGGGACGCTCCTCGACTCGGCCGAGGCCAGCTACCGCTGTTTCGTCCGCCTCTTCGACTCCTATGGCATCGGCTTCGACCGCGCGCTCTTCGGGCGCACATACTCGCCGAACTGGCAACGCACCTACGAGGCGGTGGGCCTGGCCCCGGAACACTGGCCGGAGGCCGACCAGAGGTGGCTCGCGCACTACGGCGCGGAGGAGAACCGGCTCGTCCCCGGCGCGCGCGAGGCGCTCATCCGGCTGGACGAGGCAGGCATTGCCCAGGGCGTGGTGACGAGCGGCGACCGCTCGCGGGTGTCGCGCGAGATCGCCGGCCTCGGCGTCGAGCGCTACTTTCGCACGGTCGTCTTCGGAGGGGACGCCAGGAACCGCAAGCCGCACCCCGAGGCGCTGCTCCTGGCCCTGGAGCGGATGGCCGTGGCCCCCGATCGCGCCGCCTACGTCGGCGACAGCCCCGAGGACGTGGAGATGGCGCGCGCGGCCGGAGTCCGCGCGGTGGGCGTGCCAGGCGGCTTCCCGAACCGCGAGGCCCTGGCCGCCTCGCGGCCGGACGTGCTGGCCCCCGACGTCCTGTCGGCGGTCAACGCCCTCGTCGGGTGAGACCCTCCCGGGCGGACCGGCCCAGGAATCCGGCCACCACCCGCGCCACCGAGTCCGCCGCGCGACCGCGGCCGTAGACCTGCCCCGCGCGCCATCGCGGGCGGGCGCGCTCGATCTCGCGCACGGCCCGGCGGATGCGCGCGGGGTCGGCCCCGGCGAGGCGGTTGGCCCCGCTCTCCAGCGTCTCCAACCACTCCGTGGTGTCGCGCAGCGTCACGCAGGGCGTGCCCAGGATGAAGGCCTCCTTCTGCACGCCTCCCGAGTCGGTGAGGACGGCGCGGGCCTCTCTCTCCAGGACCAGCATCTCCAGGTAGGTGGCGGGCCCGCGCAGGCGGAGCTGGCCACCCGCGCGCAGGCCCAGGGCGGCGATCGCCTTGCGCGTGCGCGGATGAACGGGCAGCACGGCCGGATGCGGCAGGGCGGCGAGCGCGCGCAGGATGGCGGTCAGGCGGCGCGGATCGTCCACGTTCTCCTGCCGGTGCAGCGTGGCCAGGTAGTACGTCCGCGGCGCCGGCGCTCCGGCCGGCCGCGCCTGCCGCCGGGCCCGGGCCAGGTTCTGGCGCACGGCGTCCATCATCACGTCGCCCACGCGGTGCACGCCGCGCGTGATGCCTTCGGCCCGCAGGTTGGCCACCGCCGTGGGCGTGGGACAGAACAGGAGGCGCGAGACGTGGTCCGTCAGCCGCCGGTTGATCTCCTCGGGCATGGCCGGATCGAAGCTGCGCAGCCCCGCCTCCACGTGGGCGACGGGGATCTGGAGCTTGGCCGCCGCCAGCGCGCCGGCCAGCGTCGAGTTGGTGTCGCCGAGGACCACGACGAGGCCGGGCCTCGTCTCCCGCATCACGGCCTCCAGGGCTTCGAGCATCCGCCCCGTCATCGCGCCGTGGCTCGCGGACCCGATGCCCAGGTGCCGGTCCGGGCCGGGGATCCCCAGCTCGTCGAAGAACGCCTGCGACATGTCGCGGTCGTAGTGCTGGCCGGTGTGGACGAGCACCTCGCGCACGCGGCGGCGCAGGGCGCGGGACAGCGGCGCGACCTTGATGAACTGGGGGCGGGCGCCCACCACCGTCAGGACCGTCGGCACAGCGGCGAAACGCTCCTCCGGCCGGTGAAGGCCTTTTGTCCGGGCTCGGGGCCGGGGCTACAATCGCACGTTTGCGCGGCGCCCCCGGTGCCCGGCTGCGCGGATTGTAGAGCATGACCGAGACTGCGACGGTATCCGTGCCCATGGTGGACCTCAAGGCCCAGTACGCGCGGATCCGCCCGGAGATCGACGCGGCGGTGGCCCGCGTGGTGGCGGCCGGGCAGTTCATCGGGGGCGAGGAGTGCCGCCTCCTGGAAGAGGAGTTCGCGCGGTACTGCAGCGCCGCGCACGCCTGCGGCGTGGCCAACGGGACCGACGCCCTGACCCTGGCCATGAAGGCCTTCGGCGTGGGGCCGGGCGACGAGGTGGTGACGGTGGCCAACACCTTCATCGCCACCGGCGAGGCCATCTTCCTGAACGGCGCGCGTCCGGTCTTCGTGGACGTGGACCCCGTCACCTTCACCATGGACCCGAACACGCTGGAGGCGGCGCTCACCCCGCGCACGAAGCTCATCGTGCCCGTGCACCTCTACGGGCACCCGGCGGACATGCCGGCCATCCTGGACGTGGCCGCGCGTCGCGGCCTGCCCGTCCTGGAGGACGCGGCCCAGGCCCACGGCGCGGAGGTCGGAGGAAAGCGGGCGGGCTCGCTGGGCCACGCGGCGACGTGGAGCTTCTACCCGGGCAAGAACCTCGGCGCCTACGGCGACGCGGGCATGGTCACGTCCAACGACGCGGGCTTCGTCGCGCGGTTGCGCCAGCTCGCCAACCACGGCGGCGGGGCGAACAAGTACGACAACGTGGTGGTCGGCACCAACAGCCGGCTGGACACGCTGCAGGCCGCGATCCTGCGGGTCAAGCTGCGCCACCTCGACGGGTGGAACCGCGAGCGCCGGCTGCGCGTCGAGGCCTACGGCCGCGCGCTGGCGGGGGCCCCGGCGATCATCGCGCCGCAGGAGCGCGAGGGCTGCCGCTCCGCCTGGCACCTCTACACGGTCCGCTCGGCGGACCGCGACCGCCTGCAGGCGCGGCTGCGCGCCGAAGGGATCGCCACCGCCGTGCACTATCCGCGCCCCATCCATCTGCAGCCCGCGATGGCGGCGGCGGGAGGCAAGCCCGGGGACCTTCCCGTATCCGAGCGGCTGTCGCGCGAGGTCCTGTCGCTCCCGCTCTACCCCGAGCTGTCCCTCGAGACCGTGGAGCGCATCGCCGCCCTCGTCCGATAGCGCGGGCCTGGGCGCGGGGCTATCATCTGGCCCCGTGCCTGCAGCGCCCGAGCCCGGCGTGGACCTGAGCCTCGTGGTCCCCGCCTACAACGAGGCGAAGCGCATCCGCGGCACCCTGGAGGGCATGCGCGCGTGGCTGGAGGCCCGCGGCCGGCCCTGGGAGATCATCGTGGCCGCCGACGGTGACGACGGCACCCGCGAGATCGCGGCCGGCCTGGCCGCCGGGGATCCGCGCATCGTCGTCCTCGGAGGACCGGAGCGTCGCGGCAAGGGACGCGGCATCCGCCTGGGCGTGGCGCGTGCGCGCGGGCGCCTGGTCGGCTTCGTGGACGCGGACGACAAGACCCCCATCGAGGACCTGGCCGGCCTGCTGCCGTGGCTGGATCGCGGCTACGACGTCGTCATCGGCTCGCGGGCCATGGCCGAATCGCGCATCGAGAGGCGGCCGCCGCTCCATCGCCGCGTGGGGTCGCGCCTCTTCGGGCTGGGCCTGCGGCTGCTGCTCGGCCTGCGCGGCCTGCGCGACACCCAGTGCGGCTTCAAGGTCTTCCGCGGCGACGTGGCCCGCGAGCTCTTCGCCCGCCAGAGGATCGACGGGTACATGTTCGACGTGGAGGTCCTGCGCCTCGCGGAGGGCCGCGGGCATCGCATCAAGGAGGTGGGCGTGCGCTGGCGGGACGACGGCGACAGCCGCCTCGACCTCGTCGCCGGCAACTGGCGGAACCTGGTCGATCTCCTGCGGATCCGCGCGGCGCCCCTCCCCGCCTCCGAGGAAAA
>Ga0075428_100007708_pt1 | contig 11927 bp, 11 predicted proteins | sample RhiMetdeltSRZDD2_FD_75291 | JGI IMG/M metagenome (GOLD analysis project Ga0075428, IMG submission 75291) | Populus rhizosphere microbial communities from Tennessee, USA - Rhizosphere MetaG P. deltoides SRZDD2 | ecosystem: Host-associated > Plants > Roots > Rhizosphere > Soil | place: USA...
AACGACTCGGCCGGCGTGCCGCGATCGCTTCCGGCTCCCTGCGCGGTGCCCGTGCCACCGACCGACTCCGACAGCGACGGACTCCTCGACTTCGACGACAGCTGTCCTCTGGTGTCGAACTCATCGCAGGCGGATGCCGACCACGACGGCCGTGGGGATGTCTGCGACAACTGCCCCGCCGTACCCAATCCGGATCAGACCGACTCCGACGCCAACGGAGTCGGCGACGCCTGCCAGTCCTGAGTCCCGGGTTCGGTCCGGCAGTGCTCCGCGAGGACGCAATCCCGGCTCGGGGCGCCTTCCCGACCTGGCGCCCCTGACGGTCGCGGGTTCAGCCCCTCAGCGAGGAGTGGAGGGACTGGGAGGCTCGACGTCGCGGCAGAAATGAGCGCAGGCGTTCGCCGGCGATCCCAGGTCCTTGCAGCAGTTCACGCAATGCCCGTGGTTGCGCTCCGACAGGCAGACGCTGAGATCCTCCGTCGGGGGCGGGACCGGCTTGTCCTTGTCGTTGTTGCCGTTGTTGCTCCTGTTCCTATTCTTGTCGTTCTTCTCGGTCCCGGGAATGAAGAGGATCGTCGCATTGAGGATCGATGCCGCCGCGCTGCCGCGCCCGGCGCTGACCACCGAGTCCGGGCTCCCGGTCTCCGCACGGACGCCGTAGAACTCCATGATCGCCGACAACCGCCCCTCGGTCAGGGTCGCTCCGGGATCGCCGAGGGGGACGCCCAGACCGAGCAGCCGCTCAGCAGCCTGATCCGGGCCCAGGCGCGGCCCCGTGTTGTCGTGGTTGGCCAGGAGGGCGGCGAAATCGGCCGCCTGGAGCGGCGCGGATCCCGACCGCGGGCCACCCGCCATCATTGCCGTCACAGCCGCCAGGACGGTCACCGAGACCGCCAGAAGTCTCGCCACCCCTCTCATCTCGTCCCCCTTTTATCCGTGACAGTGATTCGGTACAGGCATGTTGCTGCCAATTACTATGGGGCAACATTCCGCGCCGGTCAATAACTTTCTGGCCTGTTGGCCGATGCGCCGCGCGACGGTCGCTCTGTGATCGCGGTTACGCAGCCGTCATCCGTCCGCCCATAGCACCCGGGACGGCGGCGCCCTGTGCTAGTCTAACGCCCCTATGGACCTCGGCCGGATCCAGTCCAGCCTGCGGGAGCTGCAGCTGCCGGGGTGGCTCCTCTACGACTTCCACGGCTCCAACCCGATCGCGCGCCACGTGGCCGGACTCGGGCCGGAACGGTTCGCCACCCGCCGCTGGTTCGGGCTGATCCCTCAATCGGGGGATCCGACCTGGCTGCACCACGCGATCGAGGCGCACCTGTTCGCCGATCTCCCCGGAAGGCGGCTGCCGTTCGTCGCCTACCGCGAGCTCCAGGAGAAGCTGCGCGGCGTCCTGCAGGGGCTCGACAGGGTGGCGATGGAATACGCTCCCGGGGGCGCCATTCCGTACGTCTCACGGGTCGACGGGGGGACGCTCGAGCTGGTGCGGGCGGCGGGAGTCCAGGTGGTGAGCAGCGCCGACCTGATTCAGTCCTGCGAAGCCCGCTGGTCGAAGGATGGCCTGGCCTCCCACCGCCGTGCTGCCCAGGGGCTCAAGGAGGTGCTGCAGGCCACCTTCAACGAGGTTTCGGCGGCGATCGCGGCCGGCCGGGGGCCGACCGAGCACGCCATCCAGCAGTTCATGGGGGAGCAGTTCCAGTCGCGCCGGCTGCACTTCGACCCCCCCATCGTGGCGGTCAACGCCAACGCCGGGAACCCCCACTACGAGGTGCGTCCTCACGACAGCGCTCCGATCCGGCGCGGGGACCTGCTGCTGCTCGATCTGTGGTGCCGGGAGGAGCCGGCCGGCTCGATCTGGGCCGACATCACGTGGATGGCCTATCTCGGGTCGAAGGTGCCGGAGAAGTACCGCGCCGTCTGGGACGTGGTCGCCGGAGCGCGCGACGCCGCAGTCGCCTTCCTACGCGAGGCCGTGGCCCGTGGCAAGCGGGTGCGCGGCGCCGAGGTTGACACGGTGGCCCGCGAGCACGTGCGGGTGCACGGCTATGCCGACCGGTTCCTGCACCGCACGGGGCACAGCATCGGCTTCGAGGTGCACGGGAACGGCTGCAACATCGATTCCCTCGAGACCATCGACGAGCGGCAATTGATCCCCGAGACCGGGTTCTCCATCGAGCCGGGGATCTACCTCCCCGAATTCGGGATCCGCAGCGAGATCGACGTCTACCTGGAGGAGCGCTCGGTCGAGGTCACGACCGCGGTGCAGGATCAGATCGTCCCCCTCCTCCCCTGAAGCCCCGGAACCCCCTCTCCATGCGCGCCAGCATCGCGGCGATTTCGTCCAGGCTCGGGTAGTCGATCACCATCTGTTCGGCGAGCTCTTCACCCCAGCGGGGATGGCGGCGGACTACCAGGCGGGCGAGGAGAACCCGCTCCGGGAGGTCGGGATGCAGCCGGCGGAGGGCGCGGAAGTCTCTGCGCAGCAGCCAGCGCTGGAAGGCGATGGTGTGAATGGCGCGCCGGTACCCCCACAGCACGGCCAGGAACGCGGCGGCCGCGATCGCCGCGGCCGGGCGGGCGAGCCACAGCATGAGGAGCCCTGCAGCCGCGAGAACCGCGCTCAGCGTGACGAGCAGGGGATCGAAGAGCCGGTTGCGGGCGATCGCCGGCCGGTCGAAGTAGCGTCCCGCCCGGACGTGCGTCCAGACGAGCCAGCCCAGAAGCCCGAGGAGGAGCGCCGTGATTCCGGCCGTCATGCGCCGGCCGCCAGGCGGGCGCAGGCATGTCCCGAAAGCACCGCCCCCTCGATGGTGGCCGGAAAGCCCGTGGCGGTCCAGTCGCCCGCCAGGTAGAGCCCCTGAAGCGGCGTGCGGAACCCGGGGCGCAGCGCCGCCGAGCCGGGGCGGAGCGACACGGTGGCGCGCCGCTCCTTGATCACCAGCGCGTGCCGCGGAGGCGTCCGCCGCGCGGCCGGGAAGCAGGCCCGCAGGTCCTCCAGAGCCGACCTGACGATCGCCTCCTTCGGGCGCTCGGCGAAATCCCCGGCGGCGCTCCTGACGAGCGTCACGTGGTGCGTCCCGGCCGCGCCCGCCAGGGCGCCGCGGGTGAACAGCCACTGCCAGGCGCAGCCGAGGAGACCCGCGAAGTCGAGGTCGGTCACCTGGGTCCCGAACCAGAGGTAGACCGAGACGATCGACTGCTCGGGCAGCCGGGAGGCGCCCTCGAAGAACCGTCCTCCGGCGACAGGAGGCGGGAGGATCTCGAGCAGCTCTCGGGGCGGCAGCGCGGCGATGACCCGGCCCGCCGGCAGGCGCTCCCCTCCCGCGAGCACCACCCCGGCGCAGCTCTCCCCTGCCAGCAGGAGCCTCAGGACCGGCGACCGCAGCCGCACCTCCCCGCCTCGGGCCTTGAGAAACCTGGCGGCGGGCTCCGCATAGAGATCGCTCAGTCCCACCTGCGACAGCCCGAGACCGGATCGATCGCCGCCGCCCTGGAGTGCCTGGCGCAGCACGGCCGCGAAGCCGGACGCGGCGGCCAGGTCCGGGCTCTCGTTCAGGACCGCGATAGCCAGGGGGTCCCACAACCTGCGCCGGGTCTCCGGGCTCTGTCCCAGGGCGGCCAGCCAGGAGGCCACGGTCGTACGGTCGAGGGGATCGTCGGAACCGGAACTCTCTCGCGAGGGCCCGGGAGGCGCCGTGCGGCGCGCGGCGCGCGCCACCCGCAGAAGCCTGAGCCGGTCGCGCCAGCCGAGACGGGGGAACCCCAGGAGTCCCAAGATGGCGCCGAGGGGCCCGGGGGCCATCCCGAGCCGGAACCAGCCAACGCTTCCGTCCCTCTCCGCCAGCGCGATCTCGAGACGCGGCTGGATCGCCAGGCGATCGCGCGTGCCGATGCGCTCGAGGAATCGCAGCGTCTCGTCGTAGCATCCCATGAACAGATGCTGGCCGTTGTCCACCACGCCTCCGGTCGTCGGATCGATCCAGGAGCGGGCGCGTCCACCGAGATGCGGGCGGGCCTCGACGAGCACGACCCTGGCGCCCCCCTCGGCGAGCGCTGTCGCGGCGGACAGGCCGGCGAAGCCGCCGCCGACCACGATCACGTCGGGGGCGCCGCCGGAACGGGCGGGCATTCTAGGAATGAATCCGGCCCGTGACCCAGGCCCGCAGGGCCACCGTCGCCTGCGTCAGGCGGGGCACGGAGACGCGCCGCTCGAAGACCGGGAAACGCTCGGCCTCCAGCCGGCGCAGGAGCCGCCGGTAGATGGCCCCCATCACCTCGGCCGGCAGCAGGAGCCGCTTCTCGCCCGGCGGCAGAGCCTGCGCGGCACTCTCGAAGTGGCGGCCGGCCCGGGCGGCCTGGTAGCGCATCAGCGCCAGGAAGGCGGCGCTCCGCGTGCCGGCGAGCAGGTCGCGCTCCCCGTAGCCGAAGGCCTCCATCTCGTCCGCGGGCAGGTAGATCCGGTCCCGATCGGCGTCGGCCTTGAGGTCGCGGAGGATGTTGGTGAGCTGCAGGGCGATCCCGAGGTCGATGGCGTAGTCGCGGCTCCTGGGATGGGCGCTGCCGAAGATCGGCAGGCAGATGAGTCCCACGGCGGAGGCGACCCGGTAGCAATAGCCCCGTAGCTCCGCGAAGCTCGCGTAGCGCCGCTTGTGGAGGTCCATCTCGACGCCCTCGAGGATCGCCTCGAAGGGCTCGCGGGGGATGTGGAAGCGGCGGATGCACGCCTGCAGGGCCTGGGTCGACGGGCGGGCCGGCGTGCCCGCGTAGCAGCGCGCCAGCTCGTCCCGGCACAACAGCAGCTCGGAGTGTGCGTCCCGGCCCGGGACGCCCTCGTCGGCGAGGTCGTCCACCTGCCGGCAGAAGGCGTAGACCGTCTCGATCGCCAGCCGCCTTTCGCGCGGCAGGAGCCCGAACGAGTAATGGAACGACGAGCCGGCCGAGGCCCGTCCGGGGCGCGCCGCCCTGTCGGCCGCGGGGATCACCTGCGCCACAGGACGGACCTCAGGAGGATCGGCCCCGCGTCGCGGGAGGTGAGCCGCGGGCGCCGCCGGAAGACGTCGTAGCCGGCGTCCTCGATGCGCTCCAGGATGCGCCAGCCTCCCTGCCAGGTGAGACGGAGCTCGGCCCGCAGGCGTCCCCGCACGTGGTCGCAGAGGGGTCGCCCGGCCTCGAACAGCCCCCGGGTCCGTCCGATCTGCTCCCGCATGAGGGAACGGAACGCGTCGTCGACGCGGCCGGCCAGGAGCGCGTCCTCGGACACGCCGTGATGGAGGCGATCCGACTCGGGCAGGTAGATGCGGCCGCGCTCCAGGTCCAGGGCCACGTCCTGCCAGTGGTTGGCGAGCTGCAGCGCCGTGCAGATCGAATCCGACAGCGGCCAGAGCGCCGCGTCGCGGTACCCGAAGAGATGCAGGATGAGCCTCCCGACCGGGTTGGCCGACAGGCGGCAGTAGTCGAGGAGCGACTCGAAATCAGGGTGGCGCGTCTTGGTCACGTCGAGCCGGAACGCCGCGAGCAGGTCGAGGAACGGCTCGAGCGGCAGGTGGTGCTGCTCGAAGGCCAGGCCCAACGACACGAACACCGGGTGCTCCGCGTCCCCGCGAACGCACCGCTGGAGCATCTCCTCCCAGGCCAGAAGCGCCTCGAGCCGCCGGCCGTCGTGCTCCTTCTCGTCGGCGATGTCGTCCGCCGTGCGCGCGAAGGCATAGATCGCCTGCACCGCCTGACGGAGGCGCCGCGGCAGGAGAAGGGACGCCACCGGGAAGTTCTCGTAGTGCTCCCGGGCCAGGCGGGCGCAGTGATCCAGTGCTGCGATCGCGGACTGGTCGTGGCGTTCTCTCGCGGGCAGGCTGCGGGTGCGCATCCGGACGCGCCGATGATATCACCCCGCGTCGCGCTCCCCGGCGCGGCCATTGCTATTTCCCGGGCCTCCCCCTAGACTCCTCGTTCGAGCCGGAGAGTCCCGATGTCGCGTCCCACGCCCCTGTTCATCGACGGCCGTCCGGTCAAAACCGAGCGGCACGCCGTGATCCGCAGCCCGTACGACGGCCACGAGGTGGCGGAGGTGGCGCTCGGATCGCCCGCCGACCTGGAGGCGGCGACGGTCGCCGCGGTGCGCGCGTTCGATGCCACGCGGCGCCTGTCGCGCCGTCAGCGCGCCGACATCCTGCTGCGCGTCGCCGAGGGGGTGGCCCGGCGCAAGGACGCGATCGCAGAGACCATGACCGACGAGATGGGTAAGCCCCTGCAGTTCTCGCGCATGGAGGTCGATCGGTGCGTCACCACCTTCACGCTGGCAGCCGAGGAGGCCAGACGCTGGGCGGGAGAGGTGGTGCCTGTGGACATCGAGCCGCACACGGCGGGGTTCCACGCTCAGACGGTGATGGTCCCTCTGGGGCCCGTCGCCGCCATCTCCCCGTTCAACTTCCCGCTCAACCTGGTGGCCCACAAGCTGGCCCCCTGCCTGGCGGTCGGCAGCAGCATGGTCCTCAAGCCGGCGCGGCAGACACCGCTCGAAGCGCTCGCGCTGGCGGAGATCGTGCACGAGGCAGGCGCTCCCCCGGGCGCGTTCAACGTGGTCAACTGCGAGCCGGCCGTCGGCGAGGCGCTCGCCAGCGACGACCGCTTCCCGTTCCTGACCTTCACCGGCAGCGCATCGGTCGGCTGGGCCCTCAAGCAGAAGGCCTGGAGGAAGCGCATGACGCTGGAGCTGGGGGGCAACGCAGCCTGCATCGTCCACGGGGACGCGGACCTCGATCACGCGGCCCAGAAATGCGCCTCCGGGGGATTCGCCCTGTCCGGCCAGTCGTGCATTTCGGTGCAGAGGATCCTGGTCCACGACGAGGTCTACGCCGACTTCGAGAAGAAGCTCCTGGAGAGGGTGCGGGCCCTCAAGGTCGGCGACCCCCGCGACCCGGCGACGATCGTCGGCCCGGTGATCGACTCCTCCGCGGCGGAGCGCATCCTCGCCTGGATCGCCGAGGCCAAGGCCGGCGGCGCTCGCGTCCTGTGCGGCGGCGGCAGGCAGGGGAACGTGATCGAGCCGACCGTGGTCGCCGACGCCGCCCCCGACCTCAAGGTCTCCTGTCAGGAGGTCTTCGGCCCTGTGGTCACGCTCTCCCGTTATCAGGATTTCGAGCAGGCCGTAAGACAGGCGGACGCCTCCCCGTTCGGGCTGCAGGCCGGCCTGTTCACCCATGACCTGAGGCTGATCCGGCACGCGGTCGAGAACCTCGACGTCGGGGGGCTGGTGGTCAACGACGCGCCGACGACCCGCATCGACAACATGCCCTACGGCGGGAGGCGCGCCTCGGGCCTCGGCCGGGAGGGGCCGCGCTACGCCATGCACGAGATGTCCGAGCCGCGGCTCGTGCTCTTCAACCTGGATCACTGATTCGCCGCGCGCGGATCCCCTCCGGCGGCTCCCCGGGGCCGCTTTTGCCGGAACCCACGGGGCCGTCCGCCGGTACTATTCGGGCGGACCGGTAGCGTGTCGATGGCCTCCGAGCGGACCGATCTCGAGCTGGTCCAGGAGGTTCTGGCGGGGCGGATCGAGGCCTTCGAGATCCTGGTCCGCCGGTACCAGCGCCTGGTCGCCACGGCGGCCCTGCGCATGGGAGTCCCGAGGCAGGAGGTCGAGGACGTGGCGAGCGAGGTGTTCTACAAGGTGTTCCGCAGCCTGAGGCGCTACGAGCCGTCCCACGCGCTGTCGACCTGGTTGTACCGGATCACGGTCAACGCTGCCCTGGACCACAGGCGGGCGCGCCGGCACGACGCGCGCTCCGAGGAGCTCCCGGCCGCCCTGGCCGACGATCGTCCGTCGCAGCTCGACGACGCGACAGGACGGGAGCGAGCCGACCTGCTCCACGAGGCCCTGAAGCGGCTGCCCGACCATTACCGGTCCCCTCTCGTCCTGACGCACGTGGAAGGGTTGCAGCTCGACCAGGTGGCCCGCATCCTCGATCTCCCCGAAGGGACGGTGAAGTCCCGGCTGTTCCGGGGCCGGGCCATGCTGAAGACCATCATTCGCCGGCACTACCCCGGGCTCGTGCCCGAGGGAGCGTTCGAGGCGACATCGTGAAGCGGATCGGGATGTTCCTCATGCCCCGGGATGACGACCCCGGCGAGCGCTGGGCGGACGCCATGCTGTCGGATCTGCGGGAGGAGAGGCTCGACATCGACGTGACCGGGCGGGTCATGCTGAGGCTGGAGGCGCTCCGTCCGTCGCCCGCTCCGGCCCCCCTGCCGGGATGCTGGCCCGGAGTGGCCTGGGCCGCCTCGTTCGCGCTCGGCTGCGCCTGCCTCGTCCTCCTGATGGCGACGCTCGGCGCCATGGTGCTCGGCGGGGACGAAGGCGTCCGCGCCGCCTGGGCTCTGCTCACGTCCACCGGCCACGTGGCGTGGGGTCTCCTGGGGCGGTTCGTGCAGCTGTGCGCGGCCTTCCTGGGCACAGCACTGGTGCTGCTGCGCGACACCTTCGTCCTGCTCGACGCCCTGTCCCCCCTGGTGCGCGGCGCCGGAACCCTCGTGGCCGCCGCCGGGGCGCTTTCGATTGCCTGCAGTGCCTACGTCTTCGATCGGGCCAGACGAGGGGCGCCGATCACAGCACAGCACCACACCGATCCGATCCGTGGAGGGCTTTCATGAGACCTGTTCCGTTGACCGCGTTCCGTCTCGTCCTGGCGCTGGCGCTCGTCCCGGCGGCCGTCGCCGCCGCGGGCTCCGCGCACGCGGCGCCAGCCGGCGCCGGCCTCCCGCTGATCGCCACGGTCAACGTCACCGTCTCTCCGGACGTGTCGATCTACCAGGATTCCTACGTTCCCAAGGGGCAGGTGCATGACGGGGACCTGGTCTCGCTGATGGGGGACGTGCGCGTCGAGGGGGAGGTGACGGGACAGGTCGTGGTGGTCATGGGGAGCCTCGATCTGAGCGGCACGGTGCGCGGCGACGTCGTGTCGGTGATGTCCCGGACGACGCTCAGCGACACCGCCGACGTCGGAGGGCAGCTGGTCGGCGTCGGCTGGTCGATCCAGCGCGCGATGGGCAGCAAGGTCGGAGGACAGGTGGTGAACGTCGGCTTCATGAACCTCCTCCCCTTCGCGGGCCACGGCGGGGGTCTCTCGGGCATCATCCGCTTCTTCTTCATCCTGCACCTGATCAAGCTCACCTTCCTGTTCGTCATCCTGCTCGTCATCACCGCGCTCATGCCGCGGCGGCTGTCGATCATCGCGGCGGCCTTCCCCGAGAAGTGGGGCTGGGGGCTCCTGGTCGGGCTGCTGACCTATTGCGGCGTCCTGATCGGCGTCTTCATCCTGGCTGTCACGATCATCGGGCTGCCTCTCGCGTTCGCGCTCTGGTACCTGGCGAAGGGGATCAAGTGGGTCGGCCTGGCGTCGATCTTCTACCTCGTGGGACAGACGGCCGGGCGCAACCTGTTCCGCAGGGAGCTGCCGCACCTGGCGTCGGTCCTCGGAGGGTTCGTGGTCTACGCCCTCATGACGCTCGTGCCTGGCCTCGGGTGGGCGTTCAACCTGATCCTCAGCATGATGGCGCTCGGCCTGGCCCTCGTCACGAGGCTCGGCGGAGAGCCCGTCCCCGGCGCTCAGCCGGCCGGCGCGTCTCCCGCGTCCGGCGCCCGCGTGACCGGCGACGCCCCGATCGATCCATCGGGCGTCGGCGTTCCCCCGCTGGTCTCGTAGCGGCCGGTCTGCGCCGCGGCCCGGCTTCGCTGCCAGCGGCCGAGCAGCAGGCTGAGCCCCATCCAGAGAACCACGATCGGCAGGCTGGCGAGCAGCACGCGCCGGGCGGGATCACCCGAGGAGGTCAGGATCTTGTAGACCCACGCGCCGGCCGCGTCCCCGCCCCGGTAGACGAACGTGTCGATGAAGCTTTTCGCCTTGTACTTCTCCTCGCTCGGGAGGACGGTGTAGAGAACCTCGCGCGCCGGCTTCGCGGTGGCATAGTCGGACGCGCGGCGCGCGACCTGGAACGCGGCCAGGACGCTGAGCATCGGGAACGGCACGAGCGCTGCGAATCCGCACAGGCTGACGGCGGGCAGGATCGCCTGCGTCGGGCCCAGGCCGATGGCCGCGATGATCCGGCCGGTCAGCAGCGCCTGCCCGAGGAGCGCCAGGACGTTCACCAGGAGGTCGATGCGGGCGAAGATCGCCGTGCGTGCCTCGGGGCTCGCGGAGGCGGCCTGGATGATCCGCGCCTGCTCCAGGTAGACGAAGGTGGAGGTGGTCGTGAACAGGAGCATGCAGAGGGCGATGACCAGAAGGTAGGGGGATCGCAGCACGAGCGTGAGCCCTCCCCAGGCCCCGGTCCTGTCGAGGCGCGCGGCGACAGGTGCGGCACCGGCGCCGGCAGCGGTTCCGCGCGCCGCCGACAGGCTCTCCAGACGGCCGAAGCCGACGAGGCTCGCCTCCATGAGCACGGCGGCCAGGAGCAAAAGCGAGGTCGACCCCACGATCCCCACCGTGGAGGCGGTCAGGAGCGAGCCGGCGATGCCCCCCAACGTCCCGCCGGCGCTGATGAACCCGAACAGCCGCTTCCCCTGGTCGCTCCGGAAGATGTCGGCCATGTAGGCCCAGAAGAGCGAGACCACGAAGAGATTGAAGACGCTGGTCCAGATGTAGAAGGCGCGCGCGGCTCCCGCGCGCCCGGCCTCGGGCAGGAGCCGGAACAGGACGAAGAACAGGACCAGGTTGGCCGCGAAGAAGTGGAAGGCCGCAGGGATGAAGCGGCGCCGGGAGCAGCGCGACACCAGGGCGGAGAACAGCGGGCTCGCCAGGAGCGTCGCCAGGAGGGTCCCGGTGAACATCCACGGCAGGTTGCGGACCCCTCCGGCGATCCCCATCTCCTCCCGGAGCGGCCGCAGGATGTACCAGCCGGCGAAGACCAGGAAGCAGAAGAGGCCGGACCAGACGAGTGCTTGCGCCTCATCGTCGCGGACGGACGCGAGGCGCCGCAGGGCCGCGCGGAGACCCGGCGTCACCCGACCGGTCGGGGGCGCGCGCGCCAGGCGGCCAGCACCTCGGCCTCGTGCTCGGGCTTGATCCCGCTCTTGAGCGCGGACTGGCGCTCCTCCGGCAAGGTGCGGAACCAGTCGAGCGTCGCCTTCACGGTCTCTTCAATCGGCCGGAAGTCGAGACCCTTGGCGATCGCCTTGGCGGAGCTGGTCCGGGCGAACCCGGCGCCGTCCCCGACCGGCGGCACCCAGACCGGCATGTCGGACCAGGGAGCGACCTTCTGCTCCTCCAGGAAGGCGGCGTCGACCCACGTGAAGGTCGCCTTCCCTCCCGAGGCGGCGTTGCAGGCGTCGAGCATGCGGCCGATCCCCAGCGCCTCCTTCGGCCCCACGGCGTTGTAGACACCGAAGGTCCGGCCCTCGATCACCTCGACGATCCACTCCCCCAGATCGCGGGCATCGATGTACTGCACCGGATCGGATGGCGAACCCGGCGCCAGGACTTCCCCCCCACGCGCCACGCGCACCGGCCAGTAGGTGAACCGGTCGGTCGGATCGCCGGGCCCGACGATGAGTCCCGGCCTGATGATGGTGACGCGCCCCGGCATCGCCTTCTCGGCCGACTGCTCGCACAGTGCCTTCAGCGCCCCGTAGGTTTCTCCCGTCACCTTCTCGACCGTCGGGTCCGGAATCGTGGCGACGGGCGTGCTTTCGTCCATCCCCGGCTTGCTGGTGTCGCCGTAGACGGAGAGCGTGGAGATGAAGACGTAGTGCTGGACGGCGTCCTTGAGCAGGCTGGCCGAGTCGCGCACGATGCGGGGGACGTAGCCGGAGGTGTCGACGACGGCGTCCCACTTCTTCCCCTCGAGCGCCTTCAGATCGCCGTCGCGGTCGCCGCGCAGCTTCTCGACGTCGGGGAAGAGCTCGGGATGCGTCTTGCCGCGGTTGAACA